>VMHT01152305.1_pt1 | contig 11528 bp, 11 predicted proteins | sample 4693611 | NCBI WGS metagenome assembly VMHT01 (sample SAMN12280063, study PRJNA550983) | marine metagenome | isolation source: seawater sampled from same location over 5 years 0.02-0.2 micron viral filtrate | place: USA: collected off the coast of southern California halfway between the port... ... | reverse complement strand
TTTGGATTCAATCCACTTTCATACCAATAGTGTTCGCCATATAAAACTTTTGGGTCAACAGTATGACGAAGTTGAACTAAGTCACACTTCTCGCATTGGTCTAATATCATTGGTGCAGAAGAGACAGATGCTTGACTAGACTGAGGGAAATCGTTGATACATATCTCACCAAAGTCTGCGACTAGATGAACAACACTATCACAAACTCTGCAAGTGTCTTTCTCGTTAATAATCATTACTCGCCTGCGGTAGTGATGGGTTCATCACAATCATTCCACTTCTTTGTTATCATAGCAACCATCTTACAATCTGACATTGGAATAAATGTATGTGCTACATTCTTTGGTAAATAAACACAATCACCTGAACTAACTGCCGTTGCTATCTCTGAGCCATCGTCTTGCAGTTCTAAGTATACACCGTTGCCATCTACAAACATAATGTATTCATCAAACTCTTTATGATAGTGATGCCCACGTTGTGAGCCTTTGAGGGTCACAATATAACTCCATTCTACAATTGGGTCGCCTTGTTCTGGATAGTATGTAAATATTCCACCTCGTCCATCTTTTAATGTAATTGGATTAATCTCCGGGTCAAGTTTTCGGATATGCATATAGTATCTACCTTTTATTAACTCTGTATATAACTATATTTATCATATAAAAAAAGCCCACAATTAAGTGGGCTTTTGTATTGAGATTGAAAAGTTAATTACTGATTAAGTTCTGCTTCCAATTCGGCTTCAAAAGCCGCAAGTTCATCTTCTATTTTTTGTTGAGAAGAATTAGAGGTAGAGATACTGTAATTAATATCAACATCAGCCAATGGATAATTTTCATCATCAGGATGTATAACATCGTACTTAAATTTTCCTGTACTTAGATAAACTGTACCATCTACTATGTTAAAATTAAACATATCTTTAAGTACATGACTACCAGCAACTACAATATCAACTAATCCATCTTTATTGAAATCCCCAAACTTAAAATCTGTGGCAAAACAATTATGTTCACCACCTTCCCATGTAGGCCATACTGCTTTAGATTCTGGACCTTTACACCATTCATCAACTAATATTGTTTTGAATTGTCCATTACCAATATTTTCTTCAATTGTCATAGCAACCCCGGCATACAAGTTGCCCACTAGCATACGAACAACATCTAAGTCACCGTCACCATCTAAGTCAGCAACCGATATATTTGGAACACTTCCGTACCAAAAGCCATTACTATTTTTGAGTTCTGGAAACTCAAAACCACGTTTGAAGAAGTTACCCTTACCATCATTCAGTAAGATTCCGCTATAAGCACCTAAGCACCTAGACGCAGAACAACTTGGTGTTCTATTATAAATGCCAAAATCTTTTATACCCTCGTGCAGTTCACCGCCAAACAAGATATCTAAATCACCGTCATTATCGATGTCACCAAGTTCAACCTCAAAACCCCATTGGTCACCACATTTACGAACTATCATATGGCCCTTACCTTGATTTACATAACACAAGATTTCACCATTATTGCCTCGCCAGTTAATGCTTGATACAATAATATCCATATCACCATCACCATCAATGTCACCCACTGTTGAACCGTGAGAGAAATTAATCAAGCCCCTATTTTTCTTAACACTAGTGCCAGTAACGTGAGTGAGAGTGGATTCTAACCAAGTACCATCTGGTTGTGATAAGTAATAATGGTCGTTCTTGCCTGGCATACTTGATTTTTTACCATTAACAATTTCCATTCCTGCATCACTAAGAAAAATGTCTAATATGCCATCACCATTAAAGTCTGCAAGTCTAACAAAGTTTATTGCTTGTATAGACATTTCAATAGGATTATTTGAGACTAGTATGGATGATACACTGTCAGATATAACAGTTGCTTGGTTACCTTCTATTGAATAAATTTCTAACGGAAATGGTCCAGGGCTGAAACAACTCTGTTGATTTACATCACATGCAGGACTATTTGTTCCCATTACCTTACCTGTAACCTTACTAGCACCTAGAATAAAAAATTCATCAACTCCATCGTTGTTGAAATCGCCTATAGCAAATGCCCCAATATTTTTATATTTCTCCAACATCTTCTTTTTTACTGTTAACGGATAGATAGATTCATTTAGCCAGTCGCCCGTATCAGGCTTCATTGCTATTTCTACTGTTCCTGTATTTGAACTAGCAACAGACGAAGAAGATGATTGTCCGCCACAGTTGTACACAAAATAAGTTCCGTCCGCGGAAACACTCTTTGCTGGCTCACTACCATCAGGACATCCACCTGCATGAGTAACTCCAGTACAATTTAACATTAATACTGCTAATGAAAGCAGTGCAAATATCTTATTCATTTTATTACCTCTCTATTATAATTAGAAATGTAGACGGATTTATCCCATTTACATAGTATATTATAACATAAACCAGCATTTTGTCAAGTTTTTGTCGTTTTTTATGATGATAAATACATTATATCAGTATATAATAGAGAAAAACTATGATAAAATTGCCATTTAGTGTATTCAGCAAAGCAGATAGTTATGCTTTTATGAATGGCAAACGTGTGCAATATGACTTTGTTAAAGAATCAGAAGACTACAACAATGATTATATGTCTAGAAGTACTATACCAGATGATATAGATAAGAAAAAACATATATTATTTTTTGGTGATAGTTTTATATTTGGTGATAAATTATCAAATAATGAAACAGTACCAGCACATTTTGAAAAAATACTCAACAATGATGAATATTGTGTGATTAATTTGGCTGTAAATGGTTCATCACTAGAACATGCATTATTACGGTTACAACAATGGTGTAATAGTTTTCCAAACAATATTCATTCAATTTATCTAGGAATAACTGAATTATCAAGAAGTACTCATTGGATAAATCGTAAAGAAGATAAAGAAGATTTATATACTACAGAAGTAAAAGAATTTGGCCCCACTACAGTACGTCTTGATTATTTGATAAGTCATCCCTGGCCCAAATATTTTGATGACTTTGAAGGCAATAGACACATTCACAATGAATGGCCAGTATCAAAGACCTTGCACAAAGCAGTAACTAACATGATAACAAAAACAAGTTGTTGCAAGAGACTTGAGGAAAATTTAGCACTAGCAAAATATATAGCAAAGGCACACAATTTTAATGTATATACATTTTTTACTATTCTGCCCTTTCGTACTAAAGAAGAAAGGTCATCAATATCTAAACAAAATCTTGAAGAAGAAAATTCAGAACATGAGATAATAAAAAGTTATTTAGAAAATAGTAATTTTATATATAAATATAATCCTCTAATACAAGGCGAAGAAGATAAAGTATACAATCTTCCTTGTGGACATTGGAACACATTTGGTTGTGAACTCGTAGCAAATCAAATAATGAATGAAACTGAACATTGGTATTAACTAAGAATATCAATTAGTCTTTGTGGCATAGGTTGTGGCTCCGAAAAATTAAAACTCAAAATATCTTTTTTATCGTTGGAATCTATAAGATGTTTTAGATTCTTTTTTATAGTTGGTAACATTTCTTTTAACATCTTTGTCCATTCTTCGTGTGATAATGAATTGAGTCTTAAAACTTCTTTCATAAAAACAGACATTCGTTCTCTATCTTCTATGATGTTATCATACTCGTGATTTATCCATTTATCATATACGTCATATCCTTGTTGACGTATCACCTCTATTGTATGATGCTGTCCACATAATATGAAAGGTTGACCAGAGAGAAATGGTTTATATGATTTTTCAGATAAAAATATGCCCGGCTGTTCATATAATGTTTCAGTTATTACTTGATAATATGTATCATGTATATGTGAATAATTCATATCAAATGCTTTATTAACACTCATATCTTCATTATAGGAATGCTCTGGAGTTTGTAATATTTTCTTAACAGAATCGTTGTATTTTGGAGATATAAAAACATTCACTCGTGGTGTTATTTGTTGAATTCTCTGTTGTCTTTCAGCATGTTGGGCAAATTCATTTCCATTATTAAATAAAGGTTCTCCCGTTACTCCTCCCCAACTCCATATCATATTATCTAATTCGTTATGATAAAGTAGTTTACTAAGTAATGCTACTCGATGGTCATGTGTTCTACGATTATATGTTATAGCCATTAACGGTCTCTTGTGTAAACTATCAATAAGATTTAATTGTTTTTCAATATCCTTAACATGGTCAGGAAGCATTGTAACTATTATTCGTTCCCATAAAGGATTATATCTAACTTCAGCAGAAGTTTTGTCAATTGATATGTGATAAAGTTCATCATTGACTTCCTTTCTACAGTCAGCAAAATTATACAATGATGTTAACCATATAATTCTATCTTCGTTTACTTCAAATATTTTAGTAATCCATTGCCAATCTATATCCCAGTATCCTTCTGTTGAGTAATCTAGTACTAGTTTGGCCTTACCGGAATTTATATCATCTTTAATAAAGGATGGTATTTTACATTGTTGTCTACAGGCATTGCGAATCTGTGGGTCTTTTTCGGGCTGTTCTTGATTGTTACCGAGAACCCAACGGTCAAAGGCAGGATGTAAAAATTCTGTTGTCAGTCGTACATAATATAGATAATTATCACCTTCAATTTCTGATAACTGAGTGGCGTCATATATTAGATGTTCGTTTAAGAATTTTCTACGAGGTGGAATATATTCATCATTCATATTTTTTATATTTTAAAGTTATAATCATGTATATACTTTGGTTGTTTATTATACCAGAACGTTCTATAAGATATCATTTTATTTATTTCATCAGCATCAACTTTCATTTCTATGAAATCTAATATCTCTTTAACACATTCTATATATGTTTCTTCGTCTAAAACAAAACGATTAGGATTTATCACTAATGAGTTGTCTGTGATATTATTTTTTATATTTGTTATATCTGGTGTAAAAATCCAATCGTATTCATTATTGATATCTGTTTTTCTGCTACATATTTCTCCGTAAAACTCAGCATCAGATTCATTTGGCATAATGAAAATAAGTTTTTGATTAAACTCGGTCTCAAACATCGACATTAAATTTGAATTAGCCTCATCGCAACAATGTGATAGTACTGTATCAGATACAGTGTGATAATCATTACCCTTGTCAATTTTATTTATAGTGTCTGTTACTGCATTATCTATCTCTGATGTGAAAACAATATTAGAAAATTCATGTGCTGATTTATTTGTTGCCATATAAACAGCAAATAAGATATCATATCTTGTTTTGAGTTTATCATTAATAGCATTGCCTCCCTTAAAAGCAAAGTGTGTAGCATCTTTCACGTCACCTCTTAGTACTCTTCCTTCTGGAGTTATTTGGCACACTTCAGATATATCTTTCATATGCGATAATGTGTTAGTAACAAATATACTAGCCCATAACATATCTCCAAAAGTACCACCTGGAAATGATATATGAATCTTATTGTTTAATCTATGACTATAAGATTCTAATATTTCAATCTCTTTGTTACTGTATTGTGTTTTGAGTGTCATTTATTCTCGTATTTCCGAAGTGAATAACAGTACAATTCTCATTCTGATACTGTCTCCAAGGGTCAATTACTACACTGCCGTCAGGAATTATAACACTATTAGTTGTATTCTGCTCTGATATCTTGCCAAAGTTGTGTGCAAGAAGATAAACAGCAGGCTTATCAGACTGATATAAGTCTCCTTCGTCTCCAGTATGAATGTCATAGTAGTGTAAGTGAACTCCTTGTTCTTCTATGTAATGACCCACAAGCACACTTCCGCTACCTTGAATATATCCTACATCTGCTTTATATGCCTTACCAACAATGATGCATTCCATATTATGTGCCTTTGCTTGTACAACAATCGCATCTGCCATATTCTTTGCTTGTACTTCTCTTGCTAACATAACATTATGAAATAAGTCATATCCTAAGTCGTACTCTTGTGCTAACCATCGCATTGCAATGTTATCTCTTGGATGACATGAACCACCATCTGGCATACCAGCAGTCATATATTGTGGACCAGTTATTCGTTTATTGCAACCTTGTAATGCTTCAGTTACTACATCAACATTAATGTTTCCAACTTTCAATGCAACATCCATAATCATATTAGTCAATACAACTTTAGTACTGATAAATGTATTATAGAAAATCTTCATAGTCTCTATCTCTTCCCACGTGCCAATTACAGTTCTTGGATTGTTTTCCATAAAAGAGATATAAAAGAAAGACAGGTCATTTGCAAGTCCAGTCTTAGAGCCATCTTCAGTTCCTATCATAATCATTTCTGGATTAACCATATCCCAACGTATTGTTCCCATAGCAATCAAGTATGGATTATAAACAAAGTTAGTATTAGTTACTAGTGGAATGATTTGATTTCTGATAGTGCCGGGCATTACTGTAGAAATAAGAATGATAGATTGACTATCATTCATATAAGTATCTGCCTCTGCTATTACACTCTTAGCAATCGTGTAATCAAAGTCTTTGGGTTCCAGATGCATTGCTGGTGTGCTACCATCATATGCAGGGTCGTGAGGAGTTGGTACAGAAACAAACACATAATCTTTGTCTTGTACTAGTTCTTCTATTGTTTCTACTTGAGTGATTGAGTCAGATACAAATGGATTAATATCATAACCAGATACTTCGTGTCCATTCTCTGCCATTACTTCTGCACAATCTTGTCCTAATCTACCTACGCCTATTACACCTATTTTCATTTGTTACTCCTTCAAATAATTATATACTGATATTACTATTTATCTTAATCAAAATCCCAATAAAATTAATGATTTTACTAGTGGTTGAGTTAATAAATTCTCCCCAATCATAGTATTACTTAATCCATAGAGTCGAACATCTCTTGGACGATTAAAGATTTGGGTAAGTAATTGTGCTTTATTGAACTCTAATAGTTCTTGCATCTTGTCTGAATTAACAATTTCATTTAATTCATTAATATCCATGTTGAGTAATCTTTCTAAGTTATCATCTTTTATACTAGTAAACCTCTCGTTGTAATCTAAAGTATCAAATTTATAATCAAATAAGTCAGTGTATGGTTTAATTCCAAAATATTCTTCCAAATGTTTGTGTGAGTTCTTTGAGCCGTGTATTATAAATGGAGTCTTTTGTAGTATTGGTTTCCAAGTCTTATCTGTAATAAACAAATAATTATCACTTACTATAGTTTCATTTACAATATCAAAACATGATTCTCTGTATTGTGGAGGACACAATAGTTGATTGCTGTGAATACCACCCCCACCAATGTTTATTTCTTCTCTGTCAAAATCTAACTGTAAAGTTTCCTGATTAAAGTAGTGATTATCTTGAACGGGATAGATAACATCCTTATGTCTTCTTAACCACGAGATATGACCTTTGTGTTGCCAATCATTTTCATATAACAAATTTACCATTTCAAATCTGTGAGGTCTTGCCACTGCATTTAGACAAATAAAATGCTTGGGCTTAAACGAAAGATTTGGTTGAGTTAGATTTAAGTTGTGACATTCAAGTGAACGTTGTAACAATGTATATGGACGATATATACATTTTCCAAACACACTCTTCAGGTTGTTCGTTTTGCACCAATTGATATAATTTTGTTCTATATTGGCATCACCATAAACAAACACAGTTCTATCTAATCTATATTTACTTAATAGACCGTGTAGTTTAAAAAAAACGTGGGAATGAGTTGCTCGAAATGACCTCACACCATCTGCTGTCACTTCTCTATTATTCTGAAAAAAAGCGGCGCCTTCAAATGAGCCATCAATAACAACAATTGGTTTATCGTCTGCTTTTAAAAATAAATGCTTAGTACTATCTATCGTTTCCCATGCCTTGCCAGGATCATTAAAATTGTAGATAAGATACTTTGTTCCCTCTGATTCGATTAGGTCTATCATGTCTGATATGTTCTGAGTTGGGACTTTACAATTTATCTTTTTCTATATTCTTTATTGCTAATTTGGCAGACTCAGATGCAGTTAGAACATCACGTTCTAGTTGCTCTAGTAATTCTACCGCTTCGTGGGCTTTGTGTGACATCGTATAGTCTTGTGTCCAGTTTGCACGAAGACGTACAGCCTTAAGTGACTTTCTAAGTATGTCAAACTTAGAATTGATTTCTTCTTCAGTCAGTGTAGAAACTGCAGGTTCATTCTTAGATTCTTCAGATTTTGTCCCAGGATATTGATTATTATATAATTCTCTCTGCTTTTCACCAAACTTTCGTCTGTAGATAGTGTTTCCACCATCTGGCGATTCATATATATATTCAACATTTGTTTGGTCATTATCCATGTTGTTCTCCGTATTACGTTATACTATAGTATATATGTTTATTTATCTTATTATATTACAAGTTAATTATAAAATAAACTGCCCATATACCATATCCAATTAAAAAAGCAATGCAAAATCTTCTCATTCCCTTTTCAAATGTGGTCATCGTACTTTATTTTTTGATTCTATTGTAGTTAAACTTTTTTCTCTGTCTAAGAATTTGTATTCTAGTTTTACTGGCTCAAATGCTTCTTCAATCTTATCAAATATATCTTGTGGATTAAAGTCAGCACATGAATAAACATCCATCTGTAATAATCCTGGATTAATTTCATCCCATATATGAACTGCGATGTGAGAAGTTTCGATAATTACTACACCAGTTAGTCCCTTGTTTCCTGGTACATCAACATATGCCGTGATAGGACCTTGACATATGTCCATTCCAATATCACCCACGACTTGAACCAGCCACGAGTGTAGCCACTTCGGGTCTTCAGGTGTCTTTTTGGTTTCTGCTCTAATAATTAGATGCTTGTGTTTGATTACCCCACTCATAGGTTCTCCTTCCTTAAATATTAATTAGATAATTAATTTAATAGTATTTATGTGGAAGGCTTCTATAGTCTTGGAAATAGCCTATTTCAAGCGGTCATTCGCCAATCGTTCTGCCGCATGTTGGGCTGGGATATTCTCGTCTTTAGATATATCTAATATCGTATTGATACGTTTTGCGAGTGTTGTTGTTAGGGCTGATTTGTAATCTTTCTTATCGTAATCTAATGTAACGGCTACAACTCCACCACAGTTTGTGATGAAATCTGGAACATACTTGATGCCCATATTATGAGCAGTGATAATGTTATCTCGTGTGTCAAAGATGTTGTTCGCACTACCACATACATATTTTGATTTCATTGATGTTAGTGAGAAACCATTTATGACGCCACCCAATGCACAAGGAACATAGAACTCGCCTTGTAGTATTTTACTTTCGTCTATGTGTGTTACACCCTTTAAGTCACTGACAAATGGGTCATAGGCTTCAATGTTACCCTTTAACATTTTGACTAGATGTTTACCAACTTTACCAAGACCTTGAACTGTAAATGTTTGGTCTTGCATTTTCAAACCATCTCTTTTAAGTAATGCCTTGATACTTGTATGTGTACTGAATGCTGTTGGTAGACTGCTATCTAATGATATACCAGCGACATACTTTGTACTGTCATTAATTCTAAACAAGTCTTCAATCATTGTGCCTACATCTCCAGCACAAATGTATGAACCGTCGAGTGCATCCACTTCTAATCCAAGCATCTGATATGCTAGTCTTCTGTCTTTGATTTTTGATTTGTTTATGACTGTCTTTCCGCCACCATGTTTTAATCCTGCGGCTGCTGTCTTAAGAGTCATACCCTCACTTAATCGTAATGCGTCTTTCAGTTGAGCCTCTGGACTATCATAGTTATGACATCTAATGCCACCAATAGCAGAACCTAATTTTGTGTTGTGTATTGTGATGAAGGCGTCAAGACCTGACTCCTCGTGTTCGATGTGTATTACTCTCTCGTAGCCATCTACTTTAACGTCTATACCTAGCATTGCTTCTCCCTAACAATTCCATCTATATAAGTATTTATAGTATATTGATAATGACTTTTAGTATTACTTAACTAAAGAAATATAGTCCTAGTTCCCATACCACAACAAATGATACCATGAAAAGCAAAACGTTTACCCATTTTCTATTCAATCTTTCTATCTCGTTCATATAATTTCCTTCTAGTTAGTTGCTAAAGGATTAGTTGCCTTTAGTCTAACTGCTTCGATTTTTTCGTCTTGTAGTTCATTCTCTTTTAATGCGATAGAAACTTCTTTATCAACTTTGGTTAGAGTATCTTTCATAGCATCTAAGTCTGCTTTGATGGCCGCTTCAACACCATCAATCTGTGCTGACAATACTGAAAGGTCAATATCATTGCCTTCGTCTATCTTTTCTCTTAGTGCATCGATTCTATCAATCAAGTCTACTTCTAATGCTGATATTGAGTTACGAAGTTCTAAAACCTGATTGTTAATTGGTGTCAGGCTTATTACCTTCTTACTTTCAATAGCATCTAAACGAGTATTGAATTCGCCCCAGGCATAAAAGCCACCACCGATTGCTACGATTACACCTATCAATGATGCGTATGATGTTAGTTTATTCATTAAGTCCATTTTCTAATTCCTCCAGTTCTGCCTCAAGTCGGCGAATATTATCGTTAACGGTATTTATCTCTTCCTCGTGTCGTGCTAATTGGTCGTTGGCTGTATACTCACCCAAATCTACATCTTGATAGATTGACCTGCCGTATGCATCTAAGATTGTGTCCTCAGCATACCAATCTCTATTGTCTGGTAGTTGAGTTGGGTCATAAAATGATTGTGTTGTATACTCGGTCATATCTGGTTGTTGGTCTTGCATTGCTTTAGCAAGTACAAATGATGTTGCTTTTAGTTTTAAATCTATACGAGTTAAGTTTGCCTCTATTCGAGCAATGACTCTTTCGATACTTGCCTGTATCGCTTCAACTTGTGCGTCTGCTTCAACTTCATCTACCTCTACCTCATCGCCTTCTTCCACTTCAGCATCTCCAGTGTCTGATGGTTCTTCAACTTCACTATCAGTTTCTTCTTCTACTTCTGTCTCAGTTTCAGTTTCGGTTTCTTCTTCGACTTCTGTTTCAGTTTCGGTTTCTGTTTCAACTTCTTCCTCAGTCTCAACTTCAGTTTCTGTTTCAACCTCTTCCTCAGTTTCAACTTCTGTTTCTGTTTCAACTTCTTCCTCAGTCTCTACCTCTGTTTCAGTTTCAACTTCTGTTTCCATTGTTTCTTCTGAGCCTGATGTGTTCATAACTTCTTCATCTTCTATAGTTGGCTCAGTAGTAATCTCTGGTTCTGTTTCAGTTTCAACTTCTGGTTCAGTTTCAATTTCTGGTTCAACATCAGGAGTACCCATCTCTTCTTCCATGACATCTTCGACTTCATTGAAAAATTCTTCTTCGGTTAAGCCTTCATCTTCTAGTGCGGCCTCAAATTCTTCTTCCATTCCTGCTTCTTCTATGATGTTGTTGAATGCTTCTTCAAATGTTTGTTCTGGGTCAGACAATAATTCCATATCAACTGCTTCATCCATTGTAACAT
>VMHT01137370.1_pt1 | contig 11530 bp, 14 predicted proteins | sample 4693611 | NCBI WGS metagenome assembly VMHT01 (sample SAMN12280063, study PRJNA550983) | marine metagenome | isolation source: seawater sampled from same location over 5 years 0.02-0.2 micron viral filtrate | place: USA: collected off the coast of southern California halfway between the port... ... | reverse complement strand
TGTAACTGTACTCCAAGAAAGAGTCGCCGAGCCGTCAGTTTTTAAAAATTGACCCGCTGACCCATCCCCATCTGGAAGGGTGAAAGTGGTGCTTGTTGTAACGCTTGAGGGAGCTTGAAACTTTAAAAAATGTGATGCGTCATCATCTTGAAAATGCAAAACATCTAGACCCGTTGTTCCCGCAACAAAGTCTTTTAGCTGTTTCATATTCTCCCTGAAAGCATCGTTTACGCTTGCAGGGGTCATTGCATTTTCGGCTAATGATATCCCATTCAGCTCAGTATTAGACGAAGCCGTTGCGGAATATTCGGTTAGTTTTACTCTTGCCATCTTTTACCTCTCAGATAATAAACCAGTTGGAACAGAACCCGCTGAAGGAGCTAGTAATCTAATATTAGGCAACGTTGACGTTGCTAAGTTTCTGGTGACTCTGTTCATCAATGGCTGATATGCCCCACCAACTAATGCGCTTGTTGGGAGCGCAATCATTGGATCTAGTATAGTAGCCCCGCCAAGAATACCCGCACCCAAAAGTCTGTCAGTTGTTCCGCTGTTTCCTAATTTTTGAGGAACAACCCTTTGAGCCGCTACTGCTAAATCTTGCAAATCCGCTTTACCCCTCGCAAAATCACCTTTTCTCAAAGTTTTATCTGCTTGTCTTACGCCGCTTAATAGCTGACTTGCAGTGAACTCTCCCCCATCTCTTGCGGCTGAAATAGTTGCGGTTTGCATCGGCAACAATCTTTTAAAACTTCTGTCCAATCCATCTAATGCTTTTTTCTGTGCAGGATTTTTTGATTTTAAAACCTGACCTAGCGATATGCTTGCCGTTTGAAAAGCCTCTCCTAGTTCACGTTCTGGCGCATTAGGGGATGACATAAAATCCCTAGCTTTTTTTCGTAATTCGCGTTGAGCTTGTTTAAAATTATCTCCGCTAATTGCTTGATCATCTGCCATTTTCCCATAGATTCTATCATCTATAAATTTTAAAAAAGTTTTCGATTGGTCTGGGGTTAACGTCTCCGCTTCAGATAAAACCACATCATCAAAAGTCGAAACCAAATCTTTCTTATTTGGTAAATCTAATTCTGGAAGTAACTTTTTGTATCCCGCGTCTATAACTCTGGCTGTTTCTTCAAATAAATCTGTGCCTGTCTTACCTTTTAGACTCACATCTACATCGATGTGTTTTAACATTGGATCTAGCACTTCTTTTGCTACCACCTCATCAAAGTCTAATTTGGCTTGATTTCTTGCCTGCTTAATTGCACTTCCCGCAAAAGGTAGGCTTGTCGCCATCTCCTCAAGTTTATTTATAGAACCCCCAAAAGTCTGCCCAGTGGTCAAACCGACTCCTTTGTCTAAAAGTTTTTTTGCCTCATCTTGAACAACTGGCGCGACCTTTGAAACCAACGCTCCACCGCCTGCCCCAAGTGCGCCTCCAATAGCTTTTTCAGATAAACCCTCGACTGATGTATAGTCACCCTCAGACGATCCAACACCACTTGCACCACCTAACAACCCGCCTACTTTTGCCGCGCCTGTTACGCCTAATCTAGCTAATCCTGCACCGCCCAACAAAGCTGTCGGGATAGAACCCGCTATTTCAGAACCATAAGCTAGAACTCGTCGGTCTTTTCTATATTGATCAATTTCCTCTCTTATCTCATCAACGTTTTTCCCTGTGATAAGAGATTCAAGTTCATCACCAAAACCAAATAATAAACCCTGCCCTAAAGTTGACCTTATAAAATCCCTAGATTCTTCTCCGAGAGTGCGCCCAGTATCTTTAATAAAACCTTTTTCACTGTCCCTTGTTTTTGTTGCCGATAAAGGCTTTAGTTTTTTAGTCATCAATCATCCTCTATTATATTCAATTGTCCATTCACTAAAACATAAGTTCCAACATCGAACTGATCTAAATCAGCATTTGGTTCTATAACGATTGGATTTAAAACTGAGCCACTTTCAGGCAAGTAATTTTTAATAATATTAGCACTGTTCAAACCATAGGCTGTTGACAGGTTGGAAATGTCATCAACTAACTCTTGTTGGCGTGGGGAATAACCTTTGAACTGTTTAAGAGCGGCATCATAAAATTCCCCTCTTTGAGTGTCATTTAATCGAGTTCCTTTGAGTGCCATGTTGTAAGCATTCATCACTCTAGAAGGAACTCCCGTTGCGTTTTGGGCTGTAGCAAATTCCCCCTCTCTTACAACTGATCTAGGGTCTATTGTTTTCATAAAACCAAAAATTAATGCAATATCGTTTGCCGCAGATTTTTCTGGATTTAAAACTGCGTTTGTTACTTTCTGAAATCCCGTTCTAGCCTCTAAAAAATCTTTCGACCCATCAGTATAAAGCTTCCTAACTTTGAGTTCAGATTCCATTTCTTTTTGTTTTTTCTCGGCATCGGTTTTTGCTGATGCTCTGTCTTGTGTTAACTTTTGCAAATCAATGCGAGTTTGAGTCAAAGACAATTCTCTGTTTTTAAAATCATCATCAATAGCATCTCTTGAACGATCATAAGTCAACTCATTGGAATATCTTGTATCAGCAAGAGCGTCTCGCGAAGCTCTGTAATCATATTCTTTTTGCAATCTTTCTAATTCTTCTTTTCTTTTTTGAGCTTTTGTAAATTCTTCCATACCTTTATCTAAACCAGTTGAAAACGCACTTCCAAAAGAGACAGGCTTTCCAACTTGAGGCGCACCCCCTGCCAATAATCCAGAAGCTAAACCCATAATCCCCTGCGTTCTCGGATCTTGAAAATCAGACCCAAGTAATCCGCGCATTCTTTGACCACCACCAATTGCCATTTAACTCATCCCCAGTAAACCGCCGCCAATCGCGCCGTATAATGGATTAAACCCAAGTGCGCTCGATAATTGCGCACCACCTAAACCACCGCCTAAAAAAGACGCGGCGGGAGAACTAAAAACAGGCTCTATAGTGTTTGAGCCTATTGTTCCACCTCCAACAATTGCCATGTAATCCTTTAGTTTTTGCGCATCGACATTCTGCTCAAAATTGAATCTGTTTACCTGATCCTGAAGCTCTGCTTGCGCTTGGGCTTCTCTAGCCGCACCAACGCCCGAAAGTTGCTCCAAATCAAGGTTTTGGATTGCAGGCGCAGATGCAAGTGCCGAGAGTTGAGCATTTAATGCGGCAGGGGCTAATCCTGCGGCTAATGCTTGCTGATTAGCACCTGACCCATATCTGCCACCGCGCTGAAATTGAGAGTTAACACTATCAATAATTGGCTGAAAAGCCGCCATCTGAAGCGGATTAGTTCCCATTAAGTTTTGCTGAACCACGCTTTGAGCTTGAGCCGTTAGACTATTTGGATCTAACGCTCTGTCTCTTATCCCAGACAATGCCATTTCGGATTCAGGCGAATAACCCACAACTGTCGATGATGGATAAAACATAGGCTTATCTGAATCAAATTGTTGCCTTGCCTGTTGTAGCCCAAAATTTAAATAGGGCATTGCATAGCTTGGGGGATTTACTTGTGTGTTGACTGTCTGCGATCCGCCGCCGCCGCCACCTTTACCCATAATTTTTTACTCCTACTGTTCCTGCTTCAACGAAGCCGTCTAACGCCTTGATCCACCCTCTTCGACCAACGATCTCACAAGCAACACAATCCCAATCTTTCGACCATTCAATTGCGTCTAATTCAATTTTTTTGAGGGTTTGAAGATTCCCGCCTGCTAACCAAAATCTCAAGGTTCTGCGCTTGGGGTAATCTATTATTTCTGTAATTAAAGCGGCATCATCTGCATAAAAAAACTGCGCATCGCCTGCTATAACTGTTTTAACTATATCATAAAAATCATGCGTACCATGAGCATATTCTAAAGCATCATCAATGAATTTCTGACTAGAATTAATCTTATCCGAAAACGCAATATCCGTAGGTTCTATCGGTTTGTGAATTATTTGCATGAGTGACTGTAAAACTGCCCTTCGCTCTCGCACTTATAAAAATTGTTCCGTTGCCAAACTCCGCAGAAGCGTTAGCAGTTGTTGGCATTAAAAGTATTACGCTGTCCGATCCCGCACGATCCTCTGTGACTTGCGTGGAAGCCGCGCTTGCAGTGCAAGTAAAAACACCCGTAGAGTTTACCTTGCCATCTAAAATATTATTTACGACCTCGGAAACTTGCCTATCCGTGAAATTCGTAGGCGGCAAGCGAAGGTAATTAGTAACCCGTGTCATCTAGCACCGAGAGGCACAGACTCGACCTCGACACCTTGCGCAAAATTCCAATCGCCTGTTAAGTTCATTCTAAAGCGATGATATCTGCCCTGCGCTCGGTGGTTTGAAAAACCATCAGCCGAGACAGATTGAGCCGTGTCAAAGCTCACAACCTCATTTTGCAAGTCTCGCGTTCCCACCTGAAGTTGCACAGTTCCCTCATTGAAGTAAGGCACAATCCTATTAACAACTGAATGCCTTCCAACAGATAACGGAATCTCATTCGTTTCTATTAAAGCGGCTTTTGTTGATCCCGTGAACGTTTGAATTTTCTTATCTTTACCACCGCCGAAGAAAAACTCCCCGCCTTTTAAACTCGATGAATCCAAGGTTATATTTATAGCATCTAAGGTGCTTGCGATATTTCCGAGGCTCTCCATAGTATAACCCGCTGTGAAAATCGGAGCTAGTGTTGTGATCCCTGAATAGATTGCATAAGACCATTGATCGAGTGCGTAATTGTAAAATAGTAAATAATCTGAAAAACCATCTGGGCTAGAATTACTTGGAAAAGACCAAACCGCTAATTGCCGCGATGGGTCAACGCTTGCCGACATATTATCCGCGTTGTTGGATTGGAAGTTTTCAAAGAACCATCTGTCAACTTTTTCAGCTCCAATCGGTCGAGTGTTTTGACCATCAAACGAATAGAATCCATCTGAACTCAAGAAAAACGTCATATTCCCAACATTGCAAACGCTGTTTGGAAAAGCACAACCTCGGCTAGATTCTACCTTGTCTAGCTGATAAATTAAAGGCGTTCCAACATAGGTTGCGCGAACGATACCTCGCTCTAGTAATATCGTGCAGTATTCACCCCCGACCAATCCAGTGATTTTTCCACTGCCAAAAATATCCTGAAAATCTGCCTGATTTGTTCCAACTGTCCAATCGGTCTCCACCCCTACACCAGACCAACGAACTCTGTTATTTTTTCTGCCTGCACCTTCATCGATATCAGCCGTCCAGATCTGATCGCGAACAACTGTAATATAATTTGCATTCGGGGCGGCTGAAGATAGACCAGAAAAGGTTGAGTCACTCGCAAGATTAAACTTTTGTATATCTTCGCTAACACCGCCCGCTGCTATTACAACATCCCCAAATTGAACGAATCTCCATCTTTCCTCGCCTGTTAAGGAAAATGTACTAGATCCCGATATATCGCTCAAAGATGAATCAGCACTTAAAAATTTGTATAAGTTGGTGTTATCTCCCGCGAAAAGAGTCACACTTCCTGTTGCATTTTTAGCCGCGAATATGCCCCTGAGTTGATCAGTAGCCGCGCCAGAGATCGGAGCTAAATCTTGCGTTGATCTGAACCCTGCCGCCGCAGGAATAACGTTTTGAGCTTCAGTCGTTCCGCCCTGAATATCAGGCTGATCAGGAAGCCACTCGGCAAATTTTATCATTGAATATTCCAACTTTGTGAATCAGGGTTTTTTATTATCCAATTTTCTGCACTTGGCGAAATACCATTCCAAACTTCTGAAGGTGATACAGCGTTTTCCCATAAAATTTCCCCAAACTGTGATGTGATAAATTGAGTAGACATTGTTTGCGAGCCAAAAAATATAGCTGTTAAATTTTGACTTTGTGAAAATTTGGATACTATGTTTGCTGATGCTGTTAATATTACATCACCAGAAGATGTTTTAACAAATAAAGTAGCAATATTACTGGTTGCGTCTTTAAATACAACTCCAGAGCCACTCAAAGTGAAATCCGATATGATAGTTGCAGATAAGGATTTAACTACGCTTGAGCTTTGACTAGTTACAAAATTAGCAATCTGTGTTGAAGACAAACCCAATATACGAATTATGTTACTTGTTTGTAAAAAATTTGCAGATAAAGATACGGATAATTTTTGGAGTCTGCTTGCGTTTGTAGTTTGTGAAAAATTTGCTGATTGATTTGAAATGCCATTGAGAATGAAATCGATTGATGAAGATTGAGTAAAATTCATAGAAATGTTTGTTGTTCCTGATAATATACCAACTCCAGCAGATATTTTACTACTAGTGCCAATCATTCTACAACTTCCAAGATGAACTTGTGTAACTTGTGTAGCAAATGGGGCTTGTGAAAAACTTGCAGAACCAAACATAATTTTTCTACCCCCAAACCTTAGTGCTACCTACATAAACCGCAGTCACTTGAGTTGAGCCAACATATATTGCAGATGGTGTTGTTGAACCAATACGGATATTTGTAGCTCCACCACTACCACCAGAAGAACCCCCACCACCAATCGCACCACCGCCAGAACTAGTTGCTATACCACCAATGTTAAAACCAAGTGAGCTAACAACTAAACTTCGATAGTACCCTAATGAACTTACGACAGGCGCAGACATCAGTAAGTCTCAATTTCAGCGGAATGCAAGTGAAACTTCTGAGCTATAGTAGCACTCTTCTCGAATGCTAAATGCAAAGCTACTAGAACACTGGTTATTTTTGTTTGACCTGATGTTGGCACACTATCTTGAGAACCACTGTTACCAGATAGATGTGAATACACTATAGTCGGTGTAGAGCTAGTATTTATAGTGTGATTTCGTGCTACAATACCTACATTATTAGGCACTGCACTATTTCTAAAATGAGCCACAGTTGTCAGTGTTCTAGAAGTTGCTGTGCCAGTAGTCTCGTAACTCATTGAAACTTTTAAACGCAAGTTATCTGAGGCTTGTGTATAGTCTGGAACTTTTAATTCAAGTGGAATGCAAGCACTTTCCATATTAGATAACGAGCCTTCGTTAGATTGATTATATCTCACCGTCAAAACATCATCACTTCCTACGGTATCATTCCAAGCTAGATGAGGTGTAATTACTGCACTACTGCTAATTTGGTGCGACCACAATAACAACAATGGTTTCCCATCATAATCATTCGCTTCACAACTAAACATGGCAAGTTTGACAGGCGTGTTATTTGTTTGGTCGTAACGTGCATCAATGGCATTTACTTGCATATCTGGATTGGTTGTTTTATAATTATTACCGTTACACTCCAGTAAACCTATATTACCAATAATAAGCGGATGTGCGGCATCACCTTTTTCTATCAAAGTATCCCACCAGTTATTGCCAGTTAGTTTTACGTTTTCTTTACAATAACTAAGACCTAACCCAGACGTTATTGCGGCGGCTGGCTGTTGATATGATGTACTGCTCCAAGGGCTTAATTTACCAACCGTGGGGCGAGAGAGATTAGTGCCGTAAGTGGTATTAGGTGAACCAGTGCCAACCCATGCTAAAACACCACCTGATGAAACTTGCCCATAATAATACGATGAGTTATTCATAAAATAGAGATTCCAACTATAGTTATTGGTATTCCCATTGAACCCAGTCAAACCAGATGCGTTATATGCATGCCCTATATAATCACCTATATGATGGTCTGAAGCCGCATAAACGTAGTAATAGTCAGGAGTATGTGTAATAGTAAGAGGTTTTTTGTAAACACAACTAGAGCCATATATATACTGGCTTCTACCAGAGCCACCACCTGTTTGGTAATATTCCACATTAGTTGTCGCACCATAAACATAATTACTTCCAGCACCCCACCAATGAAATTGGTAAACTTGGTGAGTAAAAGTAGTTTCAGAAAAGTAATTATAAACGTAGGCATAAGCACCACTCGTTCCATAATGTTGAGTTGTTATCATTGGCATACGTAATAAATCAAATTTAGACCCATCATTAGCTATGCCTAATCGCCATTGTTGGAAATTATTTTGCATACCATTTTCCAGAATACTCCAGCCATCTTGTGCTGTTGTGCTTGTCCAACCAGCACTAAACTTAATTTTAACGGAACTAGTGCCTGTTGCCATGAAATAGGTTGCACCACTTGGGAAGTTTAGTTTGTTGAAATATGTGTCTTTTAGGTGATAGAGAGTAAAAGGATTAGAATAGGAATACCCTTTAAATTGAAGTGTTTGTATCAACATCCCACAAGCGTTGAAATTCAATTGATTTGATGTACTGTTACCATTATGTGTAATAAAAAGAGGATATGTCCAATTACCAGTTATTTCCTGGCTAATAGTGTCGGCAAAAGCAAACACATGGCTTTTACTACTGCTTCCGTTACCTGAACCAGCATTCCAATTGGGAGTCGAAAAGTCTTGCGTGTTATTATTACCTCGTACCAAGATAGAACCACTTGGGAAAACATCTCCCCAGCTTTCAAACAAAGTAGAAAACGGTAAACCCTTGAATCTAAGTTCATCGCCATCGGCTAAAGCCACACTGTTGTAGGTGTGAACGGCTGGTGATGCTGTAGTTTGATTAAATAAATCACTCAAACTGAATGGAGCGGAATATGTTCCACTGCGTGTAGTTGTGTCTGTAGTTCCATTGCCTTGCGTATCAGCTTCGAGATATGGGTCACACCAATAAACAGTCATTGATTATTCTCCCATTCTTGTGCAATTCTGAAACATTCTGATAGCACTGCATGAAATGGGATGCCTGTGATATCCTCGAAAACAACAACTTCTTCACTGTCTGTTGAATTAAAACAACGTATCTTTGCTTCGTTAAAATTACCTTCTGGCGGTAGCACTTCAAAATTACCAATAATCATATCGTATCCATTAGGTTATAAAATATATTGTGTTTGCATCAGGGCTGGCTGGTAGGGCTGAAACAACAGCGATATGCTTGTTATCTACAGTATCTGAGTTTGTTGCTGTGGTAGCTGTAGCCGCATTACCAGTAATGTTAGAGCTTGTAAGGGCTAATGTTCCAGCGGTAGCTGGTAGCGTTATATCTACATTTCCACTAAAAGCAGAGTGGAGCGGCGCTTTCAAAGCGGCATAATGTGCATTGTTACTTTCGCAGTACATTCTTAATTCTGACTGTGAGCCAGCGTTTTTTATATCAAGTAAACCACCTTGTATTTCTGTATTACCAGTAATAGTTAAACTACCTGACATGGTATCAGCAGTGTCACTACGAAGAAACTGAGTGCTATCAAGGCTATCTAAGGTTTGTGCGTTTACGTTGGTTAAGTTGCGTCCATCTAATGCAATTATATGACCACTCGCATCTCTAAACACTGCCTTCTCTGCTGGCTGAGTGCAGAATATTATTTTCTCTCCCGAACCCCAATTAACAGCATTATCATTATTTGTAGATTGAAGTATGGTAGTTCTGCCTAATGTAGTACCAGAAGAAGTATATGTGCCTATACCAACTTCAAAATCAGAACCAAGAGTACACGCGTAATAAGTCGTATTACCATCACCAATGGATGCAAAACTCTCAAAGCCATTGACTGCGCCCGCAAGCGTATAAGTCGCAGTTCCAGTTGTAGCGGTGGTTTCTTTTACGCGATCTGCTAAAATAAGTGTCATTTTACTTTAACTCTATTGAAATGTTTCCAGAATTAATCCTAAAAATATCTCCAGTTTGTATCGTTTTAGGGTTATCTAATTGACCAACAAACAAAATATTGCCACTTGTAGATGCATCGGCTACGAAACAATGAGAAACTGTATTATCAGTTCCTGTGGAAGCGGAAAATTCAATATTATTGGTGTTACTACAAGTTTGACTATCAGAGCTTGACGAAGCCAAAGTCCAGTTTGCCGCCGTGACTTGCTGACGAGCATATGCGCCAAAGTTTGCCTCTGTTACAGAACCTGCCTCCGCGTCAGATACTGCTGTTGCTAAACCCACGTAAATCGAATCTCCTAGCGTTGAAAATGAACCCGCGTTATTTTTAAATATTAAACTAAGAAGTTTATTTTCTAGATAAGTTGTTGCCGCATTTGTTGTTGCCATTTTATACTCCTAATTTGCTTGGTTTGCGTAAATTGATGACATACTCAAAGAGCCAGTTCCGTAATGACTTCTTTGCTCATCGGTGCGAATTTCTTCAATAATTCTGCTGAATTTCTGGTCGTAAATATTCGCTGAATTTTGATCCATGAGGTAGAGATAAGCCTCTACCAAACTCCCCATCAAATATGCGTCTGGGTGTCGAGTGAGCATATCATTTGTTGTATTGCTATCGCTTAGAGCTTGCAGGCTTCCAATATAAATGATTTCTACGTTGTAACTCTCGTCTGGAATTGGTCTAAGTTTTAACTCACTTCCGACGATAGAATAGGCTTGCGGTTTCCCGTTAGTGTTCCCTGAAAACTCGCTATCTAGAACGTGAGGCGACTTGTATTCCAAAACAGTTGACGGCGATGTAAGTAATTTTATAAATCGCACTTCGCGCATATCTGTCGGAAGCGTTAGAAACTCATCGCCTGTTGTCAAAGCGGATTGCGCTCGTTTCTCTTGCCCCCGCGTTTCTAAGTCACGGGAAAGTCTCGCCTCTGCAAGCAATATAAAGTTTGGAATCTGGTCGGTTAAATCTGTTCTTGCTAAAAAATTAGCAATAGACGTTTTTAACTCTGAATAATTTGATATAGCCATTAGATACGCCCGCCGCCTGTTCTAAAATATTTGTTTTCGGGATCATTCAACCACTTTGCCCAATCCTTCGGATTGTCTTGCGGATGCCCAAATTTCTCTCGCAGTTGCATATATAAAAGATTTGGAATGGTTGCGACCTCTTGATGATGCTTCTGTGTATTACCAATCAATTTCCCATATTTCCAATCGTTCATTCGCTTTTTATTTGAATCAATAATTGGATCAACGTGCTGATTTTGGATAATTGACTTCTCGCCATCGCGGTTTATTTCCATGAAGGTTTCTTTGCCAGAAGCTTCATCTTTTGAAATAAGTTTTTTCATATTTACCTCATAAAAAAAGGCGGTATAAAACCGCCTCTTTCTAATTGTCTGTTATTAAGGATTAAGAACCATTCAACCCTATGACTGCCGCATGAGCTTTTGGAGCATCTGGCATTAACGTCCATTCACACAAGATTTGTGTTTTGGTTGCATCAGCCACGCCTGTTTCTTCTTGCTCAACGAAGTTTCTTCCGTTTATTGCGCCGACAGCAACATGGTCAGGGTCAATCAAATAAATTCTATCATTGGACATGAATCTTGATGGAATAACCTCTAACTGTCCAAAGTCATTGAACAGAACTGAGACAGCCCCATTGAAACTGACAGGCTTTGATTGCGTGGTGTTAACTTGGTTAGTCACCAAATTTGTGCCTGACTGCGTTAAATCAGAAATGTTAGCTCTATTGGTCGCACTAGCAACTAGAAGGCGAGGATTACCCCCGTCTGTCCATGCAAGTTGCATAGCGTTGTCAATCTTTGCTAACGTTAATGCC
>VMHT01146316.1_pt1 | contig 11531 bp, 16 predicted proteins | sample 4693611 | NCBI WGS metagenome assembly VMHT01 (sample SAMN12280063, study PRJNA550983) | marine metagenome | isolation source: seawater sampled from same location over 5 years 0.02-0.2 micron viral filtrate | place: USA: collected off the coast of southern California halfway between the port... ... | reverse complement strand
TTTAAATAGTTTAAGAGACAAGTACGATGTAAGTGGATTAAAATCAGATCGTGCAAATTCTAAGGCTGGAGCAACTGCTCTAAAAACTGCTAAAGAGATTAAACAAGAAAATCAAAAAAGGTATACTGCTATCTTACAAGATAAAGCAGCAATGACTGATATTGATAAAGCAGTTAGAGATTCAATTGAATTATTAAACACTCATATCTCTGATGCTTTAGATAAAGGTGAAATGGATAAGTATGGAAACTTTGTTATTGGTACAAGTCCTAGGGGTAGATCTGTATCACTTAAAGATGGTGCAGGTGCTATCAGAAGTATGTTAGATGACTACCAAAGATATAAGGATTATGAAAGACAAGATAAAGAAGCAAAAGCTGAAGGTAGAGAAGATAATTATTATGCAAGAGAAGTAAAAGCTTATGCTAAAAGACTTACTGATTATGCTAAGAAAGTAAAGGATAAAAATTACGGCTGGTAATTATGAAACATATAAATGGATATTCGGAATTTAAAAAAGCTTTATGTGAAAAGTCAGGTCCTTGTTGGGATGGTTATAAAATAGGATCTCCTAAAACAAAGATATCTCCTAAAAGTGGAAAAAGAGTTAATAACTGTGTTCCTGTAGATGAAGATGTTACTGAAGCTAAAGGAGGTCAAATTATGCCAGGAGATTATGTTAAAAGCCAATATGGCGATATCTACCTAAGAGTAGATGGAAAAGTTGGAGGGCATGATGCTTATGTAAGAGTTATTAAAGGTAAAGCCGGTAAAAGAAAAACTGGTTTACATCACTCTGTAAAATTAACATTAGTAAATAAGGATGGATTAGAAGAATCGGTTAATGATGCTTCTAATAATTTAGAAAAGATATTTGGAACTGATCAAGAAACAATGGATATGTTTCAACGCATTGAAGATGAAGGTACTGTAAAGGATATGATAGAATTTATTGATGAATTCGGTAATGAAGAAATGTTATCTCGTTATGGTATAAGATCAACGGCACAAGTAAAAAAGTTAGCTAAAACTATTATGAATGAAGCTACAGATGTTAACGATCCTGTACTTATAGCATTTAGAGCAACAAGAAGAGACCTTCCTAAATTAAAGATTCCTAAAGTAAAATCACGTAGGTTAAGCTTTGATAAGTATATGGATTTATTAGATGCAAGAATGGATGTGGATCAACAAATCAAAGATTTAGGTAATGAAATGGCTCAAACACTTAGAGACATGGAACAAGAAGCTGAACCAGAAGGTGGTGAAATTGCAGATAAATATGGTACTACCATGATGAATCAAGAAAAAGAATATGCTAAACTAAAAGCTAAAAAAGATAAGATCATGGCTAGAATTGAAAAACACAGAATGGCATAATGGAATTTATTAAAAAGTATACAGAATTTTTATTTGAAAAGAAAAAGGAAAAAGAATCCTTTGAAGATAAAATTGAAGGTGATGGATATTATAAAGGTATTTCTACATCAACCGCTCGCCAGAAGGTGGATCAAATGGCAAAACAATCTAAGATGTCTGATGATGATCCAGATGCTTATAAAGAAATGCCTGGTGATACTAAAGGTAAAAAACTTTTAAAGAAATCAAAACACACAAAAGCATTTGATGATTTATATGCTGATGAAGCTTTAGAAGAAATGGTTACTAATGAAAGTGTAATGAGTGAATTACATATTATGATGGAAGAAGCTAAAAACTTTGCTGATTTTAAGAAAAGATTTTATAAAGAATTTAGTGATAAGGTTAAACCTAATAAAGATTTAGATAATTGGTTAAAAGAACTTTACTCTGAAGGTTTAGGAGAATCATTAGATGAAAAGGCTGGTGGAGATCGCGGTCCTATAAAAGGAAAGGGAATTGAAACTGGTCTTAAAAAGAAAGCAGATCAAACTGGAGTATCATTACCTTTATTAAGATTAGTAATGAGGAGAGGTATGGCTGCATGGAAAAGTGGACATAGACCTGGTGCTGGCAAAGAACAATGGGGTTATGCTAGAGTTAATTCATTTTTAACTAAAGCATCTGGTACTTGGGGTAGGCCATTAGATGATCCAAAAAAGAATGGACCTAAAGGAAAGTTTGGAGCTGATGCCGATATTGCTAAAGAAGTAATTAAAAAAGGCGAGGATAAAAAATTAAAAACAACAGGTTTACCTAAGTAATGAAATTTATAAAAGGCTTTAAAGATTTTGATAAAGTATCGGAAGAACTTAAATACCATATAGATAATGGTTTAGGTTTAGATGATACCGTTTTTCGTTTAGGATCTGATGCTCATGGTAAATTATTTGAAGAAGTAAAAGAATATTGGGATAAAGGAAATATTGTTTTAAATGGTAAAGGTGGCTGGATGGCTAAAAATCTTGAGGTAGGTAAAGATGCAATTTACAAAGATCGTAAATCTGGTAGAACAACAAAAGTTAAATTAGATTCTCCTAAAAGAGGAGGTAACAGGAAGTTTATTGTTTATCGTAATACTGGAAGAACTGATAAAGAAACAGGAAAGATAGTTGCTAAAAAGATTGAATGGGGAGATCCTAAATTAGCTGTTAAAAATGATGATCCAGGAAGAGCCGCTAGTTTTTGGGCAAGACATCAATGCGATCAAAAGAAAAAGATGGATCCTAATAAAGCTGGCTTTTGGGCATGTTATGGTCCAAGTTTATTCGGTAAACAATTAGGATTAAAAAGTACTAATCCTTGGTAAATAAATAATAATATGAAAAAGATTATCTGTGATATAGTTTATGCATTAACATTTAAAAAGGTATGTCTAGGTTGGTGTGACAAAAATAAAAAGAAGTAATGAAAAATTTAAAAAGAATAGATGAAGCAGTAGGTTCTATATTAGAACGAAGAGCTGCCGCTGATAGATTACTTAAAGATGTTATAAACGGTAATACATCTGAAGTTGAAGGTATTAAATTATCTAAACAAATGGCTCAAGGCTTTTTAGATTGGTTAAAATATTCTACTTATGGTAAAAAGTTTGGAGCTTTACCTTTCAATATGTTATTTACTGCTGCATTTAATTGGGGCTTAGACAGATATGTTAAAGGTGCTAGGACTGAAGTAAAAGACGAGTTTAAAGAACTTAAGGCTAAAGCTAAAGAAATGAGCAAACAACAAAAAATGAAAGCAGAATCAGTAAACGAAGAGGAAACGCTTATATATGATGAATTGGGTACTGAGCTAGGAAGTTTAGAGGATAAGATTAGCGATTTAGCTGCTACTGCTACCGATCCTAAATGGTCACGTGCATTAGATAGTATAGGAAGTCAGTTAGATAAATTAATAATGACAATAAGCAAGCATGATAAAAAGCTTGGGGCTATTCAACTGAACGAAAAAAGATCTTCTCCTTATGGAGAAATTATGTTAGATATTGATGCTGCCGCTAAACAAGTTAAACTTCCAATGACATGGTTAAAAGATTATGTTAAATCAATTGAAAGAATGGCAAAAAGAAATGCTAAAAAATTCTTTAAAGATTATGGAACTTTTAGTGTAGATGATTGGGCTGAAGATATGGAATATAATTTTGCTAATGAAAGTAAAGTTAATGAAGCTAAATTTAATTTTTCTGAAGATGAAGTAAAAAATGTAGCAGATTTAATAGCAAAGGCAATTGCAAAAACTGATAGAGTTAAAGCAGAAGTCCATGATATGGAATATGATGCAGGTCGTGGTGCTGGTTTTGAAATATCAATGGATGGAGAAAAATATGACGGTGGTAGTTATGTTATAAGACCTAATGGTGATGTTGTTAATGTTGCTATAGGTAATTCCTTTCCTAATGCAATATATGCAAAAATAGGAGATAAAGATATTAAAAAAATTATGAAGAATATTAAAAAGTTTGAGTCATTTGAAGTAAATGAAAAATTTAGAGAAGGTCAATTTATTAAGTCTAAAGTAGACAGTGATAAATTTAATGGAGATGTTTATGATGTAACAAATGATGTAGATGGTACGGAGATTGATAAAGGTATGACATTTAGAGTTGGAACTATAGGTAGAGATGAAGCTATTATATTTGGAGCTGATGATGAAATAGAATATTCAATAGATCCAAGCGATCTTAAAAAATATTTTATAAAAGAATCTGCAATTACAGAAGCTAAATTTGTTAAGTCATATGATACTAAAGTAAATGATGCTGAAACTGAAAAAGAAGTTTTAAAAATATACCCAAAGGCAAAATTCTTTGTTGGCAAAATGAGCCATTTCTTTGGAGAACTTGAACCTAATCTTTTCTTTAAAGCTTATTATCCTAAATATTATAAACAAGATACAGGTAAGACTGTTAAAGGTGATTTTAAAATTACTTCAGTATATTCTCAAAAAGGAAGTAGGTATGTAGAATTAATGAAAGAATCAGTATTGGAAAATTTTAAAACATTCGGTGAATTTGTTTCTGAAAATTATGATACAGAACAAAGAAAAGAAATGGCAGCAAAAGGTCTTGCCTTATCTGATGGAAGTTTTCCTATAGCTAATTTAGAAGATCTTAAAAATGCTATCATGGCTTACGGTAGAGCAAAGGATCAAGCAAGAGCTGCTAAATTTATTGCAAAAAGAGCTAAAGCATTAGGTGCTGAAGATCTTATTCCTGATACTGAAGATTTTCAGAAATCTTTAAAAGGATAATAAATGAAAGACTGTAAATGTAAATCATGTAAGTGTAAAGAATTAACTAATGAAAAGGTTATAGAACACATGGATGATCAAACTAAACCGTTTACACAAGAAGCATATTCTTCTAATACTATCTTAAGACATTTTGACAAAGCAGCACCTAATCATTTATATAAATGGCATGCTGACGATGAAGATCGTTTCATTGAATCCTTAAATGAAAATGACTGGCAATTTCAGTTTGATAATGAATTGCCACAATCTATAGAACCAGGTAAGATTATTCATATACCTAAAGGCTTAATTCACCGCTTAATTAAAGGAACTTCCGAATTAAGTATTTCTATTAAGTCTTAACTTAAACCATTTTTTATTTCGCAGTATAATTAATATACTTAAATAACTACTTTCAGTTCAAGTTATTTTTTGTTATTATTAAACTATACTTAAATAAATTATGGGAGAAATATATCCAGAAGAAGAACCAAAAAGACAAAAAACAAGATTTAAAAAACAAACCTTAATCTTAGATACTTACGGTACTAATTTAAGTAAGTTGGCAAGTGAAGGTAAATTGGATCCTGTTATTGGAAGGACTGAGGAAATCTTAAGAGTTATTCAAATCTTAGGTAGACGTAGAAAAAATAATCCAGTTTTAGTAGGAGAGCCAGGTGTTGGTAAAACCGCCATCGTTGAAGGTTTAGCTTTAAAAATGGTAGAGGGTAATGTTCCAGTATCTTTACAAGGAAAAGTTATTTATACATTAGAATTATCTACAATAGTTGCAGGTACAAAATATAGAGGCCAATTTGAGGAAAGAATGAAATCTATTGTAGATGAATTAATTCTTAATCCACACATTATCGTATTCATTGATGAATTACATACCTTAGTAGGTGCAGGTAGTTCTACAGGATCTTTAGACGCATCTAATATAATTAAACCAGCATTAGCAAGAGGGGAGATTAGATGTATAGGAGCTACAACCTTTGATGAGTTTAGAGAAAACATTGAAGATGATGGTGCTTTAGATAGAAGGTTTCAAAAAGTAACAGTTAATCCTCCATCATTAGAAGAAACGATTGAAATACTTTCTAACATTAGGCATAAGTATGAAGAACACCACAGTGTTTCATATGATGATTCAATAATTGATCTTATTGTTAAATTAGCAGACCGATATATTATGGATAGATACTTTCCAGATAAAGCTGTTGATATTTTAGATGAGGTAGGATCTTATAAGCATTTAACTAATATGAAAATTCCTCAAAAGATTAAAGCATTAGAGGAAAGATTATTAGATAAAGAGCATGCAAAAAGAAAAGCAGTTTCCAGACAATTATATGAAGTAGCAGCCAAAGAACGAGATGCGTGTTTAACACTTAAAGATAGAATTAAAAGAGACTTAGCTGAATGGAAAGAACAGATGGCTGTTAATCAATTAGAAATAACTGAAGATGATGTATTAAAAGTTGTATCTAAATCTACAGGTGTACCTATTGAAAAAATATCTGATAAAGAAAATAAAAACCTATTAGGTCTTAATAAACATTTATCATCAAAAGTAATAGGTCAAGATGAAGCAGTGAATAAAATATCTGTAACTGTTCAAAGAAACCGAGTAGGTATTAGAAAAAGAAACAGAACAATGGGTAACTTTATTTTCTTAGGTCCTACTGGAGTTGGTAAAACACAATTGGCTAAAGAATTAACAGAATACTTATTTAATAGTGAAGAATCATTAATTAGAGTTGATATGAGTGAATACATGGAGCCTCATTCAATTTCTAAATTAATTGGAGCGCCTCCAGGATATGTAGGATTTGAAGGTGGTGGGTTTTTAACAGAGCAGGTAAAGAGAAAACCACATTCTGTTATATTATTTGACGAGATAGAGAAAGCTCATCCAGAGGTATTTAATGTACTTCTACAAATGTTAGATGATGGGCAGTTAACTGATTCATTAGGTAGAACTGTTGATTTTAGAAATTGTTTAGTAATACTTACATCAAATACAGGATCTAGGAAGTTACAAGATTTTGGTTCAGGTATTGGATTTGAAAGTTCTACTAAAATGGTTAACCAAGCTGAAGAAGAAAAAACTATTTTAAGAAAGGCTCTAAAAAATAAATTTTCACCAGAATTTTTAAATAGGATTGATGAGATTGTAGTATTCAACAGATTGACTGAAGATAATGTAATGGATATCCTAACAAAGGAATGTAAAGAATTAGCATCTAATTTATCTGAAGTAGGTAATTATATTTTTAAAATATCAAAAGGAGCTAAAACAGTAATACTTAATCAAGGATATGATCCTAAGTATGGTGCAAGACCTTTACGTAGAACTATTGAAAGATTAATTGAAAATAAAATATCAGAATTAATTCTTAAAGGTGAATTAAAAGAAGGTGGTACAATTAATATTAAAAGTACTAAAGGTGAATTAATAATTGACATAACTAATATAGAAGAATAATGAATTACGGAAAAGAATTTCAAAAATATGCAATGAGTGATCATAATGTAAGTTCATCAACATTGGACTATTATGAGAAGCATATTGAAAACTCGATGACTCCTTATATTTTAGAGGAGAGAGAAATGAGAGCTACACAGATTGATATATTTTCAAGATTAATGATGGATAGATTACTTTGGGTAGCAGGTCCAGTTAATGATAATATGTCAACGATTGTACAGGCACAATTAATGTTTTTGGATAGTGTAGAGAAAAAGGATATTACTATGCATATTGATTCTCCAGGAGGTTCAGTTAAATCAGGACTTTCTATGGTTGATGTTATGGATTATATTAAATCAGATATTAGAACTGTGAATACTGGAATGGCTGCTTCAATGGGATCTGTTTTACTAGGAGCAGGAACAAAAGGTAAAAGAAGTTCTTTAAAACATTCTAAAACAATGTTGCATCAATCTTCAGGTGGGTTTAGAGGAAATATTCAAGATGCTGAAATTGATTGGAAAGAATGGCAAAAAGTAAATAAAGAACTATTTGTTCTTTTAGGAAAATATTGCGGCAAAAGAGCAGATAAAGTTGCAAAGGATGCAACAAGAGATTTTTGGATGAATGCTGAAGAAGCTGTTAAATATGGAATAATTGACGAGGTAATCGGTGGAAAATAAATATAATATGAAAATACTAATTTGGATTAAGAGGGAAGATGCAATAAGTGGATCAATTAACAAGTATTATACTTATTTACCTATCAGTGAAAAATTTCAGGAATGGGTACAAGTAGAAATAACACAAGATGAATTTGTAAAATTAGAAGATAATGATTAAATTTATTAAAAAGATATTTAAAGGAAAAACTGAATTAGAAAAATTAGAAGCTCAGCATAAAGATCTTTTAGGGCAAGCATTCATTGCATCTAAATCAAATCGAACCTTAAGTGATACATTAACATTTGAGGCAAGCAAGATAGAAGAAAAAATAATTGAACTAAGAAAAAATGAAACTAATTAAAAAATTAATATTCTTAATTAGATTAAAGTTCGCAAAAAGAAAAAGAAAATCAGTATGGGATCTATAAAAGAACTAACAGATAAGATATCATTTAGATTATTAGCCACTCGTAAACATGAAGATTATGATTGGTTAGAAGATCAAATGAAACAAGTTGTAAAACCAAAATCATTTTTAGATAATAAATGGGTAAAGATAATTTTTAGTATTGCTATAATGGGATCTGCTATACCTTCAATTTATCAAGATTTTACTTACGGTCATCAAGGAACATGGACTCATTATGGAATGGGTCTTGTTGGTCTTTTATATTTTATTGAATCTCTATTATGGACATTAGATTTATGGAAAAAGAATTAAAAAAGGAATTAGAAAAATATGAGGATCTTATTTTTGAAGGTCATCCAATAAACACAAAAGAATTCTATAATTTAAAAAGAAAACTTTTAAAAGGAGAACATTTAGATCTTATTCAGATTTTTGAAGTTTTAGAATCAATGATCGAAAAGAAAAATAATGATTTATTGAATAGAAGATTAAACCTTCTTACAATATGGTCTACTATATTTTTACCTCTCTCCTTTTATACTGGCCTTTGGGGTATGAATTTCGATGATGTACCTTTAATTTCAGATGATAATGGTTTTTGGGTATTTGCAGGCTTAACAATCGCTACCATTGTAGGTATGTGGTTATATTTTAAAAAGAATAAATGGATATAAATGGAATTTAAAGATAGTATAAGAATTTTTGATGACGCATTCACAAAAGAGGAATGTTTAAGATTAATTGAATCTCACACCAATGCAATAAATTCAGGTGCAGCTTGGGAAGGTGGTTATGGTGAATTAGCTCAGCATAAAAAATCAGTAGATTGGGATATTATTAAAGGAGACAATGATAATGATAGAGAATTAACTAATCTCGTAGCTAATAGATTTAATGAACACCACCTCAGATATCTTCGGTACTTTTCTCCTTGGGCTGAATTTGATACATCATCAGTTATTATGAATCAAACATACTATCCAGTATTTCAAATTCAAAAATATCAAAAAGAAGAAGGACACTTTAATACTTGGCATTTAGAAAACTATAATAAAGATACATCAAATCGATTATTTGTTTTTATTCTTTACCTTAATGATGTAGAAGAAGGTGGGGAAACTGCATTTTATTTTAAAGAAAAAGATGAAGCTGACTATTTTAAAGTTAAACCTAAACAAGGTAGGTTAATAATTCATCCAGCTGCATGGCCTTATGTTCATAAAGGCTGTATGCCTATATCTGATAATAAGATTATTTTAACATCTTGGTGTTGTTATACAAATTAAGTATGATTTACTTTCAGATGTTCAAATTATTTGTTATATTTAAATTAAATAAGAACATATGAATCCAAGTACTCAATTAGGTTATTGCTGTATCAATCTAAATCTTCAACCAAAAAAGATAACAGTTAATAGAACATGTAGAAAAGCAACCTTTGCACAAAAAGGCTTACCTCATGTAAGCAGCCTTGCTTTACAAAATATTAGAGATCTTGTAGAGATCATTAAATGGAATGAACAAAATGGATTTAAAGTTTATAGGATGTCTTCTAATATGTTTCCTTGGATGTCTGAATATGAACTTAAAGATTTACCAGATTATCAAAAAATATCTACATTGCTTAGAGGGGCAGGTAATTTGGCTAAGAAATACGGGCAAAGATTAAGTTTTCACCCAGGACCTTTTAACGTTCTAGGATCACCTAATCCAGATCTTGTTTCAAAAACCCTCAAAGAATTAAATCAAACTGCTGAAATAATGGATCTTATGGGATTAGAGAGATCTAATCATTATCCTATTAATATTCATTGCAATGGAGTATACGGCGATAAAAAAGCTACACTAAAAAGATGGTCTGATAATTTTAAAAATTTATCAGTATCGGCTCAGAGTAGGTTAGTTGTAGAAAATGATGATAAAGGAAGTATGTATTCAGTAAAAGATTTGTATTGGGGTATTTTTACAGAAGTAAGAGTACCTATTACATTTGACTTTCACCACCACAGATTTAATGATGGTGGATTATCTGAGAAGGATGCATTCATAATGGCAAAAGAAACGTGGGAATATCATAATGTAAAACCACTCTTTCATTATTCATCTTGCCGAAGAACATTCGAAGATCCAGGCTGTAAAGCACAAGCACATGCAGATTTTGTATACGAACAAATTGATGACTACGGTTTTGCTGTAGATATAGAAGTAGAAGCTAAAGCTAAAGAAGTGGCTGTACTAAAATACAAGGATGATAAAGATTCATTATTAGAATCTTACTTACCTTTTGATGTACACATAGATAATCAATTAGTATTAGAAGTTTAACTTAAATTAAAAAAATGATTGAAATTATTAAAGAGAAACCGTTAAAAAGTACCACCTCGGTTGAAGGTATATTGGTACAAGTAACAGGTGGCCAGTGGTATGGAATTACAAGATTCCAACCATCAAGAAACCCTTGGTTTGGCAGAGCTGCAAAATCTACAAATACTGGAAGAATTGAATTTGGTAGAGGAACTGAAGTTTTTCAAAAAATTTATAAAGGAGCTCCAGAATTTGAAGAATTAAAAACTATATTAGTTCAAGTTTTAAATGGAGCTGAGCCTACATTAGATAAAATGAATTACTAATGGGACCAATAATGGAAATGTTTGCATGCCTATTTATTATAGGGCTAAGTTTTTTATTTCATCTTATTGTTTTTGAAGATGATTGGGTTGAAAAATGGTATTGGAAAGTTTTAGGTGGTGGGAGTATACTTCTGTTAGCTCTTGCTGGAGTAATGGGCTATTAAAAAAACAAGATTTTATAGTTCAATTCCCAATAAAATAGTTTATATTTATACTATATGAATAACAAAATACAATTTTATTTTAACCAGTATATTAAAAGTCATAAAAACTTTAATATAGAATTTTCTGAGTTTATTGCAAGTAAATTAGGTTGTAGTGAACATAAAGCCTTAAGCTTAATTAAAACTTGGAAAAAAACTAAACAATTAATAAACGCATAATATGAAAAAGACAATAGGTAATTTTATAGTAGAGCTATCAGGTGAAAGTTTAATGATTAAAAATCTTAAAGGTGATTTGCTAAAAGCAGATTCAGTTAAGCCATTTGAATCAGAAGATAAGTTTAAAGAATTATGTATCGGTTTGCAAGAAAAAATAACCGAAAGAATTAGTAAAGGTTTAGCTGTATAAATTAAATATGGGAGGTTAGCCAAGTGGTACGGCTGCATATTTCTTAACGGTTGGAAGTTAATGCTAGCAACGATGAGTAAATCGGAGATATGCGATCAGGGGTTCGATTCCCCTACCACCCAGCTCT
>VMHT01077188.1_pt1 | contig 11532 bp, 8 predicted proteins | sample 4693611 | NCBI WGS metagenome assembly VMHT01 (sample SAMN12280063, study PRJNA550983) | marine metagenome | isolation source: seawater sampled from same location over 5 years 0.02-0.2 micron viral filtrate | place: USA: collected off the coast of southern California halfway between the port... ... | reverse complement strand
TAAGATTGGAATTGGCACTGCGGCACCTACTGTAACCCTTGAAGTCGCTAATGCGTCAAATCCTGCACTTAGCGGTGTTACAAACCGTAACCCAATAATTCAACTTACCAACACGGATACGGGTTATGTAGCTGGAAATGCTACTGCAATTGATTTTGCAACATCCCTGAATTATACGAATGCGTCAATCATTTGTCGTAATGATAACTCTGGCTCTGGCTATGGTGGCAGTCTTATTTTTGCGACAGCGACTACTGGTAATTCACTAGCTGAAAGGATGCGGGTCGACAACAGCGGAGCCGTGCTAATAGGCAAAACCTCACTTACTTCAAACGACGCTGGTTTAGAGTTAAACACTGGCGCAGCGGCTAACGTGGCACGGGTTGACCATCATAAGACGGCCAGCGGCGACTTTGCTGGATATTACTTTTTCCACAACGGCTCTAATGTGGGCGGTATTGATTACAGTAATAGTGCTGTGAATTACGCTACATCCTCAGACCACCGCCTAAAAGAAAACGTAGCCGACATGACTGGCGCAATCACCCGTGTGAAGGCGCTGACACCTAAACGGTTTAACTTCATTATTGACCCAGACACAACTGTGGACGGTTTCCTTGCTCACGAGGCGCAGACCGTTGTGCCAGAGGCTGTAAGAGGCACACACAATGAAGTGGAGACGTGGACACAGCAACAGATTGATGACGGCGATGCGCCGGACGGCACATCTGCTGGTGACAACAAGCTGGACGGAGACGGCAACACTATTCCTGTGATGCAAGGCATCGATCAGAGCAAGCTAGTGCCGCTTCTGACCGGCGCACTGCAAGAAGCAATCGCCAAGATTGAGACACTTGAGACGCAACGCGCTGATATTGAGACACGCTTAGCGGCACTGGAAGGAGAATAAACCAATGGCCAACACCTACACATCCATCAGGTTGGTAAGGAGTAACTATGACTGACAATGTAATCACTATCGACGGCAAAGAGTATGCGCCGGAAGACATGAATGAGCAGCAGACGTATCTGATTAATCAGATTCGTTCCTGCCAGCAGAAGGCTGCAAACATTCGCTTTGAACTAGACCAAGTGATAGCCGCACAGAATGCGTTCACAAATACCCTTATCCAGTCTATGCAGACTGAAGAGGCACAAGCAGAGGTAGGATAATGCCATATCTAGGTAAGACACCCTCGCAAGCAACACGCAAGCGATACTACAAGACAGCCAGTGGAAGTGAGACATCCCTCTCTGGCACTATGACTGTTGGGGGTACTCTTACCTTTACTGACGGCGAGTTTGTAGATGTATCTGTCAATGGTGTGGCACTGGTTGCTGGCACTGACTACAACACAAGCACAGCCAATACGATTGCCGGTCTGTCTGCTCTCACTGCAGGTGACCAAGTAGAGATTGTTGTCTACGATACGTTCAGCGTATTCAGTGGCGATGTAAGCAGCAACATGAGTGTCGGGGGTAATCTGAGTGTTACTGGCACGACGACACTCACAGGCAATGCTGATTTCAACGGCAACCTAGACGTAGACGGCGGCACAATAAAGTTGGATGGTAACTATCCAACAGGCACAAGCAATGTCGCAATCGGTGATGCTGCGTTGGATGATGGCTCTTTGTCTGGTAGTTACAATACAGCAGCGGGTGCTGAGGCATTGTCTGCAAACACCAGCGGCACACAGAATACCGCTGTCGGTGCCTCTTCATCCGACGCAAACACTACTGGCAGTAACAACGCTGGCTTTGGTTCGTTTTCACTTAGCTCTAATACAACCGGCAGCCGAAACAGTGGTATTGGAAGGGGTGCTTTATTCGCAAACACCACAGCAAGCGACAATACAGGCGTTGGCTACAACGCACTCGCTGCAAACACCACTGGCACATACAACACGGCAGTGGGCACATCTGCTGGAGCCGCAATAGCAGGCGATGGAAATTACAATACACTCATTGGTGCTATTGCTGGTGACGCAATTACGACTGGTGATGACAATACAGCAGTGGGCAGGGGTGCGCTTAGTGGCACGACTACCGCAAGTCAGAATACGGGAATCGGTTCTGTTGCGTTAGAGGCAAACACCACTGGCGCAAGCAATACAGCCGTTGGCTATCAGGCTATGACGGCAAACACCACCGGCGGTGACAATGTAGCTTTAGGCTTTAGGGCTTTAGATGCAAACACTACAGGAAATAGCAACGTAGCTATTGGATTAAATGCACTCACAGACAACACCACCGCATCCAACAACAATGCGGTGGGGCTGAACTCTCTCAAAGTAACCACCACTGGCCATAGCAATGTCGCTATTGGTGATTCGGCTTTAATAAATAACACTACCGGATCAAGCAACACGGCAATGGGTAATAGTGCGAATGCGGTAACAACTACCGGCGACAACAACACTATGATTGGCACTTTGTGTCGTGCGTCTGGTGCCACTGTTAGTAACGAAGTCGTGCTGGGTTCTAACGGTATGGTTGGTAAGGGTGGAAGCACAGCCTTTATATCTGGCGGTAATGGCCCAGTTTACGCCGGTAATAACTCTGCTAATTTTTCTACAACTTCTGACCGCCGTATTAAGAAAAACATTGTTGATAACACTACAGGGCTTGATGCAATTAGTCAAGTTCGTGTTTGCAGCTTTGAGTATCGCACCGCTGATGAGATTGATGAATTACCAGCAAGTGCCGCCATTGACAAACAAGGCACACAGATTGGTGTTATTGCTCAAGAGATACAAAAAATCTTGCCTGATGTAGTCAGGGAAGAAACTACAGGTTGTCTTAGTGTGGACCCTGAAAACATGACTTGGTACTTGGTAAATGCCGTAAAAGAACTTTCAGCAAAGGTAGCTGAATTAGAAGCCAGATTAGGAGATTAACATGGCACGAACAACAGAAGAACTGGCACAAGACTATACGGCTATGGGCCACAGCGTTGACCTTATCAATGCAATCATTGCTGGCTCACAGATGGCTGACGAATCCGCTGTTGAACGTCAGTCTTGCGTTGACCGCAATGTCGAACACCTCGAACTTATGGTGGCAAAGGATGACTGGGGCAGCGAAGATATGACAGCGGTCAATGCCGCCATCACTGCTGGCAACGGCTATACTGCATCGTAATGAAACTGGCTGTGGAACCCGTACTAAAAACACAGATGGAACTTGAGGCACACGAAAAGGAGTGCGCCATCCGGTACGCCTCTGTGCAGGAAAAGCTAGAGGCACTAGACAAGCGCATGTGGCGGCTGGAAGCAATGATTATGGGCAGTACGGTGATGGTGGTTGCTATGGTAGTTACAGTATTTATGGGAATGAATTAGTATGGCTGACGAAAACATTTCAGAAAAGGACAAAGCTGCCGTCAAAGCTATGGAAGATCAGTCCACTGCGACTGAAATGCCTGAAGGCACTAAAATAAAACCTGAAGATCAAGAAGTTCAAACTGATGAACTCCTGACCACTGATGATAAGAAAATTGATGCCCCTACTAAAGTGGAAACGCCTGACGCCATAGTATCTACGGATCAAGAAAAACCTGATAGTTTTGACGCCGCATCCTACACTTCTACAAAAGCAGCCGATGTAGGCACAGCAGAAGCAGCGAAGGGGCAACTGTCAGAAGGGTCAATTATGACTGCGGCACAGGGTGTCGTATCCAAAGAAGCCCTTGCCGAAGCCGCCACTCAGGAACTCGACCCTCGCGCAACTACGCGCTACCAACTTGCAGAGTTGTTCAAGGGCATCGAAGAGGGTGGCCCCCCTCCTGCGTGGGCCGCTCCTGCCGTTCGCAAGGTCACTGCTGTGATGCAGTCTCGTGGCTTGGGTTCGTCCTCTATGGCTGCAGCAGCGACGATGCAGGCTATGATGGAGTCTGGCATACCGATTGCTGCACAGGATGCACAAAAGTACGCCACGATTCAGCTACAGAACCTGAACAATGAACAGCAGGCCGCTTTACAAAATGCTGCTGCTGTCCTACAGATGGACATGGCAAACCTAAACAACCGCCAACAGGCTGAAGTGAACAACGCCAAAGCATTTCTGTCTATGGATATGCAAAACGTAACGAATGAGCAGCAATCCAATACCCTTACCTATCAGGCTAAACTGCAGACACTTCTGTCTGATCAGGCTGCAGACAACGCAGCCAAGCAATTCAACGCCAAGTCTGAAAACGAAATCAACACGTTTTTTGCAGAGATGGGCGCGTCGATTGAGGCGTCGAATATCAACCGTGACATTGCCGTCAAGCAGTTTAACTCGAACCAAAAGGTTGCAATCGCGCAGTTCAATGCACAGATGGAAACTGCCTCTGATCAATTCAATGCGAACATGCAGCTTGAAATCGACCAGAGCAACGCTGTGTGGAGACGTACTGTAAACACACGCAATACTGCCGCACAAAACGAAGCAAACAGACAGAACGCACTTAATCTTTTGGGCATTCAACAGAACGCCCTTAATTCTCTGTGGCAACGCTACCGCGATAAGGCTGCGTGGACTATGAAGATTTCTGAGAATGCAAAGGACCGCGCACACAACGCCGCTATGCAGGCTGCGGCCATTGCTGCGAACGAAGCAGCATACGATACAAAGTATGACGACTTCTTGAAGCACGAAATAATTGATAAAATCTGGAGATAAGTAATGAGTTGGTTGTCTAAGCTTGTAGGCGGTAAGACGCTGAAGATAGCGGCACTGGCTGGTGCGGGCTACTTTGGCAGTCGGTACCTTTTTGGTGCAGGACAATACGGAACTTTAAGTGATCCCGCAGGCATGGCCTACAATCCTGATACTTTTGCCGGAAAGGTATTTAACAAGTTCAATATAACGCCCTTTCAAGATACCTCATTCGGACAGTCCACACTAGGCAAAGCAATTACGGAAACCGGCAGCTTCTTGGGCATAGGCCAGTCTAGTGATGCACAGGCGGCTATAGGGGCAGTGCAGAGTCTAAGTGCGGCACAACGATTTGACAGGCAGATTAGCCCCGGCACTATAACAGCCAGCGGCATTCGAACAGACACTAATTTCCAGCCGGGACAAATCGGTAGGATTCCTATTGGGAATGGCTCACAAGTATCATCCGCACTACAAAGCCAAGCTATGCAGCAGTATCTGGCAAAGCAGGTCCGCATGATGGGATTGCCTGCTGCTTCTCGACTGCCCACAGCTTCGCCTGTATCTACTGGGGCACTAGCGCAAAGCACGAGTGCAAAGCGGCGGCAGTATAAAGGATTGACAAGCGCATGATGGACAAGATCACAGCCCTAGCCGCTCCACCCGGCAACTCCTTGACGGATGCTCCGGGCAAGTGGAAGTGGGAGCAGCCACCACAATTCCCTAACCCGGATGATGCCATCGATCATGCGCTAGAAATGATGTCGAATGGGCCTGCCCGTGACGACATGCTCAAGTTGATGCTGGCCGGTATCACTGTCGAAGAGATTGTAGAGCAGCTTGCCTTCAAGGGGTTCATGGCAGGCGCAGTTACTCCTGACGTTGCTGAACTTATGAAGCCTGCGCTGGGTATCGCTTTGGTTGATATGGCCCTTCAGGAGGGTTTCGAACCACAGATGTTCGTTGATCCGCAGGTATCTGAGGGTGAAGTCGAGGATGCAACCTTCTTTAATATTGCGAAGGATCGCAATCCGGAACTGTACAAAGCTATGAATGAAAAGATAAACGAAGATATACGTATGGCTGCAGAACAGAAGTCGTCCATAGAAGTCGTATATCCCCAAGCAGAAGCCCCTGCTTCGTTTCTTAACACGCCCAAAGATAAGGTAGAGTAGAATGAGCAAAGCTTTATTAGAACTGGGATTGTTTGTTGCCAGCGGATATAGGAAGAAGCAGGACGACGAGGCTGCTGCTGCTAAAGTTCTGGCAGCGGCTGCTGCAAAGGCACAAGAAAAACAAGACACGATAGACATAGAGGCGGCAAAGCAGAGTTTCATAGGTCAGAAAGATATAGCAGTAGCTGCAGCAGCGGCAGACCGCAAGGCTCTGGATCAACGACGTGCGCTTGGCGTACGCACCTTTATGTGGGGGGACGGTAGTGGTAACATCGAGTACACTACCTCCTTCGGATCAGAGATGACAAAATCTCCGGGCGAGGGGTGGACACAGCTTGCTACTGCTCTGGGTTACAATCCGGGATCAGACGGTAACAAGTTCAATGAAAATTCAAAATACATACCCGACCCCAACATCCCCCTATACAATTTTCGTGGTACACCCCGTATAGCAAAAGAAATCAAAGAAATTTTGCTGCAGGAAAATGCAAGTCTGCCACCCCTGATGCAACTTGACTTGAGTGGTCCGGGCGTCTCGTCAAAAATCACAGGACCATCTGTGGGCTATAGAAACCGCGCAAACGGTGATACCATCTATAGTCCGGACGATGTATCTGTAATTCGGGGATACAGGACTAAGACAGAGTTTCGCACCGTTGATGCGGATAACAACATGACACAGGGCACACTCACAAGGATTGCGCCTATCGCACGGGAAACCGGCAATGAAATTCAAGAAGTATCTTATACTGTCAATTCTGCCGGAGAGAAAATCGGCAGTGAAGAAACGGCAAAAAAATTTACGGGCATACGTACGCCTACAGATTCTTTGAAGTCTGAAACAATCACCGCGTACTTCCCTAAACCGGGTGGCGGCACAGAAACCGTGCCAAATCTAACAGACGACTCATTTACATCTGAGGCGGCTAAACGCGGAGTAAGTAAGAACGACATTGCCTTTGACAGATTTTCTATCACACGTGATCGGTTTACCCAAGAGATAATAGACAAGGCACTGAAAAGCAGTTACTCCCCTCCGGGCGTGGAAGTTACGAAGGGTGTTGTTGATCTCGTACTTCCAGACGATACTGTTCTAACAGATCAAAACCCTACGGATATTGCCGTAATTGCACGGGAGAGAGGCATTTCCCCTTCTGCAATTACAGTTGTAAATAAGGAAGCTACAACCGTAGACGGCGAAATAACAAAGACAGTTACCACAAGCATAACCTATGGGGAAACCCGCGTAGCAGTCGGCTACATAACTGATGCGAATGGTGGCCGTGTGGAAGTAACTGCACCTACGAAGGCTGCATTGGAAAATACGTTTAAGGGTGTAGCCGGATTTGAATATGCAGGCATGGGCAAGCGAGACAGCAGTGGCATTGTCTCTCTTGACGGTGCCGTTGAGAGCCGTGAAACACAGCTTATATCCGGCGAAGGATTTGATAATGTGCCAATAGAAGACGCCACGGAACAGCAACGTGAATCAGCAACAGAGGTTAGAACCGGAACCGTTTCTCCTACGACAGGTAAAGTATCTGTGACGGGTGCAGAAACCACACTTCTAGGCGAGGCTAAAGTAGCTGCATCTATGAACGTTCCTATGAAGATCAAGAACACGGACGTGTATCTGGGTGCGCCTTCAGACCTCGACATGGGCGTTCAACTGGCGCGAATGAACAGGAATCTCAATGCTGACAACCTGAAGCAACTCATTGACGAAGGACAAGCAGAAGAATACATCAACTCGTTTGGTCCTCTTGTAGTCAATCACTTGAATATGCTTGATGTACAAAGCAAAGAACAAACAGGACAAAGCCTCTTCCTTAACAAGAGTCTAGCCGCTCACGTAAAGAGCGTATACCCGCAGATATTTGCTGTTCCGGGTATGCAGCAGTATCTGGTTGGGATTGAAACCACACGAGTGCAGGACACAGTACTTAGTGTTAGTGATCGCTTGGCTAACTCTGGGACTGCTAGTGACGTTCCTGTCGTTGCCGTAACCAGCACAAACCCGGCAACTATAGACGAAGACAACACCATCGAAAATCCTGTGGAGTCTGGATCGTCCACTACAGTGGTGGGCGGAAACATTCCCGCAAAGTACGCAAACTTCGTTAGCACCACTCTGAATCCTATCTTCCTTGCTGTAAATGACGGCGTACAAAACAAGACTAACCTCGACGTCATTTCCCTTATGAATAAAAGATATGATCAAAACGGCCAGCCCGTGATGGTTGATGGCGTAGTTGCATTCGAGAGATCGCAGCCTATCCTAGACGCATTGATTAAGATGCACTCTATTAAGCTTGAGGGTGCTGGCAACAAGACTATGTTAACGGCTTTTGTTGATTCTGCAAACGGAACAGCCACAAAGTCCGCCGACTTCCAATACTTTGCAAGGGAGTTCATTGGTTCCGGGGAGAGCCTGTCTGACCTTGTAACTGCTGTGACTCCTTTTATTGGCGGCATTGTGGGCGATCCCATGAACGGAACTTCGTTCATTCCGCCAGAACTCAAGCAAGCAGCGATGCGTAACGGCATTGGTGAGTTTTCTACTAGGGTCACTGATCAGCAGAAACAATCTCTTTCAGCCAAACAAATAAGTGCTTTCCGTGTTATCAATCTGTCCAACGATTTAATATTTACTCTGTTTGATCCGGATGGTAATAACGGACAAGGCAAATACAGAGAATCCGTAGCTGTTGGTGATATCGAACTTACTGTGGATGGACTGTTCTATTTAGGTAATGAGGCTTTTACTAGAGCAAAAGCTGCCCTCAACATAGGAGATGCGAAAGCATTTGCCAATGAAATTAAGGGCAATCTGGATGACTATGTAAACGATATTTACGCAAGACATCAGGCAAAGAATCCTGCAGCTTTGCCTCCTGACAATTCTCCAGAGGCAAAGGCAGCTAGAGATGAAATCAACGGCATTATTGACGATATTGCAGAAGAAGCTGCAGGCATAAAAGACAATAAAACTTTGAGATTGTATGCTGCTCGTCAGTTATACATCGTGTCTCTTGCCTACGAACTATCGGCTGCAATGCAGGGCGGAACGGGTGGACGTACAATTTCTGATCAAGACGTCGCCATCATCCTGAAGGCTTTGCGCCAGAAGTTTACAGCCACGCCTGAGTCTCAGGTAGCGGTTCTCGAAGAAATTAAACGTATTTCTCAGGATATCGTTACAGACATGGACTATCAGATGTCGCAGAATCCCCAAGAAGCTGCAGCCTACTACTTCGTAAAGTCACTGTCTGCAGTCAACAATGATCCGCGTGGGTATCATCGTGCTGTTAACGCAGGATCGATTGCGGCTAGGATTCGTGGAGCAGGACCAGAGGGTGCTCAAGTAGACAATCAAGTCATTACTGACAGTATCAACATGCGTAGAAATAACAGGCCGTATGACGCAAAAGACAACCCTAATGGGAAGTTTGAAAGCTATGATGACATCCCCCCTGAGTTACTAGAGACTACCCGCAAGCGACTTCAAGGAACCTAGCATGGCAGAAGAACCACAAGGCGCAAACACTTTTCTACCGCAGCCCCCCGTCGATGAGCCGGATGATGAAGCGGCTAAAGCTGCTGCACTAGAAGAGTTTATATCGGCAGGAACTCCCGCCGAACCTGCACCTCGTCCTGATCTCAAGACTTCGGAGTATAGGCTTCCGGGGCAGATGTCTGGATTGGGATACGTCCCCATGTCCGTAGACAAGAAGGCTCCCGTGTCTCCGGTCTTGACTGGTGAATCTGTAAAGACCATAGAGCCATCTATACTGGGCACCGGCTTTACAAGTATGCGGGAGAACGTCCTAGACAAGTCGAAGTTCGAACCCGACGATTTCATCGTCACATCTAAGGAAGCATTCGCTGCTTCTGGCGTAGACGAAGAAGCTTACAAGAATATGGTCATGGGTGCCACTTCGTTTTTAGCGAAAGACACAAAGGCTGAAAAGGGATCAGACGGGAAGTACCCAACTAAAAAGTTTTCCCTAGCTGCACTTGGTCCGATATCCTTCGAGGAGCGAGTCCGCCTGCTTGAGGAGAACAAGGCTCAAACCCTAGAGTTTGAACTCAAGACAAGCGATGGACGCACTCTAGTTGACAGAGAAGAGATTCCGTACCAAGCAATCACAGAGCAGTGGACCCGTCAGCCAGATGAAATCGAAAAGTACCTAGAAACGCATGTTCCGTTCATTGAACGGGAAGATGGTAGTGCTGATTTGTTTATTGCAGGACACGACAAACAGACTCTGGATGCGTTGTTCGCCAACAAGTTTGTTCGCTACTTTCGTCAGCGTGGCATGAGTGAACGTAACATTGCAGGCGTCCTCAAGCATCGTCTGTCTTTGGAGCAAGTCATACCACAACTAGAAGGCACTCTTTTAGGGTCTAGTATATCATACGGCGATAAGTCTATCCTTGCCGCGTCTCCTACGGAAGCCCTTCGCTTTGGCGTAGACATGGGAACGTGGGTGTTAGGCGAGGGATTCGAGGCACTCACACTGTGGAACGCCCAGCTTAACTTCGAGGGCATTGGCGGCTACAACCTGAGTACACCGCAGGGAAGAGAAGCCCTGCATGACAGGTGGTTGCCTCGTCTTCCTGATACGATCCAAGATCATTACGATGCTCTGGGCCTCGACATCACATACGATCAGGCTGAACAGCTTTCGCGCTTCTACTCTAGTCCTGCGACTGCACTGGCAAACATTGCGGTTGAGGCCAAGTTTACTCTGGGAATTACACGACTTGCACAAGCTTTGCGTGGTGCAAAAGAGATGCAGCGTTTCCAGTTGTTTGCAAACGACATGCGAAAGAAGTTTCCAGACGCTACGCCGGATGACATCCTGCTGCGCTACAAGGCAAAGCGTAAACAAGAAGTTGACCTTCCCTTTACAAACACAACCTTCACAGTCAAGAGTGATGTCATACATGACATGCTTATGTATGTCCCCCTAGCGGGGAAGCCTATCGCTTTTGCTGCAGGGGTTGCCGCCAAACCTATATCATTCATCAATGGATTCAGAACCACCAGTGCCCTCAAGGCGGGCTTTCAGCTTGAAGATGCTGCTCTGGCAGTCGGCAAGCGGGAAGAGGTGAGCAAATTTATAGCCTATCGCAGGGGCAAGATTCAAGAACGTGCCGCAATTCGGGAACGGATTAAAAATAGTGGCAAGACCACATCTCCTGCTGATCAAGCAAGACTGGACGAACTTACACGGCAGATTGATCGAAGCAAAAACGAACTACGCAGCATTGTGGCTTTGTCTGAAGTTCCTGCGTTTATGCGTACATCGACAAAGCTTGACGCTACGGTCATACTGGGTGGTGCCGCTGGAAACATCGTAGGTCAAAACTACGGCGGCGACATGATGCTTTGGGAATTGTTTGGTAGCCTAGCAGGTCTGGGCTTGTATGGCGGAAGCAAGGCCGGAACTGCCGCTGTGTTTGTGAAGGACTTAATGCGAGGAGCCAATGAAGTAGGTACGAGTTCTTTTACATCCCCCCTCGACCTGCTTAACGCTGTTCGTCTGGGCAAGAACATGGAAAACATGGACCCCGACTTTGTTGCCGGTGTTATGGCTCGTGTAAGATACTTTGACGAGTTGTCTGCAGAACTGATACGAGCGGGTGTCCCAGCAGAACTCACCAACAGGTCAGCCTCAAACATATTTAAGCTATCCATCCTGCAAAC
>VMHT01063355.1_pt1 | contig 11535 bp, 11 predicted proteins | sample 4693611 | NCBI WGS metagenome assembly VMHT01 (sample SAMN12280063, study PRJNA550983) | marine metagenome | isolation source: seawater sampled from same location over 5 years 0.02-0.2 micron viral filtrate | place: USA: collected off the coast of southern California halfway between the port... ... | reverse complement strand
GGTCTCCTCGAACTGATGCTGAACATAGAACAACCAGACGCCGATTGTTGAGCCCACGGCGATCGAGGGCAGCCAGATCAATGCAATCCCCTGAAAGCCGGCCAGCAGGTAAAAGACACCCAGTAATGCGGCGATACCGATATTGGTTCCCATAGTGGAAACCCAGAATTTCTTATGTGCTTTCAAGCTATACGGTAGCCTGTATTGGAGAACGAAGAGAATGAGAGGGGCACATCCAAAGAGAAACAATGGATGGCGGTAGATGCGGTACTTGAGGCGCTTAAAGCGCCCTGCCCCACGGTACTCCTCCAAGGTCATCGTATGGACATCTCCGATCCCCCGCTTGTCGAGGTGACCGGCATGGGCATGGTGAATGGAATGGGTGTGCTTCCAATCCGCATAGGGTGTGCAGGTCAACACTCCGGCCAGGCGTCCGATCCAGTCCTGGGCCTTGCGGTTGGCCAGAAAGGCGCCGTGTCCGCAATCATGTTGGATGATGAAAAGCCGGACCAGGAATATGCCCGAGATCATACTGGCGAGCACGGCTGGCAGCACATGCACATGCAATAGCATGAAGCTGATCGCCCAAAGGACCAATAAGGGGCCAAGTGTCAGGGCGGTCTCGGTGAGGCTGCGGGCTGTGGAGGGGGTGCGATACTTGGCGAGGTCGCGTATCCAATCACGGGCGGGTTTGCCCATCCCTGAGGAGGGCACATCGCCCGTCACGTCTGTCATCTAGTTGGTCCTGCTTCTTATTATTTTGCAGTTCCAATATTCGCACTATCACATGCGTCGCGCAATCGCGAGGTACACCTTATCAACATAAGGGACGCCACGCCTGCGCGGCGACGCTGATCAGTTGAAGTCCATGGACATGTCGTCCCGATCGGCTTTGCTCTCAAGGTAGAGGTCGAGCTCATCCATCAGCCGCGCGCTGATGTCCTTGATCGGGTGCTTGGACCAATCATGCATCGAGCGCATGGTGATTTCCCCCTCCTCATGAATATCCACCTCAAAGGCGGCACGTTCATCATCGCCAAAACCATTGCTGAGTTGGGCGTAGAGTTTTGCTACAGCCTCCATGGGCGAGCGCGCCCAGGCCGTCAAAAGACGGCTGGCGGGGTTCAGATCACCGTTACGCCCAAAGACATAGGCTTCTGGCTCACCATTTTTCTGGATCGACGGCAGGATCTCCTCGATGACATCGATCCCCTCAAGCACAGCCTTGAAGCCCTTCACATCAAGAGTAGAGGGGTGCAGCCCGCCAAAGGAGGCCGAGACCTCGCCGTTTTTCTCCTTGATGAAGCTGATCGGCAATGCCGCTTCGGGAAGCTTGGAGATCAGGGTGTTGAGGCTCGCAACCGCCTCCGGATGGCCATCGAAGAAACCTGTGTCCGAGCAAATCAACATCTCGGAAGTTACGTTGATGTAAAACTGACCACCGGCCAGGGCGACGGTGTTCATTGTGTGCTGGGCGGCGCGGGCAAGCTCTGCAGTATCTGGCATGTCGATCTATCTCCAATTGGTTGGCTTGAAGATATTTCAGGGCTGCGAAAACTCAAATGAACAGCAGGTCAAATCTGTAGATCCTTGCATCGGAAATCCGGGGCGATGTGATGTGCAGAGCAGCCCTTTGGCCGCTCTGCCGTGGTGCGCGCGGTTGCTAGAGTGCGATCCCCTGGCTGACGCGCATTTCCCGGGCCGCCCAAAGCCGGGACTTCACGAATTCATGCCGATCTTCCGTACCCAGCGACGCATATTGCATGCGGCGCCCTTCATCTTCATCGATCAGGTAGAGCAAAGCTGCGTGGAAGGATTTCGCCTCCTCCGTCCAGCCGCGGCCGTGGCGCGCCGCGAACCTGCGAACAGATCCCGGATCAGCTTTGCCGATAAGGATCTCGTTGACCTGGTCCCAGCAGTCGGAACCAAGCGCTTCATCAGAGCCCTGCAAGCTCTCGGCCAGCTGATAGACCATTGAGCAAAAGCAGGGATAGAGGACATGATCCGACAGCATGGCGTTCAGCACCATGTTGGCAGGGGTGTCCTGGGTCACAAGTTTTGGGGTGTTTGACATTGCGTCTCTCCATCAAGCAGTCATTTGCTAGAAGACGGCCGTTGGAATGTTCAAGTGTTACCCCCACCCCGTAAGTCGGGCAACAACCAATTTGAGAAAATCCGAGATGTGACTCGAAAGACTCACTGTTTACCTAGTGATATGCGCGGGGGCGATATCCTTGCCTGAAGAAGTGCCCAAAACGCCAAAAATGCGCTATAGTCGACCTTATTGTGCAAAGAGGTCATCTCATGCGTAAATTTCAGTACATCTTACCAGCAATCGGTCTGCTCATGGCGCAGGCTGCCTATAGCGAGCCCAACCTCGCGTCCTATTACACCTTCATCGGCCGGGAGGACTTCTGCAATTCCTCAGGCGCGCCTCTCATGGATGTCGGTGCCGTGGTCCAGCAGGACCGGGCAAACTTCCATCGCTTTGGAATACGTCACCAAGGGGATGAGGCCGATCCCTATTTCCAAAATCCAGAGATGCGGGCGAAGATCCCGGCACTGGTACGCGCCGGCGGTGTAGACCGCTACCTCAAGATACAGCTGGGACAAGGATGGGAGGGCTACAGCCAAACCTGGCTTATTCAGATCTGCGGCACGCCGGGCCGGATCACCCATCTGCGGATCGACCCCGCAGATGGAGATGGTTATTCGGACTGCTGATCCGGTCTTTCCGGGTTACGTGAGCGAAGCCTTCACGCTGCTGACATCGCCGGGCAAGATCTGCGCCTGGCGCCCTTTCACGTCGAAGATAGCGCCGCCAAAACGTCCGTCATCGGTGTAGAACACGCGGGTCTCAAGGCCGCCCGAAGTGGAGAACTCCACGAACTCCTGACCGCCGATGTCGACGCGGCGCTCGCGCTTGGACGCCATCTCGAGCAGCTCACCATTGTCACTGTTGATCCAGATTTTACGATCCAGAAGATCCTGAGAGAAATACGAGCTTGTCCCGGACTTGCTGGGGGCTTCGCCGGTGAACTTCTCGCTCTGCACCAGAAGCTTGCTCCCAACACGGCCCACTTCGACGCGCTGGGTCTTGGACCCCTTGCGCACATCGGAAGCCATCGACTGCAACAGAGCACCCTTCCAGATCTCTTTGGAGCTCAGCGCATAGGTGTAGAGCGGAATACCTGCAAAACCGCGCAGAGAAATATCGATATCCACTTCAGCCCGCAGCTCCCCGGCAGACCGGGTCAGCGCAATGCCGAAGGCGCCGACCTGTTTGCCATCGAGGTAGATGTTCAATGCCGTGGGGCCGCTTGCCTCCGCCTGGGCGAAACCTGGCAGCAGGGAGCCGGCCGCCATGCCAATTGTAAATGCGCGTCTCGATACCATCTGGGGTCTCCTTTACTATCCAGGATCAGATATTCCGCGTTTTTCGCACATTCAAGGCGATGTCGCGCTGGATCAGATCGATGTGATCCGAAGAGCCGCTCAGTGCTTTGAAAGTTATCCACATTACGAGTGTCGATTTTTTTCGCAACACTCTTGCGCGCGCCTCGGGGCATACCCATTTCAGGATCACCGGACGCCACAACGGGTTCGGTAACCCTGAAACAGGTCCTCGTCGAAATCGAGGGGGCCGCAACATTGCTCTGAAAGAGGATGGATAAGATGACGACACCACAGAATGACTTCAATACCCTGCTGACCCGCACTGTCGGCTTTGACCGCATTGCTGAGATGCTGGACCGCACGCTGAATGCAGATGTTCAGCCCGCAGGATTTCCGCCCTACAACATCGAGAAGTCCGACGAGGACAACTACCGCATTACTCTGGCCGTGGCCGGGTTCAGCGAAGACGAGCTCGACATCGAGCTGCGCGCGAACGAGCTCTTCGTAATGGGCAACAAGGACGGCAAGAACGAGGCGACCTACCTGCACCGCGGCATCTCCGCCCGGTCCTTCCGCCGCAAGTTCCACATCGCCGATCATGTGAAAGTGGTTGGCGCCGGTCTTGAGAATGGTCTGCTGCACATCGACTTGGTCCGCGAGATCCCTGAATCGAGCCGCCCGCGCCGCATCGAGATCGGCAAGGGCATCACCGGCAAGTCGGACGTGAAGGTAGCGGATGCCAAGCCGTCCAAGAAAGCATCTTCCAAGAAGAGCGCTGAGGATAAGGCTTCCTGATCAGCAAATCAGTTTAATGAATTCAGGCACGCCCCCGAGGGGCGTGCTTTTTTATGGCTCGCACCAGACGCTGAAGTCATCGACGGACAGTTTTCCACGCACATTCTTCGCAATGGTTTCCAGTGAGTTGTATGCACAGTCCTGGGCCCGGATCAGATCATCAGACCAAGTCTCGAAATCCTTGAGCGGAATATCGTCGATCCCATCGACTTTGAGGTGGCGCGTCAACTTCTGCCAGCTGTCCGCCTCCTGATCGAGATCGTCAATCAGACTTCGCAGCCCATCGACCGACATCTCAGCAAGCTCAGGATGGTCGCAAACCTCAGCTGGTGTTTTCCATTTCAGGTTCTTCCAGAAGGGCGAGACCGCAACAGGCATTTCCACCCCGCGCCAAATCTTGTCGGCCGTGGCCGCCTCACGCCCCATATGCTTACCGTTGAAGCCATATACCTTATGATCCGCGACCAAGCAAAGCCTGAGCGTATCGCTGTCAGGATAAACATGGAAAAGCCGGAGGTCTTTGGGGAGATTGAGATGCATGATCCCTTTGAGACGCGGGTTCGAGAACCCCCTTTCTCGCACGGGATTTCCTGCAGCCAAGTCTGTTACAAAATTCGCAATGGCCCGCCTAAGATCGGGATACCATCTTTCCTTACGCAAAGGCTCGAGGTCGTTCCAGAAGCCAACCGAGGCTTCAACCTTGGTGATCTGTCTGTTCATCTCCTGCCATGGCGTCGTCCTCGTCGTTCAGGCGTTCGAGAAAAAGGCTGACGCTACTTGCCGCTTCAATTTCAGTCTGTTTGACTTCTTCCTGAAGAAGATCAGCCAGACACTGCTCGTTTTTCGCATGGCGTTCAGCCATTTTTAGTCGTGTCCGTGCAGCAATAGCGTTGTGGCAGTTCATCTATTTCTCGTTCCCATCAAGGCCCCCACCCCAATGAATAGTAAATAAGGGTTACTACCTCTGATCACAACACGTTATCACTTTATTTTGCATGTTTTTCGCAGATTTATGAACGCAATTCTGTGGATATTTTGACCAACCCAACTCACAAAAACGTTGAACCCTATGTTTTTATAGCTCAGCGGCACCGGCACCCATTTCTTATGGGTGCTGAGACTCTCCTAAACAGGCCAGCTTTATATTTTTTTTCGATTAACAAACGATTTACATCGTGAACCTAATCTAAAGGAAGAGATCCTTTAGTGCCCCCAAAAGAGTTTCTTTGCCGCTCTCGGCGCGCGCAGCCTCGGCAATCTCCTCGGGCATCATCGCCCGATCGCGCTCCCCGCGCCCACCGATACCACAGGCTGCCATGGCATTGATAAGAGGTGCCGAGGCCTCCACGAAGCGCTGCGTGAAATTAGCGTGTTTTCCAGGCATGAGATCAAAGAAGGCCTCATCAAATCTGTAAGCCGAGGGCCCCTGCCCGATGCTCTGAACAATTCCTGTGCCGCGCTGGTGAATGGACCAGGCATCCTGGCGCAGGGCCTTGGCCAGCGGATCGTTGCGGGTAAACCAATCGTCATCCTCGGGAACCATGGCCATGTCGTTCATATGCTGCTCATAGCGGCGCAGATCCAAAAGCAATTTGCCGATCTCGTCGGTGCGGTGCCAGCTGGGCAGATGGGTCACCATGATCATGCCAACCCGCGGCACGGACCACAGGATGTTGCGGCGCGCACGGCTGAACATCGGACGACGGCGTGCGGGGATCCCAAAGCCATATTGGTCAAGCTTGAGGATGATGTGGCGCAGCTTTGCCACGATGATCAGCTCGTCATGGGTATAGCGTTTCAGAACGGGATTGGCCTTGATCCGCGCGGCGCTCTCCTCGCGCTCCTCCTGCGGCAGATCGGCTGAGACGTAATCCGAGAACAGCGCGCCACCGATGTCTTCGTTCAGGTCGGGCTGGATCTCTGCAGGCAAGCTATGCCCCATGCGTGACAGAAAGGCCGCTACGGCACGCTGAGGATCGATGCGTGCCTCGGTCAGCCCGAGGTCGACCCCAGGCTCAATGCGGATCATATCGATTTCCTGAATGGCGTTGAGCGCTGCATCAAGCGCAGCCGCCCGGCTGGCCACAAGACCCCGGATATCACTCATGTCTGCCGGTGTGACACCGCTTTGGGTTAGGCCATCTACATGTTTGAGCAAGGTGATCGTTTCCGGGATTGAGACCAGCTCATGACGCCGCAGCGATACCGGCATACCGAGCCCGTCCAGCAGGCGCAGGCCGAGCCGTGCCGCCGAGCCGCAGAAGCTCTCGATCTCTTCCGTTGCAGCGCTGATCTTGGGTGCCAGACCGCGGAGCTCGACGATACCTGCTGATAGGCGGTCCAGTCGCTCTTGCCGCTCGGAAGCTGTCATGTCTCGTTTCCCATGAATAATTATATGTAAAACTTATTCGCATCAGTGTGACCATTCAAGAGTTCAGCATTTCCTTTTGGTATTTTGGGGTCCGTTTCCTGCTCTGTGTGGCTTTTTGATATTCTGGCTGGCTCGGCCCTTCGTTGTTTTTCGCAGGCTTGGGTATCATGGGGAGGAAAGGAGAACATGATATGTTCCACATCCCAGACCCAACCATCTCTACCAAGCACCAGCCAAACCTGCGCATGGCTCGCTTCAATGGGACCGAGACACTTGTGAAGCGTTTTGCGGCTCACGAGGTTGGCGATATCCGTGAGCGCCTTGAGGCTTCCGGCATTGATCCCAAGCTTCTCGATGATTTTGAAAAGCGGTCCAAAGCATTGATGGTGCGCGCCATTCATCAGTCACCCGATCAACTGCGTGAGGACGTCGATGTGATTGCAAAACGTATGTCTCGGTCCACATTGTCTGGGTCGCGTCGTGCGGATATCGAAGATTTGGTTTCTCGTCAGTTGATGAGTGGCGTATCCCGAGTGCATGACAAGGCTATGCCTGCTCAACCGAAAGACCCATTCCAAGCCGCCCCTGCCCGTGAGAATAATGTCACCCCTGAATATGCGTGATGTTCTTATGGCCTGATGGGCGATCTTGATCTTCAGATAAAGCCGGTGCTCTGATGGGTGCCGGTTTTTCTGTATCTGAGGGTCTGAAGGGCTCTGACGTTTTTGGGGTGGCGCACCGCATCTCATCGAGATGAGAGGTGGTGCTGATGTGTCAGGGTGATCTGGGTTGGCATCGTTTATCTATATACATTCTTTGCTCTGCCTTATTAAACGATGGTGCATAACGATCAGAGAGTTGAGCGTCTTGGGCGCGGGTGGATGCAGATATCCACAAAGGATCGCATGACTCTGCGGCACCCGGAGAGGTTACCTGTTGCGCCATTCAACAATCATCTGCTACCAATTGGATGTGCGGTAAACGTCAGTCAAAATGGCGAAGCACAGAGGCAAGGACGCAGGCAGGCGTCATCGTGCAGGCGGCGAGCAGAACAAGTCGCCTGCACATTAAGTCATAGACTTAAAGACCTGACAATAAACTACAAAATGGCGTTACGATAAGATCGGTTATCTTTCTGATGTAATCGGTTATTAAAATCTTGAATGCACCGATCCTGTGCAGGTCTAGGCTTAAAAAATCCCTATCATCTGTCAGATACAAGAGCCTCAAACCCTAACTCGGTCCGACCTAAATCCATCAATCGAAGACCCGAAACAGAGGGTGTTCCCGAGCGCATCTGACCGCCCTTTGCATCCTCTCACGATGCGATTGTCGCTGAATCCGCGGCGCAGTCAGTCCCGGCGCCCGAAGCGCGCCAGTATCTGCGTTTTTGCCTGCTCCAACATGGCGTCTGTATTGCTCAAACCCAAAAGGTCATGGATGCTGATCCCCCGGCTGGCGGTCGGCTCGAAGATCAAAATTGCGCCACAATGACGCTGCTCGATTTCCGCATCCCAAAGCGATTTGAAGTAGACTTCAGTCCTGCGGTAGACCTCTCCGGCCGAGAGAGCTCCACCCAGCTCCTTGCGTCGTAGCTGGATTTGAGGGTTCGGGGCGTTGTCACCCCGCCCTTCGATCTGAGGCCCATCTTGCTGGATTGCCCCGTCACGCTGGGCAGTTGAAGGATGGGATGTTGGGGGCTCCTGTTCCCTCACCTGTGGTTTCAAGGAGGATATGAATTCTCGCAAGCCCTCGGCCTCCGCATCCAGCGCATCACGGATCGGACGCCGTCCAGCCTCCGCGGCCTGGAGGATGCGCGGTGCATTCGCTGTTTCAAAAAAGCCCGCGAGCCTCTCTACCCGCGTCATCAAATCTTGCGCCATCTCATCAAGGCTGGCGAGCAGACTTTCGAACTCGGCGTCCAGCTTGGATTTAGCATCATCAGATTGGTGCCTGTTGAAGGCAGCTTGACCTGACTGTTGTCGGTCGCTCAGTTTTGCCTTCAGCTCTTTCACCTCAAGCAGGTCGTTCTTGAGAACAACGAGACGCTTGGTGCGCTCTGTAAGATTTTCGATCAGATCATCGCTTTTGCTGAAACGAGCTTTAAGATCTTCGGCCTCCACTGCCGAATGGAGATCTTGCAACTTTCGAATAGGCTTGGAAGAGGTGATCAGATCCTGATCCTGCAACTCAATCCAATCCACCACAGCTTCATCTGCAAAAGCTGAGAAGTCTTGAGTATCGTTCAGTGCATCTGCAAGACGCACCGCCTCCTGCCCTTTCTGCCAGAGAAGGGTGGCGGATTTGTGATCAAAACCTAACGTAAAGGTCATAAGGCATTGCCTCCTATCTCCTAGAGACTTATGCCCTGCTCACGAAAGCTGCGCGGTTTATCCACAACTACACAGTCTTCAAGTGAACATACCATGTACAACAGTAGCTTATCAAAGGGGCTTCACAGTATGATAAGAATCAAGAACGCCATGATACGTATATTTATGCGAACCTTACCTCTTCTCGCAGCCCTCGCATTTGTCACAGGCCCTGTAGATGCCGAAACTCACGATGATGGGGTTCTGCTCAAGGTTATATCCACGGAAGGCAACATCGAGCGCTTTACAAGAGAACGGCTGGAGGGCTTCGAGCAGATCGAGTTTACGACGGAAACTCTTTGGACAGAGGGCGCGCATACATATTCAGGTCCGAGCCTCCAAACTGTTCTCAATGCCTCAAATATTCAAGAAGACCGGGTCGAACTTATCGGCCTGAACGGCTACACCATCGTCATGGACACAAGCAAAGATCCCATTGGCGACGATTACCCTATCATCGCCACCCGCATCAACGGCGAGCCGTTTGAGGTTTGGGAGAAAGGCCCTCTTTGGATCATATACAATTTTGACGATTTCCCTGGAGATCAGGAAGAGCGCGGAAACGCAGTCTCTGTATGGCAGCTTTCATCGATGAGAGAACTCCTCGACGATCAAGGCGTATCGTTAAATATACCCTCAGGGACGGAATAATTTGTCACATTACCGACGATACTTTCAGCGGTTCAAAAAGACACAAGAAATTGGTGTATTGGATCAACCTGCGCGCAAGGGGTTGATCCGATCATCATTTTTCGTCTTTGCGACCGTTATCGGCTTTGTGATCTTCGGTATTTACCTCATGCGGGTCTATGATGGCCTGCGTGAGACGACAGATAAAGCAACAGAAAATTCAATTTGGGTCGTAGGGCAGATCGAACCCAACAGCTTGCAGTTCAAAATTGCAATGGATGATTACCTTCTGAACCCAGAAGATCCTATTGCAGAACAGCAACTGAGAATGTCGGCTGGCATCCTCATGAGCAGGATGGATATCGTAAAAATCCATATTTCAGAAGACCGCCTTGCAGTCATTGATGAGCTTGTTCAAGACTATAATGCAATCTTCTCATACAGACCCAAACTGCTTGCAATTGCGCAAGCAGATGAAGGAACCGACACATTAAATAAAGCGATGGTGATGCAGATGGACATGAATATGTTCATCGAACGCATCCGCAACTTTGCAGTAAAGACCATGCGACTTGCTGCAGATAAGTCAGCATTCGAACGCGCCAGGCTGTGGAGCACAATCAATAGGTTCTCCCAAGCATCCGTTGTGCTTGTTTTTATGTTGGTCGCTTCAATGTTTATGATGATCTTCAGCTGGAACCGAATGATTGCCACCCGCAGCAAAGAGGCTGAAGCGCGAGAGAGCCTTCAAAAGACTTATGACCTCTCCAGCGAGGGGATCATGATTGTCGACCGCATGGCGCGCATTCTAACGGTGAACCCTGCCGCTACAGAGATGCTTAACTTGGACGAAAGCGACCTCCTGAACCAGAACGTCATTGATACACTGTATCACGGCGAAGGTGACCCCAAACAGTTTGCTTGGAATATCCTAACTAAAGGTCAGCACAACGGCATAACTCTCGAACACGGGATGACCCATAGGACCACAACGAGAGCGCGCAGTAAGGATGGTACGATGCTTGATATCGACCTTCTTGTGGCCCGCGATCGAGACAGTCGAGGGCGCAGCGTCTTGGTGCTGTTTTTGCGCGACATTACTGAACAAAAAGCGCGTGAGACTGAGCTTAGAGAAACGCGTGATAAGGCTGTGAACGCAGTGGAAACACGTATTCGTTTCTTTGCTGCCATGAGCCATGAGATGCGCACACCTATCAGCGGGGCAATTGCAGCACTCGACGCGATCAATGTCAGAACGAACCCAAACTCTGATCAGAAACGACTGCTTAGTATCGCAGAGAAATCCGCCCATGCAGCGCTCGATCAGATTAACAATGTTTTGGACCTGGCCTGGGTCGAGCGAGGAGATTTCCAGCTCGACATTGTCGAGTTCAACTACGTTGATGTCATAGAGGAGGCTGTGGACCAGTTCAGACCTCTCGCCCAGAGTGTCGGAACCATGTTTGAGCTGGAGCTAGATGATCGGGATACTTCTTTTGTCCGAGGGCCTCTCAGGGTCTTTATGCGTCCCCTCAACAACCTGCTCGGAAACGCAATAAAACATACAAAGAATGGCACAATCACCATTCGAGCCGCAGAATATCGAGGGCAAGTCCGGATCGAAGTGGAAGATACGGGGTCTGGTATTTCAGAGGCGGATCGCGAACGCATCTTCGAGCCCTTCATTATGGGCGACACCAAACAATTTTCTGCAACCCAAAGTTCAGGACTCGGTCTTCCGATCGCAAAACGCGCTGTGGAAAGCATGGGCGGCGAGATGGGTTATTCGAGCAAGCTTGGATACGGAACTCTCTTTTGGTTCACGTGCAAGCTGGAATCCTCAAAGACTCTGTCAGAGCGTATAACTCTTCCAGAAACTCTTAAAATGCCGGCACTTAAATCTGAGTCGATAAAAGAAGAAGTTCTTTTGGTCGAAGACAATGAGGCAAGTAGGATTTTGGCATGTGAAAT
>VMHT01019811.1_pt1 | contig 11535 bp, 29 predicted proteins | sample 4693611 | NCBI WGS metagenome assembly VMHT01 (sample SAMN12280063, study PRJNA550983) | marine metagenome | isolation source: seawater sampled from same location over 5 years 0.02-0.2 micron viral filtrate | place: USA: collected off the coast of southern California halfway between the port... ... | reverse complement strand
CGTGTAGATCATCACTATGCACACATATTGAGTTACTTCATGCTTGGTGACAAGTATGATTATGGATTTGTATTTGATGGATATGGTGATAATGAGAACTCACATACTATCATGCATGGTGGTGAGAAACTAGTACAATATAATCTAGATGAGATGCCTAGTTTCGGTCAGATACTAGGAAATCTTGGTGGTAAGATGGGCATGGAGGGTCATGTGCTCGACCGTGCAGGTAAGATCATGGCAAAAAAGGAATATGGATCTACCTCTAATCATTTACTACGCAAAGTGAAACTCAAGCAGAAGAGAATGAGTTTACATTTCCTTGATTATCTGTGGACATTTGATATGGACACTGATGCAGATATCAATCAAGGGATATACTTTGCTCACGAAATCACCGAAGATTTGTATGTGAAACACTTTACAAAGTATTGCGAAAAGAGTGATGTCGTATACTATTCTGGTGGTATTGCACAAAATACTATTATCAACACCAAATTGAGAAATGAATTTCCTAATCTGGTTATCGGACCCCACTGTGCAGACGACGGTTTATCTCTTGGTGCTGTAGAATTCTTGAGACAACACTATGAAGGTGAACCATTTGATGTAAGTGGATTTCCATATTGGCAAGATGATGAAGCACCTGAAGATCAACCATCTACACAGACAATCAAACAAACTGCCGAGAGATTAGCACGAGGTGAAATTGTTGGGTGGTATCAAGGACATGGTGAGATTGGACCTAGAGCATTAGGTCATCGTAGTATTCTTATGAATCCATTGATACGTGATGGTAAGGACATTATTAACACTAGAGTGAAACATCGCGAACCATACAGACCATTCGGTGCATCTATACTAGCAGATGCTACTGGGTCATTCTTTGAGGATGATAGACTATCACCATACATGTTATATCTGTATAAGATTAAGCATAGTGGGTTTGATTCTATCACACATATTGATGGTACGTGCAGACTACAGACAGTTACTGATGGTGTCTTTGGTGAGTTGTTAGAAGAGTTTGGTAAACTAACTGGTGTACCAATGCTACTCAACACATCACTGAACAATGGCGGCAAACCTATCTGTGGTAGTATCAATGATGCCATTGAATTATATTATAGATCCGATATGAATACGTTGGTAGCAGGCAATCGCATACTAAACAAATGAGTAAGAAAGTATACATAGATCTAGGACCAGAGCTACAAGAAGAATACGAATACTGGATGGAAGCAAAGAAATCGTTATGTGTTCAACGTAGTATTAACTCATTTCTCAATTTTATAGCAGTATATGGTACATTCGACAACCCAAAAGACCCTGACGAAACGTGAAGCAGTGTGGATCTGCCGCAGGATGATTAAGATATGGCATAAAGAACTGCGGGGAGATGCGCCAGGTAAGCAATTATACTGGCGTTATTTCCTTGACACGATGCGTGAATGTGGTAGAATAACTGACGAAGACTACGCAACATGGCAATGTCCGTTCAAGTAACACTCACAAAAGCAGAACTGAATATCATCTGGAGCGCACTGAATCACCTGACACGGGGACAAGAGAGCGTGATCACGACAAAGTATGGTAGTGTGTCCAAACTTGCGAATAAAGTTAACGGTATCCTGTCTACAGGACATCAGCGAAAAGATCTAGACCTGTTGTGACACCTTACAAACCTCCACATGTACGGTCGCCACGCACCCGATGCGCCTTACAATATGCAGGTACACAACACCAGGCACCTGATGAAAAAGTACGAACTCACCATTCAATCGAACAGTGGAACATTTCTTCAGCGACACATCGTTTCTCGACAAACTGCACAAACTGTCTGCGATTTCGTCAAATACAATGGATACGGAAACTACGCCGATGTCAAACTCATTGTCGCAGAATGTTGCTACGACTCTTGATGAAGCATTCATTATGGCACTTGAAGAGAGGGCAGCAGCCCTTGAGGTTACAGTAGATTATTACATGGAAGAGTTTTTTGTGTAAATGACAACATTATGTTGACACTGCTATTTCCCTGTAGTATACATATGATTGTCTAACGCACGATTCCACCCATGACTGAAATCGAACAATCCATGGTAGATGAGATGAAGGAACTTATCAAGGATCAAAACGAAAAGATTCGAGATCAAGATACCTACATCAAAGAACTCCAACAGGAGATGTCTGACATGGTTAACAAGGAGTACGACTGCTGATGTATCCTGTAGGTACAGAAGTTGAGTACGAGGGACACCTTGGTGTAGTAACTTTCAATCACTTCGATGAACAATGCACTATCTGCATTAAAGTCATACCTGATGACTTACCTAGACAAGTATGCCTCGTGGTATACAAACACAACTTTCACAAAATCAAACTCATCAACGGAAATCAACACCGCTAACATCATGGAACAATACAACTTTGACATGGGCAACTTTGAAGGTGACTGGACTGATGATCCAGCAGTGCGGGAGTCTATCCTACGTGAGGCAGCAGAGCAAGTGTTGTGGGACAGTGTTGAAACTGTACCCGATGAACTGCTAGAAGACTTCTGACCCCTATACTAGGTCATGCCACCATCCACATGGGATCTAATGCAAATTGACAACCGACTTGAGCGTATGATCGAGTCCCTTCAGGAGGCGCTAGAACGTGCCGAGGCAGCAACAAGCATGGATTGCCCTGTGGATGCCCAGGGAACACCCTTCCTGGACCCTGTAGACGACTCTCCTGCAGCATCATACCCATATGCTGTTGGTATATTGTCTGCACAGATTGAGATTGCTATGTTTGACCTGATCAACATTCGTAAGCAGATGAAAGAATTGACATGAAACTAGACAGTAAAGCAAGGATTGTAGGCAGTGTTGGAGTCATCACTGCCTATTTTTGTATTCTACATGTGAGTGTGATTGTTGGTGTTGTTATCAACTTGATAGCAGACTTGATTAGCATTCCATACTTTGTTCGCACTAAATCGTGGGACGTGGTGATCATGTTGTCATTCCTGCTCGCGATCAGCATGACCAAGCTGACCACTTCGGGAAGTGTCCACTAATCTGGCACAGCACCCCAAAAGCATGTATATTAAGAGAGTCAAAGCAAGGCACCCCATGCAACTCACCACCAACTACTGCACAGTTGACTTCTTTCCCGAGGCATTCATCGCTGACGAAGGCGTCAAGCGTTTCCAGAAGCGTGTCACCTTCGTCAATGGTGTGAAGTCTTACAGCACCGTCACCATGCTCACAGCACGTAATGAGTGGGCATCACGTATCGCTGGTGGTGCCGAGGTCACTGGTTACAACACCGACAAAATGCCTCGCTCCGAGTATATGCCAATGGCAGTATGATTCGAGGGTAAAACAGTAAGAGGCAACGACAAACAGTTGCCCACCCTCACTCTTTCTTTCTTCATCATGCTCAAAGCAACTATCATCAAGACCATTCAATCCTGCTGCAAGGGTACTGCACTGACCAAAGCAGAAAAGTTTCAAGTCTTCTGTCATGTATGTGATAACATGCTTGCAGAGGGTCACATCACCAAAATCCAACACGAACGCTACACTAACGTATTCTGATGAATCACATTAACAAGTCAACAAACGTTGTCATTCTAGAATCAACACCATCACGCACAACACGGCAATGGAAACGAGAGCAAAAGAAAACAAAGAGTTCGTCAACTTTCTCTTTGATAAACTCTTTGAGCACACAGACACAGACATGATTGATCTGCATGATGATGATTCATGCTGTGATCACCTTGAATTTGAACAACTCGTATTAATCCCATGAACGACACTGAATGGAGAACACACTGCAAAGGATTACTATCTGATGTAATTGCAGAGTATTTGAATGCTGATAAGATGACACCAAATGATTTGATTGGTGACATCAAGGAAGAGGTAGATTCATGGATGGAGTATCACAAAGGACAATACGTCAAAGCATCTAGTATCTACGACAAACTTCAACAACAACAATTCTGATGACTGTTCCTGTTTCAACTTGGGCATCATACCTGCACTGGCTCGATGACTGCCAGAATGGTAGTGAGCTGCTACTGGTGTTGTCCATCATCAACTGACCAGTGCTCGAACTGTCCACTGAACTCACACAGGGCATGCCAATGCCTTATACTATGTTCATCAGCAAGGGAGACACCCCATGACCACCACCATCGTCAAGCACTCCTACTACCGTATCGAGATTGACTTTGATGAGACCCCCCAGCACCCTATCGTGTACTTCCGCAAGTGTGGCAAGTGTACCACTGCCAAGGGCATGGATCGTCAGCACAATCGTATGGTGAACGAGGCATGTGATGCATGGCGTCAGTACAACTTCCGTCGTCTCACCGTGTCCCGTGTGCCTGCTAGCGAGTATGTGGCAGCATGATCGGTCAATTCTTCTCTCCTGAATCACACGGCTCCTGGACAATGGTTTATCGCATCACAGCTGTCACTCCCGACGAAGGCAAAGTCACCTACGACGTGCTGGATGAGGCACAAGCACGTAAGATACATTCCAACCTGCTGTCTCGTCAACTGAATGGAGACGGTACACAAGGTGTCACAGTGCGTGTTGTCTGACTCCTTCCATGGACTATACTAAACACATCAATCAAACGGACATGACCACTTCCTTCGCTGACTACGTTGCCACACAAGATGCTCGTAACGACATTCAACTCAAAGTGAGAGAGTATTGCCTGATGCTATGCGAAGCATTGGAGCAAGATTTTGTGAAGGATAGTCTGCGACGTGCTAATTTCTTCCTGCAGAATGATCCTACGTATCGTGAACAGCGTATTCAGGACATCAATGAAGGTAAGGACATGTATAAGTTCACCATTGAGAGTGGACGTAAGTATCACAAGATTGTGATGGAGACGAATGGTGGCAGTCGTAGTGTACACTGCTTCGTGAATATGAAGACTGGTGAGTTACACAAGGCAGCATCATTCAAGTCACCAGTGAAAGAACCACGTTTTGATCTTCGTATCATTGTGGAACGTGAGTGGGTATTTGAGAATGCTGACTGGAGTGGCGGTTATCTCTACAAAAATGCATACTACGAGGGTTGACACCCTGACCAATACATAGTATACTAATCACAGTTCACTCAAGGAGCACAATGGACCACGATCTCATGTATGTTGTCATCAATGGTGAGGCAATCATGATCGAGAATGGAGCATTTGTATCATACCTCGTTGATGAGGATGATGGTACAATCGACTGGACAGCATGTGATAGTGTTGACTGGGAAGATATGCTCCCTGAAGAGTACAAAATGTACAAGGCAGCATATGATTTTCTGCTGACTTACAATTCAACTTACGTGTACACAAAATGAGCATTGTCACTGATCACGTTCTAGAGTTACTAGAACCCATCACCGAAGAACTGAAGGTGAAACCACGTCTGGACATTTCTGATCGAGAGTATCAGTTGTTTTGGCGTTATCATGGTCATTATCCTGCTGAATTTGCTGCTGCCCTTGCCAAATCGCTTCCCACTGGTCACACATTTGTGTCCTACGATCACCTGAAGAATCAACTGGTCACTGATCATGAATAAAGCCACAGCAGAACGACTCTCCAGACAGATGGATATGATCATGGAGAATCGCACACGACGGTTCAAGTTTCTCATTCGTAAAGAGCGTTTAGATGATGCTTTTAGTGTTGCTGATGAGTTCTTTGAGTGGTTATCTCCAGAACATAAGGATGACAATGATCTAATTGTGTATTACAATGCCGACGAACTCGAAACTCTCTACTACCAAAAGAAAATCCAAAGTCTCACAGAAGACCCAGAAGATTACGGATCGGAGGAAGAGCATTACTGAATGGCCAGCACATTCTAAAGCATTCCCATACAGATTAGAATACATCTCACATGGTGACAAGATCGTTGCCATGTTTGAATGTGAAGAACATCTGAACAAACACCTCCAACGCTACGATCTCAACAAGAAGAACTCCCGAGTGGATATCTTCCCTGATCACCAACATAAATTTAAAAAGAACTACAAGAAACCAAAGCGTCAACTCTTCTCCACCATTGAGGACTTCTTCGTATGAAACAAAACATCATCACACGGTCTTACACTGACTCTAAAGGTAATACATGGGAATGGGATGAAACACCTGAAACACGTCAAGCAATCGCTAAACTTCACGCTACCATTCAATCTAATCTCGAAGCACAAGCAGATGACTATGGAGTAGGTAAGTGAATCCATTTAATTTGACATGGGATGAACAACTCCTTCAAACAATGAATGATCTTGGTTGGGAACGTACTGACCTGATTGATGTACAAATTGGTGGTACACAAGTCTCTGGTATTGAACAACCTGAAGGATACAATCAGAAGTGGGCATCACAAAAGGGTGACCGTAAGTACAACTCTGATGCATTTATTGTATTGAAACGACATGAACTATGATGGACCACTCTATGCACCCTGGCACAAAGTTATTCAAGGCAGACCCAATCTAATGCAATTCAACCTAGAAGAACTTAAATACCTACAAGAGGTATTGGAACAGGCAACATCTTACACTCAAGCAAGAGGTGAACAAGTCAATCACCCATCAGTATCACATCAACAGATCCTCAACAAAATTAAAGAGAAGATATACAAACTGACATCATGAGCATTTACTCCCTTGACCTAGACACACCACCTGATCTAATTAAATGGATTGAAGAGTCAGTCTCTACAATACCAAAAGAAGAAGCACAGGTGCATGGTATCAAGGACAAGAGTACACAGTTCACAAATAAAGAAGTACGTTCATGTATTACACAAGTATGCAACATGAATGAGTGTTGGATACCTGGGTTCTTTGACTCATACATCCGACGATTCAATCAAGTGTACTATAACTATGACATTGCTCATCTACGTGATTCAGTACAATACATTACCTATGGTGTGGATGATCACTATGATTGGCATATAGATGAAACAACATATCTTAAACCACAGTTCAAAGGTGATAGAAATGTGGTAAGAAAGATTTCATTTTCTTTTCTATGTAATGATGACTATGAAGGAGGAGATCTAGAGTTCTGGAACAAAGAAGATGGTAGTACATACACAGTGCCAAAGAAGAGGTCTAGACTCATAGTATTTCCATCAGTAACTCGACATCGTGTCAAACCAGTGACGAAAGGTATACGTAGATCGATTGTAGGTTGGATGGTAGGACCACCATGGAAATAGTATGAACTACTATACAGTAGAATATGAACATACTTACTATGGACATACTCAATCAGTCATCACAAGAGCATGCTATTTTCAACTCGAATCAGCACAACCAGCAATGATGACCATGATACATAGGGGACAAGTTGTGACTGGTTTATATGAACATAAGCTGACGAGTGTCCGTGGAGGCACTCCCAAGTAACTGTAAGGGTTATCAACGATGCATTTTGTGTATTTCTTAACAACCTGTGGAAAAACCTGTGGAAAACTAAATGTATTAAAAAACATAGGTATTGTGCGGGGTTGTTGTTGGTTTAGCACCCGACCACTCGAAAGTCAACGAGCTATGTGACAGTTCTCCAAGTGTCCCCGAGACCCTTGACAAACACAGGGTTTTCGGTTATTATAGAAACATGGAAAAGTCAAAAAGTCAAGTTTTTGAGTTTTTCAGAAATCTCAAATTTTAAAAAAGATGAATTTTAAGGATTTTGAATCTTCTGCTATTTCAAGTTTAACAACTAATGAGAATAATCTCACTATTGTGTTTAATAGTAGTGATAGAGAGTATAATTACACTATAAATGATAAGAATTGGGTAGAATTGCTTACTAATACTATCAAAAACAGTGAAAGTGTTGGTAAATTCATCAATAAATCTCTAAAAGAGAAGAATATTGAAGAATTAGTGACTAATTCTAAATAATTACTCAAATTATTGCATAAACACAGTAATAACAATGAAAAGCAATCGTAAATTCAATCCTGATAACAATCATAAACAAATTCAGATTGAAGATGATTATGAAGACTTTGGATATGAAGTCAAGAATGCAAAGAGATTCAAAAGCAGAGCAAAACAATCTGCCAAGTTCAGAGACTACGATGAATTCGACTGATATCAAGTCACATTGTGCCACTAGTTGTAGTGTCCACTAACACTTGCATTTCAGATTGATCTGTGCAATAGTAGATCATCGACACAAATCACTTCATGTCTGACAACATCATCGATCGCGATAAGTTGCAGGATGCACTCATTGAATCCATCATTGATGGTATGGATCACAAGACAATGTATGCATACGTTTATGATAGTTTGAATGGCAACTTTGATAATTACACAGTGACCGAACTTATTCAGGAAACTGAAGAGTATTATCCCGAGTTGCTGCAAGATGCTGGTGTGGTACATGTGTCCTATACTGACACACCGATGGCAGAAGAGGTCTACGGCGGGTAGACAGTCGAGGTAGTGGCACAACATCGGTTGTGCTGCTGCCAATCTCGTGTATTGTATAGAAGTCAACCAAACGACACCAATCATGCGTAAGATCGAATCACTGATGAACGCTGCAGTTTCTAACAACAAGAACTGGAGCAATGCAAACACCAGTGTTACGTACTGCCCTGAATCTGAAGAGTCCAAAGTATACCTGCACGGCAACCACATTGCCACTGTGGGTGATTCATTCCTCCAAATATTTGATGGAGGTTGGCAATCAAACACCACCAAATCACGTCTCAACGCACTCATCAATGAGTTCTGCAATGGCGTCACTGATGGTGTACACCAGTCTAAATTTGAGTGGTTCATTCGTGACAACAATGTGACCAGAGAATTCGAGAATGGTTACATCTTCGCCTGATGTAACAGGGGGTTAACAACCCCCTTTTTTTATGCTAAAATATATACACTGCACACATAGGGGTTAGTATACATGGACTTCAAGGATTACGTCGATGGAGAGATGAAATACTACGAAGAATATTATGCAGAACTTAATACATTGTTGAAGGAATACGGGTATGATTGTGATTGCTTCGACATTGAATATACTACAGCTGATTGATACCCAGGTCAGCCGCTTCGCTCCAGTTGCCAAAGTGTCACACAAAATAGGCACAGCACCCCAGACCGTGTATTGTAGACACATGAACAAAACACTCCTCTCCAATCCACAGACACTGCAGGACCTGCAGGATTTCCTCTTCGATACCATGCTGCCTGGTGACCTGGCAGTGGATTGGTTCTGCAATCAATTCAACGTGTCTGCCACCGATGAGGTGATAGACTTCGTTCTGGATGCTCACTTCGCTATGTTCGCTGATCAATGAAACGCATTAAGAAAGTCTTCCCCCTTGCCCTTGCCGTTGTGGTGGGCATCATCGCAGCAGACTACGTGAAGCAGGGTGCAGTCGCTGGACTGGCACTGCATCAACAGCACATCTGCCGCTGACCGTCTAGGATACACACAAGCAAACAAAAAAACAATGATCAACGTCTCCTGCATCAGCCCACGTCCCTCCCGATCGGTCTGGACTCTCAAGGTCAATCCCTTCACTGGCACATGTGCTGTCCGTTGGTTCAAAACTCCATCAGCAGAATACACATTCAAAACTCGTAAGCGTGACATCCTAGCATTGATGATGGCAGGAGACCGCTCCCTAGGACAGTGGGTAAACTATCACATGGCATAGGGCAGACGCCCTCACAGCCCCTATAATAAGGACATGAACAAAATCAAATTCGATTCTAACGGCATCTACGCCTCATCTCCCGAACTCGCTGCCATCGCCCTGCGAGTGCTTGAGCAGGAGAAGAAAGAACGTGAAGCGGCGCGACGTGCTGCCGAGTCTGCTGATGAGTTCCCATCCTGGGGACCTGCTATGGGACAGTGGGGAGTCTGGAACATCAGCGACCGCGATTGATTCGCTGACCGACTAGGATACACACAACAAACAAACAAAGCATGTTCGCAGTTCAACCCGTCTCCTTCGGCACCTTTGACGAGTGGGGTGCAGAGTACACACCCACCATAGAGGGAGCATACCGCATGGCAGGCATCAGGCAAGCAGACGGCGAGGGAGACCAGATGATCTGGCGTCTGACCAGTGGCGAACCCGTCGCATGGGTGAGGGTCTACGCTGACGAGAACGTGGACGCTGTGACACCTGACGCACTGGCGCTGTTGGTCTGATTTCCACCGCTGACCCTGTAGACTTTAAAAGAACAAACGCACACGACACCATGAACGGTTGGGCAACTTACGAAACCTGGAACGCTGCACTGTGGATCGGCAACGATGAGACCATCTACCGTCACGCCAAACTGAACAAGAACCTGGGCTACCGCAAGTGGGCAAAGCGATTCATCGATGAATTCGGTGAGTACATCACGGGCGACGGTGTGGCATGGTTGCACGACGACATCGACACCGACGAGATGGATCAGATGCTGGCAGAACTCTAGGGGTCTGCCCCCCATGCTACAATATACACCAACGACACACCACACCATGACCCCCACCGTGACCCGCTTCCAATCAGTCATCGACCACTATACCAGATCGGTCGCCCCCCTCAATGAGCAGTACACAAATACTCTTAACGCAGGCGGCAAGATGAGGGGCACCGTAGGTAAACTCTACGAGGACATTGCACAGGGTATTGTTTACACTGTAGACCCCACACTTGTGGTTAAGCACAATGACTATATTCTCATTGAATCTCGTGGGGGACAGTATTACAAAAAGGTGCAAGTAGACCTGCACGTATACAAGGACGATGAATTAGTTTGCATCATTGAGTGCAAGACTTATCTCGATTCATCTATGCTGGACCGTGCATGTTCAGAGTTCGATAAGATCAGGCGTGTGTACCCTGGTATACCTGCAGCGGTATTTACAGGTCAGTTCGATGTTAAGCATGAGACCTATGATTGGTTCAAAGATGAATGTGAGTTTGACACGTTCGTTGTTAACCAAACCAAGCAACGTGATAGTAATAATCCCATCTACAAGACTTGCGACCCATTAGATACACAATCTCTCGAATCTTTCGCAGACTGGGTGAGATCAGCAGTCAACCAGTAAGTAACACACAGGGGCAGTGATTTGCCCCTTTTTTGTGATACCCCCGATCGCCGTACCAAAAAAGTACCTTCTTCCTAACCTACAAAGTGTTACCCAAGCGAGATAAATATTACGGGTCCCCCCTATACAAAAAAATCCCCCAGAAAATTTTTACCCCCATAGTTGAATCATGAAAGACTACGATGGATATCTGAATAAGCAAGCAGAAGTCCTTAACGAGTTTGACGACTTTTGCGAACAATTTGAGAAACGTGCCTCCGAGAACTTTAAGAATGCAGACAAATCCGATGAACGATTCAAACTCCTCCAAGAAATCGCTGAACCTGGAACAAGTGCTGGAGAGAGCATTTCAGGAGATACGGGAACTGAAGAGTGAAGTCGAGCGTCTAAAGTCTCCACAACTCATGTATAGACGCCCTGGT
>VMHT01043809.1_pt1 | contig 11536 bp, 16 predicted proteins | sample 4693611 | NCBI WGS metagenome assembly VMHT01 (sample SAMN12280063, study PRJNA550983) | marine metagenome | isolation source: seawater sampled from same location over 5 years 0.02-0.2 micron viral filtrate | place: USA: collected off the coast of southern California halfway between the port... ... | reverse complement strand
TGTTAAAACTAACTACAATAGATCGAAAGTACCTAGAGAGTTGTGCGAGGAAATAATAATTCAAACAGAAAAACAAAGATTATGATAAAGTTTAGTATCTCAGTTGTGTTGATTTGCTTAGTAGTTGCAATTCTAACATACACACAAGGATTGAATGAAGAAGATTTTGACTAGTAACTTGTAGGGTGGTGGAATTGGCAGACACGCCTCACTGTCTATGAGGTGGAGGTAGCAGAAATGTCTCTATGGAAGTTCGAGTCTTCCCCCTACAGCTAAAATTTGTATTATGATAAGAAATGTTGATTTAGTAAAGTTAGGCTTTAAGGAAATTTACGAGCCTTTTGAATTTGGATTGAACTACGCATCTTCGGGTTTCATTTATTATACCCTTAAAGTTTCTGGCGTAGCGTTTTATTCTGTACCTTTGGAGCAGGATAATTGTAAATGCAACGATTGCAGTTGCACTAAAACGATAGTAGTTATGGATGGCTCAGAAGAGCAAGTAGAAATAACCGACATCGTAAAGTTGAAAGATATTATTTTATCACTTAAAAGACTATAACCATGCAGATAGCAGAACAATCATTGCAGTTACTTAGGGATTCTCAAGCAACCAACGAAGAGAACTCTTATATGTCAGCTTACGCTAATTTACTTGTAGAAATCTCTAAGATGAAGGACGAGTTGATTGGTAGCGCAGGGAAGTTAAGCGCAGAAAACTACGACAAGAAAGAGTCTAGGATAAACGATTTAGAAGAATCTACAATTCTTTTTAGTCAGTGTTACTTTACAATGCTTCACTATAAGCAAGAAATGGTAACTTGGAAGCATAAAGCTTTGGAGAAAGAGTTGGAGTTTGTTAACTTCGTTACTCAAGGTTTAGAGAAATAGTCAAATGAGTAAGATAGAAGACAAAGTTTGCAGTAAGATTTTAGATCGCTCTAAGGTGGGCGAATCTAAATATGGCACAACTATGGAGCGAACAGACTTAAGTCGCTTAGATTGGCTTATACACGCTCAAGAGGAGGCTATGGACTTAGCCGTTTACCTACAAAAGCTGATAGATGAAGAAGAAGAGAAAGAGTGCGACGAGGGTTGCTGCTGTGAAAGCAGGATTCCGAAGTGGACTAGAACTACGAGTTTGGACGAATTTAAAGAGTAGGGTTAAAGGTGCTTCATACGAATCAATGAAGATTAAGTATGTAGTGCCAGAGAAACAACGCTCTTACACACCCGACATAATACTCCCTAACGGAATTATACTAGAAGTCAAAGGTCGTTTAGTTAAAGCTGATAGAGATAAGCACCTATTAATAAAGGAGCAGTATCCAGATTTAGATATTAGATTTGTGTTTCAATCCGCAAACAATAAGATAAGGAAAGGTAGTCAGACCACTTATGCGATGTGGTGTGAAAAAAATGACATAAAATGGTGTGAAAAAGTAGTACCTATAGCTTGGATAAGGGAAGTTAAGTAGTATATTTGAGTATTCCCTAATTATCTCTGCATGGTTGTGTTTTTGGTTGAACACTTAGATGCCCTTACATTTGTAGGGGCTTCTTTTTTTACGTATATTTATAAACATTATGGAAAAACAATTTAGACCAAGACTCTCAGAGTTTGAATGGGACTTAGTTAAAAGGTCAAGAGCCTTTGCTGAGACACCAAGAACAGGGAATGTATTAGTTGTAGGAGACATCCACGAGCCATTTTGCTTAGATGGGTACTTAGAACATTGCATTTCTCAGTTCAGAAAGTACAGATGTTCAGAAGTTGTCTTTATAGGCGATGTAATCGACTCACACTACTCTAGCTTCCACAGGGCTGATCCAGATGGATTTGGTGCAGGAGAGGAACTAGATAGAGCTATAGAGAAGATTAAGAAGTGGCATAAAGCTTTCCCCGTAGCAAAAGTATGTATTGGTAATCATGACGCTATTGTCCGTCGTAAAGCCTTCGATTCTGGCGTATCTGCTAGATGGATTAGAGACTACGATGAGGTTTTAGATGTCGAGGGTTGGGAATTCAAAGAAGACCACAAGATTGATAACGTGCTTTATGTTCACGGTACGGGAACTTCTGGAAGAAATGCCGCAGCAAATAAGTCTTTGCAGTTTAACTGTAATGTAGTTCAAGGTCATATTCATACAGAGGCTTCAGTAATATTCAACGGAAGTTATTGGGGTATGCAAGTAGGTTGTGGTGTAGATAGAAAGTCTTATGCTATGGCTTATTCAAAGCACTTCGCTAAAACCTATAAACTAGCTTGCGGGGTTGTTTTAAACCGAGGCTCACTACCTATAGTCATTCCTTATGAAGAAGGATAAAGACGCAAGTACGTTTATCTACATCCTTATAATGGTTGTAGTTTATTATTTAGCTGCGTAAAGAGTAGCTACCGATAGCGCGAGCATCACTAAATGTTGCCAAGTAACTTCACCAGCAACCTCTATTTGATGCACCGCAGCTATTGCTATAACACCCCCAATAGTTCTTCTACTAGACCATTTACCTTTACTATCCTTAAACATTTTAGGGATTATAAAAGAAGCAATTTTAGCTCCAGTAGCAACCATAGGACTTATCATAGGCTTAACGTCTTTTAACTCTTCGTCTAATTTCTTAGTTCTTCTTTTTACCATAGTTCGGGATGATAAACTCTAAAACTTTATCTACCTTACCAAAGATGTCGTCATCCTTAAGTGTAGGGGTTAGTCTTACTATAACCTTTAACGCAGCCATAACAGCTACTAAAATAGTTATAATGTCCGCTCCGTTTTCTGTAATGTACTGAATCATTTTGTTTAAATTATGGTTATTGTAAATGAGCTAGGCAACGCTTTAAGTAAAGATTCCATAGTGTCCCTACTAGACGTCACGTCTAACTCGTTATCTCCATTAATATCCGTATGAGTTCTACCTACAGCTATACAGCCTCTAAGTTGAGAGTTGTAGTTTGCTGGGTGTATAAGTATGAAGTCTCTTTCCTCTACGTCTTTCAAGATCAAATGCTCTCCATGTTTTTCAGAGAACCTAACCTCTACGTCATAATCACCCCTAGGGATGCAGGAAACATTCCTTCTGTTGTCTCTCCACGTTAATTCTAGGGTCTTGCAAGAGAACGCCTCTTTAAGTCCTTTATAAGCGCTTAAAACGCCTAAAGTCTGAGTCCCATCATCTATTAGTCTGGTTAAAACTACTTTCATTTATTCAAATATTGTCGCTGTTAATCCTGCTTGAAATGTTAAGTATTTAGTTCCGCTGCCAGTGTATCCAGTGTTTTTAATTAATAAGTAAACTATTTTACCAGCGGGAATTGTTGTTGTTGTATTTATTTCGAATGTATAACTATCGCTTTGTACAGCGCAGTTTACGGTAGTAGTTGCAAATAGATCAAAGTTGTCTATAAACGTACCGCCATCATCTTGGTCAGAAGTGTATATGTATATATCCACATTTCCAGTATGGCTAGTGTTAGCAATAGTACCTCTAATTGATACATTTTTTAAGTCTACAGGGGTATTATACCCTGCTGCCGTTGAAGCTGCTGGAACACCAAAAGCAAGATTAGACACATAGCTACTCCAAGTTGTGTGGTTTAATCCAAATGTAGAACTACCGTAATAGTATCTATTATTAGCTCCACTATAAACTCTTCCTCCAAAATTAACTATAGGCATCACCTTTTTAGAAAAGGCATTGTCTGTAATATTTGGAACAGATTTTATTAAGGTGTGGAATATAGCTCTTAAATTGAAAATAGACACACCACCTTTAACATTGGTTTTAAATTTATCTTCAATAAAGTGAAGTAAGTTGTCTCTGTCAAATTGCTCATTAGACGCTACAACAACCTTGTCTTCTGTTCTAGCTTGAGCATCAAAGACATCTTCGTAGCCTTGGGCTGATACATTATAATCATCTGTTAAAGCCATAGTTATTTATTTTTGATTCTTCTTCCATAAATCGTATAAACGAAATGCCGTATATGTTACGGCTAAAAGTAAAGAAACGATTCTTAATCCTTGTTCTATTTCAGTCATGGTAGACATTACTACCGCACCGCCATTAACTACAGTTATCTCCAAAGAGTCTTTTAATTTATTAATAGTATCGTTCATCGTCTCTCTTTTTTACGCTCTTGTATCTATCAAACTTACCTCCGTAAGCTAGAATCCCCCCAAGTCTAACGACGTTATCTCCATGTAAATGCTTATCATTTTTAGCGCTTTCGTAGTCAGAGAATACACCGTCATTTTCGCTGTCATCTAACCACTCAATCATATCTTTTTTAAGGATTTCAGCCTTTCTAAAAGTGTCTTGCTTTAATATAGATAGCTCAGTGTTATCCGCAGGGTCACTCCACTCGTCGTCATTTATCATAACACCAGCAGAGGTTGTATTGTACTGCATATCATTTAAAACCTCATACTTTACATAAAAAGCAAGGCAGGGTTTTATGTAATTGTTTACAAGCGTAGTCTCGTTAGAGTCTAAGCTAGATTGCTGACCCTTTTTTCTAAGTTCGCCCCAGAAAAAGTCTCCTAAGTGTTGTTTAAGGTGAGAAAGCTCTGCTATAAGAATGATGTTATCATCTATAACAGAAGTGTCCATATTGCTATTAGTCATAGCCTTAGAAACAACCTCTGCCGCAGTAATTAAGTTAGTATATTGTCTATAGTCCGTTGCCGCCATCGTCTTTAGATTTAAGGTCTGTTAAATATATATCTTCTAAGTCTGGTCTTTCCTCTAATCCTATAAGTGCACGCAACTCATTTACATCTGCAATTTGAGTTATATCAATGTCAGCAGCAAACCCAATAGGAGACTCAAACTGAACCTCTAAAGATGAAGCGTCAGTCTTTAATACCTTCCCTATAGCGTCTCGCATAGGCTTAAATACTTGTTCGATAGTATCTTGGATTACGGTTCTCATAACTAAGTCGTAAGATATTCTAATCTCACTACCCGTATTATTCATTTTACCGCTAGACACAATACCAGATAAGGCTGGTTGCCATCTGTGAGCTGTTACTATATTGTTACGGGTTAATTCTTGATACTCCATAAAAGAACCGTCTTTGTCGTCCTTTAATATCTGTACGTTAGAACCTCCGCCGCCAACTCCGTCCTTAACTAAGAATAAAATTTTTCCGTTATTGCCTTCTCCAGTAAGCTTGTCTTGAGCCAAAGAGATTAACTCCTCTGCTTCATCATCACCCATAGAGCCTTCTATTTCTATAATAGCTGAAGGCATAAATCCGTTCTCGAACTTAGAGCGGTTGTACTTCTGTATTAAGTAATCTATTTCTATAGATCCACTTTCTGCGGCAGCTATATAGTCTGGAATACCATACCTTTGGAATCCACTCTCGTAGTCCTTAAACATAAGAACTGAGCGGCCATTTTTAAAGTTAGGAAACATAGGTAGCTTTCTAACCTTTTTATCTTCTTCATCGTAGTAAGTCCAGTCTGGATTGATATAAACAGAATCCATATCCTTACCAACTCTTACCATTGTAGCGTCAATGTGATACATATTGCACCCTCCATCGTACTCTACAAATTCTATGTATGAGTTACCAAAAGTATAAAAGTCATCTACAACTAATCTAAAAAGATTTCTAAGTGATTGACCCGAAGGGTTTACTTCCTTTAAGTATTCATTTAGCTTTGCGTTTATAGTAGTTATTTTACTACCCGCTGTGTAAGTTGCTTTTTGAGATAAGATAGCTCTGTGCGTACTAGACTTTCTTTTAAGCTCCGCTAGGTATTGAGGGAATAAGTTATCATCCCCAAACCTGTAAAACTCTTTAGATGTAATCTCTCTTTGCGTTTCTCTAATTTCTGGCATAGGAGCTAAGTTTACTATATCAAACTTAACTTTTCCACTTGCTGCCTTCGTTAGCGCTTTAGAGGTAGTGCTTGCTACAAACCTACCATTAGAATCTCTCTCTCTTTTAGCCACAATAAAATAGAATAATGATTAAACAAATATAAGAAAATAACGGGCTACTCCCTTAGTTTCACCCATTAATTTACTTATAAAGATGCTATGCTAAAACGTAAGGTAACGCTCCTTGAACAGCAGTTAATTTTAGAGTAAGACCAGTTCCGTCAGCTAAAGCTGAACCACTTCCGCCTTCAACAGACTCTAAGAATAAAGGGAAGTCAGTTGTAGTTCCCGTAGAACCTTCTCCAGTTCCTAGAACTCCATCAAAACCTACAACGTAATCTTTACCGTCATAAGTTTCAACTTTAGCAACTAAAGCTTCGCCTACCATTGCTTGAATAGCTTTTAGCTTTCCGTCGCTAATTTTAGCTACATATCCTTCAACAGATACTGTAAACATCATAAGACCCCTTTCTTGTGTAGCAGAAATAGTCATGTTTGCAGTTTCTTTCTCGAAATCAATAACCGCAGTAGATGCACCCAGCACTAAAGAAGACTCTACCGCAGTCTGAGCTGTAACGTCAACATCTACCAATGTAGTTGCATCGTATATACCTAGGGTTAATTTTTTTACACCACCTTTCGAAAAGTGGTCAGTATTAGATACTGTTATCGCTGATAATGCCATTTTATTTTGTTTTTAAAAGTTAAAAAAAAAGGGAGCGGGATTAGTTCCCAACCCCCTTTTAATATTAATCATTATACTATATCTTAAGCTTGCTCGCTCATGTAAGTACAAGCCAATTTAGCGTCTAGTAAAACCGTTCCACAGTTGTATCCGAATCGGAATCTGTACTGCTTCTCATCTTGGTTATACCAGTTCTCAACATTAGCTGCCTCAAAATCAGAACCAACAACTAAAGCGCCGTCAGCAATAAGAGCGATACGAGCTCCTGCAGCAGTAGTGTAAACCGCATCAGTTGCAGAGTCACCTAAGTTAGCAGAAGCAGTCATAACAGAACCGAAGTCGTTAGCTAAAACTGTATCCCAGTCTCTACGAACTACAATAGGAATACCTCTGTAAGAAAGTGTAGGGATTCCATTCTGTAAGTCAGAGTACGCAGGAGCAACTCCTTTAGCAGTCAATTCTGCAACGTAGTCATCAGCAATCTGTCCAGAAACGTAGAACGTCTTAGGAAGCTCTTTCAATTCAGCAGTAGCCTTACCGTAAACTCCTTCAAGAGCAGCGATAGCAGCCTCTCCAGAGACGTTAGTTGCGTAAGTTGCTACAGTAACTTGAGTAGAAGGAACTTTAGCTTGTAAAGAAGCCCAGATACCGTCGTACAAGTTGTAGTCTCCACTTGTTACTTCAGAAGCAGTGTTAGAGAACCATAGTTGACGGTTGAAGTCAGCTTGAACACCTTGCAACATAATCTTAGCTGCAATCTCTTTCAATACAGTTCCGTCGATATTATCTTTATCAGTACCTAACTTTAACGCCATACCTTTTACTTTGTTGTAAAAAGACCCACCGTTCATAGCAATCTCAGCCTCAACTCTGTTAGGAGAGATTTGCGGGTTAGTGTAAGTAGTTCCAGCAACTCCAGCGAATTGCCCACCGTTGTCTGCTTTAGTAATTTTTGACGCTGCTGTAAAGTGGTCAAGGTAAGTGTTACCTTTAATCTCTCCCATTACGTCAAATTTAGAAAGTACGTCGTTTCCTAGAAATAAAGGAGATACGAAATACTTCTGTACATCTGCGCCAACAAATCCTGCTGCGCCACTTGTAGTTTCAAATAATGCCATTTTGTTTAATTTTAGTTATTTATCTTTATTTAAAAATGTTACTTGCCATTTTATCCCAATCACTAAGCTCTACTTTTTTCTCAACTACTTGAGGTTCTTTCTCAGCTAAAGTAACTGAAGGTGTAGCTTCTAGTTTAGCAATTCTTTGAGCCATTTGATCGAATTGAGTTTTAAACTCCTCCTTAGATTCGTTTGACTTCTCTTTCTGTGAGCTCAATTTTTGAGAAAGACTATCTCTTTCTTCCGTTAGAGATTCTAGTTGAGCTTTCAACTCCTCCACGTTAACGTCTGTAGACGCCTCTTGTGGCTGCTCTTGAGTTTCTTCTGGCGCGACTTCTGCCGCTGCTTCTGGTTGTTGTTCTTCTGCTTTCCCTACAATCATTTGTTTTAAGTCGGAAATCTGACCAACAAACCAAGTTTTTAAATCTTCTGACATAGTAGATTCTTTTTTATGGTTATCAATATTTAACGTATTAAGGATTTCTTCTGGAGTTTTATTTTGGTATCCACTCAAGTCGTATCTTGCAACAACTTTAACAGCACCTAAAACTTCATCTACAAATCCTAACTCTAATGCTTCGTGCGCCGAAAGCCAAGTCTCACGAGCCATCATTTGCTCTATGTCGTCTTCTGAGATATTTGTCTTAGCCTTATATACACTAAGCATTGTAGTTTCAACTTTTTCTAAGGCATTAATTTGCTTACGCATCTGAGCTTTATTTCCAAACACATTGCTCATAGGAGAATGTATCATAAATAAGCTATTAGAAGTCATCTCGACTCTATCAGCAGCTAAAGCAATTATGGTGGCCATAGAAGCAGCCAAACCCTCTATCTTAACAGTCACCTTACCAGAGTAGTTTTTAAGAGCTGTGTAGATTGCTTGACCTTGAAAAACGTCACCACCTGTACTATTAATATGTACTGTAACGTCTTTCCCCTTTAATTTTTTTAAGTCCTCCAAGAAAGATTTAGCGGTAATTCCATGAACTCCAATCTCGTCATAAATATGAACGCAAGTAGATTGACCGCTTTTAGCTTCAATGTTAGGTATAGAGTACCAAGACTTATTTTCTTGTAAGTGTTCCATATAGATACAAATATAGTTAATTACTTTTAAATACTGTTGACATTTATTGACACTTTTTAGTCATATGGTCATAAACAATTCTTTGAGCCTGCCTAACAGATATATTATACTTTTCAGATATATCCATAAAGATGTTTTTAATTAAGTCAGCATCATCTTTTCTGATAGCGTTATCAAAGTGCTTTCTTATTAAATAATTCCTTATAGAGTTATTGTCAAGCAAACCTTCACCATAAAGGGTGTTAACTACTTTAGATGAATTTTCTCCGCAGAGATTGCTTATTTCCTTAATTAAATCTTTCTCCATATTAATACTGACTATTAGATTCTATAACGCTTACTCTATTCTGAACTGTATTTAAAGACTCTATAGGTAAGACTACGTTTGTATTTCTTGATATTGCTTTGCCTAATGCTGCGTAATCAATAAGACCACCGCCTCCAAGGTTAGGTGAAGAGAATGAAGTCCCTCCTCCTGCTACGTTCATAGCGCTTAAAGTACTTCCAAACATAGCTGTACTTCTTTTGTTTATAACAGCTTCACCGCCTTCTAGCTCCGCAACTTGACCGCCTACAGCAAATTTCTCTCCACCTTGAGCGTGAGACTTTCCGTAAACCATACCACCTTTAGCAAACTTTTGAGCGTTAATATTGGACACATTACCAGCGTATGCTGCAGTAGCTATACCAGCCAATATTGCGTACTGACTAATACCCGCACCACCAAAAGTAATCGCGTTTAAAGGGTTAGCCGCAGCTTGAACTCGAATATTCATAAGTTCTTTAATATAGCTTATAAGCGCCATTTTTTTCTCCATAGACTTTCTAGCCTCAAAAGCTTCCTTATCTATTTTTAACTTCTCCTCGTTAGCTTGTCTCTTGCTTATTAAGCCAAACTCAGCCTCTTTGTCTATATTTTCTTTTTGATTCTCAAATTCTTTATTCTTATTCTCTAATCCTACTTGTAGAGATTGATTCAAGAAAGACGTAGCTTCATTCATAGCTTTCATCTTTAAAGACTTTATAACGTCTTGCTTTCTTTTCTCTTCACTAATCTCGTGCCCATTATGGGTCTGTTGTCTCTTAAGTAGTAAAGCGTCCATTCTTTTTTGGAACTTAACTTCTTGTTGAGCGTTAATTCCTTTTTGATTAAGAATGTCTTTTAAGTAATCAAGCTCAATATCAATTAATCCTAGCTTATGATTTTTAACTTCTTCAGCCGTCTTAATTTCTCCGTTAGAGAAAGCTACGTTAGATTTGTGAGCTTTTTTGTTGAACTCGTTTCTTTTAGTTAGCTCATTTTCTCTCCAAGATTTTGTTGCTTTAGCTTGGTCGTCAAGAACCTTTTGAGCGGCATCTTCTGCTTCTTTAGTTTCAGCCTCAATTTTTTCTTGGTAGTCTGTGAAAATGGCAAGCATGTCTCTATACTTTTTATCCTCCTCTTTCCACCAAGTACGACCATCGTCTTGCTCTTGCTCTAGACTTGGAATTATATCCATAACAGATTGAAGGTCTTTTTCTTCTGCTCCAGAAAGCTGAACCCCTTTTTTAATTTTATCTCTAATATTATTTATGTCCTCTATAGACCCCTCTATTAACTCTCTACTTTCTCTATCTGAAGCTAATTTTCTTTTCAGTTTTATTCTATTTAAAACTTCTTGCTTACCTTCTTCACCTACAAATAATTTTTCAAAAAAGCTTAGTTCATCTGCGGCTAATATATCTAAAAATGAAGTAGTATCTTCAACCAGCTCTTTCATAAAGCTAGAATCTCCAATAGATATTTTTAAAGCCTTATAACTTGTGTTAAGTTTTTTTATAGCTATGTCAGTAGAGTCTACGTTTTCAGCTAACGCTCTTTGTAATGATGAGGCTTCTCCCGTATCTGAACTCATTTCAGCTAAAAACCTTCCATACTCCGCAGCGTTATCGCCAGCCAAAGAAAATATTGCCGTAAGACCACGCACGTTACCAAACATTAATTCAATATCTCTAGGTGATTGCTTATAAACTTCATTAAGCCTTCTCATTGTTTCTGTAAAGCCTATCGTCTTCATCTCAGCAGCTCCAATAGGGATACCCCATTTAGTAAACAAATCTATAGATTGAGTTGCTGGCTTCTGCATCTGAGATATAGCAGCACGTAAAGCTGTAACTGTTTTAGCGGCATCAAGACCAGAACGAGTAGTTACCGATATAGCAGCCCCAAGCTCCTCAAAAGATATTCCCGAAGCGGCGGCAAATGGAACTACAACCCCTATAGATTTAGCTAATTCATCTACCGTTGTTACACCAAACTTTTGTGTAGTAAATAGTATTTCAGAAACTCTTCTAGCTTGGTCGGCTTCCATTCCGTAAGCGTTGATGACTGTGGTCAGACCTAGCGCAGCAGACTTTAAGTCGGTAACACCAGCGATAGCTAGAGTTGATGCTTCCTTAAGAAAGTTAACGGCATTACCTGCAGATACACCCGCAGACACTGAGTTAAACATAGCCTTGTTTACATCCGCTAAAGTAAATCCAAATTCCTTACTTACATCTATCACCCCGCTATATAGTTGAGGGGAAAACATATTCTTATCTTCAGCACTTAATAATGTTGTAACATTCTTTACACCTCTTTCGTAAGCAGCAAAGTCTTTTACAGACGTAACTAAAAACTGACTAAGCTGTCTAAACGCAGCTAAAGCAGCTACAGCCTTGGCAGCCATACCAGCCATGCTTTTAGTTGTTTTCTTGGTCTGAG
>VMHT01199302.1_pt1 | contig 11537 bp, 3 predicted proteins | sample 4693611 | NCBI WGS metagenome assembly VMHT01 (sample SAMN12280063, study PRJNA550983) | marine metagenome | isolation source: seawater sampled from same location over 5 years 0.02-0.2 micron viral filtrate | place: USA: collected off the coast of southern California halfway between the port... ... | reverse complement strand
CTAAGGCTGAACTAGATGGTGCTGCTTGGTTCTTTATTGAACGTGATGCAGCTGGATCTTACATTGGTGCTATTAAAGATGCAAACATTTATGTATGGACTGCGGCTGATGGTACGTGGTGTACAGTTACTAATAACGGTGCATCGTATCTAACTGGTACTAAACAGAATGATTATCATTTCCGTAGTGTACAAGATGTCACAGTAATATCAAATAAAACTGTTACAACTGCTATGCAAGCTGCAGGTACTTTTGTGTCTGGTGCAGTAGCTACACTTAGATTGGTATCAGTAATAGATGCTGCTAGTTATGAAGTAACAATTCAAGATATTGTCACAACAATTACTGCTCAAAGCAGTACAACTTTTGATGACATGTTGATTTATGATGGTAGTAGTATTAATACTAATCACCATCTGGTGGATGCTATTAAAGCAACTATTGAAGCACAACAGGCTGCCTCTAATGCAGATTTTGATGGTGTATGGTATCTTGAAGGTTATACAAATAGTCTTGTTATTAAACGGACTACTGGTACAAATGCTGTTGTCACTGATTATAGTGCAACATCAGGTACAGATGTAACATTTAGTATTGCAGCAAAAGGTGGTTTTGGTAACACTGCTATCCAAGCATTTCAAGATGATGTAAATGATATTGTAGAGTTACCTGCTGAATCATTTCATAACCATTTTGTAAGAGTATTAAATACTGATTCTGCTGATGATGATTATCATCTTAAGTATATTGCTTATGATAGTTCAAGAGGTAGAGGTTACTGGAAAGAAACTGTTGCACGTGATTCTTCACCAGGTCTTGATGCAGCTACAATGCCATATCAACTTGAGAATACAGGCACTTTAACTTTTGCATTTAACCCTATTCCATGGAAAGCACGTGAAGCTGGTGATGACGTAACAAGTCCTCTACCATCTTTTATTGGATTTCCTGTTCAAGCCTCTTTCTTCTATAGTAATAGATTCGGTTTGTTATCACAAGATAATGTAATTTTTGGTGTATCAAACGATACCTTTAACTTCTTTATTAAATCTGCTTTAACACAAGTTGATTCAGATCCTATTGATTTAAATGTATCTAGTGTAAGACCAGTTACTTTGTCTGATGTCTTACCATCACCACAAGGTCTATTGTTGTTTAGTGCACGACAACAGTTTCAAGTGTACTCAACTGATGCTAGTATTTTAACTCCTACTACTGCTGTTATCAGATCGTTGTCTAACTATGAAATGGCAACTGATATAGCACCTGTAGATGTTGGTATTACATCCGCCTTTATTAATAGAGTACCAGGTTATAGTAAGTTATTTACTATGCAACTACGTGATGTAGAACAAAGCCCACTTGTTGTTGACATCAGTAAGATTGTACTTGAATGGATACCTGCTACTGTAGACGGCTTAACTGTTAGTCCACAGAACTCTGTAGTCATGTTAATTGATAGGTCTACATCTTACCTATATCTTTATAGATATTATAATAATGGTGAGAAAGATTTATTTCAAGCATGGACTAAATGGCAATTACCAGGTACTATTCAAACTGCAGATATTATAAATGACTCTGTAGTTATTGTATCTCAACATGAAGATGAATACACAATAGGTGAAATCATTCTTGATGAGATCCCCTCAGGAAGCTCTGTAACAGGCGCTACTAGCATCACTGGTAATACATGCCTAGACATGGCTACAAGACCCGTCAAGCCGCACTCATCGGTCAATGCGGTGGTGTATGATTCAACCAATGAGGTTACTAAAATCTATACACCCTATACACCATTCCAACAAAAGGAAGCTATCATGCTTCTTAGTGTACCTGAAGCAGATGTAGGCTTACCTGCAGCTGTTGATGCTGATGCTGGTTTCTATTTAGCTGCTACTGAACGTACTGAAATCGGTACAGGTTACCGTTACTTTGAAGTTCAAGGTGACTATACAAGTTATGCAGATGGTATCGTTATAGGTTATGGTTATGATTTTGAAGCAACCCTGCCTAAATTTTATTATAAACGTGATGCTACTACATCAGATTATACAGCTACATTAACTATATCAAGAGTTACATTTTCTGTTGGTAGAACAGGTCCAGTTTTATTTAAAGTAAAAGCTGGTGGTTCTGATGAATGGAAGAATGTAGAGTATGTAACTGATGCTGGTACATATCTAGCAGACAGTAGTCCTGTAACATCTGAACATCAATTCACCATACCAATCCATCAACGTAATACTAATTTTGAACTTAAAGTGACAAGCAATTTTCCATACCCTGTATCGTTGGTGTCGATGACATGGGAAGGTATTTATTCACCACGATTCTATAGGAGGAAATAATTATGCCATGGGGAGCAGTAATCGGTGCAGCCGCTAGTGTTTTTGGTGGAATTATGGGTTCATCTAGTGCTAGTAAAGCCAACAGCAATGCAAAAAAACAACAGAAAGCACTAGATAAACATAACAAAAAAGTAGCTAAACTTACTAACGAACATAAAAAGAAGCTAGATAAAGCTGATGTAGCTAATTATGAGGCGATGCGTGAGTATAGCCATGATATGTCAATACAAAATTGGCAACGTGGTGCAGAAATTCAAGACTATAAATACTTACAGACTTTAAGACAATACGAAAAAAACATTGATATTTCTAGAGATCAATCTGCTTTAAATGTTAAAGCCGCAGGTCAAGCTATTCAATCTCAAGAAGCAGCTGTTGATGATATGTTTCTTCAACAACAGTTTGACCGTGAAGCTTCTTTAGCTGCATTAAAAGGTGTTTATACTGAAGGTAACTTAAATAGAAAAGAGCAGGGTGTCAAAATGCTTGGCATCGAAAGCAAACAACGATTAGGTTCAGCAGGTATTAATAATCAAATAGATATGCTAATGAAGCAAGGTTCATTTGATAAAACAAATGCAATGGTAAAAGGTTTAATTGCTGAAGGTCAAGCAGCAATGGGTCAAGCAGGTCAATCAAAAGCTAAACGTCAACAATCTACCTCTGCTGCATTACATCGTGGTCTTATGGCTTTAGAAAATGAACTAACTGGTAAACGTAAGGCAGCTGGTATTCAATTAGCTGAATTAAGTGCTGAGACAAGTCTTGCTAAAACAGGTGTTGGTCTTAATTTAGAACGTATTGAAAACAGTATCAGTGCTGCTGAAGCTGATGCTGAGTATAACAATAGAGTAATGACTGCTAATATGAAAAGTTTTATCAGTCAAACTGAACGCAACATTAAAGACATCCAACTACAAAAACAAGTTGCTGACATAAATGTAAGGGAATCTACTATGATTAAACCAGAAAGATTATCTTATGATCCAGTACCAACACAACCACCTGAACGTGTCTTTGTAGAGCGTATGGAAGCTATTCCTGGTTTCGTCCCACAAGCTGCTCAACAAAGTGTATGGGCACCTATGATTCAAGGTATTGCTCAGGGAGCCGGTGCACTTAGTGGTGTAGACTTTGGCGGCGGTGGCGGTGGCGGCGGCGGTGGTGGCGCAAAACCTGGTGATCAATTCGGTTCACTTTTTACTGGCATCCGCTGATAAATTTAACTAACTAACAACTTATGGCACGTATCCGATACCAACCTGCTACAAAAACTAAGGGGTTTCAACCCGTACAACTTACTAAAGATGGTATCTCACGGATGCGTGAAGAAACCAACCGAGTGGTTGGCGGGATGCAACAAAATCTTAAAGCTGAACAAGAACAGCAAAAGAAAAATCTCGATGCAATGCGAGATAATGCAGCCTATACCGAACAGATTACAAAAGAAAATAGAGAAATTGAAATTCAGAATTTAAAGAACGAACAATTATCTATTACACAAACAGCTGAGCGTGATCGGCAACAAGCTAAATATGATGCTGATGCTACTCAAACTATATTGACAAGTATAGTAGATTTTAGTGAAACTGCAGCAAAAAAAGCAGCGGAAAATACTGCACAGCAATTAAAAGATCAAACTGATGCTGCTAACGCAGTAGATATTGCTCCGTTGCTAATAGAAGATGACGGTAAATATGAAGAAGCAGTTGGTACTGTAAAATTAGCCAGCCGCCAACAGTTTAGCGAAGATCTTATTGAAGGTGCACAATCAGGTGAACCTTTAGATGCAACTTACAGAAATTTGGCATCTAACGCTGGTCTTGGTACTATTGGTAGGCGTATATTAGCTAATCGTCTTTACGAAGCAAAGCATGGTATTTTTTCTGATAGAGCTTTTGGAAGTGATGAAAAACTCTACGAACTTAATGGTAAGAAATTTTCTGGCCTAGAAGCGTTGAATGACCGTCAAATGACAGCAGTTGTTCAAGCTAAAGTGACTAGAGATCTTGCTCGTGATATGCGCGAAACACTTGGTGTAACTGAACTTCTGTATTTTACTAAAGCTAAAACCGCAGTTGAAGAAAAGAATGCATTGCAACTAGAACGTTCTGGTGCTAGAAACGTTGAGCAAAGCAAAACGATGCTAGTAGAAAGCGGTACGTTAGGGCTGTCTACTTATGAAGCAGTTAATGGCTCAAATGCATATACACAACTTGTTGCTGGCAGTAATTATACAAAAGCAAATTCTATTTTTAAAAATGCTTTAGTAGCGGCACCAACAGAAGAAGCTTTTGAAAACCTTGGTAGAGCGCCAATTACAGGCCAAAATGGTAAAGCAACTACGTTTTGTGATCGTTATTCCAACATATGTAAGGAAGCAAAAATAGAGAGAGCACAGAAAATTGATTCTGATAATAACAAAGCTAGGTTAGCAAGAGAACGAGCCGTCCATGCCTTTACATTAAAGGCATACCAAAATGGAGACTTTGACGAAGGTTTTGCTAAGAATCCACATGCTCAATGGGCAGACATTACAAAAGGCTATGCTGATCAAGGGATGACTCCCAAACAGTATTTAAAAGATGCGTATAGTGAGGCTATTACAGGATATAATGAGCAACAAATAGCTGAATATGAAACGTCTAAGGCTATACCTTCTGACGCTCTTATTAATGCGGCAAAGGGTACACACCAAACTAAATTAAAAGCACTAAAAAAAGAAGCAGAATTAAGAAAATTTGGTGGTGAGGCAGGTAAAGACGCCTTGGCTGCACAAACTGGCACAGCTAAAGGCATCTATAAACTATCGGTCGAGGGACCAAATTCAGCTAATTCTGCACTGCTTGCAGGTGTTTTAGAAGCAGAATGGAAGGATATTTGGAAGAATAAAGGCTTTGGTTATGCAACAGATGCTGAAACAATTGGCGGTCAAGTAGCAATAGTTAATAAGGAATTACAAACAAAACTAGAAAAAGAAAGAACCGACCCAACGGCTAGATTTCATATCCCGGATGTTACTGATCGTAATGATATAGTTCTTCCTAATTTATTTCCAGATTATAAAGATTATCAGCAAATGAAAACTCTTGTTGATAAGAAATTTGTAGCAGAACAAAGTGTAGGAGAAATTGCTAGTACACCAAGTTTGTTGGCTAAACCATCTGAACTTGCAGCTCTTTCACGAAAATCAGAAACTTCTACTGATTTAAATTATCCGCCTTTAATTATGTATGTTGCATACAGAACAAAAAGAGCACCTAGTGAAATAGCTAATGCACAGATTGAAGCAAACAACTTTAACTATGGTACAAAAACACCTTTAATTACACCTAACATTAAAAGTCAGGCTATTGATGAGGCAAGTAAATATAACTATAATTTTGCAAGAGAAATGGTTTCTGATAATGCAATTATTTCTGCCCGTGGTGCTGCTAATTATACTCAACAATTTTCCGCACCTGGTCAAGGTCCGTTAGATTTAAATAGGCGTTTAGTCTATAGAACTGGAAACATCGGCCCTACATCAACTGGTGAACATCTTGATGTTAAGCAAGTTGGTGGCGGTAGATTTGAACCTAGTGACTTAGATCAATACGTTCGTATTCAAGACCCTGAGTATGGAGACATTACTCTCAGTGAATTAGGTAGACGTTTACCTGGTCGTGGTGATAATTTTGATCAGCATATGGCTAGAGGTTCGCATGGAATTGATTTTCCAACTGCTTCTGGAACCCAAGTTTACTTAACTAATGGTGCAAAAGAAATATCAAACACACCTACAGAACACGGAAATTATTTAGTATTTGAAACACCTTCTGGCAAACGTTATTCATTTTTGCATGGAAAAGCTGCTTCTCAATAATCATTTAAACTAAAAACAAACTATGAACGATCCTACACAAGATCCTGGTTTAGGCGCAGATTTTGTACTGGATGAACAAGAACGTCAAGCAACACTCTCTAACGAACAAATTGAAGAAATTCAACAGAGATTGAACGCTGCTCAAGAGCAGAAATTGGCGGACACTGAACAATCCATGCAACCTCCTACGGGAGGAGAACCGCTACAACAACAGGATCCACAACCTTCACTTACGAGTGAAGAGGAAACAGACCAAGGAATAGGACAAGGGTTAACTTATTTAGGACAACCATTAGGAGAAAGTACTAATCAAGTACGTGACCGTTTAACAGCAGTTGGTACTGGTTTACTTGATTTCGGTGTAGAAACTTTTAATGCATTAACAGGTGTTAGTGCTGAACAAGATGCACAATATGGTGGTACAGGTGGTATTCCTAAGATCACTAAATATGAAGACAATGTAGCTCAAACCATAAGAGAAATTTCTTCTGTTGTCGCTCCTACAATCTTACTACAAGGTGCTGGCATGTCTTTAGGTACTAAAGCACAAGCTGTGGTTAATAATCCACTTGGTAAATCAGCCTTTGTAAAGTTCATGTCTCAACGTGGTATCGAAGCTGGTGCTAGTGTTGCTGTTGGTGCTGTTAGTGATCAATATGCAGAAGATAATATGTTGGGTCAGCTAAAGAAATCCTTACCACCACAATGGGATTTTATACCTGATAACTGGGCAACACTTGAGGGTGAAAGCACAGATGAAATGCGTCAAAAGAATATTAATGAAGATCTAGCTCTTGGTTTTCTTATTCCTTTTGTTGGTCAAGCTGCTAAACTAAGGAGTGCTTTAGTTAATGTAGCTGCTGACTTGAAGAATGTTCCACAAATTTTTGGGGAATCAGATCAAGCTGTTAAAGCTCTTGCTGATATGAGACCAGCTCCTAAAGGTAAGGATCTTACTGAAGAACTTACTAATTATGCACGTAAGCAGGAAGCTGACTTAGATGAACTTGGATATTATAATATGTCCAAGAATCCTGAAGGTAATGTAGCAATGAAAGGCGTACATGATTTGTACGACTGGAATGAAACAGGTATGCGTTCAGTAGATGACTTTGGTATTGTTGGTGCTAGTGTTGATGCAGCACGTATTGCATCTAACAAAGGCACAGTATATGGTCGTCTACGTAATTTCATCAGTGAACCTGCTCTTAAGTTTGGTGTTGAAACACCTGGTGCTGTAGAAGAAATTACTATTGGTCTTACTAAGCAACTAAAGGATGCTGATCGTTATAGGATGGATGCGGCTGATTGGGCAATTAGTTTTGATGAAATCCAAGCTCAAGGTGATAATCTTGTTTTAGAACTATTTGACCCTACTGTTGGTGTGGATGAGATCAGACGGATTCTTGATCCAGTCATTACAAAGAATGAGTTTGGTGCTGAAGTACTTTCTGGAACAGGTTATACTGATGCTTTAAGTTCTATCAATTCAATGGTTAAAAACTACTCTGGTATGGATGTAGCTAAAGCACAAGCTTATACTGCTACTTCTATTGCTGGACAGGTTGCTGATTTATCAGAAGGTATTCGTATTAATAAAGGATCACTTTCTATTGAAAATGCACAGGAAAAACTTCTTGATAATATTAATTTCTTACAGCAGTTAGTAGGTTCTACTAGGTACTATGCTACTGAAAAGAAAGGGGCCTTGCTTGTTGCTGAAAAAATAAGGAATTTTAGTAAGTCATCTGATGAAATTGCTAAAAGTATTAAAGAAGCTTATCCTCAAGCACTACGTACTATTCAAAAACAAAGCGATGAATTCACAGCAAACTGGCAATATTTACAAGAAAATAGACCTGATATTCTAGATGCATTCCTAGAACTTTATGAAATGAGTGATGGTAAAATTAATACTATTGCTAAAATGAATGAAGATATGGCTCTTGGTCTTACAAAACTAAGACTTGGTCTTGATATGAACCCAGAATCACCTAATATTCTTGTTCAAGCTTTAAGAGGAAATTATTTTAACTCTAAACTATCTAATCCTGCAACTGGTATCCGTGCTTTATACGGTAACCTAAGTGGTCTTGTAGCTGAACCAGTTACTTATTTTGCTGGTGCATTAGCACAATGGGATATGAAATCAGTTCAACGAGGTTGGATGGCTTATAGTGCTATCTTTGATACACAAAAGAAAGCTATGCCTTATGCTGGTCAGATGTTTAGAAAGGCATCACAAAACCCTAATTCTGTAGCAAGTCAAACACGTCTTGATTTAGTTATTCAGAAAGAAGAAAAACTTGCTCAATGGCGTTATATTGCAGAAGCTGAAGCAGCACGTGGTAATCATGGTTATAAATTTCTTACTGATCTTTATGAAGAAGGGATTGCAATGGCTGAAGATCCTATCTTTAGATTACAACCTAATCTAATGACTGGGTTTGATGGATGGACTGGTGCTACTATAGCTAATGCTCAGGCACGTTTCCGTGCTATGGATGAACTAGATCGTTTAGGTGAAGCTGCTACACCAGCTCGTGTTAAAGAACTAGCTGATGCAGAATACAATAGCATGTTTGATAGGAACGGTGTTATTAAAGATCAAGCTGTTAAATACAGTACAGCAGATATTGCACTAAATCTTGACACTACACTTGTTAAAGAAATTGATGGTATTGTAAAAATGCTGCCATGGATGCAGACATTTTTGACATATCCTAAAATGTTTATGAATTTAGTAAGAGTAGGTGATGATTATTTACCTCTTCCATTTAAATCATTTCAAGAAGATATAAATGATCTAGCATTTACTTCAGTAAAAGATTTGATGTCTAATCCAGAGTTAGTGGATAAACTTCTTACAAAACGTGGTCATCCAATTCAACGTATGGATCCTACTGCTAAACTTAATACTATTATTGATATAAAAAATAGAACATTAGGTAGAAAAGCTGTTGGTACTGCTATCACAAGTCTTGTAATTGGAATTGCTATTAAAGATAAAATTTTTGGAGATGGTTTATTTAGTACTACAGGTGATGGTAATTTTGATCGTCAACTTAATAGAGCACGAAGTAAAAATAGTAATTTTAAACCAAGAACAGTTGAGCTACCTGGTGGCGTAAGGCTTGAGTATGAAGAATTACTTGGTCCTGGTCTAAGTAATTGGGTTGCTTTTGTAGCAAACGTTGCTGATAACTTTGACATGTTAGGTGAGACTGCTGTAGAACATCTCTTTCAAAAGTCAGCATTTATGTTGTCTGCAGCTTTAGCTGAACCTGCTGGTATGTCTGCTTTATCTACTTTTGTTGAAATCATAGGCGGCAACGAAGCACAACTGTTACGTTGGAGTGCTGCTCAATTTGATTCTTTAAGTCCGTTGGCAGGAGCACGTAAAGCATTTGGAGAGGTACTTGATGGTGGTTATAAAGAACTTAACAATGATCTTGTAAGTCATTTGGCTAATCGTAATAAGTACTTCGGTGCATTTGATGATACCAATAGACTACCTACTATTACTAACCCAATTACTGGGGAAATTCCTAACCAATATAGTTTATTCCATCGTCTTTATAACCAAGTGTCTCCACTAAAGATTCATCCTGGTATGACTAAAGAAGAACAATTCTTAGTAGATATTGAATATGATGTATCTTCTGCATTTAAAACACGCGATGGTGTAGACCTTACTAATACAGAACGTGCTGCATTATATGACAAGATGGGTAAACAACAGATTTTAAAGAAAGAAATTAGTAGAATTAGTAAAATAGCTGATGCTAGAAATACAATTAAAGAACTAAAAATAGCACGTCGAACGGATCCACTTAATCCAAACAGTTCTAAACAAATACCTATTGGTAAGTATGATCAAATTCATACGATGCTACGTGATTCACAGAAACTAGCTGAAGATCTTGCGTATGAAGCATTAGATTCAGAAATGAAGAATGGTATCCAGCAACGTATTCTGATCAAACAAATTAATGACCGTAATGCCACCCAAGGAATTATCCCAACTAATCGTTACTAATGGCAACTACACAAAATACATATACAGGGAATGGTTCAACCACGAACTATTCATTTACATTTGAATATCTAAAACAATCTGATGTCAAGGTAACACTTGATACTGTTGCTACAACTGCATTTACATTTGCCAACGCTACAACAATTGCATTTACATCTGCACCAGCTAGTAATGTAGCTATTCGTATCTTTAGGGATACAGCTATTGACCTACTGAGTGCTACATTCTTTCCTGGTTCTGCTATTAAAGCAGAAGATCTAAACCAAAACTTTACTCAAAGTTTATATGTTACGCAGGAATCTGATGCTGACGCGGCATCAGCTACTACTACTGCAAACACAGCTAAGACAACAGCTGATACAGCATTAGCCGATAGTGCTACAGCTGTGACTACAGCGAACGCAGCTACAACAACGGCAAACACTGCGGATACAAACGCTAGTGCAGCCGTTGTTACAGCAAATGCTGCCAGTGCTACAGCTACTACAGCATCTACAGATTCAGCTAGTGCGGTTACAACGGCTAACACGGCATCAACTAATGCTAGTGCTGCTGTCACAACGGCAAACTCGGCTGACGCTAATGCCACCACTGCATTAACTAACTCACGAGAATCAGATGGCAGTGGCGGTTTTAATACTGCTATTGATTTAGCTAATACAGCAATTACCACCGCTAATAGTGCTAGTACAAGCGCAACGTCAGCTACAACTACAGCTAATACAGCTGATACCAATGCTACAGCAGCTGTTAATACAGCTAACGCAGCTAGTGCAGCTGTGTCTAACGCTGTACTGTTTACACTAATTGCAAACGTAGCAGCGATACCTGGAAGCCCTTCTAACAACGATTACGTTGAGATGGCTAACAGTACTGGTGTTGAATCATTCAGCCCCCTCTCAGGCGTTCCTAGCGGCTTTGTAGGTGCTAGTGGTTTAACAGTAAGGCTTAGGTATGACACATCTGCTACCTCTTGGGTATGGATGAGTTATTACGCTAATGATTCAGAAGATCGTTATCTAACAAAGAACATCCCAGTAGTAACTGGTGATGCAACAAATGGCTCAGGTCAGATCACTCTTAACTGTGAGAATAATTCTCATGGTGTCAAGATTAAAGGACCACCTCATAGTGCAGCAGCTACTTATACGCTGACACTACCTAATGACACTGGAACTGCTAATCAAGTACTCACTACTAATGGTGTTGGAGTATTGAATTGGAGCAATGGTGGCTCACCAACTATTGATGCTGGCAATTTTAATACTGGCGGTTCACTTGT
>VMHT01123723.1_pt1 | contig 11537 bp, 8 predicted proteins | sample 4693611 | NCBI WGS metagenome assembly VMHT01 (sample SAMN12280063, study PRJNA550983) | marine metagenome | isolation source: seawater sampled from same location over 5 years 0.02-0.2 micron viral filtrate | place: USA: collected off the coast of southern California halfway between the port... ... | reverse complement strand
GACGTTCCAGCGCCGATTTCGTAGAGTTTCGCGTCCCGCAGCAGGCGGCCGGTCGGGTATTCGTTGATGTAGCCGTTGCCGCCCAGCAGCTGGATGGCGTCCAGGGCCAGTTTGGTGGCCATTTCGGCGGAGTAGAGGATGGCGCCGGCGGCGTCTTTGCGGGTGGTTTCGCCTCGGTCGGCGGACTGGGCCACCATGTAGACGTAGGATTTCGCGGTGTTCATCCAGGTGTACATGTCGGCGACTTTGCCCTGTACCAGTTCGAATTCACCGATGGCCTGGCCGAATTGTTTACGCTCGCGGATGTAGGGGACGACCACATCCATAGCAGCCTGCATGATGCCCAGTGGGCCGCCGGAGAGGACGAGGCGTTCGTAGTCGAGGCCGCTCATGAGGACTTTGGCACCGTTGCCCACGCCGCCCAGGACGTTTTCTTTGGGAACTTTGCAGTCCTGGAACACCAGTTCACAGGTGTTGGAGCAGCGCATGCCGAGTTTGTCGAGTTTCTGGTGGCGGCTGAAGCCCGGGTAGTCGCGCTCCACGATAAAGGCGGTGACGCCTTTGGAACCGCCTTTCGGGTCGGTCTTGGCGTAGATAACGTAAGTGTGTGCGTCCGGACCGTTGGTGATCCACATTTTGTTGCCGTTGAGGACGTAGTGGTCGCCTTCGTCGCGGGCGTGGAGTTTCATGGAGATTACGTCGGAGCCGGCGTTGGGCTCGGACATGGCCAGGGCGCCGATGTGTTCACCGGTGACCAGCTTGGGCAGGTATTTCTGCTTTTGTTCTTCGGTGCCGTTGCGGTGAATCTGGTTCACGCACAGGTTGGAGTGGGCACCGTAAGAGAGGCCAACGGAGGCCGAGGCGCGGCTGATTTCTTCCATGGCGATGACGTGAGCCACATAGCCCATGTCGGAGCCGCCGTACTCTTCGCTGACGGTAATGCCCAGCAGGCCCATGTCGCCCAGTTTGCGCCATAGGTCCATGGGGAATTCGTTGTTTTTGTCGATTTCCTCGGCCCGCGGGGCGATTTCGGTGGCGGCGAAGTTGTTCACCTGTTCCCGGAGCATGTCCAGGGTCTCGCCGAGGCCGAAATTGAGCTCTGAGTACTGTGATTTCATCGATTGCTACCTTTTTGTTTTTAACGTCGGGTATCCGTTGGCTGCCAGGTGCTATTTGCTGACAGCGGTTTCTTTGGTGTTCGTCGTCAGGCCCTGCTCTTCCTTTTTCTTCTGCAGTTCGGTCAGGGCCTCGCGGCACCGCGCTTCGGCGGTATCCATTTCCATTTCTGCCATGGCGATGTCTTCTTTCTGCTGTTCCAGCTGTTCCCGTCTTGCGCTGAGGATTTCCAGCATCTTCAGCAACTGCTTTTCATTGCCGGTCAGCGTTTCGTCCCAGAGGTCGAACAGTTCTTTCGTTTCGGCCAGGGAAAAGCCCATGCGCTTGCCCCGGAGAATCAGCTTCAAGCGAACGCGGTCCTTGGTGCTGAAGATCCGGGTTTGCCCGCGCCGGGTGGGCTTGAGCAGCCCCTGGTCTTCATAGAACCGGATGCTCCGGGTGGTTACATCGAACTCCTGGGAAAGCTCGCTGATACTGAAAGTTCGTTTTTCGCTCATGACGGATTTCCTTTTTTCACCAAGGTTAGTTAAAGTTTACGTAAACGTAAAGTGTTTTTGTGGTCCGAATGGATACCCGCGGATCAGACTTCGATCATTGTTAATAAGGAGTACCCGATGGAATTCCAGAATGTGCCGGCAATTGTAACAGGCGGTGCCTCCGGTCTGGGTGAGGGCGCTGCCCGTGCTCTGGCGGCGGCTGGCTGCAAGGTTGCGATTCTTGATGTGAACAAGGAGCAGGGCGAAAAGGTTGCGGCTGAGCTCGGCGGTATCTTCCTGCATTGCGATGTGACCTCGGCCGACAGTGCTGAGGCTGCTGTTACTGCTGCGCGAGAGGCTCACGGCCCCTGCGGTGTCGCCGTGAACTGCGCGGGTATTGCGCCGGCGGCCAAGATTCTGGGCCGGGAAGGTGTGATGCCGCTGGAAAGCTTTAGCAAGGTGGTCCAGGTTAATCTGATCGGCACCTTCAATATCTTGCGGCTGGCGGCTGCCGATATGGCGCAACGGGAACCGAACGGTGACGGCGAGCGCGGTGTCATCATCAATACCGCTTCGGTTGCTGCCTACGAAGGCCAGATTGGCCAGGCGGCTTACAGCGCATCCAAAGGCGGTGTGGTGTCCCTGACCCTGCAGGCGGCCCGCGAGCTGGCCCGTGAAGGGATTCGGGTGAATACCATTGCTCCTGGCCTGTTTATGACACCAATGCTGGCGGGTATGCCCCAGGAAGTGCAGGACAGCCTTGCAGCCACGTTGCCGTTCCCGAAACGCCTCGGTAAGCCGGAAGAGTTCGGGATGATGGTGGACCAGATGGTGCGCAACCCGATTCTGAATGGCGAAGTCATCCGGCTTGATTGTGCCCTGCGGATGGCGCCAAAGTGACATTGGAATAACCTGCCAAAAGCAGGTTTCTGTAATGGTGTTCGCCAAAAGCGAACCGGTAACCACAGGTGAGTGATATGACTAACCCTGTCGATCAGGAAGAACTGGCTCTTTTCCGGGAGTCTGTGATCAAGGCTCTGGAAACCGAAGTGGCCCCGCATTACGAGGCCTGGGAGAAAAGCGGCATTGTGCCACGGGAGCTTTGGAACACTCTGGGCGATGCAGGCATGCTGTGTGTCGATGTGCCGGAAGACTGCGGCGGCTGCGGTGCACCCTTCCAGTACTCGGTCGTGGTGGGTGAGGAGCTTGCCCGGCTGGGATTCGGTGCGCTTTCCACCAACGTGATGGTGCATTCCGACATTGTCGCGCCCTACCTCAGCCATATCGGCAATGAAGAGCAGAAACAGCAGTGGCTGCCGAAGATGGTATCAGGTGAGGCGGTAGGCGCCATCGCCATGACCGAGCCGGGCGCCGGCAGCGACTTGCAGGCCATGCGCACCAGCGCTGTGAAAGACGGCGACGACTACATCCTCAATGGCTCCAAGACCTTCATCACCAACGGCCAACACGCCGATATGGTGATCGTCGCCGCCAAAACCGATCCCAAAGCCGGAGCCAAAGGGATCAGCCTGTTTCTGGTCGATACGTCGTTGCCAGGATTCAGCAAAGGCCGGAACCTGGACAAGATTGGCCAGCACTCTGGCGATACCTCCGAGCTGTTTTTCTCCGACATGCGCATACCTGCCTCGGCGTTGCTGGGCGAGGAAGGACAGGGTTTCGTTTACCTGATGCGCGAATTGCCCCGTGAGCGACTGGTGATCGGAGCGCTGGGTGTGGCAGCGGCCCGGGGCTCGCTGGACATGACCATCCAGTATGCCCAGGAGCGTGAGCTGTTTGGCCAAAAGCTCAGTCAGTTGCAGAACACACGCTTCGAAATTGCCCGCATGGAAACGGATTACCGCATCAACAAAGCGTTTGTGGATCAGTGCATTCGGGAATACGAACAGGGCAAATTGGATGCCCCCACGGCGTCCATGGCCAAGTACAGCGCTACCGAGATGCAGTGTCGTGTTGCTGATGGCTGTTTGCAGCTGTTTGGCGGCTATGGCTACACCACGGAGTACCCGATTTCCAGGAACTTTATTGATGCCCGGGTGCAGCGGATTTATGGCGGCACGTCGGAAGTAATGAAGGAAATCATTGCCCGGTCGGTACTCGGAAGATAGTACCTCCTGAATCCAGCGCAAATTCTTTTTGAAGGCGACTGAAATGTATGGGGTTCGAGCAGGGGGATACCTTTCCGGGACCGTCAAAAGCCATGGATGGCTTTTGTCGAGCGTACAGGGATGTATTCACAGCGTGTCTCGGAAAGGTATCCCCCTGATCGAACCTGACTCCCAACATGGAGACCAGATTCAATGAACAACAATGACATCGTTATAGCAGGCTCCGCCCGAACCCCCATGGGCGGAATGATGGGCTCCCTGAGTACGGTACGTTCACCGGACCTGGGTGCCGTCGCCATTAAGGCAGCCATTGAACGCTCCGGCCTTCAGCCGGCAGACATCCAGGAAGTGATCATGGGCTGCGTGCTGCCCGGTGGCTTGGGCCAGGCGCCGGCGCGTCAGGCCTCGAGGGCATCTGGCATCCCGGACAGCTCAGGATGTACCACCATCAACAAAATGTGCGGCTCCGGCATGCAGGCCGTCATCATGGCCCACGACCAGATCAAAGCTGGCACCAACAACATCATGATCGCCGGCGGCATGGAAAACATGAGCCTGGCACCGTACCTGTTGCCGAAAGCCCGTGCCGGCATGCGCATGGGCCATGGCCAGGTGCTCGACAGCATGTTCCTGGACGGTCTGGAGGATGCCTACGAGGGTGGCCTGATGGGCGTATTCGCCCAGCGCACGGCAGACAAATTCGACATCACCCGCCAGGCCATGGATGAATTCGCCATCGGCTCCCTGCAGAAATCCCTGGCGGCCATCGAAAACGGCTGGTTCCGGGACGAAATCGTACCGGTAACCGTTCCGGGCCGCGGCGGCGACACCGAAGTGGATACCGATGAACAACCGGGCAACGCCAAACCGGAGAAAATTCCACACCTCAAACCCGCGTTCGCTAAGGACGGTTCTGTCACCGCCGCCAACTCCAGCTCCATCAGTGATGGTGCTTCCGCGCTGGTACTGGCCTCCGCCGCCGAAGCCGATGCCCGGGGCCTGACCCCGCAGGCCCGCATCGTGGCGCATGCGACTCACGCCCGCTTACCGGCTGAATTCACACTCGCGCCCATCGGCTCCATCGAAAAGGTGCTGAAGAAAGCAGGCTGGAGTATGGATGATGTGGATCTGTTCGAGATCAACGAAGCCTTTGCCGTGGTCACCCTCGCGGCGATCAATGAGCTGAAGCTTCCTGCGGAGAAGGTCAACGTGCACGGCGGTGCCTGCGCGCTGGGGCATCCGATCGGCTCCTCCGGCTCCCGGATCATCGTCACCCTGATCAATGCGCTGAAACAGCGTGGGCTTAAGCGTGGTGTAGCCTCGCTCTGCATCGGTGGTGGTGAAGCCACGGCTGTGGCTATTGAGTTGATCTGATCGGCTGATATTCCCTGTAGCCTGTCAGCTCTGGGGCGGGCTTGCGGGATGGCCGGTGGATTTTTCTTGTAAAAAGAACTCGCTTCGCTCAGACACCTTTTTCCGGCGAAAAATCCACCGACCACCCCGCGCCGACGGGCATTAGGGGTATACCAGTGATGCACGTCGGTAGGGGGTATGGGGTATTTTTTCTGACAGGAAAAAGGTGTCTGAGCGAAGCGAGTTCTTTTTCCCGAAGAAAAAATACCCCATACCCCCGTACCTGCCCCTAGACGAGAAGGCTGGGAACCCAAGCCCCACTAAGGCAGATCTGTTACGGCCCCAGTAGATGCAGAGCTCACCACACGGGCATACTTGGCCAGCACGCCCCGGGTAAATCTGGGTTCTGGCGGCGTCCAGGCTTTGCGCCGTTTTTCCATTTCCGCGTCAGAGATTTCCAGCACAATCGAGTTGCTCACGGCATCAATGGTGATGGTGTCGCCGTCTTCCACCAGCGCAATTGGCCCGCCCACGGCGGCCTCTGGTGTGATATGGCCAACCACAAAACCATGACTGCCACCGGAGAAGCGGCCGTCGGTAATCAAGGCTACATCGCTGCCAAGACCTTTGCCCATAATCGCCGAGGTGGGGCTGAGCATTTCCCGCATGCCGGGCCCGCCCTTGGGGCCTTCGTATCGGATCACCAGCACGTCGCCGGCCACCACGGTGCCGTCCAGGATGCGTGCCTGGGCCTCCTCTTCCGAGTGAAAGACACGGGCGCGGCCGGAGAAATGGGTGCCTTCCTTGCCAGTGATTTTCGCCACCGAGCCTTCCGGAGCCAGGTTGCCGTAGAGAATGCGCAAATGGCTGTCGGCTTTGATCGGGTTGTCGAAGGCGTGGATGATCTGCTGGTCTTCGGGGTAGGGCACCACGGTCTCGAGGTTTTCTGCCAGGGTCTTGCCGGTCACCGTGAGGCAGTCCCCGTGCAGCAGCCCCCGGTCGAGCAGCATCTTCATTAGCGGTTGAATGCCGCCAATGGCCACCAGCTCGGACATCATGTAGAGGCCGGAGGGGCGAAGGTCTGCCAGGACCGGTACCTGTTTGCCGATGCGTACGAAATCGTCCAGTGACAGCTCCACTCCCACGGTACTGGCCATACCCAGAAGGTGAAGCACGGCGTTGGTGGAACCGCCCAGCGCGATCACCACGGTGATGGCGTTCTCGAACGCTTCCCGGGTCATGATGTCGGAGGGCTTGATATCGGCTTCCAGCAGTTTCAGCACCGCGGCGCCTGCGGCTTCGCAATCCGCCAGTTTGCTGTCGGAAACGGCGTTCTGGGCCGAGCTGCCTGGCAGGCTCATGCCCATGGCCTCAATGGCAGAGGCCATGGTGTTGGCGGTGTACATCCCGCCACAGGAGCCTGGGCCGGGAATCGCGGTTTCCTCGATCTGTTTGACTTCGATCAGCTTCATGTTACCGCGGGCATGGGCGCCCACCGCCTCAAACACAGAGATGATGTCGGTATGGTTTTCGCCGGGCATGATGGTGCCGCCGTAAACGAAGACCGAGGGCCGGTTCAGCCGGGCCAGGCCCATCATGCAGCCGGGCATATTCTTGTCGCAGCCACCGATGGCGACCAGTCCGTCGAAGCCCTCACAACCGGCCACGGTCTCAATGGAATCGGCAATCACCTCGCGCGACACCAGAGAATATTTCATGCCCTCGGTGCCGTTGGCGATGCCATCGGAGATGGTGATGGTGTTGAAGATCAGGCTCTTGCCCCCGGCTCCGTCGGCACCCTTGGCGGCCTCCCGGGCCAGGCCGTCAATGTGCATGTTGCAGGGCGTGAGGTTGCTCCAGGTGGAGGCAATGCCAATCTGAGGTTTTCGGAAATCCTCGTCGGTAAAACCAACCGCCCGGAGCATGGCCCGGCTGGCGGATTTATTGATACCGTCTACCACCGGTGCCGAGTGTCGGCGTCGTTTATCGGTTGTCATGCGTTATCCCTCTCCGTCGTTTCAAGCCGATCGCGACCGTGCCATGGTATCGGAGACCAGTTCAACTCCGGCAACGGTATGCAGTTTCTCCAGCTGAGATTGAAGCATAGCAACTGGCCGGGAACCCTCCAGCGTGAGGGCAATGTCGAGGGTATCGCCAGTTGATTCCATGGCCATCCTGGAAATCCGGAAGCCGCGTACCCGCACCACCCGGCACAGCCGCTCCAGAGCTGCCGCTTCCTGGTTCATGCGGCAATTCAGGGTATATCGTTGACTGGCGCTTTCATGATTCGGCTTCATGCTACCTGCTCCTTGCGGCTGTTCGTTTTACGGGGTTCGTCAATCATTTCCTTGTTGCTGGCGCCGGCTTTGACGATGGGCCAGACGTTCTCTTCACGACTGATGGCAACGTGCAGCAGCATCGGGCCGTTGTAAGCCAGAATGGTTTCGATGCCGCGGCGGATCTGGTCGGTCCGCTCAATGTGCAGGGCCGGGATATCGAACGCCCGGGCCATGGCGACAAAGTCCGGATTGTCGTCCAGATCGATCTGGCTCTCGCGGTTGTTGTAGAACAGTTCCTGTTGCTGACGAACCATGCCCAGGCACTGGTTGTCCAGAATGATCAGCTTCAACGGCAGGTTGTAGCGCCGTATGGTGGCCAGTTCCTGAGCGTTCATCATGAACGAACCATCACCGGTCACGTTGATGACGGTGCGCGTTCGGTCCGAGAACTGGGCGCCGATGGCCGCCGGAAGCCCGAAGCCCATGGTGCCCAGGCCTCCGCTGGTCAGGTGGTGGCGTGGATGGGCGAACTGGTAGTACTGGGCAACCCACATCTGATGCTGGCCAACATCGCAGGCGATGACAGTGTCGTCGCCGGTGATGCCGGAAAGCTGACGGATGAATGCGGGGCCGGTAATGGGGGCCAACGGTTCCTCGTTATCGGCGGCGCGAAAGCCTCCGGTGGTATGCCAGGTGCGGCATTGTTTCTGCCAGGCGTCGATAGCCAGTGGCTCAGCCGCAATGGCATCGGTCAATGCCGCCAGAATGGCGTTCAGGTCACCACGCAGAGACAGGTCTGCCGGCCGCAGTTTGTTGATCTCGGCGGCATCGGCGTCAATATGGATCATCCGGGCATTAGGCGCGAATCCGTCCAACTTGCCGGTGGCACGGTCATCCAGCCGGGCGCCGATGACGACCAGGAGGTCGCACTCGTCAACCGCCTTGTTGGCCGCCCGGGAACCGTGCATGCCGAGCATGCCCAGATCATTCGGGTTGTTTCGGCCGGCGTTGCCTATGCCTTTGAGGGTAACGACGCCCGGCAGCCCCGAGACTTCGGCAAAGGTACGAAAACGGTCTTCGGCTCCGGCCAGAGACACACCACCACCGCTGTAGAGCAGGGGCCGCCTGGCTGATCTCAGCATGGCCAGGGCCGGGCCGATCTCCGGGCAATGCGCTGGCGGTGCCTCGGTGCAGGCCGGGGCTGGAGCCTCAATCTCGGACAACAGAATGTCTTTGGGAATATCAATCCACACCGGCCCGGGGCGGCCAGCCTGGGCGAGGTCGATGGCTTCCTCCAGAATGCCCGGCAAGTCTTCGGGGTCGTCCACCAGGTAGCTGTGTTTGACGATGCCCAGGGTCATGCCAAGGATGTCGGTTTCCTGAAAGGCGTCGGTACCAATCAATCCGGAGGGGACCTGCCCGGTGATCACCAGCAGGGGGATGGAATCCATGTAGGCATTGGCAACGCCAGTGATCAGGTTGGTGGCGCCGGGGCCGGAGGTGGCAATACAAACCCCCAGTTGGCCACTGGCCCGGGCATAACCGTCTGCCGCCAGGGCGCAGGCCTGCTCGTGGCGGCACAGCACATGCTCCATTCCCACGTCATCCACCAGCGCGTCATACAGGGGCATGATGCAGCCACCCGGATACCCGAAAACCGTGCTGATGTTATGGCGGTGGAACGCTGCAAGAATGTGCTGTGAGCCGTTCATGGTCGTTTTTCCCTTTTTCTTTGCCGCAAAAAAGAAACCCCCGGGACCTTGCGGTGCCGGGGGTTTCTGGTGTCGTTGTCAGGTTGTCGCTATCTCACCCGCTTGTCCACGCAAAAGCCCCCGGACGGTACCACGACCACCAGGACTAGCTTCACAAGGACCATAACTGCGTTGAGATTCATGGAATCGACAATCTGCTCTGAATAGAGTTGAACAATGTGTGTAGAATCTAACCCACGTTTTCAGGCGGATGCAAGGGCTTATTTCCGGAAATTCAACCGGTGCCGGTTTTTCCGCTTTCTCAAACCGAATCTGTTCACGGCGAGTGGTGCATGACAAGAGCAAAATGGAGCTCCCTGGGATTATCCCTTCTGGTCATCGTGTTATTGGTTATCTGGATGGCAACGGGTGAGGTAAAAGTTGCCAGTGATGAGGCGCCGGAGGAGCCGGCCTCCGAACAGGTAGCCATAACTCGGGTAGAGGTAACACCGGTCAGCGCCCGGACTTATCAGCCAGCCCTGAAACTTCAGGGCCAGCTGGAGCCCTGGCAGTCGGTTCAGGTCAGTGCCCGGGTGGACGGCACCGTTGAGCAACTGAACGTTCAGCTGGGGCAACAGGTGAAAGCGGGTACGGTGCTTGCGACCTTGTCGACGGATGGTCGGGATACGGTGGTACAGCGCTGGCAGGCCAGTATTCGCAAGTTGGAAGCGGATCTGGCCGCCGCCCGGAAGCTGCGTTCCAGCAATCTGGCCGCCGAAACTGAAATACTACGCCTTCAGAGTGAACTCGCCGCGGCTCGAGCAGAACTCGCCGCGGCTGAACTGGCACTGAATCACCTCAAGCCCATCGCGCCGTTTGATGCCACTGTGAATCGTCGCGAAGTGGACGAAGGCAGTCTGGTGCAGGTGGGAACGCCCTTGTTTGAGCTGGTACAGATAGACCGCCTGAAAGCCACCGGGCAGATCCCCCAACAATCGGCGGCGCTGGTTCAACCGGGGCAGGCAGTCGATATACAACTGCTGGACGGCTCCCGGCTGGCCGGCGTTGTCAGTTTTGTGGCCAGCGCTGCCAATTCGGACACCCGAAGTTTTGCGGTGGAAGTGGTGGTGGAGAATCCGGAATTGAAGCGGGCCGCGGGCGGCTCCGCCAGCCTGAGCATTCAACTGCCGGAGCAACAGGCCACATTCATATCGCCTGCCTACCTGGGGCTGGATGACGATGGTCGCCCCGGCGTGAAGTTTGTCGATGCTGATAACCGGGTGGTGTTCGAAACCGTACGACTGCTGAGCGTTTCCACCGACGGTGCCTGGGTTGCCGGATTGCCGCCGGAGATCCGCCTGATTACCCGAGGGGGTGGGTTTGTCTCGCCGGGTGAACAGGTGCGCCCTGTCGACACCTCAGACCAGCGGGGCTGACCGCCATGCGAGCATTGATTGCCGCGGCCATGGACCGAAGCCGCACCACGCTGTTGTTGTTCCTGTTCCTGCTGTTGGGCGGTATGGCGGCCTACCAGGCGATTCCCAAGGAATCCAATCCAGACGTCACCATCCCGATGATCTATGTCTCGATGACGCTTGAAGGCATCAGCCCGGAAGACGCTGAGCGCCTGCTGGTCCGGCCCATGGAGCAGGAGCTGCGCTCGCTGGAAGGCATCAAGGAAATGCGGGGTACCGCCTCAGAAGGCCATGCCTCGGTAATGCTTGAATTCGACGCCGGTTTCGATCCGGACAAGGCGCTGCAGGATGTCCGGGAGAAGGTGGATACCGCCCGCAGCAAGCTACCCCAGGAAGCCGACGAACCCCGGGTCAATGAAATCAACGTATCGCTGTTTCCGGTGTTGTCGGTAGGCTTGTCCGGTCCGCTGTCGGAACGCGAGCTGATCACCATTGCGCGCCGACTTCAGGATGCCATCGAAGCCATTCCCGAAGTGCTGGAGGTGGAAATTGGTGGCGACAGGGAGGATCTGCTGGAGATCGTGGTGGATCCCCAGGTGCTGGAAAGCTACGGCATCGATTTTGATCAGTTGGCCTCCCTGGTTACCCGGAACAACCAGCTGGTGGCTGCCGGCTCACTCGACACGGGTAATGGTCGGATGGCGCTGAAAGTGCCGGGAGTAATCGAAACCATCGAAGATGTGATGTCGATGCCTGTTAAGGTAGACGGCGACACTGTGGTTACCTTCGGTGATGTGGCCATGCTGCAGCGTACCTTCAAAGACCCGACCGGCTTCGCCCGCATCAACGGGGAGCCAGCCTTGGTACTGGAAGTTTCCAAGCGCTCGGGCGCCAACATTATTGAAACCATTGAGCAGATTCGCACCCTGATTGATGAGGCCCGGCCCCGGTTGCCGGAGACCCTCGATATCCGCTTCATCATGGACCAGTCCGAGGAAGTGCGCGATATCCTCTCGGATCTGCTCAACAACGTGCTGACTGCCATTGTGCTGGTAATCATCGTGGTGATCGCGGCCATGGG
>VMHT01079337.1_pt1 | contig 11538 bp, 14 predicted proteins | sample 4693611 | NCBI WGS metagenome assembly VMHT01 (sample SAMN12280063, study PRJNA550983) | marine metagenome | isolation source: seawater sampled from same location over 5 years 0.02-0.2 micron viral filtrate | place: USA: collected off the coast of southern California halfway between the port... ... | reverse complement strand
TTATTGTGTACTGGTGCTTGATCAACACCCGCCGCCGTCTTTTCATTATATAATAATTGTAACTGATTCGTCTTATTATTGAGATTAGCAACACCATCATTAAGAGCATAAGCACGACCAATTAAGAAATTTCTATTGTAATCAACAAAGGAGCGAGGAACGATACCAGCTTGATTTAATGCTTTTTCTAATTCAATTAGAGGCTGAGCAGCAATAGATTTACCCTTATTAATCTTTGAAACAACAATAGGACGAGACGGAACTAATTTATCATCAACTAACATTTGATACTGAGTAAGGCGGTCAATAATACCTACTTGACCCGATCGGATAGAATGAAGGCGACCATCCATACCAGTAGATTCTTCTTCATAACAAGCACTGAGACCACCGATTAAATCAGCACTATCTAGAACCTTCGCATCACTAGGCATAACAATCATAGACTTAGCCCTTGTATTTGATACTTGCATGTTTACTGTCGCATTACGATTACTTGATAATAAAGAGTGTTTATAATTAGTTACACTTGGAATATCAAAATCAATACTACCGCCTTCTCTTAGTTTACAAATCATACCTTGCTCGTATCGGGGGTCGCAGTCAATTTTCTGAACAACAATCTCCATATTAGAAAATTCAACTGTAGCGGGGTAAGAAGTTGATTTAGCGATTAATTCTGTTGTATTATCATCATTTTGTGTGCGTTTAGTATCAATAGCAGCAGAGAAAACAATAAAATTATCAGTTGTAACACCTACACCAGTCCCGACATCACTATTTCTAAATGCTGTTGTAGTTAATTTAACATATCCACCATCAAGCGAAATATCAGTAATAGTCGGATACGTTTGAACAGCAACAGCCCCACCAACAGTTAAAGAAGCTTCACTATTAGGATCAGTTGCTGAACAAAAACCTATTTTTTCACCCTTAACAAAAGGACAATTCTCAACACTAATCATATTATTTTGTTTACCTAAAAAGATTTCGGTACGATCACTAGCATTATCAATACCTAAATTAGCACCAGCCGCATCAATACCATGAAACACCGGATTCTGCTTCATTCTACGATGACGATTTACCGAGTCTAACTGCTTTAAGAATCTTGCGGGGTCTTCAAGGTCAACCTCAACAAATAAACCATTAGTCATAAGACACGGGAAAACCTTATCACCACCATCAGCGAACATACCACAATGAATAGGGAGTGATAATTTAGCAGTTAGGAAATCATCAGCCGTCCCCCAGTCCCTAGCAGCCGGAACAGTAGAAACCGGTTTATAATAAGGGTTAGACCTTATATCAATATTATTAGAAACCGAAGTCCCAAGCGTCCCGCGATTCTCAACATTATCAACTAAACAACCTTCTTTTAATGCTCTCATTTTTCTCATGCTATCATCAGAATCATATGAATACTGAATTTGAACCTTAGCATTATATTCAGTAATTTCTTCTAGAAGAACTGCACGATTACCCGAGTAAATCCTTAAATTCTTGACTACCGACTGACCGCCAATAAATGGATCAAGATGAATGCGAGTTGGTGTCCTACCAGCCGGAAGAGCAATTTTCGTATCAAACTGAAGATAAGTATTTTTACCATCAATAAATTTTACACTAGGTGGAATCTCAAAATCTACTCGGCGACCGGACTGACCAGCAGTACCGGTGTAAGACTGACCATTCGTTGAAGGAATAGAAACTTGGGTTTGCGAAACCTTAATTTTTTCGTCATTACGCCAATATGAACTCATTTTATAATATCTAATATAAAATAATTATCAAAAATAAATTTAAAAAAAATAAAAAATTTATTGAGTGCGTCCTACAGCTTTCTCAACACCTTGTGAGGCGATTTCGCCTCTTGCTTGAGATGTAATATCTTCTTGTGCGGATTCTTTACTTTTCTCACCCGCATCTAATTCACCACCCGCCTCAGCAATTGAGCTAACTAAACTAATACCAGCACCAGCAGTTTCTAATGCTAAGCTCCATGGAGTTATACCACCAGTAGCAACACCAGCAACTTCTAAAGTTGAACCAAGAATATTACCAATATTACCAACTCTTGATGCAGTATTAGAACCAAACACATCTAAACCTTTTTCACCACTAACTAATCTACCAACATCTTGGAAAGCATCAATACCACCACCTAAACCAGCTACACCAATTTTACCAAATTTAGCTGCTTTACCTAAAAATTTACCAGTTTCTTCAGCACCCTCTTTTAATGCTGTCCTTGCTTCTGCCCCAGTTTCTACACCACCAGCAACATTACTTGCTGCTTCAGCACTTTCATCTATTTCAGCTGTAGCCCTTTCACCTTCTCTTAATGTTGATTGTAACCCAGTATCTCTAACATCACCACCAAATCTTTGTGCTTCTTCTTCAGCGGCAGAAAATACATCTTCACCAGCAAAAACACCAGCCGCACCAGTCCTATCCTCTGCGGCTCTTAATGCTGATCTTGCTACGAATCTATCAGCACTTTCTTGCCCCACTCTTTCAGCTAATGAAGTTTTAACTTCTTTGAAACCAAGTTTAGCACCTTCTTTAATTGCTGCTCTTTTAGATACTAATTTACCACCACTAGTAGCACCACTCAAAATATTTTTTGATAATTTAGAATTTCTATCTTCATCTTGGTCTAAATTAGATTGATCTAACTGCTCCGCAAGAGAGTTATTAAAATCTCTCGTAGCTTGATTAATTTGTCTTGCTGCTTCACTTTGTGCATTAGCTTGTGCGATAGATGCTCCCGAACCATACAAATCCATTTTATAATTATAAGATAGTTTTTTATTTTTATTTATTTAAAATAATTTTTTATCTCCTTCAGCGATTAAGGTTTCAAATCTAATATATGCCGTTGCTGGATTAGTTTGCATATCAAGATATAAGAAACTATAAGGAGCATCTCCAATTGCTTTATTATATAAATCCATAAAAATATTAGGGAACATATCACCATATTCTTCAGCAATTTTTTCTAACTCTTTTTGATTCTGCTGTTTCATGATAATTACATCAGTAGCATTATTTCTAATAAGACCACTAACAGCCCTAAAACTTTGAGTTGTAAAAGCAAGTAATCCTATACCATAATGACGGAATCTAGTAGCAAGAAAAGATACAGCGTTTGTCTTTTTAAAATCTTTTGTTAAAATATCATCTAAAACCATCGCTACTGTTGGTCTTTCAAAATCTTCATATTTCTTCTGAGATTCTATCATATCCGTAATCATTTCGTCATTATAATGATCTTCACAATCAAAATATTTATTCATTAATTTACCCTTTGGGTCAGCATTCAAAGTATTAGATATAATTTTAACTATATCAAATTTATCTTTATACATGTCGGGGTTACACAATAAATTTACAAGTAAATTACTTTTACCTTGTTTTACTGAACCAACTATCAAAAGTAATGACGGCGGTTGAGGTAAGTGAGCGTGAATATCACTAAATCTATCATCGGGGTCGGGATCTTTTACTTTGAAAACCTTAGGCGGTGCTTTTACTTTCGGTTTATTTCTTAAGGCTGCTTGTCTTAATTCTTCGGGTGTGCAATCACAATTTTTTTTACCATTAGGACACTTCGGCATATTATATAAGTATAATATATATATTTTTTTTATATTTTAAATTTATAATGAATCAACATTTTTACATCAATCTAGAACATAGGAAAGAAAGAGATTTAATTACAATACAAGAACTTAAAAAACTTGGAATAAAAAACCCGAATAGATTTAATGCTATTAAACATGAAATACCATTAGTAGGTTGTGCAAAATCACATATAGCTGTTTTAGAAAAAGCAAAAGAATTAAATTGGGATTATGTTATTGTATTTGAGGATGATATCAAAATAGAAGGTAAAAATTCACTAATTGAAAAATTCAATAAATATATTAATTATGATTTTGATGTTTTATATTTAGGTTGTTGGAATTATTTGAAACCAAAACAAGTAGAAAAAGATTTAGCTAAAGTTGTCCGTGCTGTATGTAATCACGCTTATATAGTGAAACAACATTATTATGATACTTTTTTACAAAATCTCAAAGAAGGTATTGAATGGAAATTAAAAGAAGATATAAGAGAAAATAATATTGATGAATATCATTATACTCTACAAGAGAAAGACAAATGGTATTGTATTACTCCGATTCATATAACTCAAAGAGATGGGTGGAGTGATAATTTTAATGAGATTAGAAATTATAGTCAAAGAATTAAGAATATCCCACAATAGCTTTAATAAAATCAGTTGTTTTATCTTCAAAAGAAATATTACTAGGGTCTAATTTTGACCCTTCGTGTTTAAATTTATCTTTATCAATTGTATTTTTACTATGAACCACAGCAGTCATATTATACAAAGGGTTAGTTAATGATATAGTTTTTAATTTGCAAGAGTGGGTCAATCCTAGACCCTCTGCTTTATTACAATTAATAAAACCCTTAGTTTTATTATACCAAGATTTTGTAAACATTAATGTTGCTTCATGAATCAATTGTTTATCATTACCACAATCAAGAGCATAGAAATCATCTTTTGTATATGGTGGATAAATAAAGATCATTTTATTGCATCCAACGCATCCGGCATTATTTTTTTTTAGTGTTTCAAAAGAGTGTGATATATATGTTGGCTCATATAAATCATCATCATCCATAAATACAACTAAATTATTATTTGCGTTTTGTACTAATTTATGTCTTTTTTCACCAATAGTTATTTTTGTTTTATTTCTCAAATACTTCAATTTTATGGGTTTAATAGCATTACTAAATTCTTCATAGTTTTGTATTAATGGAATTTCTCCATCATCATGAATTACAACTTGTAAAAGTTTATGAGGATATTCTTGAATCAATAAATTTCTCAAAACAAAAGGTATAAAATTAGGGCGATTGTAGGTTGGTATCAATATTGAAATTTTAGGAAGATCACTCATTTATATATTTCATTATATTTTATTTTTAACTCCATAACCAACCTTTTGATATTTCATTTTCTTTAGCTTCTTGTTTTTTAATGTAATCTTTAATGATTGATATATCAGCTTTTATACCTATTAGATCCGTTTTGATTTTATTAATGTTTTGATTGATTTGGTGAATATCATTTTTCACCTTTTCAATAGGTTTTGGCTCAAAAGGATTGCTATAATCGCTCATATATTTTATCAAAATATTATATTTGAAATTAAAAAATAAATAATAATAAAATGAATAATTTACAAACTCCGAGACCATTACCCGAAAACATAGACGATTGGTCAGATGAGATAGAAGAACTATTAAGCGAATGGGGTGAGATTAGTATGTGTTATGCTTACCTTCATAATTATAGCACGAGGAAATATAAAAAGAAATATCAACATCTTCAAATACCAATTATAGTTTTATCAACTTTAACTGGTGTGGGTAATTTTGCAGTTGATAGTTATATACCAACTGAATATCAACACGGGTTTACTGCGGTTGTTGGTGGTTTCAATATATTCTGCGGTATTCTAGGTACATTAGGATCATTCTTAAAATATGCTGAAACCTTTGAGGGTCATAGAATCTCGGCTTTAGCTTGGTCTAAACTCGGAAGAGCGATTGAGATTGAGTTGTCATTACATGAAAAAAAAAGAAAACCTTGCCGAGATTTTCTCAAAGTTTGTAGATCTGAATATGATAATTTATTAGAATCATCACCAAATATTGATTTAGATATTATCAATATGTTTAACAAAAAATTTAAGGATGATTACCCTAATGTTAGAAAGCCTATTATTTGTAATGGTCTCAAAGAAATTAAACCTTATAAGAATCATACAATTGTTGATATCAAAGAAGAAGAAGAACAAGAAGAAGAACAAGCTAACTTGGAAGCAGTAGAACCAATAATAGATCAAGCGTCGGACAATAATGATTAGTATTAAAAAAGGGTCAATTTTAGACCCTACTACAAATATAAGGGGTCATAATGAATCAATCATAAGGGTCTATTTTAATGATAGGGTCTAAAATTGACCCATATAGATTATTACCATTTTTGTATAAAATAGAAATCAATTAATTGTAAAATAAAATAAAAATTAATAATTTGTAGAAATTTTTTTATTGATTAATACTATAAATGAGTTTTATGCCCGAAGTGAAGATGGATTTTATCCCAGAGGATATGACTGATGAAGAAGAATCAACTATTGATACTGATGAATTCAATGAAGAGAAAGATAAAACACAAGAAGAGATAGAAGATGATAAAGAAGAGTTACAAACTAACTTGGAAAAAGTTGTACCTAAAACTAAATCAAAGCGTGAAGACATGAATGTTAATGAAATATTTAATATGCCCGAAGCCCTCGTGGAGCCACAAGAACCTCAAGCCAATGTAAAATTAACTAAAAAGGGTAAACCTAGAAAAAAGCGTCCTCCTATGAGTGAAGAACATAAAGCGAAACTTGCATTAGCAAGAGAGAAAGCTATGGAAGCAAGAAAAAAGAAAGCACAAGAAAAAAAAGAAAATAAAGCATTAGAATTAGAAGAAAAAGAATTATTGAAAAAACAAAAAGTTAAAAGAGTTAAACAATTAAAAGAAGAAGTTGATGAAGGGTCAATTTTAGACCCATCCATATCTAATAGTAAAAAAGAACAATCATTTACTAAAAAAGATTTAGAAGAAGCACAATTACAAGCAATCATGAATTATGAAAAAATTAGAAAATCAAGAAAGGCTGAAAAACAAGAAAGACTTAAGAAAGAAAAAGAAGAAGAAGCATTCAAAGCACAATTAAGACGTGCAGTCGCTCCACCTCAAAAAGAATACAATCCGTTTAGTGGTTGTTATTAAAATATTATATTTGTATATAATGCAAACTAGTAAAAATACAAAAGGACTAAAAGCACTTATTGAAGTTATTACTGAACTCAATAAAATTATTGAATCATTAAAGAAAGAAAATGAAGAATTAAAATCTCAATTAAGTTAAATTAAATTTTTTTTTATATTTGTTAATATTAGTTTTTAATGCCGCCGATTCACCCCATAATATATAGTAAGATAGAAACCCAGCAGTCATATAGTTACCCTTATCTAAGTCTTTTTTATGACGAGCTCTGTATTTACTTCTTCGCTCTTTGTCTTTATGCTGGGTATAATCTTCATATCGTGAATCGCCGAATTGTGTTGTTTTTATCTTCTTACCTTGATCGTCATAAAAAATAGCTTTTAATTTTTTATTTTTACCCGTACCTTTTTCTATTACCATCTTCATATTGATTTATTATATGAAAGATATAAAAATTTAAATTACATAATTACTTTAAAGATTTAAAACCATTCTCATCTTCTTCAACTTCATATTCTTCTTCTGTTACTGCTGACCCTTCACTATCACTTAAACTATCTCGCTTCATGAATATTGGGACATAATCTTCATCTAGTTTAATATGAATTTTAAACTCAGCGATTAAATCGGGTCGCCCCACCATAGCTAAAATACTTGTTATTTCATCATATGTGCCTTGATCCATTTTTATATATATACTTTAGAAAATTATTCTAGATATTTTGCCGAAATTTCATTTTCACTTAATGAATCTTCTAAATCGGTTTTTAATGATTTTGTTAATTCTTCACAAGTCCAATCTTCTTTGAAACTACAGCATAAGAAATGAGAAGCCCAGCAGTCATCCTCCCAGCCTTCAGTTATACCCCAGTCTTCAGCACAAAATTTATCATATTCTCCCTCAGCCCACGATGAATAGATAGTCATAACCATTTTATATATATTCAAATATATTAAAATTTAAATTTATTTTTTTTGTTTTTTTTCTCTCACCTTCGGAGCAAGTATTTCTTCTATCAATCCTACGGGCGTCCTTTTTATTTTTGTTATCTTGTAAATTACAGCACTTGTTTTATCTACGTTTGCATATTCTCCATCGCTGTCATGAATACTAGTTGTTATGTCAGCTATCATCGTGGGTTTAGTTACAGTAAATTGTATATCACTAGGATTACCTAAGAAATAATCACTAGCCGCTGAATATTTATCAACTATAGATATAATGGGTAAATTCGCACCAGTTGGATTACCACCTATAGCAGTAGCACCTTCTAAAATATTACTTCTTATTGTGTAATATGGTCTTAATACACTCTTTTGTAAATCAGTCGCAGTAATAGTTGTTGATTCAGTCAATACATCAACTTGATTATATAATTCTAATGGCTCAGCGTGAGAAGGGGTAAAAGCACTACCACCCCTATATTCAAACTCATCATTACCCCCCGTTAATCTTGCTGTATAATTAGGGACACAAGTAGGATAAGGTAATGAATTATAATACATAACAGCACCAAATTGATTAGTTACATAATTTTTAGTATCAGTTTGGACTACTTCAGCATTTGTAGTTGGTCTATATAATAAACTACTATTTTCATTATCAACTCTTTTAGTTAAGACATTTTGAGACGTAGCTTTAGCATTTACAGCACTATAATCAAAACCTAAAATATCCCATAAATTATCCTCCCAGTTGTCTTCACCAAAACCCCAATCCTCAATATAAATACCACCATGAGAATCAAAAATTTTATATGCCTCTATGTTAATATTCATACCATCATATTTAATTGTATTTTCACCATTTGTAGTAAAATTAGCCAGAAAAGATTTAGCAGTTTCGGGATAAGGCTGACTTCTATATGCTTGATCAAATCTTGCGTATGGTTTAAAGGTTGGACTAAAACCAAATTGAGGAGGTCTTGGATTAATTTTATAAACTGTTTGGGCTGCTTCTTGATTTACATCTGATGGAGCTATTAATCTTGTTGTGGTTGAAGCTGAAGGGGTTAAACTCTTATTATTTACTGAGCTTGATGGATTACCCGCTGTTGCTTTATTACCAATATTATTAGCAGTATGAAATCTTGAAAGCTCAAATCTATTAGTTGTTGTATTATAATCTATCGCTGGGTTATTTGCACCAATATAACTCATCGTCATGTATGGGTTTATATCAGTCGTTAGTGCTAAATCACCCGTGCTTCTAATATGATTAATTTGTGTTGGGTAAGTAAAAATACCGGCAGCCCCAGTTTTGCCGTCATTTTGTGTAGCTCTAACACCAATATCAGTATTACCATAACCGCTAAAAGGGGTAATTATAGCCGTAGAATATGCTGTTGCGTGATAATCAAAACCTATTTTTCTACCTTGTTCTATACTTCTATAATCGGGATCAACCGGCGATGTATTTTCACTAAATAATCTTCTAGGCGTACCACCTACACCACCATTAGTAATACCAATTAAATAAACAACTTTATCAAATGTCCCATCGGGTTTATGTTGATTGAATGCTACTGGGTAAGCAAAACCATAAATTAAACCATCTTGAGCTATACTTGTAAAATTTTCGGGTGCTACAAATTTATCTCTTGTCTCATCAGTATATTTAAAAAATACCGGTTGTGTAGACATTTCTATATTATTCGGTGCTGCTCGTAATTTAAATAAATCATCGCCAAATGCTTCGGCTTTAGGTGAAGCACTAAAAAAAGTGCTGTATTTATTCATGTGAAAGAATCTAGAATTATCTATTGTTGGTTGCACGACTGGTGATACAACAGCAGTATCACTATAAGCATAAGTATTTTCTAAACCGTCCCATAGCTCGGGGTATAACGCTTGAGCATCAAAAAAATCCCTTATAAATCCTAATGTTTCTTCATTATATAAAACACCTAATGTAAATGTAGTATCTTCGTTTTTAACTTGAGCATTTAATACTGGTCTATCTCCAACAGTAGAAAAACCGAAATCTTCTCTATGAAATGTAGATACTTGATTACCTAGACTATCATATAATTCGGGTTGATTTGGTGTATCATTAATTTTATTATGCATTCTTCTACCCATCTCAAAAATTTCGGGTCTTTTTACTCCTATGTAACCAAATGTAGAAATATAATCAACTGCGTCTTGACTCAAAACATCTTCATTCAATACTGGTATATTTTGTGCTATATAAGCGTCATATGCTTCTTCGCTAAAATTATAAGAATTTTGAGCATTGATAGGTTTAAAAGTATTTGTCTCAATAGTTTTCGTTAATGGTCTAATAAAGCCATCTTGATCCAAGATCTCAAAAATATCTTCGTTTTTAGTTTCAGTTAATTGTTTAGTAATTTGGTCAGCTACGGCTGATGGTGTATTAAAACCTTTATTAACTTCTATATTTAATTTTTCTCTTACTCGGTAATATTTTGCTTCACTAAAAATACCATTATGATTCACCGTTGGGAATTGTGTTCTATCATTTGTAGCCCCAACACTATAAGCAATTTTATCTCTAATGAATAAAGTATATCTTGTATTATCTACTCTTTGTTTAAAATAATGTACGTCGTTAGCATCTTCTCTTTTTCTATAATCGGCAAAACATGGACAATCGGGGTTAATAGTAGCTCGTAAAAATGTTAACCCATCTGTTTGACTATCTCTTTCAGTAAAAGCAAGTGGGGTATTTCTATTCACATTACCCCTTACAAAAAGATTACTAGCAAATCTTCTAGGATGTTGTATATAATTCGGATATTCATTATTAGTAATAAAATAACCAATAACCAAAGGGGCTAAATTATCCCTTAAATCAACTGAATCATCACTTTTTTCAGTAGTTGTAATACTTCTATAATAACCCAATCTATATTTTGGGTCATAAGTAGTACTTTTTTTATAATAAAAATCATCATATTGTATATTTGTATAAGTAGCTACTGGGTTTGACCCACGACTGACCCCCTTAAATTCTATTGTTTGTGGATTACCCGCACCGACTTCATTAATAAAAGCTCTTTCAAGGCTAACTTTATCACCAACATTTAGTCTTACTGTTTCATTCAAAGGATTTGTAAAAACAGCTGGATTAGAATCATTACCGGTTCTACTTTCAACTGATGCTAAACGATTACAATTAATTAATTTAGTATCAACATATTCACTCATGATTATATTATGAAGATATAAAAAAAGATAGATTAAAAAAACATAGTTAAAACTTAAAACCTTTTTCTTCAAGGATTTTGCATTTCTCTTCGTGTTTCTCCTTGAATAAATTAAGCTTATCTCGCTTCTTATAATAATTATATAATGATCTTGCTTTGACAAATTCTTTATTATCTTGATATTGATTAGATTTCATCTCTTTGCCCTTATTATGATAATGATTCTTCGCACGTTCTCTATTCTTCTCCTTAAATTCTTCACTATGTTTGCTTACTTCATGATAATATTTATTCTCTCTTTCTCTCTTCTTTTTGTAATCAGTTAATATTTTCTCAATTTGTGATTCAGTTAAATCCATTCTATATTATTTAACATAGAAAATTATTTTTAAATATTAATGTATTAGATAAAGGGTCAATTTTAGACCCTTGACCTAAATTAGGTCAAGAGAGATTCATTCTATATAACCCTTATAATTGTAGTAAGGTCTAAAATTGAC
>VMHT01034467.1_pt1 | contig 11538 bp, 11 predicted proteins | sample 4693611 | NCBI WGS metagenome assembly VMHT01 (sample SAMN12280063, study PRJNA550983) | marine metagenome | isolation source: seawater sampled from same location over 5 years 0.02-0.2 micron viral filtrate | place: USA: collected off the coast of southern California halfway between the port... ... | reverse complement strand
TGATGAGATTTTCCAACATTTAATGTTCCTTCATGTTTTCTTAAATTAATACAATAGCCAACCAAAGTTAATTTTTGAATTGGAACAGATAAAGAACTCATACGAAGTTTTTGTCTTGCGTATTTATCATCATCGGTTGATGGTGACACAGTAGGATTTTGATTTCTGTAATGAAAAGTTAGAATAGGCATTTATATATATTAAAGATTATAATTTTCTTCTGTTATTTATTTTATTTCTAAAATTAAACATTGGTAAATCTCCTTCCGGTTGGGGAGGAGTTTCTGAAATCTTGGGGTTGGTAAATAATAAATTTGTTTTGATTTGTTTTTGTCTTACATTTAATTTAATATCTTGGAACTTAACTCTCTTTGCTCTTTTTCTTGTTGATTTGGGTTTAATGTTTTGTGGTTTGGGTATTACTTTTTGTTGAACATCAGTTAATGGAACGGCAGATGTTCCTTTTGCAACTGGGTTTCCTCCAGTTGAATCTTTTTGTGCTGGATTTTGTGCTGGAGCAGTTGGTGGATTATTTAATGGTGCTTGCGGAGCTGCTGTCGCTTGTGGTTGAGCGGCTGGTTGTCCTTGCTGGAATAATTGTTGAGCAGTTATATTCATGTTTTCTAAATTAATTATTGCTCCCATTGTTTGTCCAGTTGGAGCAGATGATCCACCACCTTGCATATTTGCTAAACTGGATTTCCATTTTTTCTCAAATTGTATATTTCTTTTGTACTGGAATTCTAAAGTTTTTAATTCTACACAATTTTCCTCTGTATATTCTTTTGGTGCTGTTAAAGGAAATAAAGTTGAATAGTATGCATAAATTAAATCAATCTCTGCCTTAATATTTTTATTGTCATTATTTAAATATTTGTTTCTTTTGACTTGTTCCTTAATAAAAGTAAAATCTTTTCCTTCTTTAATAAAAACATTTTGGATAGCAACTTGATGTCCATGTTTTGAAATGTCCGGGACATTATCTTTTTCTAGTTCTTCTGCTTTTGTTTCTTCATCGGCTGTTGCTTTATCTAATTCTACTTGTCTTCGTTCGGAATCATCTTTTCCTTCAGATATTTCCATTTGTATATTATTATTATTATTATTTGGCGGAATTGGTGGGTTATAACCAATTCTTTGTTCCATAGGTATTTGTAAAATTGCATCCGGTTCTTCTCTTTCTGATATATCGGTAAGTGCAGCTGTTGCATCAGCGAGTGCTTCTAAATCATTTGCTGGTTTTGCTCTTTCTTCTCTAATATTACCCATAGCGTCAACATCAAAAACTTCTAATTCTTCATCATCTTTTATTGTTGGTGTTGCTTTTGATGGTTGAGATTTTGCTTCTACTTCTTCTAATTCTCTTTCTACTTTAATATTTTGTGCCATTTCTTCCGCTGTTAATTTTGCTTTTAATTTATCCACTTCAACATTATTATAAATATCAATACCATCAAATAAAGTTTTTAATTCTTCTTTTTTGTATTGTATTTTTTTAAATTCAGTATTTCCCAATCTTGTTCTTGACTTCTTTAATTTTTGAACTGGTAATAAAAGAGAGAATTTACCTTTTAAACTTTGAAATACAGATTTTCCACCTTCCGGCTCAAAATTAATATTAAATCCATCTTCAATTGAGTATCCATTTTTCTTCATGCGTTGTTCCAAAACATTAACTAATTGTGTCGTTCCTTTATTATTCGCAACTTCTAGACCACGACTTATAACTTCAATTGGGATATTTTGGACTTCTTCCATAAAATCGTAATATAATGCTAATGCGTCATCGTTATTTTTTGTCTTCATTCTTTTAAACAATTCTATTTCTTGACTAGTCATTCTAGATTCTACCATTGACCAACTATTAGATGCAACCGCCAAATTGTCCGCTTTCCATATTGGAAATAATTTACCTCTGAAAACATATCCAAATTCTCCCCTTTGTAATTTTGTTACTCTTATTGCTTTTCCTTTTATCATTTCAAATTTATCTTTTAATCCTTCACCTTCATATTTGGTTGGGTCATATTTTCTTGCTCTTAATTCAATAGGTGCTTTTGGATCATCTGTTACTGCTTCTGTTACTACTTCTTGACCTCTCATTTTTCTCTTTTCCTTTTTTTCAACAACTTCATTTTCTACAACTGGTATTTCTTTTTTTAGTGGTGCAGATGCTCTTAATGCTGGTGGTTTTGTATTTGGTGGTGGTGGTGCTACGCCTTCTGGATAATATTGTCTTATATTTTGTCCTTTATATAAATTCAAACCATTATTTGCTTTTGCATCAACTTTTACAGTATCAGCGACTCTTAAAGCAAAGGCTGATACATTGGGTGGTATATCAAAAGTTTCTAATGTTCTTATATATGCATCTTCTTTTTCTTGTTTTGTTTTTGCTTTGGTTACTGCTTCAATAACTGCTTTAAATATTGCTTTATTTTTTGCTGTATTTGCACTTTGTAAAAAACTCCAACTGGTCTTTCTACCTTTTATAATAGGATAAATACGACCATCCAATACAACACCAACTTTTTTATTTACCAAAGGTTTTGTTTTCATAACAAGTCCATCAACCTTCAAATCTCTATTTCCAGCTTCAAACTTTTTAAATTTATTTTGCATCTTTGGGTCTTGGAAAACTGTTTCCATTTATAAATTTATAATATTTTATTTTTTCCTAAAATATTATAAAAAAAAAGGGGTAATAAATTGAATTATATAATTATACTAAAAATAATAATTAAAATGGATAAATTAAAAAAATTAATTGTTTATAGAATTGATGGAATTAATTATATTGGTTCTACAATTGTAAGTTTAAATATTAGACAATCTAATCATATTTCAGATTGTTATAATGTTAAAATAAAACATCATTATAATACACCTTTATATATTCATGTTAGAGAAAAATCGTTACAAATAAAATTAATTCCAATTGCTTATTATTTTGTTAGTAATAAAAGTAGAAGATACGCAGAACAATATTGGATAAATAAATATGATAGTGTTAATAATGGATTAAATACTATTAATTGTATATTTGATGAAAAAAAATCAAATAAAAAATTTTATGAAAAAAATAAAGAAAAAAGAAAAATAAAACAAAAAAAATATTATAAAAAAAATAAAAAATTTGTAAATCAAAAGCAAAAAATAAAAATTAATTGTCCTAAATGCAATTGTTTAATTTCAACTTCAAATATTGCAAGACATCAAAAAAGCAAAAAATGTAAAAAACTCATGCTCCTTCATCACCAACTTTAACATTTAAATCTGTTTGTTCTGCTTCCATTTGTTCGGCTAAATTTGTAAATTCATCTTCAACTTCCACATTGTCACCAGTTGATGAAAACCTTTTAGTAGCAGCTTCATATTCTCTACGCAATTTGCCACCACTGAATCTACCAGTTTTAAAGTGTTCACCACGATTTCTTTTAATAACACCACCGAACTTTCTGATAAATTGTTTTGCTTCGTCAGCACTAGTAACTCTCTTTCCACGTAGTTCTGTACCATCAAAGTTAAGTTGCATTTGTTCTTCAACTGCTTGTGCATCCAAATCCATATCAACAACTTTTTTCGGTTTCTTTTTAATATTTTCATTTCCAGCAACTTTTAATAAATTTTCATTCATGTGTTTACTTCTTCCACGTGCTCCATTACCAGCAAAATCAAAATTATAAATTGCTTTTTGAATAGGGGCACACATACCTTTTTGTTTTTTTAATTGTCTGTTATAAGAATAGAAAGCATTATCTAATCTTGGAAATTTTGGTAATACTTTTACTTCTGTTGGATTAGGGAATGAATCACCGGTTGGTCTTCTCCCTAATTCTATTACTTCTGCGAAGGGTAGGATTGGTTTTAACTTCATTATATATTTTAAATATATTTTTTTTTTGTTCTTCTAATTTTTTATTTATCTTTTTTTCTTTTTTATTTATATTTTTTAAAGATTTAGATTTCCATTTTGGTGCTGGAAATGGTGCTACAAACTCATATATATAATCAGTTAATTTAGTTACTCCTTGCTTAAATTGTAATACCACCATGCAATTATAAGGAGTGCCATTAAATACTTGTTCATAAATTGCTTCACTTTCTTTTTTATTTTTTGCTAATCCTAAATACTGGTCTTTGATTTTTTGTTTAACTATATGGGACTTAGCCACCCATAAAAAAGTAGCATCAGAATTGAGCCTAATTAAAGGATTTATCATAGTTAATTTTTGCACAAGGGTACAGCACACTACTCGTCTATGCCTACCGAGGCTATATATTTGTTCTAAACTTTCACTATTTTTAATGCTTCTTCCCTCTTCTCTTAAAGAAGCAATATCATTAAATATACAACATATATAAGGTAATTTTTCAATAGGTGTAGGGTTATTTATTCGTGTCTGTAATATTGATTTTAAATTATCTAAATTATTAAATATGTGGTCTTGCCTCATAAAAGGTAAACCATTTGCTATTTTATCTGTTTGGCTAAAGGCGAAAATATGGCTAAATTTAAAACGCTTATCTAAATACTGCATAAGAGATTTTAACAAAACACTTTTGCCTCCACCTCTACTTGATGCTAAAATAATTGCTGGAGCATGTTTACATTCATCAAACATTTCGTAATTAAAATTTTGTATATTATTTTTTTCTTCTTCCATATATATAGATGGAAACAAAAAAAGAAGAAAAAAAAGTTCCGAAGAAAAATTATAAAAAACCAAAAGAAAATGTTATAATACCAGTTAAAAAAGAAATGGATCGTAATGAAATAGTTGAAAGAAATGAAATACAAAAATTAGAAAGCGGTATATACCATGACCAACACGGAAAACTTTTATATAAACCGGATGAAGAATTTGAATCATGTTGCTTTAAATGTGATAAACCACTTTGTTTATATATTGGTAAAATGTTTATCAGTGTATCCGTATTATTTTTTTGTATGTTTATGTTACAAAATAAAGAAAATTCTGCTGAATTTTACACCGGAACTATTGCTGGACTGCTTGCTCACTTTTTGAATACTTCAATAGCTCAAAATAATAACAAAAAGAGAGAAAATGAAGAAAGAAAATAAAAACCCCTTTTTTTGAGACAATGGGACAAAAGACCATTTTGCTTCCCTTTTTTTGAGAGTTTGCTATATTTTTTTCTCATGTGAAGAAACTCTCAACTTTTGTGACTCAAAATTGCCTTTTATCCCCTTTTGTCCCTTTTCCCTTAAAAAATAATAAAATAAATAAATAATAAATAATAAATTAAATATTGTTATAAACTTGTTCTTCACCATCTGAATCATCATCATCTTCTTCATTATATACATAATATCCAACTAAACCATTAAATCTATTACTGTAACCACAAAGTGTTCTCGCTTTTTCAATAGATTTATTATTAAAATTATTTGCTCTACTTCTTAACAATATTGAACCCTTGTATCTATTTTTACAAATTTCAATTAATTTTGATTTATTGTATTTCTTTTTTTCATATTTGGTAAGTGTGGAATAGATAGGAGAATCACGGAAGGCAGAATACAAATCTTTAAAAGACACCATTTTCATATATCCAAAATTATTATTTACTTTTTCTTTAATAATACTTTTAAAAAACTCTTCAATATCACTAGATTTTTTATAATAATCTTCAGTCCATTTCATGACTGTTTCGCAATCTTTTACTTCCCAATGAGTTCTTTTAACTATTTCAATTAACATAGACATCATAATCGCTTTATATTTATCTGCAAACTCTTGACTACCCATATAATCGTCCCTTTCAAATTCCATTTTTTCTCCATCATCAGATGGATTATCACAAAATGTAGATTCACATTGAACCACTCTTAACCTTCTTCTAATAGCGTTCCCTTCTGTATCTTCTTCATCCATAAAAGGAAAAAAATTGCAATCACAAATATGCAAACCATATTGAATAACTTTTGAATTATTTGAATGATTGAATCTTGCTTTTATATATTTATCACCAGTTAGTAATTTAATTTTTGCACAATTAAATTTTTTCCTTTTTGGTAATTCGTTATACATAATTAATCTTTTAAAATTCATTCCAGCAAGTTCAACATTACTCCCTCTTACATCAACAGAATGATCTACAAGAACATCTGCTTTTGCTTTATAATAATAATCACCTAATACAGCAGACCAAAGATTCATTAATACACCTTTACCATTTCCACCAGTACCTTTTAATATAATAAATTTTTGTTTATGTTTTCCAACAATAGAACTTGCCATTAATTCCCACATGAATTTTCTTGATTCATTATTAACAAATATTTGTTTCATAAAGGTTTTTAATACTTGTGATTGTTCTTTATGTTTTTCTTTATTGTATGGTATATAATCATATGGAAGACAAAATGTATTATAATTATGTTTAGTTTTCCCACCCTTTGCAAAATGAACTCCACCAATAAAATCAATAACGCCATTTTGAAAAACTAATCCACCAAGTTCTTTATTCATATCCTCTTGTTTAACAGAGTGTTTTTGTTGAATAATTGCTCTGAATTCTGTTTCAATGTTTTTTTTCCAATTTGTTTTTCTTAATCTTATTCTCATTTCAGAAACTTTTGAAATATAATTTTGTGCTTTTTCTCTTTCTTTTTCATCTACTATTTTAATCATTCTTTGTAATAAATCTGCTTCTGTAAAACAAAAGAAACCATATAAACGATTTGAAATCAAATGACTGATAGTACAACATTTATTTTTTTCTTTACTTTTTTCCCAATATGTTCCATTCCAGTGATATAAAAACCCATCAGCTTCACTATAAATAAAATCTTCAAAAGTAGCGTGATACAAACAAATAGCCAAATCATATTCAGTTTCTGTTTTACATGCTTCATTTATATAATAACTCATTTGTTTTTTTTTGATTTTTTTATATTTGTTCCAATTATCATCTTTTAAATAATAAATAAGAGTTCCAACAGTTTTGCCTTTGTCTTTCATATTTTCCCATAGTTCATAAAATTCTGCAACTTTATCAAATGAAAATTCTTTTGATTGTGTGGAAAATTTAATCCAAACTGGAAATAATATATCATCAATACAACGTAAAGTCCAACCAATATCTATCCATTTATCGTATGGTTCATAAAATTTATTAGACAATGCCATAGTATAATCATACGCTTCTTGAATATGATAATAAGATTTTTCATTTGCATCTATTAAAATTAGATCTATCATTTCATCTAAAATTTCTTTTGAAGTTATATTTTCAAAATCATTAATCTTTTTTTTTTTAATAATTCTATTTTTTACAACTTTATTTTTTTTTATTTTAATTTCTTTTGGTATTTCTATTTTTAAATCAAACTTTACAATATCGGTATTTCTTGCGGAAATAATTGGTAAAATTTCTTTTACATTTATATCTAATAAATCATTTACATGTCGCTCTAATAGGTCATCATCATTAACAAATAAATCATAATATGCAACTAATTCATATTTTTCATTATGTGGTTTTTGTGATCCAAACATTTGCCAGTTAGTCGTTTTTTTCGTTATTCCGATATCAAATACATCTTCATAATTATTTTGCAAAGGTAAATCATCTAACACATAATTAATATCTTCAATAACTTTTTTTCTTAAATATAATTGTTCTTCTGCAGTAGAACTAATACCCAAAATAATATGTATACCATCTTTTGTTTTATCTTTTAAACAATTAACATTTGGTTTTTCTAAAACAAATACTGGAAACTTTTTATCGTACGGTATATCATATATTTCTTTTAATTTATCAACATATAAATCAATTATGGTTTCATAATGTTCGTTATTATGTTGTCTTGTTTTTATTTCATTGGTATATCTAAAATCCAAATCAATTAATATTTGTCCGTTTGGTAGTTGTTTTTCTGTTAAATATTCTTTTTCATTATTTTCAAAAACATGATTATAATAATTATCATAAAATTCTTCTTGATTTTTAATATGAAAAGAACCACCATATATTTTTTTTTTATCACCAATCCTCGTGTGAGTATGGCTTTCTTTTGGTTGTGTTTTATTATTAGACAAATAATTTGAAAATTTAGAATATACCATTATACTTAATAGTTATGATTATTCTTTTAAGTTTAAATCTTAATAATTAAATAAATGATAATTTTATTATGGAAATGAAAAAAAGAGATTTACAAATGGGGTTTTCAAATGAGAAAAAATTATTACCAAAATTCAAAAAAATATTTGGTGATGATTTAGAACAAAATAATCAATATGATATTTTTGATTACGAGAATGAAAAATACCAAATAGAGTTAAAAACAAGAAGAATAAAACATAACCAATTTTATGATTTACAAATTGGATTAAATAAGTTAGAACTTGCATTTCAAACAAAACATAAAACTTCTGTTATTGTTTGGGATTGCATTGATGGATTATATTATTGGATACCAAAAGCAAGACAATTCAAAGTCAGAATGGGGGGGACCAATAGACGTGGCAAACGAGAAGAAAAATTGTGTGCTTTTGTGCCTTGTAAATATATAAAACCTTTAGATGATTTTAAACGTTAAAGTTTAATTATCAAAAAAATACCAAAAATACCAATAGGCAAATGAATATCCATTTTGTTCGCAAATAGAGCATGGGTCTTCACAAAATTGCCAACCGCACTCCGATGTTGGATCAAAGGGTCCTTCCATAAGTGTTTTTAATTCTTCCACAACTTTATTATATATTTTTTTATTTTTTTCTTTTTTTGATTCAATAATATCAAAATAATTACTAACAGAGAAATTGGAATCATCTGCATAACCATTCAAACAATAAACACCTTTACCATTAGAATATGCTTTATTACATCTTAATTGTCTTTTATGATTTTTAATTTGATAATTATATTTATGATTTTTTTCAAGAATTTTTTTATCACATTCGCATAAATAATATTTACAATGTCTTTTTTTGCAAATATTGCAATCTGTTAGTTCAAGAGATAGAGTTTTATAATATGGGGTATTATAATAAGACATTTTAATAATATAATACTTAAGATTTCTTTAACTTAATTTTCTTCATCAGTATAAGAATAATCAAAAAAAAATTCTGTATCTAATAATGACCAAGAGAAAAGGGAAAAAACACACTTGAGATTGCCATTTCTACCTATTCTAATTATAGTTGTAATATCTTCAATATCTTTTAAAACTTTATAATATCCATCTACATAGTGATTCATTTTCCATATTTCTAATTGGTCGTCAGTTGGATTAACAAATTCATCAATATATTTCAATAAATCTTTATTTAATTTATTTAACATGGGTTATATATATGCAACACGAATTTTCCCCAAATCCAACCGCTCCATCACCGCTCTGTCTCCCAGTTGCAATAGCAAGACAACAACCATTTAACTATTATTTTATAATTAAGAAAAGGTCATACTGGTGTTATAAAAAATATATAAAATTAGAAATGGATTGTGATTATTATTACATAGAATATTTTAATGGTAAATTGCAAATACCCAAAACAAAAAGTAAAGAATATATTATTGATATTTTAAAAACAATTGGTGTTTCAAATAAACATATTTTTAAAGTTTATGTCATGAATGGTCAAACATTAATGTCTTCAAAACATTTTTATGATCTAAATAGTATTATTAATTTTGTAAATAAAACAGAAATAATAATGGAAAATGTAAAGCATGTTTAAAATGCTTTTGTTGCATTAACTAAGAAAAATTGAACATTTTGTAGTTTTCCGCCTCCACTTGAATAAGCATAAAAATAATAAGATGAACTTGATTGTAAAGCAACAGTACCTAAAAATCCACTTATTTGTTTAAATCTAAAACTTGCAGAATCCATATATACATCATGGCGGAAACCGGCTTTTCCAACGCTATTTCCGTGATCATACATTCCAACATTTAAAGTTCTATTACCGGCTGCATTATCATAGTATTCCATTCTGTAAAAAACCAAAACGTTTATTTCCGTCCAACCAAAAGTGACCCTTGTTCCACTATCCGAAAAAGTCATTTGATTAGGACTAAATGTATCTTGTGCAATACCAGTTGTATCTATAACAAACCTTTTAGGGTCAGTAGTTAATTCAAAAGAAGTTAATTCACTACCAGTTACTGCTCCAAAACTTGAACCAACCATATCAAAATAAGAAGGACTATTCATAATAAAATAAGTCATATTATCAAATAGTCCGCTTGTTAATCCAGCAATGGCTGCGGTGTTTGCTGTCGCTGTTGCTCTTGTTGTTTCGGCATAAGTTCTAAAAGTATTTGATGCTCCTACTTCCATATCAAAATAAGCAGAGTGTGTGGTATTAACAGTAGTATTAATATCAATACTTTCTTTCATTGCTTCTAAATTTTTAGCAGAAGTAATTGTTATTAAATCAAGTTTAGCTTTCATTTCGTCTTGCTCAACCTCTTCTTCATCTAATCCGTGAGAATTATTTGACATTTATAATATAATAAAATAAAAAAAAATTTAATAACCTATATATTGCATAGGATTACTGAATGACGCCGAGGTTGTAAAAGTATCGGCAACGCCATAAACAACAGCCTCCAAAGGCCCAAAATTATCACTATTAGTTGGCGTTTGTGGAGAACTATCGGTTTCATAATGTCCAATTGTTTGTCCTCCTCCGTCGCTGTGTGTTCCGTGTCCTCCCCACAAAATCCATCCAGTGCTTCCGCTGGTTGTTCCAATAGTATTATTACTATTAACTACAATACTTTTTACAAATATATATCTAACATAAGTTACAAATGGTGTAAATCCTTGGTCATGAAGAGTAATTATTTCTTGTCTTGAAGTCCATTCGCTGTTTCCTCCACGCGAAAATGTAACGGTTCTACCAATAATTGAAGAAGGGGAACTGCTTGTACCGAGTGCCCAATAAATGCTTCTACCACTAAAATACCTATCCATCATATAGTGAATTCTAACAAAAACTTTACTACTGAATGGTTTAAAAACTACTTTAAAATTGGTGTCTGGCATATAAAAAGTATTCTCTGTTATGCTTCCTCCTCCGTTTGCACTTCCTTGTCCGTATCCTAAACGATGATATGAAACAGTTGAAGAATTTAAAGATGTTATACCAATAACGATAGGAATTCCACTCGTATAATAATGATATTGTTTTTGACAATTTATTTCACCATTAACATCAAGATTGAAATTTGGAGATGTGTTATTTATTCCAATAAAATTATCTGTTCTTTTTATAGTCATTGCAATCTCAGCTGTTCCATCATCACCGGCATCTGTTATAAATTGTAATGAATTATCAGCAGAATTATAACGAATTCCAGCACCATTATAATATTCCGCTGTATTACTTCCGAGTTGGTCAGTAAATAATAATTCTGAACTAATAGCTAAACCATTTGGTCCATTTAATCTTATCCTTTCTACATCAGTAGAGTCACCAATTTCAAGTGAAGCATTGGGGTTAGTTGTATTTATTCCAATATTTTTATCACCAAAATAAATATCAT
>VMHT01075635.1_pt1 | contig 11539 bp, 4 predicted proteins | sample 4693611 | NCBI WGS metagenome assembly VMHT01 (sample SAMN12280063, study PRJNA550983) | marine metagenome | isolation source: seawater sampled from same location over 5 years 0.02-0.2 micron viral filtrate | place: USA: collected off the coast of southern California halfway between the port... ... | reverse complement strand
GGTCCTTGTCCTCCTTGTGCTCCTTTTGCTCCTGTCCCTCCTTGTGGTCCTGTTAAACCTATCACTCCTTGTTCGCCTTGTAGGCCTCTTGCTCCCGTTACACCTTTTTCACCTTGTGGCCCCTGTCCTCCTTGTGCTCCTGTCCCTCCTTGTGGTCCTGTTAAACCGATCACTCCTTGTTCACCTTTTGCTCCTGTCCCTCCTTGTGGTCCTTGTCCTCCTTGTGCTCCTGTTGCTCCTGTTGCTCCTGTCCCTCCTTGTGGTCCTGTTAAACCTATCACTCCTTGTTCGCCTTGTAGGCCTCTTGCTCCCGTTACACCTTTTTCACCTTGTGGTCCCTGTCCTCCTTGTGCTCCTTGTTCACCTTGTGGTCCTGTCCCTCCTTGTGGTCCTGTTAAACCTATCACTCCTTGTTCTCCCTTTGCTCCTTGTGGACCTGTTGGTCCAGCCTCGCCAAACGGTCCTCGTATTCCTATATCACCTGCTTGTCCTTTTTGACCTTTTTGACCTTTTTCACCGTTAACACCTTTTTGTCCTTTTGTTCCTGTTCTTGAATATGATAAAATTACTCGATCATTATCGTTAAATGGACTTTCACTACTATGCGCTAAACTTGATATCGTATATTTATTATTTGAACTACCTGCGGAAGAAAGACTTAAAATAGAAAATAATATGAATATATCATTTCTACCGCTTTTGTATATTGTGAAATATCCTAGATTATCTCCTCCTATACTATCTAGTAATGGTTCTAAATCTCTACTAAAATAATTTGAATGATGTATATCTATTTTAGTTGCATCTTTTTGAGTTCCGCCTCCTGAACTGTAGTTTGTATGAAAACTTACAGTGTGACCTGAACCAGAACTAGTTGGTGTTTTGCTACATATTATTTCTAAAATAGACGCCCCTAGTGGTTCTAGGGGTAAAGGCTCATAAATTACAGCTGTTACTGTTGTATCTGCTGGAAAAAATGGATGTTCAACAAAATGTCCTACTTCTATTAAAGTAGGTTGGTTTTTTAATATACTCACAGTAATCGATGTACCTATTATAGAAGCATTAACTACTGATGTTACAAAACCTGTATATCCCCCCCCCCCTCTATCTGTTAGTTTAAGATATTTACTTGATGCATTTGAACTAGACGAATCTGAATGAAAATTATAGTCAAAACTAACTGCTCCATTAACACCTGTTATACCTTCTGTTCCTTTTTCTCCTTTTTGACCTTCTCCTTTTTCTCCTTTTTGGCCTTCTCCTTTTTCTCCTTTTTGACCTTCTCCTTTTTCTCCTTTTTGACCTTCTCCTTTTTCTCCTTTTTGACCTTCTCCTTTTTCTCCTTTTTGACCTTGTCCTTTTTCTCCTTTTTGACCATTATTACCATTTACATTAGACTGTACCATAACATCTATATCATTTGCTAGACTACCTATCGATGTTACATTACTAATCTGAAATATATTTATATCACCAGTACTACTTACCAAACTATCTACTGTAAATACAATTTGATTAGTGTATTCTACCGCATCAGTAATTGTAATAGTTGACTTTTTATTTCCATTATTTGATATATGAAATAAATTTATTATATTTGATGAATTTTTGTTATTTGCATTAAAATTATGTATTGCAAATGTTGTTGATTGTGTAAAATTTAGTGAATCAAATCTAATAGTTCCTGTACCCAAACTATCATTTTTTATTGTATCAGAATATTTATAAGGTAACCCAAAATTTGGTTTAAATCTTAATGAATTGTAAGTACCTTTAAATCTTATATTTGCATTATTTCTAAATTCTACATGATCATAAATAACAATATTATTAGCTGAAATATCTAATGCATTTTCAGAAGGATCATATTTTAAACCACCCCATGACATTATATTATATAGTATATATATAAATATATTAAATTATATAATATAAATATAAATATAAATATAAATATAAATATAAATATAAATTTATATTTATAATGAAATATCCTAACATCATATTTTTTAGATTTAATAATTATGACTACATAGATAATTTTTTGAACAATCAAAATTATAAATGTAATTTCAATATTACTACTAATATTGAAGATTTAAATAAATTGTTTAATCCTAATTATCACTTATTAGTTACATGTGGCGATGATGAAAAAGAATATCATCCATATATATTACCAAATTTATTGAGTAGATTCACTGATCGATGGATACATAAATCTATAAGTGGAGTACAAAATATTGATGAATTTAATAAAACTATCAATTATTGTTATATAAATAATGTAATTCGAGAGCGCAAATTACAACGACCTAAATTTTCTATTTTTACTACTTGTTATAATACATGGAATAAATTTGATAGAGTCTATAATAGTATTAAAAATCAGAAACTAAAAGATTGGGAATGGATTATTATTGATGATACCCCTCTTTGTAATGAAAAAGAAAAAAATCATTTTGAATTCTTGAGAGAAAAATGTAAAAATGATAATAGAATTAGACTATATTGTAGAAGTGAAAATTCTGGAAATATTGGCAATGTTAAGAATGAAGCTGTATCTTTATGTCGAGGACAATATTTACTAGAATTAGATCATGATGATGAAATATTACCAGATTGCTTATTAGATGCAACTAGAGTATTTGATGAAGATAAAGATGTTGGATTTGTATACATGGATTTTGCAAACATATATGAAAATAAGGATAATTTCAAATATGGAGATTTTCTCTGTAAAGGATATGGCGGATATTATTGTCAGAAATATAATGATAAATGGGTAAATGTCTATATTACTCCAAATATAAACAATATTACTTTAAGTGCTCTAATTTGTTGTCCAAACCATCCTAGAATTTGGCGAAAGAGTATATTATTAGAATTAGAAAATTATTCAGAATTTTTACCGATTTGCGATGACTATGAAATTTTATTACGAACAGCAATTAATACAAAAATTGTAAAAATTAATAAATTAGGATATATTCAATACATGAATAATGATAACAATAATTTCTCTCTTATTAGAAATTCTGAAATTAATAGAATTGGGCCTCACCATATTTCTCCACAATTTTATAAAATGTATGATGTTAATGATAAAATGAAGCAATTAGATGCATATGAAAATATACATTTTATCCATAATCATAGTAAAATTTGGAAGAGAGAAAATTATACACATAAATTTTGTAATGATGTTATTAATCTAGATTATGATACACAGTACTGCATTATAAATGATAATATAGATAATGAAAAATTATCTGAATTATATAAAAATCCTCGAAATGATTTCCTCTTTTTAAGTAACAATTTATCACATGATGAGATTTTTGCAAAATTAAACGAAAAAGGATTTGATAGAATAAAATGTTATAGTATGGTAGATGCAAGCGAAAAAGAATTAGAAAACTATTTTAATTTATTATATGCAAATTCTAATTGCAAACATGAAATATTAGATAATAAATCTAATATAATAGAAACATCGCGCATTAATATTATAAAAAATATTCCAAATATTAATATGAATCCACTTGAATATATTTTTGAAAAAATGAAATTAAAACATAAATCAAATACTCTATGGTTGGAATTTGGTGTACTAACTGGAAATACTATAAATTATATTTCTAAATTTACAAATGATATTGTATATGGGTTTGATAGTTTTGAAGGGCTACCAGAAGAATGGCGAGTTGGTTTTCCAAAAGGTTGGTTTAATAAAAATGGAAGTTTACCTGAAGTAAATGATAATGTTAGACTAGTAAAAGGATGGTTTAATAAAACAGTTGATAATTTTATAAAAGAACAAAATAAAAAAATATCATTTATTCACATGGATGCTGATTTATATAGTTCCACAAAATATGTATTAGATACATTAAAAAATCATATTGATAATGATTGTATTATTGTATTTGATGAATTAGTTAATTATGATGGATATGCTGGCGAAAAAGGAGAATTAAAAGCATTTTATGAATTTATTATAGAAAATAATGTTGATTATGAATGGATTGGAATGAACGGAAAACCAATTAATAAGCATGAGAACCATAATCAACAGGTTGGATTAATTATTCATTCATTAGATAATAAATCTAATACAATAGAAGATTTATTACAAATTGAAACAAGTATTTATGACCTAGATACTGATAAACTAAAAAAACATTTCCAAAATAAAAATCCATATAACCATATTGTATTAGATAATATAATTAATGATGAATTTTTAAAAAAAATGGAAACAGAAATAAGAAATTTAAATTTCTCAGAAATTACTCCTGAAAATGTTTATGGAATAGATAATGTTCAAGAAAACAAATTTAGTTGTAGAGATTTTACAAAATTTAAATATGCGAATCAAGCAAAAGATTATTTTGAAAGCGATGATTTTTTAAAATGGCTATCTATAATAACTGGAATTGATAATTTACAAAAAGATGAATTTAATCATGGTAACGGAATTCATATTATAAAAGAAAATGGTAAATTAGATATTCATGCTGATTTTAATAGACATTCAGAAAGTAAAAAATATAGAAGATTAAATCTTTTATTATATTTAAATAGTAATTATGATGAAAATTTCAATGGAAAATTAGAATTATGGAATAAAGAAATGACAAAATGCGAAAAAAAAATAGCACCTATATTTAATAGAATTATAATATTTCAAATAGATGATGATGCAAATCATGGTCATCCTGAATTATGGAAATCAAGCTCATCTGATAGAATTTCATTAGCATTATATTATTATACAGATGACAGACCAGAACATGAAAAATCTGATAGAGCTTGTGCGCTATGGAAAACTCCAAATACAAATATATTAATAAATGATAGTTTGGAAAAAAATGGTATTAAAAATGGATTAATATGCTTAATAGGAGAGAGTTTTAGATTAGGAAATGAAAGAACACGAAATCGAGGTAGTAATGAATCTTATTCAGAACAAATCAAAGCTTGTAAAAGTCATATTAATTTTATAGAAAATATAAAAAATAAATTTAATATAGATAATATTTCAGTATTTATATCAAGTTATACTACACAATTTGATGATAAATTATTATCAATTTATGATAAATATTTAATAGGAAATCATTTATACCAAGAGGTTATTGGAATAAACAACTTATTTCATAATACAATAAACAAAATAGAAAATATTCAAGAATATGATTTTATTCATTACATAAGAATAGATTTATATTTAAAAGATCACTTTATTGATGTATTTAATCCTACCATAGATATGATTTTATTTCCTACTATTACTTGGAAGAAAATGGATAGAATAGAAAATGATCCTAGAGTTAATGATACATCTTTATTTATCCCAAAAAAATATTTTAAATATTTAAATAATATTAGAATAGGGCACGAAATGTGGAATGAATTGATAAAAACAACTGACTTGACATATAATGATCTTGATGTAATGATAAATACATATCATGATAGTGATAGTTTTAAAGATTTTAATCCATTATATTATATTGTAAATAGAGAGCAAAATAATGTTTTCCATTCAGATTTCTATATTTTTAATAAATATAATAAATATAATAAATATTAATACTTTGAAAGATTATAGAAATCTATTTCTAATATTATTTAATTTTATTATTAAAATGTTTTAAATTATCAAGTAAACGTTCTTTACGATTTTCAAAATGAGGATCATCGATAATTTTTTCCAAATATTTTTTGCCCTCTTCAAATCGGCTAGTCCAATAGCAAGAAACACTTAATTCATCATATATATATTTACCATACATTCTTGGTCTTACAAATAATTTATATTTATCTTTTATCTCATCATATTTTTTATCTAGTGCTTTCATAAATAATTCATAAGCTTTTTCTTGCATATCAATGTGATTACAATGTAGCGCTAATATATAATATCCTTCAGCACGATCTGGAAAAATTTTAATAGATCTATTAATTTGATTTTCAATCTCTTCAAAAGATCTTTTTAATCGTATTAATAATTCTGATATACGTAAATAACATTCGTATCTTTCTTCTATCCAAGTATTTTGCAATTTTAAATAGAGACAATACCAATTTAATGCTTCTTCATTTTGTCCTGAATCCATATAACTTTGTGCTGTATAAAAACACGAACGATTATTTAATCCATCAGGATCATGATATAATGTATCAAAAAATTGACCTTTTAATAATTCTGCATCTTTATGATATTTTTTTGGATCTAGAGCTCTTATACCTCGCTCATCTGTATTTACCCAAATATCAGTTTTTAAGAAATAATTAGATCTTGTTAAATCTTTTTCATCTTTATTTAAACACTTAATAATATTATGGGCTACACCACAATATTTCCACTTTAATCTATTATTATATATCATAGAACATGAAAATTCATTGGAACCTCTTTTATTTGTAATCATATAAATATCTGCTTTATTTTTTGCAATATCTTCTTTATTTAAATCTCCTATAAACCATTCATCTGCATCTAAATGGAGTAAATAATCAGCTGTATTATGACATCTTTCAAATAACAATGTTTTATTTATATGAAATCCTTTCCATTCATCATGATATAATTTTCCTGGAATATTTTTCTCTTTAAAAAACTCGGTAATTAGTTCGCATGTCTTATCAGTAGAACCTGTATCACAAACTATCCAATAGTCTATAAATTTATATACACTTTTAAGTGTATCTAAAATACAATGTTCTTCATTTTTACACATTGTACCGAAACATAATGTTGGAGTTTTTTGTTTAGGAATTTCAAAATTCATAATAATATAAAAGTAATCTTATTTTTATATTATAATTAAGAAACTTTATATATAAATAGAACAAAAATTTCCAATTGTTAAATTTGAATATTGATTATTATATTTTATATGATAGTTACCATTACTATAAGTATAATTTTTTCCATTTATTTATTAGTATAATTATAATTATTAGTATAATTATAATTATTAATATAATAGTAATAATTATAATTATGCATATTCAGGCAAGAAACTTTACAATATTTGTAAAAGATATTTTACCTTTTTATTTCAAGAATAAAAATATATTAGATGTCGGTGCTGGTGATATAAATGGTAATAATCAGTTTTTGTTTGAAGATTGTATTTATCAAGCTAATGATGTAGTAAAAGTTCAAAATATTACTCATGTATCTAAAACAAAAGATTTACCATTTGAAAATAATTCATTTGACACTATTATTTCCACGGAATGTTTTGAGCATGATCCAGAATGGGAACAATCATTAAAAAAAATTTATGAAATGTTAAAACCAAATGGATTGTTCTGTTTTACTTGTGCATCAACAAATCGCCCAGAACATGGTACACGAAGAACTAGTCCTAATTGTTCATATGGTACAATTGGAAATTTAGAAGATATGCAAGATTATTATAAAAATTTAACACAATATGACATTAATAATGTTTTAAAATTAAAAGAACTATTTTCAACATGGGATATATATTACAATTATATTAGTCATGACTTATATTTTATTGGAATTAAAAAATGTGAAACTATTTCACAAAATATCATTTTTAAAGAATATATAGAAAATGGCGTTGTTAATCAGAAATTTAGCGTATTAAATAATTCTAACTGTCTACTAAATCAATCGGTTTGTTTAAATATGATAGTTAAAAATGAAAAACATATTATTAGAGAGACATTAGATAATTTAACAAATTATATAACATTTGACTATTGGGTAATTTCTGATACTGGTTCTATTGATGGAACACAAGAATTTATTAAAGATTATTTTAGAGAGAAAAATATTCCTGGTGAACTATTTGAAGATAAATGGCAAGATTTTGCATATAATAGAAATTTGGCAAGAGAACATGCTTTTAATAAAAGTGACTATTTATTCTTTTTTGACGCTGATGATTTAATCCACGGCGATTTTAAATTACCAGATAAATTAGATAAAGATGTCTATCAGTTTAAATTTGGTACCAGATTTTCTTATGATAGAATATGTTTAATTAACAATCGTGAAAAAATAGCAAAATATGTTGGTGTTTTACATGAACTATTAAATGTTTATAAACCAAATTTTAGTATTGAACTAATTGATGGAGAATATCATTTTGAAAGTCGACGATTGGGAGATCGCTCAAAAAATCCAGATAAATATAAAAATGATGCAGAAATTTTAGAAAAAGCTTATAATACAGAGACCACTGATTTAGGTTTAAAATATAGATATGCTTATTATTGCGCCCAAAGTTATCGAGATGCCCATTTAATAGAAAAATCTACAGAATGGTTTAAACTCTTTTTAGATTTACCTGCTGATAATCAATATAAGTATTGCGCATGTAATTATCTTGGTGATAGTTATAAAAAGTTAAATAATATAGAAGATGCTATTAATTATTGGTATAAAGCGATACCTTATGATAGAGAGAGACGAGAAACAGTTGTTAAAATTATGGAATATTATTTTAGTAAAGAAAATCATTTTGCTATAAATCTCTTATATGATAAAATGAAAAATTATAAACTAACTAATACTAATGGTAAAATATTTTTAGATATGACAAGATATTATGATATTGATTATTTTAATTCTATCGCTTCTTGTTATATTCATGAATGGATGAGCGGATATTATTCTTGCAAAAATCTATTATTAAATGATAAACATATAGAAATTACTCTTCAAAATTTTACATGTTATGCTTATAATATGCATTTAGATAAAGAGAAAGAACAATTTATAGATAAATTATTAGAATTATTTGAAAAATATTTTGATTCTAAAAAGGAAGTAGTAAAAAAATTATGGAATATGCTTTTAAAACATATAAGAGAATATCTTCCAGAACAAGTTAATGAATCGAATAATTTATTAACATTTTTAAAAAATTATAAAACATCGACATGGTCAAAATACCTCTTTAATAAATTAAATGATAAACATAATGAAATAGACAGTAAAATTGAAAAATTACATAAATTATAATTATTATTTATTTCTCTGTTGAAAAGAAAAATACTTGAAATAGTCTTCCATCTTCTTTACAAGTTCCAAAATAATCTAGACTTGCATGATATTGCGTCGAGTTAAAAAGAACCAGTCTGTTAAATACATTTCCAACGCGATCTACCAATTCCCATTTTGTATAGTCTTGACTATGACTATCTATTATTTCTTTGTTTCCTCTCACTTCTGTTTCCAAAGATGTTCGTGTTCCATCTCTAAACTTAAATATACCTGTACCTGCAGTTACTGGTGCATTCGGTGTCATATACAAAACTCCCGCCCAATTATTCCAACCATCATTATGAACCCATGTTCTATCTCTTGATGTTGTATATTGAAATGCTCCATTATACGATCCATTCTCTGTAGGCCATTGTGTTATTTTTCCTGCAAAATGCTTAATATATCCTTGAATCATTTCTTTTAAATGTTCATTTGCAAAACTTTCTGTTCTTTGTCCTGGATAATTACCTCTAACTTTAAAATCTTGTGTTAAAATATAATTTCTAGTTTCTAAAGGATTATTATAAAAATTGTCTATTATTAATAGATTGCAATATATACTTTTTGGTTTACTATAATATTCTTTTACTTTATTTACTTTTTCTTGAATTTTTAATATTGCATTTTTATCTCCTAGTAATTTTATTTCAAGATCTTTATCTGGATCACTTAATAATGTATACACAGGTATATACATTTTATCACCAGAAGCATATTTACAATTTTTTGGTATTTTTATATTAAAATCATTATACTCATATTGTAAACATTTTACATTTTCAAAAATATTGTAATTTCCTGTACAAAAAAATGTAAATTTTGATCCTATTTTTAAATGATATTTAATTATATTATATGTAAAATTATTTATTCTCGTTGCCGGAGCTGTACCTTCTGTACTATAATCATCGAAATATATACAATCAAATTTATCTACAGTTTCTAATACATCTTCCCATCTACCTTTAATTAAATTTATTTTTAAATCTTTTCTCTGATTAACTTTCCACTCTTCAAATTTATTCCAAACATTTGGTTTACATTCAATTACTGTATATTCTGTTACATTTATATTTTTACATATTTCTGTTGCTGAATATCCCATACCAAAACCTATTTCTAAAACTTTTCCAAATGGATTCAACACTTCTATACTTTTTTCCATATAAGGTTTTTCCCATTCCATCATTATCTGATGAATATTTTTACTATCTGTTAATAAATCTCTCCCATTTTCATCTTTAACATATTTACTACTCATATATTTAATAATATAATTATTACTATTTATATTATTATTTTTTATTACTATTTATATTCTTATATTAATGACATCGTCATCTGCGCAAAAAATGCTCCTCTAGCCCCAGGTCCACCAGAAGGAGGCAATGTACCTACCGTACCAGTCGGATCTTCTATATAAAACCCTATAAAGTCTGCGGTATTGAGTCCTCCTCCACTATTAACTGGTATAGGAGTTGTTAAATTAGCAGAATAGTGGTGTAATCCTCCTGGTGGTGCGGCACCTGTAATAGTACCTACAAAATGTTCTATATTTTGTGTATAATTAATACAAAAAACTTTATATTGCGCACCATGAGCCATAAAACTACTTAGCTCAATTACCCAACTAACCGAATTGATAAATTTTGCTCCTTCCGGTGATACATTTCCGTATGAGTGAAATGCTCCTGTCCAATTATTTGACATATGTACACTTGTGATATTTCTATATACTCCATGAGCAGCTGGTTGTACTGGCCATCCTACCGTGCTATAAGGTATTCCTCCACCTCCGGCTCCTATCGTTATCCTTATAGACCCTGGAATACCTACACTTGCTGCACCATATGCGTTTCCTCCTACATCACTCGCATATTCCAAAGTATGTGTATTTCCCGATGTTCCTTGCGAGCCTGATGCTCCTTGTGCGCCTGTTGCTCCTTGTGCTCCGGTTGCTCCTTGTGCTCCAGTTGCTCCTTGTGCTCCTGTTGCTCCTTGTGCTCCTGTTGCGCCTTGTGCGCCTGTTGCTCCTTGTGCTCCGGTTGCTCCTTGTGCTCCTGTGTCACCCTGTGCTCCTTGATCTCCTTGAGCTCCGGTTGCTCCTTGTGCGCCTGTTGCTCCTTGTGCTCCGGTTGCTCCCTGTGCTCCGGTTGATCCTTGTGCACCTGTGTCTCCTTGAGCTCCTGTTGCTCCCTGTGCTCCGGTTTCTCCTTGTGCACCTGTATCTCCCTGTGCTCCGGTTGCTCCTTGCGCGCCTGTATCTCCCTGTGCTCCTGTGTCTCCTTGAGCTCCGGTTGCTCCCTGTGCTCCTGTGTCTCCCTGTGCACCTGTATCTCCTTGAGCTCCTGTTGCTCCCTGTGCTCCTGTGTCTCCCTGTGCTCCTGTGTCTCCTTGAGCTCCGGTTGCTCCCTGTGCTCCTGTGTCTCCCTGTGCTCCTGTGTCTCCTTGAGCTCCGGTTGCTCCTTGTGCGCCTGTTTCTCCTTGTGCTCCTGT
>VMHT01051252.1_pt1 | contig 11541 bp, 5 predicted proteins | sample 4693611 | NCBI WGS metagenome assembly VMHT01 (sample SAMN12280063, study PRJNA550983) | marine metagenome | isolation source: seawater sampled from same location over 5 years 0.02-0.2 micron viral filtrate | place: USA: collected off the coast of southern California halfway between the port... ... | reverse complement strand
TTTGTGATGTTTCAAAGTATTTAATATCAGCAAAGCCATCTTCTAGGTACTCGCCTTTTAATATATACTTATCATCTACAAATCTTATAAAGTGATGTTGGTCTAAATATTCATTACCTTGTTGTCTCTTGTAATCTACTTCAAATAAAAATTCTAATCCACGTACTTTACCTACATTAGCACCGTCTGACCATGACTCCTCTGTGCCATCGTAAAAAGTCTGTGCCCTGTTCTCATAACCAAACCTTGCGATCTTACGTATACCAAGAGCTAAATTGTAATCGTATGGTGTTTGCACTGTTGACGTTTCTAAACCGTTAGTAACAGAAAATACGTCTACATCAGATATAGAAGTACCACCATTAGCCGCTGCATAAAACGTGGCAAACTTAAAATACTTTTTAAAGTTTTGTGAACAACAGTCTTTTGGTGCTGCACAAGCTGCCAATGCTATACACATTATTATAATTAGTTTTTTCATTCTTTTATTTTAATTGTTATATCATGTGGTGCATATTCATTACCACCAAAATACGGGTATAAATAATACCTTCTTATTAATCCCCAATTACCTTCAGGTCTTCTACGCACAAGTGTGGTATCATTATCTATTACTATTACATAATAAAATGTTTTTATATCAATACTAGCGTTATAAATTACATCTGTATCTATAGTTCTTATCGTAGCAGATGTATGTCTACCTTCTTCATGCCTTAACCAACAAAGCTCTAACTCACCATCTATATATCTCCAACCAAGACGTATAGAATACTTTTGATGTCTAACGCCAAAATCACTTACGCCATATATTTTGTTTACATCATATTGGTTTTCCGCTATTTCAGTTTCATATATAGCAGACTCATCTAGCATAAACTTAAATTCTATTTTAGAATTTACCGGGTGATTTATAAAACTACCTGAGCTATGTTCACCAGCTGGTATTGTGTAAACTCTAAAACCAAGGTCATCAACTTCTTTAGTACAAGATAACAGTAAAAGAAGTATCAGAAGTTTTTTCATAAATTATACGTTGCTAAAATCTTGTTTTTTCTTTTTATTTTTTGATTTTGACTTTGTGCTTTCTTTAATCTTGTCCATTTTTTCGTTTTCAAGATTAAGGTTATATTGACTCCAACCTAAAAACAACAAAGTTCTTTCCCAAGCAGCATGCTCATTGTTAAAACCTTGTCTAACGTTTTGAGTTTTATTATATAGCCTATTAAGCGGTGCGTTTGTAAAACCTTCTACATAGTTTGTTACCGCCGACCACTGCGGATTATCAATATCAAAAGTTTCCATCTCTTTAATTACTTTTTTATTGTAATTTAAAGTTTTTTCAGCGTTAACTACTTTTCTAGCTTTAATACCTATTACGGGTGAAAAGTTTAAGGCTTCTACTATAACAGCACTTTCGTCTGGATTATAATTAACGTCTCTTTGCCTTGCAAATGCAATAGCAACATTTTTTAAAGTAGAAATAATTGCACCACCAATACCAGTACCTCTTAACACAGAGTCTATACTACCATTTATTAATCTTTCTTGTTTCTTTAAAAATAAATTATTAACATCTTCTTCATCATCATCAAACATCATAGCAAACAAAGCTGTTTGTAATGTATAAAATATAGCATTTTGTACAGCAAAGTAATAAGTTATTCTAGCCGCGTTAGATATATCACTTTGCATTTGCGTAGAATTAGGCTTTGTTATTCTTCTGTTTTTAATATCTAAAAATGCTTTTTTACCTAACCTATTAAACTGCGACGTTACGTTTTGAAAGTTTAATATAATTTTACCAATAAGAGAAGCTTGTTGCTGTGAAACCATGTCAGGTCTTGCGGACTGTTGCGTTGACTGTGTTATGTCTTGAAAATCTGTAAACGCTTTTGCTTCAGCTTCTTTTTGGTTTAAACCTTGTTTTAAATAAGTATTAATCCTATTTCTATAGTATGTAGCACCACCAGTTGCAATTGCAATGTTATCACCAATTTGCGTAGGTAAAAATCCTAACTCTAACAATTTAGATATTAAAAACCTATGTGGATTTTTAGACTTACGCATGTCAGCAGCAAGTTCAGCACCATTTACATCAGTCATAATACCACCTCTTCTTTGCTTAAGCATGTCAGAGTTAAATATAAACGACCAATCGTTCCAATATTGTTTTTGATTAGCAAAAGCTTTAGCAGCTGCAAATATGTTATTGTCAGCAAAATTTATATAGTTTACTAAAGACATTTGCTGTAACAAAGCAGATCTCATGTTAAAGAACATCACAGAACCAACAGAACCATTAACCCAATTCATAAGCGAGTTTACCATTTTATTTTGACCAGTAGGCTTGTTTCTACCAGTTTTAATTCTGTAAAGTATATCTTCTAAAGCTTCTCTAACATTTTTACCATAACCAGCTTCTATTTTATTTAAGTTTTCTTTAGAAAATATTATATCAGCATTTTCATTAAACTCTTCAAAAAACTGTGCCCTACCAATTCTACCTGTAGCGTCATCTAAATCCATACGTATATCACCACTATCCCAACCATCTGTAGGATTAACATAAGTTTCTTGTTTTGATATAGTATTTATAGTGTCAGCATAAGACTGCAGTTTACCATCAGACTTAACTAACTCAACTAAATTTTTTTGATCAATAGGACTTAACCCAGGTATGCTATAACCATGTTTGTCCCACAAGTAAACTCTTATAGCGTCTTGATATATAAAATCACCATCAGGAGTTTTCTTTAAAAGCTTTTTCTTAACATCAGGCATTTGCTTATTTAAATTTTTATAATCTGTAGCTACAGACTGCCTAGCTGTATCGTATTCTTTATTAGCTCTGTTTAAAGGTCTAACTAAAGCTTGTTCTAAAAAGTTTCTGTGAGAATCACCTTTTCTACCTTTACCCATAAAGTTATACAGCAACCCTACAAAGTCTTCGTGTGAGGGTGGTATAAAAAATCTAAACTTACCTTTACTAGCACCACGTTTTCTAGCTTTAATAAAATCAAATCTTTTTATAGCATCAATGCCAGTTACATCTTGCAGTATATCATTAAAATTACTATCTAAATCTTTGCTAAACTTAACTTTAGCTTGTTGTACTTTTGACTTAACGTCAAACTGATCTAACATGTTTTTAACAGCTTGTACATTTTGCAAAGCATCATCTGCAAAGTAAAAATCGTTAAAACCTTCGCCAACCTTATCAGCTATCCAAAGTGCTTTTGCTTCTGCTGTAGAATTACCTAGACCAGTTATATTTTTTAAAGGTATGTTTAAACCATTAGCTTTTAAAAAGTCAAATATAGCTTTTTGTGCTTGTGGTGGTCTTGCTGTTAACACAAACATATTACTAGGCCCAAACTTACCTTGCAGCTTTATTGCTTTATTAAACAATGGTGCCAACTTGCCTTTTACAACTTTGTTAAAATCAGAAAAGTCAAATACATACCCTTGATCTAACAAGTCTTGATATGTGTTGGCAAACTGCTCGGCGTTTAAAGTACCAGTTTTACCGTCTGGAGTTGTGTATTTAACTAAAGATTTAGTCGTAGCTAGTGTGTCGTCAAAGTCTAAAACAGTAATGCCTTTAGCATCTTTACTTACTCTAGCAGAGTTAACAGATTTACTAAACTTTTTTCTTGAATTTAAGTTAGACACAAACTCAGGTACACCAAACTCTTCTTTAAAAGTTTTTCCATCTAAAGTTACAATAGACTCTGCGTTTATATCAACTAAATTATTAAAATATCTTTCCCACCATTTGTTATCTATAGTGTTCCACCCTTCTGGCATTGCTCGTCCTAAACCAGCTTTGTTTAATTTTTTATTTTCAGCAGCGTCCAAAGCTATTAACTTAAAGTTGTCCATAACAGGGTTATAAGTTGTTTTGAAATCATAACCTTTTAAAGCAGCATCTAATAAATAAAGATAAGAAGCCGTTGCTGGCATAGCATGCTCATATTCATAAATTTTTTTACCATCACCCTTAGGGTTTTTAGAGTACCCTACCATTTCAGCGGCAGCTCTATGCCAATGGTTGTTTTGCTTTGAAACTAATTTAAAATAATTGCCAATAGCAGCTGCTTTAGTAGGATCTTCTTGTATAGCCTCGTATATTCTAGACCACAAAGCTTTGTGTATCTTAGCAGTTCTTTTATTTGTTGATTTTATTTTATCTACTTGAACTCCTTTTTTACCCTCAAACAAAGTTTTGTAAGATGGTCTTGAAAAATCTGTTACCCCTATTGGTTTTCCAAAAGCTTCATCTGGCAGTTGATTTAAAGCTAATATATTAGCTTGGTAATATCTATAAATTTTTTTATTGTCTACAGCCCTGCTAGAAGGTGTAAACTCACTACCAAAAGCACCTTCTTTATTTGGAGTTCCAAACCAAAAATCTCTAGACATTAAAGGTAAAACATCATCAACTAATGCTTGTATATAAATGTCAACATCATCTTCGGTTTTTAATTTATAAGTTTTTCTACCTACCTTATCCTTGTGCGTACCTAATAAATTATCTATTGTACCTCCAATGTTAAACTCTCTAACATCTTTGCTAAACATTGTTTCACTTTTACCTTCTGCTATTTTTTTAATAGACTTAGTGTCAGCTTTTGTTTTTGCAATTTCTGTTCTTACAGCTTGATTAGTTATCATTTTACCAGTTAAATTAGCTAACGCTAAAACTCTAGCTGATGTATTTCTATCAGTACGATCTGGCTTGCCGTCTATAATACCAAAAGTTTCTAAAAAATCTTTTTTATTTATGTTGTTTTTTTGTTGCAAAGCAAGTCCAGAAGAACTACCTGTTTTAGCTGCTTTAGCCCTTTTAGTTTTTGTGTAAAAAGCTTTTAACAAAGTGTTAGGTACTCCGGTGGCAGTACCGCTAGGTGTTGCACCTTCAGGTAACATAGCTATTAACAAATCTGCATTTTTATTAATAAACATTTGAGCAGACTGTAATTCTTTTTTAGTTAAGTTAGCTAAACTTTCAATTTTTTTAGGAGTTATACCAAACAATTCACTAGTAATATTAGGTATTTTATTTTTTAAAGTTTTAAAAGTTAAGTTTTCAATATCTAAATCAGGTGCTACTTTTTTTATAGCATCATCTACTTTTTTAGTGATACCTAGCCTTTCTGCCAATACTATTTTCTTTTTTCTTGGCTTGGCTTTAACTTCAACATCTGTTACTTCTTCAGCAGCAACTCCCTTGGCTTCTGTTACGTCTTGCGTAAACTCTTCACCTAAAACTCTTCTTGATGCTTCAATAGCTCTTGCTGGTAAAAACTTATTTATATAAGCAGCTAATGGCACACCAGAATCTGGTTTGTAATCTCTAATTAAATCTAATATACCACGAGGACCTATTTCTATTTCGCTCATTAAAAGCTCTTTGTCAAAGTTAGGAGCTTCTCTACGTTTGTCAGCAATTCTACTAACTATAGGTTTGAATTGTTCTATTATATCAAAAGCTCCTGCAGCACCTTTTTCTTCATAAATACTTTGTACTTTATCAGAAGCTTCTTTTGAAAATTTTCTTGTTTCTACATTAACATCACCTGATACAGACTTAGCAACGCTAGAAGCTAAAGCGCCTTTATGTATGCTTTTGTTGTAATCTTTTAAAAAGTTGTATATACCTTGAGAAGTTTCAAAATCTACATTGGCAATGCCAAGACCTTGAAATAAATTTCTTGCATAATCTTTGACTTTAGTAAATATATTATCGTCAAACTTTATGTCTTTATTAGCTATACCGTCAGATATTATAGTTATATACTCGTCAGGATTATCTCGCATGTAAGCATCATCATAATTTGCTTTTACTCTTTGATTAACAATAGCTCTGTTTTCTTCACCTATAGACTCTAGCAACTCATTAGCTAGTTTGTTTCTTTGATCTAAATCTATTTTTTTCCATTTGATATTTATTATACCATGTAAAAGCTCATGATTACCAACATTTTTACCACTAATTCTTGTTTTAGCAATATCAGAGTTTATTATTATTTCATTACCTTCTATAAAACCTAAAGACTGAGCCGACTCTTTGCCGTATTGTTCTCTTATCTGCTCAGTAGTTAAATCATCTTTAATAGTTAAGTTAAAAAGTTTACTATGTTTTTTTGCAAACTCTAAGTTAGACTTAAACTCTTTATCTACTAAAATTTCAGTAACTTGCTCACCTCTTTTTTTTCTAGCTCTTACGTCTTTAGTTCTACGGTCAACATCAGAATATTTATTTATAATATCATCTATTTGCGTTTGTATATTTTCTAATTTAGTGTCGGCATCAACAATTTTAAATATACCTGTTTTTTTGGTTTGAGTTTCTGCCTGTTGTCTTTGTTTTTCTAAATCAACTAGTTTATTCCTATCATTTACATCACTAACTCTACTATCTATTTGAGTTTCTAATATTTTATTATCTATTTGGCTGTTTATTTCTTGAGCAAAAACATCGTCATTGTTAATTTTAACGTTCAATTTGCCTATATCTTCAGCTGTTTCAGCGCCATTAACATAATCTTTAATAGATTTTTTAGAAACTTTTGTTCCATTTAATTCATAGCTAGGCCTTTTCACTAATTCTTCTGCTGTAGCAATACTAACATCTTTAACAGCGGTAAAAGGAGCCATAGACAAACCTTCTAAAACTATATCTACACCAGAAACATCTTGGCCTATAGCTTTAGCACCTGCAAATTCACCACTACCACCACCAACAGCTTCAATACCTGTAGCTGTAGCTACTTGAGCTGTACGTTTACCAATTCTACCTACTGTAGTTGAAACATCTCCCACGGCTTTTCCAACAGCTCCAGCACCTTTTATACCTAGCATGTTTGTAACTCCCTCTACAGTAGCTATTGTTGCACCTCTTTTTCTAGCTTTACTTTTTATTCTAGCTCTAGCATCATCATTTGCCATTACATTTCTTATACCGTCTGGAGTAAATTCTTCACCGGCTTTTTCTATTTCTTCTTCAAGAAGTTGGTTAAAAGTATTTACAGTTTCTAAGCCATAATTCATAGAAGTAAAAAATGCTGTAGTACCTGTAGTTATATTACCAACAATAGGAACAAAACTACCAGATGCAGTTCCCACTACAGTAGGTACTATAGCTTCTTTAGCAAGTTCTTTATTAGCCATTGATCTAAAACTTTGTATAGATGCTTGAGCAAAACCTTTCATACCCCCGCCAGTAACACCACCATTTTCTTTAACAGCGTTTACAGTAGACATAAACCAGTTTTCACCACTGTCATTATATTTTTGAAACGACTCTGTAAACTTGTTTAGCTCTGTCATTTCACCAGCAGCTTGTTTAGACTTTTCGTATAAATCTATATAAACATTTAACTCTTTGTCATTTAATTTTCTAGCTTGTTCAGTATTGCTTATATCAAAAATAGCATCAGCATTGTCATATAAATCAGCGTTGATAGCACCAGCGTCCATAGCTTGATCAAACCAACCTTTTGTCGGCTCTTGCTCAAGCTCTTTACCTACTATAGTAGCTTGAGGAAATTTTTGTTTAAATTCTTCAAGCCTATTAGGTGCAACGTTGTATGTGGTTCCTTCAAAAGTATACTGATCCATATTTATTTTGCAAAATCGTTATTTTCAAACTGTTTTTTTATAAAGTTATTTAACTTTTTAATATTACTTTTTTCACCACTGGTTGTGTTTGGCTGTAAATTAATATTAACAGACTCATTGCCATACATAACTGTAATAGCATCTCCAATACCATATTGTTCAAAAGTAAATCCTTCTGGAAGATTTTCTTTTAAATACTCTTCAGCGCTTTCTTCGTTCATTTTTATAAAATCAAAATCAACTTCTAAAATTTTATTTTTTGCTTGAGTATTGTTGTTTGCTCTTTGATAACCATATCTATCACTCATAACGCCAATTGCAGCTGCAATAGAATCTCTGCTTTTCTCTACATAATCACCATTTACAAACTGAAAATATTTACCATTTTCTTTTTTATGAATAACACCGTTCCAAGCTGTATCTTTTGGATAATCTTTGTCACTGTTTAAAAGAGCTACTGTAGGATCTATATCAGATTTTGCAACATTTTGCCTATTTATCATATAAAAACCTTTAGAGCTAGCTTTGTTACTTAACTTATCTTGCTTAGCATTTAAAATACCTCTCCCTTTATTAAACTGAAATTGACCATCTGTAACAGCGTAAAAAGCAGCTGCAGCTCTTTTAGCATTTGGTAATTGTTGTGTTGTTGGAGATGTTAAAGCACCGACATATTTTTTAATATTTTCTTCTGTTATTTTATCAAACTTACCATCTTGATCAAAATCAAAACCACCTATAGAGTTTAAACCCTCTATAAGTTGACCAACAAGCATTTTATCTTGTCCAACTAAAGCTTGTTTATAAGAGTGTGTAGAACCTCCAACAGGCGTGTTGATTAAATGCAAAAATCCATCTTTTGTAGGCATATTTTTTTCATACATATTAGCAGCCTCAACAACATTAAAAGTAGCTCCAGATGTTTGGCCAAGCTTGAATATTTCGTTATCTAGCTTTGCTTTGTTTGACTCTGCAACATAATCTTTTGGCACAAATCTTTTACTTAGCTCGTTGTGGTTTATTTTTACTGGATTATTATTTTCATCTACTGTGCTATACACTAGCTCTCCGTTTACTATTTCTCTTTTAGCATCACCTTTTAATATATCTTTAAATAATTTTAAATCACCTTCGTTTACAGCGTACTGGCTAATTTGATTATTTTCATACAACGTAGCAAGTTCTGTTATTGTTTTTTCTGCATTAGCAGTGTCAGTCTTCATTCTTGCTAATCTTGCTTTAATTTTAGATCTTTGAGCTTCACCTTCTTTACCTCTTGGTATAGACTTCATTTCATTTCTTAAATCATTAATAGCATTAGTGTAAAGATCAATACTAACATCGTCAGAATAAGTACCTGATTCAATGTTTGACAAAACTTGACTAGATAATTCTTTAACTTCAGCAGTTAATTCGTTATTACTTTTGTTCATAGCATAAAAAACATTTGACAAAGCAGTTTGAAAATTTTTAACATTTTCTGCTTGCATTGCGTAAACGCCACCCATATCACGACCTACATTAGCCATTTCAGACCTAAAAGCGCCTTGAACTAAAGTGCTATCTGCTTTTCCTAGTAAACTTCCTGTTGCCATACTTATATTTATTTAAATTTTATGTTTAACCAGTATACAAAACGTTACCGTCTGACCCGACAGTATATCCTGTATTTGTAATTGTTGAGTTACTTCCACCGCTAAAATTTTCTAAATCTAGACTTGCTAAACCACTTAGCGAGTTTATCATCGTTGAACTTGCGGCAGCGTTTGCTTTTTGCTGATTTAATAACTGTTGTTGATAATTAGCATTGACACCAGCCATAACACTTTGGTTCATACCTAGTATTGTAGCTTGTCTACTACTTTCTGCTTGTTGTACCATTGCATCACCAGCGCCTTGCAATTGTTGTATTCTAAGGTCTGCAGATGCCGCAGCTCTTTGGTTAGCTTGTTCTTGTTGTGCAATACTAGCTGAAGCTTTTTGAGTTTGTAAAGCACCTTGATTAGCTAATACCTGCGCAAGCCCTGCAATACCAGAACTACCAGCTGCACTTCTAAAACCTTGTAATAAGTTAGCTTGTTGTTGTTGTATTTGTTGTGCTTGAAACTGAGCAGCTTGTTGATTAATTGTTAAATCTTCAAATGGATTTTCAATGTTTTCATAAGGGTTTTCAAACTCAATAGCTCTATACTTTTCTATTTCTTCGTCTAACCTAGCTTGTTGCTCTTGTTGACGTTTTAAAGCTTCTGCAGATCTTCTTCTATCGTCTCTTCTTGATCTACTAGAACTAAACAAACCTATACCTGCAGAAAATATTGTTGCTATTGCTGGAGTTATTGCTGAAGCACCCGCTGCTGCAGCTGGTGGTGGTATAAGTGTCATACTGTATTATTTTTTAAATTCATGTTCATTTATTTATAATTACACTTTTTTAGTGTTATTTACTACTTTGAACTACTTCAGAGCCAACTGAAAATAATTCTATTTTTTTATTTGAATTGTTTACAAATTCTAGCTCTGCGTAATAACCTTTTAAACCTGCAGAGTTTACAGCTTTATTTTTAGAAAACATTATAAAAGTATCTGTAGTTATATTTTGCGGTATAACACCGTATATTAAATCAACAGTTACCTGTGGCTTTAAATATTGATCGCTTAGCTCTGTTACAGGACCTAGCTTTTCAAAAGCATTATCATCTGTAGATGCCGTTTTATAGCCACCAACTTCAGGCGTAGGAACATACCATATAATATCACCTACTTGCAAAGAAGAATTTAAATCTTGATCAAAAGTTAATTTTGCTTTCATATTATCCTACTGTTAAAATGTTATCTAATTCTAGCGTTAAAGTTATATCGTCTTTTCCATACTTTTCAATTTCTATATCTGCTGTTATAGTTGCAGACCTACTACTACCAGTGAAAGTTACTTTCTGCCCGTCTTCTATTGTTTGCGCGGCGCTAGACGTAACATTAACACCAGCGCTAACAGCATCAACATGGGGAGTTCCTACAATGCCAATACCAGACATTATAACTGTGTCAACAGCTTTTATACCATTTGTACTTGTTATAGGTATTGTCGCACTGCTACTAACAGCTGCATCAGTAGTTGTAACTACAGGCGCTATTGTTAAGTTAAAGTTTTTAATAGTAAACATAGTGTTGTTAAAATCTCTAGAACCACCATTACCAAAACCTTTAAATGTTATTGTTCTATCAACAGCTTGAGATGTAGTGTCTTCACTTAAAGTTATAGTACCACCTTTTGAATCAGTGATAGATTGAATGCCATCAACAAGATCTATGTCTTTTGGTATTGTGTAAACAGCTTTTGTTGCAACAGATTTGTTTTCATCTTTGTAACCTAGCTTAATGTCTGTTATAGTAGAGTTAGCAGCTATACCAGTTCCACTAACAGCCATACCTAAAGAAAGACCTGATACATCTTTTAGTTCTAAAATTTTACCAGACCCAACTGAAAAAGTATCTTTTGTTGTAGTAAAATAAAAATCATTTATAACAGGTTGTCTTGCTATAACAAATTGACTACTTCCTAAAATAACAGTTTTAGAAAAAGATATAGGTTGTGCAAACTTTTTATTTGTTACAGATGTGCTTGGGCCACTAGAAACATGGTCAGTAGCAGGTGGGTTAGCTGTGTATGTGCCAGAGCTACCAGTAGAAGCAACTGCAAAAGTAACTCTTGTATCGGCAAATTGAGTTATTTCAGCGGCGTGGTAAACAGCGTTTAAAGAAAGGCTTTCGTCAAACTCTGTTTTTAAATATGTTTCAGCTTGTAAAACTACAGTGTATTTATCATCACTAGCAGCAGGAAAATCTATAACACCATTATAAACACCGCTATTACCTATTGTTTTTGTACCAAGCCTAACTGGTGTTGAAGAAAAACTA
>VMHT01196383.1_pt1 | contig 11542 bp, 18 predicted proteins | sample 4693611 | NCBI WGS metagenome assembly VMHT01 (sample SAMN12280063, study PRJNA550983) | marine metagenome | isolation source: seawater sampled from same location over 5 years 0.02-0.2 micron viral filtrate | place: USA: collected off the coast of southern California halfway between the port... ... | reverse complement strand
CATTGATATAGCACCAGATATAGTAGCTCCTGTTGGAACTGTAACTGTATCAGTAGCAGAGCCAACTGTAAGTGTTGATCCTACTGGTTCGATTGTATTTACTGTTATTGAACTCATATTAAACTATTGTTATTGTTGAGCCCGAAGGCACTGTTATTGTTCCGCTGACTGTTATAGGACCAGCCAATAAAGCATTTTCTGAACTTGATATAGAAATACTTGTTAATGTCTGATTGTTTTTATGATACCATGACGAAGCTAATTTAGCAGTCGTAATAGTAGCATCCGAAGGTGTACCTATATCTAATACGTTTCCGTAAACGATACCGTAAAAAGAATCCGTACTTTCAGGAGCACCTGTAAATGTAATTGTTGAACCAGATACAGTATAAGCGCTGTTGGGTTCCTGAACTACGCCAGAAATTGTAACCAACATGTTTTGCTCATTCAGAGGAATTACACTTTCGCCGCCAGATTGCATTGTAAATGCCTGAGTTGATCCGTCAAAAGACAAATCATCTAACTTTGTAAAGTTTCCTATTACTGGTTGTTTTCCTATATAAGACATCTTAATTATTTATATCTATTTTTTTAATTAACTTTTTGGATTTGCGTCTTTAACAGCTTTGATTCTTGTTTTCCAAGCGTCAATATCTTTATAGATTTCATCCAACTGGTCACCAATATTACCGTAAGCAGCTTTTCTTGTACTTTTTACACCATTATTAGTTTCCTCTGTATTACCAGCAGCTTCATAACTAGCGATTTGTGAATCAGATGGTTGTGCTAAACCAGATACGTTCCAAGATTTAATGTAATCTCCAGAACCATCATTTTGTAAAGCAATATTTTCTTGTTCACTATCCCAAGTTTTTGAATTAGCTACTAAATACAATTTAACTTTTGTTGCTAAACTTGCCATTTTTGTTTCTCCTTATTATCCTTTTGTAGGTAAATTTAGATTACTTAAATTTTCTTCTAAAGTTTTACCGTCAGTTGTTGTGTAATTACTAGGCAAATCTCTTAATGCCTGTCTGTAATCTTTTAAATTTTGTTGTACACCTGTACCTCTGTCAGCTGCCTTTATTATTTCCCAATCAGTTTCTTTTAATAACTGATCTCTTTTTACTCTTATATTTGCCATTGTTCTATCGTTCTTGCCGTTAGCCCAAGCAGTCTCTTCAGCGTCTCTAGCAGCTTCTTCCTGTGCTGTGTAAGCAATTTTTACACCATCTACTATTTTAAATCTAGCCATCGTAGTACCCCCATAAAGTATAAAAGTAATCTTCAAAATTTCCAGTGTTAGGAGCAATACTAATCTTATTCATTTTTAAAACATAAGTTGCCTCTAAACTAGCACTGCCTCTAATTTCTCTAAAATTGTTACTACCATCAAATCTACAACCTTCCCAAGTCCAATTATTTGATTGTTTAACACTTGACTCAGTGTCAATAGGTCTTAAACGCATGATAATATTCCAACTTTCAGCATTATCAGTATTATTACCAGCGTCTTTTGACATTTCTACCGAAGTAGCACCATTAGAATAAATTACGTCATGTGCTGTGCCATCAGCATAAATGTGTTGATAACCATACTTATAGTTATTACTTGAATTATGAAAACTTGAACCATCTGTTGAAACAGTACAAGTTAAGTGTGCGTTATCTGTTTCAGGTTTAGCACTAAATTCTAATAAAAAAGATTTATATGTTTCAGGTAAAGTTATTTGAATAGAACCTATTCCAGATTGAGCAGTAGCAGAAGCAGTAGCAATTTTTCTAAGGTTACCTATATCAGAGGCAGACGTTACCGTTGTACCACCTAATGTAACTGGTAGAGCATTTTCTACTGCGTTTCCTGATAAACTAATTTTACTTAATGCCATTTTTTATTCCTATACGTTTAATTTGTACCCACTAAATTGTGATGTTGTTATTCTGCCAGTTCCTGTTGAAAAATCTATTTTTATATATGCTTCAACATAATCATCAGTATCTAAATCAACTATAATTGAAGTTGATTGCATCATTAACTCTAATTCTTGTTCTGCTTTGTGTGTATTAGTTGTATAGTCAATAGCTGAACCATTTTTATAGATAGCTATTGCCAATGAAGTTATTGATGAAGCACTTGATGTTCCACCAGTAGCATTTACTTCAATATAATATTTTCCTGATACTGTTGGAGTAAATCTATCTGAAGCAAATTTTCCATCACTATCTAAATTTTCTGTATCATAAGTAATTTTTGTCCAAGTATTGTCTGATTGACCAGTTGTTTGACCTGATTTAGAAGCAGAAAAAGCTGGAGCATTTATTTTATCAAACTTCATAGTACCTGTTGCTGTTGTACCTGAACCTGAAATTGAATCAACTGCCAAAACTGTGCCAGCTGCCACATTATTTTCTGGAAAAATTAATGTATAAGATTGTGATACAGCATGAGGTGGCGATTCTAATTTTATACCATGACTATTAGCAGAGCAGTTTAGCTGAATTTGACCAGCTTGTGAACCACTACCTTGTGATGTTACACCTGCTGTAGATGTATCTGTAATAAAGTTTGTTTTTGCTTTTGTAACTGAACCGTCAGGTGTATTAATTGTACCTACTGTAAATCCTAAGTAATAACAATACATAGTATCGCCTGAAGCAGGTGCCGCTGACATTAATAAAGTATTAGCAGAAGCAGTATAAGCTTTGCCAGAACCAGGTTCTTGTATAACGTTATTAACTACAACCAATAAATCTTTTTCGTTTGTAACTGAATGATCTAAAGAAAAAGACGTAGTTGATCCGTCAGGTGTAAACGACTGACTTTGTTTTTGTAAAAACGTTGTAGCAGGTATTTGTCCTATGTAACTCATTTATATCCTTAACTTACATCTGTTAATAATTGTAAAGCGACTGTTACTAATCCACTAGCATTATCCGATTGTACTTGTACTTTATCGTTTGTTTGAAGTACGATTTTCGGTATTTTGAAAGCAGATCCTACAACTAGTGGAGCATTTTCCACTATTGTAAAAGTTGTACTTGTCGTAGCGTCCATCTTAGCAATTTTTATGTTCACAGACGTTGTGCTTGAAGTATTAGCAACTGTTCCAGCAATCACTAAAGACTTCGCTGTAGCAGTAAAAACATCTGTCAACGAATTGCTTGTAATCGCTGATGAAGTATCTGAAAAGTTATTAGCCATTTATTATTCTCCTCCTAAAGCAATTGCAAATGCTAATCCAGCAGCATTTAATTGATCTTGTATTGATGAGGTTACCCCACTTAGATAACCTAATTCTGTTGTTGTTACGGAAGTTACGGATACATCTCCGTTTGAATCTGAAGCTAATGCTCTACTAGCAGTCAAATTTTCCATTTTACTAAACGCAATGGCAGCAGCTGCCTTAATATCTGCGTTTTCAATATTTGTTATACTGTTACCTGTACCGTCAGCATCAAAAGTTTTATTTGTAAATGTAGTTGTACTGGCACCTGTAACACTTGAAACTTGTGTGGCAATATATGCCTTAATAGATTGTTGAGAAGCAGCAGCAGTTGCTGAATCTGAAGCAAAGTTATCTTCATCTAAAAAGCCTGTACCACTTAACGCACCATTTAAAACTGGTGCTGTTAATGTTTTATTTGTTAATGTTTGTGAACCTGTTAATGTAGCAATTGTGGCGTCAACAGCAATAGATAATCTATCTGTATTAACACCTGTTGTTGTAATACCTGTACCACCTGCCACAGTTAATGTATTACCAGAAACTATTGATTGATTATCACCACCGTCACCTGCGATTGTGAAACCACCTGCGTCTCCTGGCTCAAATAAACCATTAGATGAATTATAAATTAAAGTTTGACCGTTAGTTACACCTGATATTGTAAATGCGACAGTAGAACCATCACCTAAAGCACTGTAAATTTCGTTAAAGTTTTCGTTGATTAGATCACCACCAGCACGAAGCGTAGTACCCGTTCCGTCATTGGCAGTTGTTCCTATCTGAATTACTTGTCTACCCATTATCTTCCTCTAATTTTCTTACTGATAATTTTTCGTTTGGTTGTAAAGGTGTTTTTAAGATTATATTATCGCCTTCAAAAGTAAAATCTTCACCTTGTTTTAAAATTTCTTCATTTTTTAAAACAACCAACTTTATCATATTACTATTTATACTCATATTTATAACGTTCTTCTATTATCCAGCATCAAAAGTTACATCTGTTGCGTCAAAGAATGTTTGGTTTTCATCAAAAGTATCTTCTTGTAATAAACCAATTTCTGATGGTATAGCATAATTAGTTTTTAACTTAAATGTAAAATCACTTATTCTATTTGATAAACCATTAACACTTGTATTAAACGTACCACCTAATCTTAATGCGTTGATACTACTTATATTTGTTCTATTACTAAAGTTTCCCCCTAGCATAAACTTACCTAAACTCTTAAATGTAGGTCCTGCCACAGGAATACCAAATTTAGTAGAGTTATTTCTAATAGCAACAGGAAATTCTTTGTATTCGCTTAATTTTAACGTAATTCTTTGAGTTAATGTTCTATCTCTAGTGTTTGCTGTAAAGTGATCACTTGTACTATCATTTAAATCAGCACCAACACCTAAATTTTTATTTGCTCTTACGGATGTACCATCTGTTTCAGTACCTAATCTACTACCTAAAATTGTAGAGAATAATGTATTGATTACTAGAGCAGGTCCATCATAAGATATACTTGAATTTAGACCTGTTATAGATTTAAGTCTAGCATTTATTCTATTAACACTATCAACTTGTCCTGTAAAGTAAAAACCAGCACCGTGCATTGTCTTTTTAAATGAATCTCGCCAGTCATTTATTGATCTACCAACTTTAATTACATATGAAAAATCTTGGTAGTATAAACTATCTTGTACTTTCATTGTTAATTCTGAAACATGACCATCCTCATTTAAATAACTTCCATCAGTATCAATGATTGTAGCAACAGTTGTTGAAGCAGTTGCTGTATCTACTATTTTAACAATAGCAGTTTTGCCTGAAGTTCCACCTGTTAATGTAGTATCAACAGCAAATGTTCCACTTGCCGAAGATAAAGTCATTATTTGAGTATTAGTATTTAAAGATTTAAAAGTTGCCGTAATAGCAGTTGAAGATGAATCTATACCTGTAATAGTTTCATTTTCTGTAAATGTACCTGAAATATCAGTTACTAAAATTTTTGTTAAAAAAGTAAATGAAGGTGGTGAAGGTGAATCTTGGTAATTAATACCTGGATCAATTTTATTAATACTTTGAACTCTGCCTACTTGATCACCGAAAGCAAATACACTAGCACCTGAACCACCACTATCTGTTGACACAGCAACAGTAGGTAAAGATGTATAGTTTGAACCTGAGTTGATAATTCTTATATCAGTAATATCTTCACTGCCTGATCCTGATTCTTGTACAATTTTATTTCCTGTATATGGATCACCTCTTACTGTTTCATCTTCTAAAACAATATGATCCTCAACAGTTGATGTTGAATCTTCTTGTGTAAAACCACCATTAACAACTGAAACTTTTGCTTCAGCTGATCCTCCACCAGCACCTGTATTAGTAAAATTAATATCATCCCCAATAGCATAACCTGTACCACCTGCGTCTATAACAAAACTAGTTATACCACCTGAGCCTACATCACCTACTTGTATTGAAGCAGCCTCACCACCACCTGTAACTGTAATAACATCACCAGTTGAATATAAGGCACCATCATTTGATATAGTTGATGTTGAAGGTAAAGCACTAACAGTTGCTTTAATAAATTCTGTTGATGTATCTGATTGTGTGCCTCTAATTTCTTCGCCAGCAGTAAAAGTTCCAGTGATAGTATCTTCATTTAATATTAATTCAGAAACTTCATTTGAACCTATTTGAAATCTAAATACGTTTTCAATAATAGCAGTTGCGCCAGAGGTTTGACCTGTAATTGTTCTACCTATTAAATTTTCTGTTGCGCCAGTTGTAACAACACATCTTAATATTTTTTTAATATTCCATTGACCATCTGAGGCTCTTAACATTTGTTCTTTAGGATAAATTGTTTCAGAATTTAACCCAAATAACATTTTAAAAAATATTTCGTGTCCTCTAGCAGTACCTTTTGATCTATATAAAGATTTAATATTTTTAATTAATTTTCTTTTATCTATTTCAGAAAATAAAGTTTCAGGTAAAGTATTTAAAAATTCATTTCTAAACTTTGTTAAGAAATTAGAAATAACTTTATCTGGATCTCTAAATTCTAAAAGTTGTTGAATAGTTGAAACAGGATTAGGTTTGTAATTATTAATAACAGCACTAGCACTAGAAGAACTACCTGTTATAGTTTCACCATCTTTAAATTTATTTTGTGATGAAATATATAATTTACCATTACTTAAATCCTCTGTAAGAACTGTTGCCGTAGCATTTGTAGTAGAACCTGTAATAGTTTCACCTCTAGTAAATTTACCATAAGTAGAACTTTCTAAAAGTATTTTATCACCAGCGTCTTCTTGTGTTCTTTCAGATGTTAATTTAGAACCGTCTAATAATAATTCATTTTCTAAAGAGGTATCAGTTTCTAATGATATACCGTCTGTTGTTTGTACACTAGTTACGGATAGCTCTGCCGCTTCCATAAAAGTATAATATTGTTTTATAAATTCTAAAAATTTAGGATGTTGCTCTAAAACAAAGTCAGGAGCCTGACTGTTAACTAGATTTGAAATTAAGTCAGTGAACTTTGCCATTTTTAATAACTACTTGTTGTTGTATAACCTACACCTGCGCTAGCAGAACCTCCAACAAACGTATCAGCTTCGACTGTAATTGTAGAGTTAGCTGTATCTATATTTAAAATCTGATCTCTAACAGGAACAATATCATTTGAAGCAGGCTCTACTGTAATTTCTACAATAGTTGAAGAAGCTCCTCTAATATTTTCTATTGAAGATACATTTAAAGAATTAATAGTTATTTGACCTGTTGAGTAATCAACTGTACCTTGTGTGTTATTAGCATATGTTCTAACTGTACCTACAAAATAATATCTTCTAATATTACCTTGTCCATCATCATCTAAGTAGTAAATGTTTGTTGTATCACCATCTACTTTAAAACCTGAAGAAGTAATTACACCACCAATACTCGACTTGTGTCCTGAGTGTGGATTAAATATACCATTTCTAAAATAAACATCATATCTAGTAGATGTACTTAAAGTAGGTGTAAAAGATTTTCTAACTTTAATAGTAGTTACATTTGATAATATAGATGTATCTGTATCATCTATTTGTTTAACTACTTTTGAATGTCTAAAGACACTATCAAATTTTTGTAAAGTATCAGTATTATAATTATCTAAACTTGTAATTATATTTGATTTAATTGTATCAGCATTTTTTGTGGTTGCCTTTTCATCAAACTTAGCAGTTGTTGTTAATATAATATCTGTTGTTTCTGGATCAACAATTACAGGTGTTACTGAAGCAACATTATATTTTTTTAATTGTGCCACTAAATCAGTTTTAGTTTGATTAGTTAATGTAGAACCAGAGGCAGCCTTAATAGCAATTTTAACTTGACCGTAAACTGGATTTTCATCATCTTCACCACCCCAAGCAGAAACGGCTTGTGCGTTAGGATATAATTCAGTTACTAAAGTTTCATAATCACCTGTTGTAACTGCTCTGTCTTGCCTTGAATATTGTAAAGGTGCGTTAAATCTAATTGACTCTTTTGTTTGAGGATCAGAACCACCTTGTGAACTTGAATTAGTTGTAATACTAACGTCTGTAAATCCGCCTATATTACCTGATAATGTAAATGATGAAGCACCGTTTGAAGCTTCTTTATTTGTAACTATGTATTCACATATTACAATATTACTATCATCTAACTTTTTACCTAATACACCGTCGCCAAAATATATCTCATATCTTTCATCTTCACTTTCTTGTAAGAAGTAAACTTTTGATGTTGAATTGATAGAAGTTAATCCTGTTGTTTTAATAAAAGTGTTTGTAGTAGAATCAGTAGATGAATTTTGTACTTGTACTTTTAAAGTTGTCATATCTGCCAATTCACTAGGTATAATAAATCTTTGGTCAGGATCTGAACTATCTACTGTATATCTAAATGAAACTAAAGTACCTTCAAAAATATCTACGTTTGAAAAAGTGTAAACACCGTCTGAAGGTGTAATTGTAATTTCGGCATTTGTTAGATACTGATAAGTTACATCATCAACTGTTGTTTCAAACGCTGTACCTTTTGCCATTGTGATTGACGCTGTACTTGTAGGCACATTATTAACAGTAATAGAAATATCTGCTATAGGTGATTTTGCCGAAGTAGGTGTATAACCTAACATTTTAGCAATTGACACAATATTTTTTCTTATGTCTGCTGAATCTAAATACATTTCATTTGCTAACATATTAGCATTGAAACCTAGATAGTGTGTATTATATGCTAATAAATCTAAAAGAACAGCAAAACCTGATCCTTCAAAATTATAGTCTGAAAATTCTGGTTGATTTTGTAAAAATGTTTTTAAGTTAGATTTTATATTATCAAAATCTAAATCCGATACTGCTAATTTATTACTTGCCATTTTATCTTAATCTTTCTAAAAAAGTTTCTACTGTTACAGGATCAGGATGTCCTACTACATAAAAACTTATTCTTAAATCGTATGCGTTTCTATCCAAGTCAGGTCGAGCAAGTATTTGTTGTACTCTTACTCTAGGTTCAAAATTTTTTAAAACTTCACCTACATGTCTTTGTAAATTCAAAGCAGTTAATGGTGTAACTGGTTCAAATAACATAGCACGAACATTACATCCTAATTCAGGATGAAAAGGTCTGTCGAAGTGATTAGTTTGTATTAAGTTTCTAACACTTCTTTTTACAGCCTCTACATTTGTTAATTTATTTACATCATTACTAACAACATTACGACCAAAATCTAAATCTAAATCTTTATAGATTCTATTTGCTCTTTTTGAGTTGTTTGTATTTGTGGCATCGTAACTTGGCATAACACTAATATTTATACTAATTATCCTGCGTTTACGTTAGAACTTCCACTTATCATAGCACCAGCGTCTGTTGAATCCCCAACTCTTGCTATAGCAATACCATGAACTCTAACAGTTGATGATCCTGCGTTTACATTTGCTACATGTGGGGCACACGGTGGTAAAGGTGGAAATGGATGTGATACAGTAGGATCGCCTACTCTAGCAATTAATATACTATTTGCTCTTACAGTTGATTGACCAGGTGTATCAAGTGTTGTTGTAGCAGTACATATATGTCCTGTACTTAAACTATCACCTTGACGACTGATTGCTGGCATAACTTACTTACCTTGACCGTTATAAAATTTTAAACTTCTTTTTTTGTGTTTATTCATTGAACTCATTTTACATTTACGTTTTTTAGACGCTTGAGAAGTCTTTTTAGGTATACTTTGATGAGCAACAAAACTTTTTGCTAATTTTGCCATTATCTACCTGCTTCTCTAGCTGCTTTTAAAGCTGCTTTCTTTTTTTCTATAGCAATTGATTGTCTAATCTTTCTTCCCATTGGTATTTGAACAGATTGACTAATTTGTTTGCCTTTTTTAGTGATATATTCAACACTTATAAATCTATCTTTGTAATCGCCTTGTACAGACATTACAGCCTTCTTTAAACTCATTGATTCTTTTTCTTTTTCTTCGCCTGCTTCATTCCAAAACTTAAATATTCTCATTTTTTTCATTTTTATGCTCCATTAAAACTATCAATGTCTAAACTATCATATTCTGGATCACCTGGACCGAAAAAGTTGTCATTTTTACAACGGCAATGTTTACAACACTCGATTTTTGTTCCTTTGTCGTATTCTTTCATACAACTTTTGCCACAATGACAAATATGACCGCAATTTAAACAATTTTTACTCATACGACTATTTATCTTAAAAATCGCAACGCATTTTTCCACTTTTTAAGTTAGTCTCACTTAAATTTTCTTTATTTTCTAATGCTGATTCGCCAATTTTCTCAAAATCAGGTGAAATTTTACAATTTATTGATTTTTTAGAACAAGACGAGAACAAAATAAGAACAAATGTAAGAAAAATTAGGGATTTTATCATTTTTTTTTGATTTTTATGCTTTTTTCGCTTGATTTTGAAACGAATCTATGGTATAATAGTATATATGAAAAACAAAAACAGTAACAAAAGGAAAAACACTATGAAAAAAAAGATATATGAATATATGACAGTAGTATTTGCTGTTGTAGGTACATTGGCTATGGTATCTGCTGTAGGTGCTATAGAAACAGATCAATATTTACTAGGTGCTTCGGCAGTTTGTGTAGGTATTGCTAGTTTTACAATGTCTCTATTTTCTCAATCATTATATGCTGACAAATAATATGAATATATTATCTAAAAACGCATTGAGTGATATTGAGAAATATAACGAGTTGAGAGAACAAGAGGAGAAAAACAATATGAAAAAAATGAATAACTTAAACCTTTCAATTGTAAGAAATGTTGCTTACAATAAAATTAGAAAAATGAAGTCAACAATAAAAGAAGTTATTGAAGTTGATGAAACACTTTTAAACATGATTGATATTAATATGAAAAATGCTATTAATAAAATTATTAACGACTACAAAGCTAAGGAGATAAAATAATGATTACTGTAAATAAAACAGCAGAAACCTTAAATGAAGGTATTATGAATATGACTAACGCTATGACCGAAGATTATGGTAAAAACTTTGGCGTTAGTGATAACAAAGATGTAAAAGAAAAAATGTGGAAAGAATATGCCACTGGTTTTGAAATTAAAACTATGAAAAAGTTTATTAAAGTTATAAACGATCACAGCGTAAAAGCTTTTATTGTAATGAAAGACTTTAAACATTTTAAAATGGGTGATATTTTAAAACCTGCTGGGTGGAAAGCACCTGCTCTTAATCAAGCTAGAGGTAATGTATTAACAGGTAATTATAATATTCAATGGACTGGTCCATTGTATTTAAAGTAGAAAGGACAACTATGAGTAAACTTAAATTTAACGATATGTCAAAAATTTTAGAATGGATTAAAGAACCTAGTCATTTTGGTTATTTAAACATTTTAGAACAGGCAATTAAAAGTACAAAATCCGATCAGTTTAGAATCGGTACAAAAGTTTCTTTTGGCAGACCTAATGGTATGAAGCGTATGGGTATCATTGAGAAGTTAGGTAATGTCAAGGCAGTTGTAAGTGTCAACGGTGCTAAGTGGAGAGTACCTTTTGATCTTATGAACGTTGTAACTGCTTAATACAAAATAAGGCTACTCCTTTTGTTTTCCCACCGAGGCTAGAGACCTCGGTGGGTTTTTCTTTATATGCTCTGTAATCTTTTATCTTTAGTAAAAAGATTTGTTTTGCTTCTTGGTCTAGCAATACTATCTTTACTTCTTTTTCTTAATTGAGCTCTTGTAGAAATTTGTT
>VMHT01123066.1_pt1 | contig 11542 bp, 16 predicted proteins | sample 4693611 | NCBI WGS metagenome assembly VMHT01 (sample SAMN12280063, study PRJNA550983) | marine metagenome | isolation source: seawater sampled from same location over 5 years 0.02-0.2 micron viral filtrate | place: USA: collected off the coast of southern California halfway between the port... ... | reverse complement strand
ATTGAATCATATCTGCAAAACCAGTTATTCTACTAACAATAGAATCTATACGACCTTTATACATTCTAGGCGCACAAACAGTATAGCTCATTTCTACTCTAGTAGTGTCAGCCATTGGTCTTGTCATATTTTCCGCAAGCTTCCACTCAATAAGTTCATTGTTACCTATAACTTTTACTCCTTTATATAATACTTCTATTTTTCTTTCTACTCTTTCAAAGTTATCATTAGCTGGAGGATTAAACGTATCAGGTTTTTCTAATGCTTTTTCTAAACCAGAATCAGTTTGTTTTATTTTAAATACTTGTGTGTTATAAGTTTTATATTCAAAGAATAAAACCTGAACAGTGTTAGCGTCATAAGTTTGCCAGCCATATAAGTTTTGACTAGTATAAGCTTTTGTTTGTTGTATTTTTGTTAATTGTTCATCGGTTAAAAAAGGAAACTGTTTTGCAATTTCAGGAATAGTTAAAGGTTTAACTTCACCAACATAATATATGTCTTCAAAATTAGGATCTTCTGTGTAAGAATATATTAAATTAGCAGGGTCAACATAGTCTACAGTTACACCATTAGCTGGGTTCCAACTTGTTTTAGCACAACCAACACCTAAAGTAACAAGATCATAATTAAATCTTTTCTTTACATTATCAAATCTATTTTTTTTAAGAGTATTGTCTATAACTTCTTCTTCAGCAATTTCTACAGATTCTTTATAAGAAAGCTGCATATGTAAATCTAATTCATCAGGTGAATCAGGTAATTTACTTTCATCTGTTTGATACTCATTAACACCTAACGTTTGTTTTAATTCATTTAAATAAGGTTTTGCTAACATGTCTTCTAATATAGCAGTAGCATAATCAGTTCTCTTTTTTAATGAAACTGGATCTTGAGCAAAAGCTTTTATCTCGTATGTTTTATTATTCATACCATTAGCCACTATATCTACAAACTTAGATATAACAGGAACTGGCTTCCAATCTAAATTCATATAAGACATATCACCATTAATTGCTAATTCATCTTTATATTTTTGAACTGGTTGTTCTCCTCTTGCGTATAATCTTAATGTATGAAACCTATTATATGAAGTAGCAAATCTTGTGCCATTACCACCTTGTCTCCACCATTCACTTTCTATAGCTTGAGCTACTCTTCTTCCATAATCTGGAGAAGCTTTTTCAGCGTCTGGTACAGTTTGGCTTGGAAAAGCGCTATTTGGATTTGCGTATGTATTCATTTATTTAATTATTTTTGATAAAGTTCCTTTATTATCGTATTTTTTTATACCTAAATCAATTGGTTTTCTTTTTCTCCTACTTACTGGTGCGTATCTATTTTTATTACACGCCATTATTGCAAGACCTGAACTAATAGAAGCATCATGACTTGTTCTGTTGTTTATATCAAAAGCAGCCCAATCTTCTAGTGTTCTTTGAAAATATAAATCCCCATAACTATCACCATTAAAACCTATAGAATTTTCTATATATGATTCAATTGCTGCAGCATGAGCTTGTTTAATATCTTCGCTTGAGTTAGGTATTCCACCTATTTCTTTTTCTGTTACAGATAGTTTATTCCAAACTTTATCTGGTCTATTCATTGCAAAACCTCTGTAACCTCTACGTTTAAAATGGTAAAGTAATCTTGGTTTATTATTTTCTACTAATATCGGCATGCCATAAAATATACAAGCCATTAATACATCTTCAAAAAATATTTCTGCAGTTTGTGGTCTAGCTATATATTCTAAAAAGAAATGATCAGCAGGAGCATCTTCCATACTAAACTTTGTTAAACCATGTAAAGATCCATTGGATCCTCTTTTATCTACCGTACCTGATATATCATATGGATCACAACCAAAAGCTCCCATGTGTTCATTACCAGCGTATTTAATACCGTTTTTTTCTATGTATCTGTTTTGTAAATGAGTATCAGGCACCCAAGTAACAAAAAATCTACCTTGATTACTAGGTGCAAATATTACTCTAGTATCTTTTATACCATTTTGCCATAAAAAATTACCTTGAGTTACAGCTGTTTTATTATTAGAATCTTCATTAAAATCTATTTGTTGATAAATCTTAGTTAGATTAAATAAAGATGATTTAGACTCGTCTCTAAAAGCGTGTTTAGTTGTTCTTGGAAATTGTCTATAAAATTCGTTTAAAGCATCTTGATCGTTTTTTAATCCATCAACTTCGTTTTCCCAGTATTCAACAACACCGAGGTCGATAAAATCTCCTTGCGGTCCTTGAACTTCTGTATTTGGGGTATCGAATACAGGTAACCCATAAGCATCAATGTATCCTTCGTAGTTCCATTCCATAGGTATGAACAAACTATATAATCCCGAGCTAGTCTGTCCATTGCGGTTTCTTTTTGTAACGTCTGATCCATCATATAATTTTTTAAAATTTCTACCACCTTTATCTAACGCGTTTGATGTTGAACCCATCATACATTTACCAATAATTCTACTACCTAATCTTAATGTGGTTTTCGTAACCCTCCAGTTGTTGAGGATGTTGTTGGGCTTTTCCCACTTCCCCGATTCATCATGAACGAGGAGTTTAAGTTTCTCCCCATCGTAGGAGTTGTCACCGGTATTCTTCCAGTCGATGGTGGTGTCAAGTCCCTGTAATTCCTGTAAGGTTTCGTCGGCTGAGGTAATGGTGATGGAACGTCTGGTAAATTTGCTGGCTGGGACACGGTAAGCAAGTTCGGTCTTGGGCCTGTCCATTCCGTCCTGGGTCGGCTTGAAAAAGAAGGGATAATTAACCGATATGGGTACCACCTTATCTGTGAACATCTTCTTTGCATCAGGACCGGACTTTGATAATATACCATACCTACTGTCACTTGATATGGTTGCCAGGTTAACCACCTCTCCTGAGGCCATGAAAGAAAACCCGGAACGCCTGTTCTTAAGGTAACACATCCCATAGGATCGTGTATCTGCCTTACAAGCTTCCCAGAAAATGAAGAATAATCTATTTGACTCCCTAAAGTCTGGTGCCCCGACGTCAATCTTAGACCACTGCAAGTACATGTAATGAGTACCACTAATATAAGTAGGAACATCTTTGTTATAAAACCAAAAACCTTCTTCCCTACGGGTAAACTCTTTATCAATGTAATCATACCATTTTTCTTTAAAGTCTTCTGGATATTCTCTCCAATCAAACACTGTTTTTATTCTTGATAATACTTTTGGTAATTCTGTTTTTTGCCATGTATTATTATCAAATTTTACTATATCTTTAGCTTTAGGTAAAGCTATTTTAAGATTTTGAATCTCATATATATCACCTACAGTTCCGTCTTTACTTATAATAATTACATCATGCTCTTTATTATAACCGTATTGCCATTTTTTATAACGGTTCATTCGGTTTATAACTTTAGGTTTTATATGATTATCTAATATTTTATATAAAGCTTGCTTATACATTACTTAGCCCTTCTTTCAGCAAAACCTTTAAATGGTTTTTCTTTTTTAACTTGTTCTTTTGGCTTATCATCTAACATATCTTGTTCTTCTTGTATCCTACTTAATATTTCAAAAGCATCAAATATAGCTAACTTTTTAGTTGCGGCTGCGTTCTTTAATCTGTCCGCGGAAATATCTGGTCCAAAATCTATAATAGGTTCTTTAGCAACTTTAATTAACTCTTTAACTGCTACTCGCCCAGCTTGGATTATATTCTTTTTCGTTTCCTTTACGCTCATATTTTATAACAATATCATTTGATTTCATACAATAAATTCGTTTGCTATCTATAACAAACTCCCATTCACGACCTGGTTTATAACCTACTAGGTCTCCTGGGTTAATATTAGATGCCTCTAACTCACTATTACCTATTTTAAGTATACCAACACATTTTTTCTCAATATCTATTGTTAGAGAATTAGTTTCTTTTATTGGCATAACAAAGCATCTATTCATAAAAGGTAGCCAATTATTTTGTTTTTTATATAAGTATATCTGATCTGGTTTACAAAAATATAAATCTTCTTTAAAATACTGACTACTATTTCTTTGCTTACCTTTTATATCATACCATCTTCTAAATATATTATGATGTATTATTATTTCATCACCAATATTGATATTAGTAGAAAATGCTAAAGGTACTGATTTAACAATGGCGTGTCTATTTACAATTTTGTGGTCTTCAACACTTGCATTGACAATCAGTTCTTTATCACCTATATTTATTTTATTATTATATCTACCGTTTTTAGGAGTTATAATAAAATCATATATACTATTCATTAATATTCTAAATCATACTCAACAGATATAGCCATGTTAGAATTAAATTTTTTCCATGGCATTACCTCGTCTTGTTTTTTTATATAAATATTATAAGAATTATCTGCTCTATCTAAGTCGATGCTATATATTATATGTCCACCATAAACTGATTGACCTACAGAATAATGCATAGCTTCGTTTTTATAGTCCGCGCCTATACTTATCTTTCTTATAACTGAATCCATTTTTTATTTTTCTTCAGTCTTCTCTTCTTCTTTTATTTCTTCGTAAGAACCATCTTGTAAGTTAATGTTTACTTGACCATATTTTTCTTCAAGTTCTTTTTTAGTTACATCTAATTCTTTTAAAAACTCAGAATAAGCTGTCATTATTTCAGCTTTCTTAACTTCTAAAGAACCTAAATCCAATATACACTGTTGTATTTTTCCTGTTTGGTTTTTAACTGTATCTAATTCTTGTTCTTCAATTTTGTTTACTTTTTTACTCATTTGATTAAATTTTAATTGTTATTACTATATTTATTATTACTTATTAATATATACTTTTACTTTTTAAATATACTACTTGCCTTTTCTGTTGTGCGACCTCCAAAATAGGCTAAGACAACTGCCATCATAACATTCTCAAAAGTTGAATTCCAGTTATCATGTATTGTAAAAGGTATAGTTTCTACACTGTCTAATATACCGGCAAAAGAAAATACAACAATGCACCATACTAAAACCAGAGGACGTACATTTTTAGACATCCACGAGTCAGACATTGAATCTGCTTTCCATCTTGAAGTGATAGCTTCAATCTCTTTTGTTTGTTGTTCGTATATTATTTGTTGTAATTTTACTTTATCGTCTGCTGGAGCATCAGCTTTAGTTATAGCTTCTATTGCTTCTCTTGGCGAAGTCACACCTTGCAATAAATTTCCTATTGTAGGATTTATTACAGATGCAGCGCCAAACAATAATTGCCCAACGGTTGTATCTTTAAATTTCTTTTTACTCATAATGCTTCGTAAGGATCTGTTTTACTATAAGCTTCTTTTTCCCATGGTAAGTTTGGATTACCCTCTTTCATTTTTGATCTCGGATATACTTTACCTTTCCAATAAACATTTTTATCATCATAGTTAAGATCACCTCTTTTTATTTGATTTATATGTACTTCTTCATGTTCTATGACGCTTTCTTTCGCCTCATCTGTTTGATCAGGACTTACTAATATAGTGCCATTTTTATTACCTTTACCTAAACAACCTTCTTCTAGTTCTCTTTCGTATACTGGAGATCCGTTAATATTAAATGGGGGTTTTAATTTAAATGCCATTAGAATCTTTTTACTGCTTTTGAACCATAATATAAACCTGTAACTGCTTTTTTAATAGGATCTTTTAATTTTTTAAACTTTTTAGTATATTTACCTATAAATGCACCCATTAAATCTCCGCTAGCAGCATCAGCTACTGTTTGAGCAGCCATCACAGGGGGTAAAAAACTTAAAGCAGTATTTTGTAATTCTGTTGACGCGTAATTATCTTTTGCTTGTTCGTTTCCTTTCTCAGCCGCTTCAATACCTTTTCTTACAGTGGTTAAATCTCTATATCCATCTGCACCAGGATTTATAAGTGATTTAATAGAATGCATGGGATTGTTTAATACTGTTTTTATTTTTGTAAACACACCATCTTCTTTACCATAATTAGGATCATTCAATCTTTCAGCGTCTAAAGATGGAGGTGGCTTACTAACAGGTAAGTTATTATTTTCAATAATACTAGTAGCTGGTTCTTTTTCTTCCTTTTCTGTCATGTTCAAAGGAGATAATCTATTTAAACCAAAACGTTGAGCGTAAGGCATTTATTTCTTTTTTTTACCGTATCTTGACATACCAGCTCTATCATCTACTGGGTTGTATTGATTAAGATCATATCTTTCTTCACCTATATAACCAGTTTTTCCAGATTTATCACCATAAGTAATATTATTAACTGGAGAAGAATATCTTGACATACCTTTAGATTTTTTAATTGCAGCATCTTTTCTAGCCATATACTCTTCAGTAGAATGCTCTGATGTATGTCTAAAAAATGCAGAACCTTCATCTTTTCTTTTTTTAGCTCTAGCAAAAGAATCTTTACTTTTTCCAAGATCATGTTTTCTTTCTGCTTTACTTCCATGTGGATTAGTTACTCCTATCCCAGCAAGAACCTCACTTTTATTATAAGCGCCTGAAACATAGTCACCTACATTCTTAGCTGTACCTATAAGTTTTTCTCCAAAAGAATATTCTTTTTTAGGTGAAGTAGGTTTAGCTTCTCCTCCCATTCTTGACATTCCTTCATATTCGTATCTTGACATTCCTTCTTTTTTCTCATCGTACTTTACGTCTCCAGCTAATTTAGATATATGCTTTTCATCAGCTGTTTGGTTAATGTCTTTGTATTTACCTCCAGCTTTTTGGTCATCTTTAACGTCTCTTTTAAGATAGTCCATATGAGCTTTATCGTCTTTAATCGCTGCTTTCACATTTGATTTTGTAATGTGAGTATGCATGTGTTTGTGTATTGGGTGTCCCATTGTATTTTTGTTTATTTATTAAAAGTATGCTATTAATTCACCTGCGCTAGTTAAAGTATTGGGTGAACCACCACTCGCTGACGCGCCTACTAAAACTTTTTGTACCATTACCGGAATAACATCTCCTGCAGGCACTGATTCTATAAAAACTAAATCACCTTGTAATGTTTCTACATATATATTTCCTGTTGTTCCTACATATATACAAGCTCCTGGTGAATCTTGTTCATTAGAATTAAATATTTTATAATCTTGAACCGCTACTCCTCCAGAAAATGGAAAAATATCAGCTGATAATAACAGCGTGTTGTTGTCTACAACTTCTAAAACTGTTGCTACTTCTGGCGCGTTTATACCAGAACTAACCATAGCATACATGTTATATACAACCATACCTGGAGCTACACCTTCATTATTAATTGATCCGTTAGCATTATACGTAGTTACAAAATTTGCATTTGTATCTCTCATATAACCAGCAGTGTTAATTACCGCAGTTGTTGCGCCAGTAAACCGTGCTGATGGTCCCGGGATATTTATTGTATCGCTAGGTGCTACCGGAACTGCGCTAGTATACGAACTTGCATTTATTATCATGATTTATTATTTTTTATATTTACAATTTTTTCTAGATACACCTCCTGTATCATCAATTTTTTTTACTGATTTTTTTTGCTTTTCTCTTGAATCAATAATTGCTTTTCTTTTTTCACCTCTAGTTTTTCCAGATTTTCTTGCAGCTTTTCTTTCAGATCTACCTTCTTGTCTTGCGGCTCTTTTTTGCAACCTATTAGCTTTTGCTCTTGCTAGTTTTTCAGAATCTTTATTTGTTGTTTTTTCAGTATCTTTTTTAGCTTTAACTATTTTATCTTGAGTTTTACGCTTTCTAATCGTAGATTTATCTTCGCCTTTATTTTTATCTTTAGCTTTATTAGCTTTTATATCTTCTTTAGTATTTCTTTTTCTTTCAACACTAACAACAACTTCATTACTTGGATCTTCATCAAACTTCATTCTTGACATACCTTCATATTTAGCTTCTTGAGGATCTTGTTGAAAACCAGCTTCACCTCTTTTTCTGCCTTTATCATCTACGTCTTTAGATTTGTTTTTTTTGTTTTTTCTTTTTTGTTTTCTTTGAAACTTTTTATATTCTTTAGTTTCTTTATAGTTTGGATCTTCGTAATCAAAGTCTCCTGATTCAGGATTTACATGACCAGATTCATGTCTTGACATACCCATAAGAGTCTTAGCTAATTCAGCTTGTTTATCAGTTCTAGAATCATAATCTTCTTTATTAGCTATTACTTTGTCTGCAAAAGCTTTAGTACTCATACCAGCTTCTTCAGCTTTTTTTCTAAAAGCACCTGGTCTTTTTATTGCTCCTTTAATCCAATTTTTATTTATTGGTGAAGTCTTTCTTGACAGTGGGTTGTTTTGTTTAAATGACATAGTTTATCCTTTTGCTACTTGAGTTATTGGTTGACAACAAGCTCCATCAGGAACTTCTCCAAATTTTAATTTCATACCGTAAGATCCATTACTTGAACCTTTACCGTGTAATCTTCCTTGTTGATCTAGTGGTCCGTCCCATATTTGAGATTCACCAACTATACCTACAGAGTCTTTTTTAGAAGCATGCGTGTGAGCTTTGTCTTCTATCATATTTAGTGGTGATTTTATACCCACCATGTTTAAGGGTGATTTTTTCATAATTTATTGTTTATTAATATATTTGTTCGTCTTGCCCCATGTCTCTATCAAATGATCCTGGAATTGAATTTCCGAACATGTTTTGACCTCTACCTAAATTCATTGCTAAATTAGCAGGGTTGTTCTGTGTTAACAAGTCCATAGCGTTAACACTACTTGGTTGATCAGCGCTTACTGGTTCTCCACCCACGGTTAATTCACCTGGTCCCACGTCTTGCATTTCACTAGTTGCGTTTTTATTTCTATCACGCATTAAAACACCCATTTGGTTTTCTAATTTATTAATTCTACCTTTCATGCCTTTTTTTCTACCAAATATGCCTGCGAGTGCTGCTATATTTCTATTGCCTCCTAAGCCGCTTGAGATACCAGCGATGCCTCCTAAAAAATTTAATGGACTTTTACTCATCTTTCTTTATCTTTATTTACATTATACATTGCTTGATACATTACTTTATCTGTATATGAATTACCAGCAACTAGCTTGTTTCTTCTTTCACTCATAGGTATATCATCTAATCCTAGCATAATTCTATACACTCTACTAATTAATTGTTTACCTTTAAATGATATTTTATATATATTAAATTTTTGTGTAGTTCTATTTCTATGTCTCCACACTTGAACCCAATCATTTTGTATTAATTTATTCCATCTTCTATTGTTCCAACTAAAAGTATAAACACCTTGTTCAAAATCTTTTTTAGTAAACAAACCTACACAATCTAAATAAATTATTAATTCCAACTCAGCATCAGTTAAGCCGTTGTTTTTACAAGCCCATTTTCGTATTATACGGTAATGTTTTAGCAAATTCAAATCTTTTAAATCTGAAGCGTCTAGCTTTTTCATAAAACAACGACCACATTTTCTTGTCTAATGACATGATATGGTTCTTTTTCAATTTCAATTCTATGAGATGCAGCTTTATCAAAATAAATAATATCATCTTTTTTTACAGCTACAACAGAATCACCTACTTGAATTACTTTGGCTTTTTGAAAACGAACATCTTCTCTTTGTTTTTCTGTTAACAATAAACCTCCTTTAGTTTCTTGATTAGGTTCTTCTATTTTTTTAATTATTAAGTTATTGCCTATCGCCCTCATGTAATCTAATATTATTAATTATACAATCAGTTGATAATATTGTAGTTGCTACAGAAGCCGCGTTTACTAACGCACTTTTTGTTACCAATAGTGGATCAATTATGCCACTATCAATCATATTTACCATATTTCCTGTAACCACATCAATACCATAACCATCTTTATCTGGTATATTATACTCTTTATAACCAGCATTGTCAAGTATTGTTTTAAAAGGTGATAATATAGCTTTACTTAAAACTTTTTCACCAGCATTGTCTTCTGTCATATTTAAAGCTGCATTAAGTAGAGCAATACCACCGCCAGGTACTATACCTTCTTTTATCGCGGCTCTTGTAGCGCAAATAGCGTCTTCGACTCTATCACTTTTTTCTTTTAATTCTATTTCTGAATTAGCACCTACTTTGACAACGGCTACTTTTGCAGCTAATAACGCTAGTCTTTTTTCATATGCCATTTTTAAACCAGGCAATTTTTCTTTGCTTTGTTTTTCATGAAGCTCTGTAATAAGCTCTTGTACAGCTTCTGGAGTTTCATTAACTTGTATTATGGTATTGTCTTTACCACTTATTATTTTTTTAGCATTACCTAGATGATCTATGCTTATTAAATCCATGTCATCACCTAAATCTTCATTTATAACAGTAGCTCCTGTCATCAATGCTAAATCATTAAGTTTTTCTTTTTTAGTAAATCCATAAACTGGTGCGTCTACTATACAAACTTTAATGTTACCTTTCATTTTATTCATTGCTAACGCTGCTAAAACCTGAGGTTCTACATCTGCAATAATAAATAAAGGTTTATTATTTTTTATAACATACTCTAATATACCTTGTATCTTACGTATGTTTTCTATTTTTGATTCTACTATAAGAACTAAAGGATTTTTTAACTCACATGTTCCTTTAACTTGATCAGTAACAAAATGCAAGCTTTTAATTGGCTTTGCATATTGCATACCATCAATAATTTTAACAGATGATTCTAGTTCTTTAGACTCTTCCATCATTACGATACCTGTTTTTCCTACTTCTTTAAATGCACCACCTATTAGTTCACCTAATTTAACATCGTTATTAGCAGATATTGTTGCAACTTGATTAATCATATTGCCTTCAACAGGTATACTTATTTTTTCTAAATAATCAACAGCTTTTTTAATAGCTGAGTTTATACCTTGTTTTAATTCTCTAGTATTTGTGTTTTCTTCTACAGCATGTTTTAATATAGCTTCTGCAAGAACCGTGGCTGTAGTTGTGCCATCTCCTGCTTCTTCTACTGTTTTTCTAGCTGCTTCTTTTAATAATGTTGCACCCATGTTTTCAACAGCATCAAATAATACTACTGAGTTTGCAACAGTTACACCATCTTTGGTTATAATGGGTTTTCCATGATCATCTTCCAGGATAACACACTTGCCGCTAGCTCCTAATGTGGAGCTAACAGCTTTAGTGAGTTTTTCTATCCCTTTAAATATTTGATCTTTTGCATCTTTACCGAAGTTAAGATGTTTCACAAGTTTATTGGACATAATTTAATTGTATTTAATTTTATTTAAAGGTTTTCACGACTTTAGGTCCATTTAAGAACTCTATTTTTTTAGCATAATGAGCAATTGATGAATCAATGGCTTGTTCTGCTCCTTCAAGAGTTTCTCTTCTGGTTACGTCGATCCAAGTATCTTCGTCTTGTGGACTCTGGTACTCGGTTTGGTAGAAACCATTTGCTAATTGAGTTATCCTCCAGTGTTTTTTGTCTGAAAGATGTTTCCATAAGTTAATAGTTTCTTGGGTTAATTGTGGTTGACTATTCCACGTTCTAGTCGAATAATAAAACGTCATTTGGTTTGGGTT
>VMHT01171501.1_pt1 | contig 11543 bp, 11 predicted proteins | sample 4693611 | NCBI WGS metagenome assembly VMHT01 (sample SAMN12280063, study PRJNA550983) | marine metagenome | isolation source: seawater sampled from same location over 5 years 0.02-0.2 micron viral filtrate | place: USA: collected off the coast of southern California halfway between the port... ... | reverse complement strand
CCCCGCGGTGCCAAAACACCAAAGCGCATGATTTGTTTGGCACCGCCATCAATCGCCAATAAAACCGCAATGCCGTTTGGCGTTTTCAATGTGCCCAGTGCCGCCTCACGCCCGTCAATTTTGAGGTTTTGAAACCCGCTCAGCCTCTGGCCGGTCGCCCATGTGCTGCGCAAATAAGCCTCCGGTGCTTCATTGGCAATGCGCGCATCAAGGTCGAAAATAATCTGCACCTCATTATCATGCTTGGCGGTGACGCGGGTTTTGCCGTTTTTCAAGGTGAAGCCGCGCGGCACATCAAAGCGCAAGCCCAGCGCGGCATGCTCATAACGCCGCCCGCGCATAATGCCCTCGCGCGCGCTGTCACCAAACACCATGCCATCAATCATTTGCAAATGGCGGTCAGTGCCGATTTGACCGGGCGTCGGCATTTTCTCGGCCGCTGAATCGGCCTTTTGCTGCGCTTTGGCAATGCGCGCCTTATTATTCGGATGGGTCGAAAACCAGCTTGCTTTGGCCTCCTTGCCGCTCGATTGAAATTTCGAAAAAGCCGCCAGCGATGTCAAAAGCTCGCTCTGCGCCTGCGGTTCATAACCCGCCCGCGCCATCGCTTTAATGCCGAGATTATCGGCCTCATATTCATTATCGCGGCTATAACCGGCCAAAATGGCCGAGCCGCCCACATTGAGAAGATCGCCTGCCGCGCGACCACTAAGGCCGGTGCGCGCATTCAGCACCGCACCCAAAACCCCGGCCATAACGGCTGTGCCAACGGCGGCGGTTTGGCGTCTTGCGCCATGGCGCGCCGTGACATGGGCAATCTCATGGCCGATGACACCGGCCAATTCAGCCTCATTATCAGCCAAGGCCAACAGCCCGCGCGTGACATAAGTATAGCCGCCGGGCAGCGCAAAAGCGTTGACCATAGGCGTGTCCAGCACGGTAATGCGATAGTCAATATCAGGGCGGTCGGAATGGCGGCCAATGCGCGTCATCACCGCCTCAACATAAGCGTTTAATTTCGGGTTGATATAAGCCCCGCCAAATTCGCGCACAATATTGGGGTGTTGCTGCGCGCCGATTTTCGCTTCATCGGCTTCGCTCATCAATGTCGCGCCGCCACAGGCCGATAAGGTGACGGCCAGACATAAAGTCGCTATTCGTTTCGCGCGTTTCATCATCTCATTAAGTGACCTGTTTAGGCGCGCGCGGTCAAGTCACGAATGGGTGAGCGCGCCATGGCTGCCGCCCCGCCACGCGGCGGCGCAAGCAACTGGACGAATGAAACAGGCTTTTGTAGTCTTAGCCGATGGTCCCGTAGCTCAGTCGGATAGAGCACCAGATTCCTAATCTGGGGGCCGGTGGTTCGAATCCACCCGGGATCATTTTTTGCGTCTATCGGTCACGCTTTCACCGGCAATGCCCCAATTATCGGTCTCCACCTCATCAATAATGACGATGGTGGTATCGGGGTTTTTGCCCAATTCACTGGCCAGCAAATCCGTGACTTTGGCAATCAATATGCGTTTTTTATCCGCCGTCAAACCCTCGGGTGTCAGCTTGAAATTGACCAAAGGCACGGGCTTAAAACCGGTAAATTGTGCCGAAGCTCAATCTATCGCTTTCGGCATCGCCCATATCGGTCTGCACATATTCGAGCCGCAAAGAGGAATTATAATTGAGGCTGAAATCCGCCCCAAGGCCGAAGATAAAGCCGTCTTCCGTGCCATCATCCCTCTCGTCATTTTCGTTTTCTGGCGTAATATCAGAATCGCCGCGCGCAATGCCGAGACGCAAAAACGGCTCAAACCCCTCACCCGGGGAGCGCAAAATGCCTGACAAAGCCATCACGGAGGCTTTGTAATCATTAGCCCCCACTTCGACGCTGGAATGGGAACTATAGGAAAATTCAATCGCCAAAATCGGGTCAAACTGGCCACCGGCAACCACGGTGAAACCCTGGCTGTCAATTTCCGTATCATTGGCTTCATAGGTCATCAGACCGCCGCTAATACCGACATAATTTTGCGCTTGAGCGACGCCAAAAGGCATGGCCATGAGTGAGATAACAAAAAAGAGAATACGCATCAATCTGCTCCTGCATGTGATTCGTTTCACCGATTCTGCGCTTTTGGCGGAAAAAAAACCAGACCCTTAAGCTTATTTTGTCAGATGCCGCCTATGCGCTATATGTCTTCTTATGAGCGACACATCATTTGACCAGAAACCGCAAAAACAAAGCGGCCCGCCCATATTGTCTTGCTATGACGATTTGGCGGCCAGCGCGGCCTATGGCTGGTCAATGTTGGAGCGCGGCGTCAAAGACCGCAAAAGCGCCTTTCATACGCCCAGCGTCGCTACCCTTACAGCCGAGGGCGCGCCGACCATTCGCACAGTGGTTTTGCGCGGCTGCGATACGCAAAACAAGACCGTGCGCTTTCATACCGATACGCGCTCGGGCAAAATCGCCGAACTGCGCGATAACCCGCATGCCGCCATGCATTTTTATGATGCCAGTGCCAAAATTCAACTGCGCCTTGCGGTGCGCTTGGAGGCCCTGTCAGGCCCGGCGCATCAAGCGGCCTATGAGGCGGCATGGCACGCCACCCGCCCGATGAGCCGCGAATGTTATCAGGTGACGCAAAGCCCGGGCAGCGTGATTGACGACCCTTATGCGGTGGCCTTTGATGCCAAAGCCACGGATGATGGTGCAGATTATTTTGTGCCGGTTGCGGCGCATATATTGCGCATGGAATGGCTTTATTTGGCGGCGCGCGGCCATCGGCGCGCTTTATTTGATTTTGAAAATGACACGCAAAATTGGTTGGTGCCGTAAAGCAGATGCGACGCCCTGCCACTTGCCGGACGCTTGGCATGGCGGGCGAAAATGCTTATATGCTTAACATCAAAGGAGACGCCCCATGCGCAAAACACTCTTAACCGCTTTCGGTCTTGCCCTCTTCGCCCTGCCGGTTCACGCCGCTGACGCGGAAAAAGGTGCCAAGATTTACCGCAAATGCGTGTCCTGCCACATGATTGGCGATGGCGCGAAAAATCGCGTCGGGCCGCAATTAAACGGCATTATCGGCCGCGAGATTGCCTCCATCGGGGATTATAAATACTCCAAAGGCCTGGTGAAATACGCCGCCGCCCAAAAAATCTGGTCGGAGGAAAACCTCGCCGCTTATTTGGAAAGCCCGCGCAAAGTCGTTAAAGGCGGACGCATGGCTTTTGCCGGTCTGCGTAAAGAAAAAGACCGCAATGATATTATCGCTTATCTCAAAAAAGCGGCCAAATAAGCCTATTTCACGCGTTCCAAAATCGACAGATAATTGGCCACAGCCGCGCCGCCCATATTGAAAATACCGGCCAGCTTGGCATTTTCGACCTGCATCTCACCGGCATCATCCATAAGCTGGCGCGCTGCCATGACATGCATGGAGACGCCCGTTGCGCCGACCGGATGGCCTTTGGCTTTCAGGCCGCCTGACGGATTGACCGGCAATTTGCCGTCCTTATAAACCGTGCCGTCTTCCAGCGCTTGCGCGCCCTTACCGGCAGGCGTCAGCCCCATGGCTTCATATTGAATAAGCTCGGCAATGGTGAAGCAATCATGGGTTTCCACCAAAGATAAATCATCAAGCGTCAAACCGGCTTCATCCAAGCCTTTTTGCCAGGCCGTTGCCGGGCCTTCAAAAGCCGTGACATCGCGTTTTGACATGGGCAGATAATCATTGGCTTGGGCGCGGGCGCGGAACGCAATCGCCTTGTCATAACCCTGCGCCGTATCCTCATCGGTCAGGATAATCGCCGCTGCCCCGTCTGAAATCATCGAGCAATCCGTGCGCTTTAAAGGGCCGGCCACGAGCGGGTTTTTATCGCTCTCGGCGCGGCAGAAATCATATCCGAAATCTTTTTGCATATGGGCCAGCGGATTAACCGAACCGTTTTTGTGATTTTTCGCGGCAATTTTGGCCAGCGCATCGGCATGGTCGCCATATTGCTGAAAATATTTACCGGCAATCACGCCGAAAATGCCCGGAAAAGTGAGGCCCTCATCGCCTTCTTCCGGCATATAAGAAGCGCGCGACAAGCAACGCCCGACATCGGCGCTGGATAAATGGGTCATTTTTTCAACACCAATGGCCAGCACGCGGCGCGCGCGCCCGCTCTCAATTAAATTGGCCGCTTGAAACACCGCCGCCGAACCCGAACCGCAGGCATTTTCAACCCGCGTTGACGGGGTAAAGCGAAACGCCTCATTAACCTGCAAGGCCAGTGAGGAGATGAAATCCTGCTCCGACATGCCCGCATTAAAAGTGGCGACATAAATCGCATCAATCTCATCGGCGCCAACACCGGCATCTTCCATCGCCTCATTGGCCGCAGAAACGAGCAGCGCTTCCAGCCCTTGGTCTTCAAGTTTGCCGAATTTTGTGTGGCCCCAGCCAATAATGCATACAGACATGTTTCTCTCCTCGCAAATCAGTTGTCGCCAATACACAAAGCAGGCGCGGTTTTGTCAAGATTCTAAAAAGGCCATTATATCGGGGCCAATCTCATCTTGCAGGCCGGGGCCGATATCATGCCCCATACCGGCCACCGGTCGCCACAGCGCATGCGGCACGGTGTCCGCAATATGCTGGCCGCATGATATATCCAGCAGCGTATCGGCATCGCCATGAATGACCATAAATGGCACGGTGATGTTTTTGAGCCGCTGCGTGCGCGCGCCATCGGCCAAAGCCGCCGCCATTTGCCGAATAATGCCTTGCGGATGCCAGCAGCGTTTCACCAGTCTTTCCGCCAAAGCGCGGCGGTCGGCCTCAGGTGTCGGAAAGGCCGGGCTGGCATGCTGGCCAAGATTTTGCGTCACATAGTCAATCAGTTCGCCTTCATCCTCATTATCGGGCGGGGCCAATTCGCTGGCCGCCGGTTGCGGCAGGCTCGGATCGCCCGATGTTGACATGACGCAGATGACTTTGCTCATGCGCGCGCCATGCGAAAAGGCCAAATGCTGCGCCACCATGCCGCCCAGCGACATGCCCCAAATATGAGCTTTTTCAATGCCCAAAGCGTCCATCAGCCCGATAACATCTTTCGCCATATCGGCAATTTCATAGGGCACGGGAAAACTGGCACCGGCTTCGGCACCGGCCAGCAGCGCCATAATATCGGGCACTCCAACCGCATCCAGCTTGCTGCTTTCACCGACATCGCGATTGTCGAAAATAATCACGTCGAAACCGGCTTGGGTGAAATAATCAATAAAGGGTTGCGGCCATTGTATCATCTGCGTGCCAAGGCCACGGATGAATATGAGCGGCTCGGCACTGCGCTTTTCAGCCGCCTTAAAAACCTCGTAACACAGGCTTATTCCATTCGCATTTGCAAAAGCCATTTTCATCCCCTTTCAATTTTTATTGCTCTATACTGCCCGCAAGTTCGACCATTGGTAAAGCCCTGCTTGGAAGCATGATGCAACGCGATTTTAATGCCCTCGGCACTGCCCCTTCTTCGGCCCCGTTTGACCTCGCCATTATTGGCGGCGGCGCGACCGGTGCAGCCATTGCGCTGGATGCCAGTCTGCGCGGCTTGCGCGTTGCGCTGATTGATAAAGCCGATTTTGGCGGCGCGACCACGGCAGGCTCGACCAAACTGATGCATGGCGGGCTGCGTTATTTGGCCAATGGCGAGTTCAAATTGGTGCGCGAAGGCTTGCGCGAGCGGCGCCATTGGAGCCGCATCGCCAAACATCTCGTGCATCCTTTGCCTTTTGTTTTGCCCTGCTATAGCCAACAAAAACCCTCGCGCCTGACTTTGGGGCTGGGCCTCAGCCTTTATGACGGGCTGGCTTTTGACCGCAATCGCGGCGTCGATCCAATGCAAAAAATGCCCGGCTATCGCGCCATGACGGCGGCGCAGACATTGGGACTGGTGCCCGATTTGCCGTTGCAATTGGATGCGCCAAATGGCGATACGCCTCAGCAAAACGCCAAAGCAACGCCTAAGCTTACGGCAGGTCTGCTCTATCATGACGGGCAAATGCTATCGCCCGAAAGACTGTGTCTGGCCATGATACGCAGCGCCATAGCCGCCGGTGCGGTGGCCGTGAATTATGCCGAGGCGCGCGATTTCATCATTGAGGATAACCGGCTTGTCGGCATTGAGGTGAAGGATGGGCTGTCGCGTCAATCCGTGCGCTTGATGGCGAGTTTGACCATTAATGCCGCGGGGCCTTGGGCCGATGAGTTGATGCGCGCCGGGGATACGCAGCCGCCACAAAAGAAATTAGTACGCTCCAAAGGCATTCATATTGTGACGCGCAATCTGACCCGCGGCGCGGCTTTGGCCATGCCGATTGGCGATGAGCATTTATTCATCACCCCCTATATGGGCATGAGTGTGCTGGCGACGACGGATACGAAATTTGACGCCGCTCCCGATAAGGCGCGCGTTACCAAAAGCGATATTGAGATGCTTTTGGCAAAAGCCAATCGCGCCCTGCCCGCCGCCAAATTAACGCCCAAGGATGTGGTTTTTTCTTATGTCGGCTTGCGCCCGCTGGTGGCTGATATGGACGATAAGAGCGATGCGACTTACGGGCTGAGCCGTGGCAGTGAGATTTACGACCATAGCCAATCGGGCGGCGTTGTCGGTCTGATATCGGCTTTGGGCGGCAAATGGACAAGTGCGCGGCGGCTGGCCGAGCAAGTGGTGGATTTGGCCATGCGTAAACTAGACGCCAAAACGGTGGCCTGCCGCAGCCATGTGACGACTTTGGAATGTGCGCCGCGCGATGATTTGGGTCGCTTCATGGACGAGATGCGCGCCCGCTTTGATAGCTTCGACACGGCCAGTATTGATTTAATGAGCCGCCTTTACGGGCGGTTATTACCGCGCATGATGGCCGCCAATGCGCGCGGTCTGAGCGGGCTGAAGGATAAGCTTTTGGCGCGGCGCGTGGCCTTTGCCGTTTCCGATGAAATGGCGCTGACGCTGGAAGATATTGTGCTGCGCCGCTTGGTCGAAGGACAGATTGGCGGCCTCAGCACCAAGCAAATCGAGCTGATTGCCGATTGGCTGCAAGCGCGGCTGGGCCATAGCGAGATAGAAATGCGCCGTCAAAGAAAAGAACTGGCGGCCAAACTGAAGCAGCCCGTCTAACGCCCCTAAAGCGATTAGCCGACGCGGCGTTCTTGACCTTCCCAATAAGGCTCGCGCAATTCGCGGCGCAAAATTTTACCCGACGGATTGCGCGGCAGGGCCTCGATGAAATCAACCGATTTGGGCAATTTATATCCGGCAATGCGCGCGCGCGCGAAATCGATAATCTCTTGCTCGCTCAATTCCTTGCCCGGCGCGGCGACCACACAGGCCTTCACCGCCTCGCCCCATTTTTCATCTGGCACACCAATCACCGCGACATCGGCAATATCGGGATGGGCGAAAAGCGCGTTCTCGACCTCAGCCGGATAGACATTCTCGCCGCCCGACACAATCATGTCTTTCACGCGGTCATGAATAAACACATAGCCTTCGGCATCGAGAAAACCGGCATCACCGGTGTAAAACCAATCCTTCTTAATCGCCTCACGCGTGGCATCGGGCTTATTCCAATAGCCCTTCATAATCGTCGCGCCGCGCAAGACAATCTCGCCAACCTCGCCTTGGGCGACCTCTTGACCGTCCTCATCGACAATCAGCACCTCGACACCGGCATTGGGCTTGCCGCAAGAGCGCAGCTTATTGCGCGCCGGGTCATGGTCTTCGGGTTTCAAATTCGTGCCGCCGCCCGTGGTCTCGGTCAGGCCGTAAACTTGCACAAAATCGCATTGAAATTTGGCTGCCGCCTGCACCAATAATTCCTCGGCAATGGGGGCCGCGCCATAAATCACTTGCCGCACACTCGATACATCCGCCGCGTCAATATTGGGCTGCTGCAAGATGAATAAAATCACCGCCGGCACCATGAACAATACACTGACTTTTTCAACCTCAATCAGGCGCAAAATCTCAACCGGATCAACCTCCGGCAGCACCGTCACTTTCGCGCCCTTATACAGGCCGATAAGCCCGACATTGACACCGGCAATATGAAAGAGCGGCATGCATAACAGCACATGGTCATCTTGCACCCATCCGGCCCAATCGGCGGATTGAAGAAATGCGCTTTCCATATTGAGATTGGTTAATTGCACACCTTTGGGATGGCCGGTCGTGCCGGATGTATAAAGCTGGATAATATCGTCATCGGGATGGTAATCCATATCCGGCGCAATCGCCTCGGCTGCATTGCGCCAATCGTCAAACGAGGCCCATTCATCATGCCCGCCATCCATCGCAATAACGCGCTTAATGTTGGGGCAATCGGCCAAAATGCTCTCCACCAGCGGCACAAAATCTTTGCCGACAAACAGCATTTCCGCCTCGGCATCATTCAACACATAAGCCACTTCCGGACCGGCAAGGCGCGAATTGACCCCCACCACAACGCTGCGGGTTTTTTGTGCGCCATAGAGCAAGTGAAAATATAAATCTGAATTGGCGCCCATAAATCCAATGCGCGTATGCGGCGCAATGCCCTCGGCCAATAGCGCTTGCGCCGTTTGATTGGCGGCATGGCTCAACGCGCCATAGCTGGTTTCGCGCCCTTGATATACCAATGCGGTCGCGTCGGGCTGGCCGGTGGCTTGCGCTTCCAGCGCATGAATAAGAATAAAATCGCTCATAATGAACTCCCTCACTTGTGACGCATTGGTGTCGATTTTCGTCACAAAGTTTAGCCGTGCGAAAAACGATGTAAAGAGGGAGAATTTGCGTTAGCCTGATTTTTCAAAATTCGGGGGAGAGAATTATGAGTTTGGCGCATCCAAAATTTGCCTATGAAAAAGGCTTACATCAAATCGGCAATGGTGCTTATGCGTGGCTGCAACCTGATGGCGGCTGGGGCTGGTCAAATTCCGGCTTGATTGTCGATAATGATAAATCCCTTATCGTCGATACTTTATTCGATGTGCCGCTGACCCAAGACATGCTGGCCGCTTATGCCGATGCCGCACCGGCTGCCCAAAAGATTGATAAGATTATCAACACGCATCACAATGGCGACCATTGCAATGGCAATTGCTGCTGCCCTGATGCGGAAATTATCGCGCATAAATTAACCGCCGAACATATGGCTGCCGAGCCGCCGGAAATGATGGTCGGCTTTTTGGAGGCCGCGCCCGAGCTTGGCGTGATGGGCGATTATTTCACCAGCTGCTTCGGCCCGTTTGATTTCAAATCGGTTGACCAACGCCTGCCCGATACGCTGATTGAAGAAGAAACAACCATTAAGCTGGGCGATAAGGATATTCACCTCATTCCGGTCGGTCCGGCCCATACGCCGGGCGACACGCTGGTGCATGTACCGGCTGACCGCACGGTCTATACGGGCGATATTTTATTTATTGGCGGCCACCCGATTATTTGGGAGGGGCCGGTGCAAAATTGGATTGATGCTTGCGACCGCATTATTGCTATGGATGTCGAGACGATTATTCCGGGCCATGGCCCTATCACCACCAAATCCGGTGTTGAGGAAGTGCGCCATTATCTGGTCACCATGCGCCAAGAGGCGCGCGCGCGCTATGAGGCGGGGATGAGTTATAAAGAAGCGGCCTTTGATATTGCGCTGGGCGTGTTTGATGATTGGGGCGACCGCGAGCGCATTGTGATTAATTGCGCCACCATGTTCCATGAATTTGGCGCGCAAGATAAAGCCGAGATTACCGAATTATTCACCGGCATGGCCGAATATGCCAAAGCCCGACCGCAGGAAAAATCGGCTGAATGAGCGAGATTGACGCCACCGGCCTGACCTGCCCCATGCCGGTTTTACGTTTGCAAAAAACCCTGCGCGATAAGGCGCAAGGCGCGCGGGTGACGCTTTTGGCCAGCGACCCGATGGCGGCAATTGATGTGCCGCATTTCTTAAATGAGCACGGCCATAAGCTCATCGCCCGCGACCAAGAAGACGGCCCGGGCGATATGCAAATCTTAAAATTTGAGATTGAGAAGGGCTAGGCGATAAGGTTATTTGGTCGAACGTTCCGTTTGCTTTTTAGCGATGAAATTTTCTCTATCCAAAAGCTTGCCTTTTAAAACCAAGTCGCAATCTTTTTCGTTCTGAGCTTGAACTTGGATAACGACCCCGCCTTTAGCCATTGCCTCTATCTTACATTCAACAAATTTTGATTTTTCATCATATTCATAGATTGCGGGTTCTTCCACCCATACAGTTTTGCAGTATCCAGTTTTATTTCCGTATAGATCAGTGTTGCATTTTTCAACGGGATGCTTTCTGCGCGGATTAACCCTACGGGCGACCTTGTAGTTATGATAATCAGATAGATTCCACGAAAACACCTCAACGCCACGAAGATTGGAAAGACCAATGGCATTTTGCACATTCTCTTCCGTAAGATGGCCTAAAAATAAACATTCTAACCCGCCATCACCCGTATTACAGTTCCGCGTAACATCCGCATATTCAGAAATTTGGTGTTCAAGCAGTTTTTGGGTCGATGGTTGCCGAGCAAAAGTATTGTTCAATTCCCATATAGGAAGCCCCACATAAGCCGACAAACTTTTTTCAAAATCATAGGGTTCGCCCGCACAGCCAATTAGGACTGCAACCATCGCAGTTAAAACGGGAAGGTGTAGTGTTTTGTGGGTCATTGCCTGCCTCTTCTTTTAAAGAAGTTTAGGCAAATTCACTCAAAGACAGCAAGCCGGAAATTGAGGCTAGGCCCACGCCGCCTTTACCTCATCGGTAAAGCTGACCGTCACCTTATCGCCCGCTTCAATAACCGGACGTTTAATGAGGGTCGGATTGGCAAGCATAAGCGCGATGAGATGTGCGTCATCCGCATTGGCCTTATCGGCATCGGATAATTTGCGCCAGCTCGTGCCGCGCTTGTTTAATAATTTATCCATAGGTTGCGCGGCCAGCCAGCGCGTCACCATATCTTGGCTGAGGCCGTCTTTGCGAAAATCATGAAAGGTAAAATCGGCACCCTTATCGGCCAGCCAGACCCGCGCCTTTTTCACCGTGTCACAATTGGGAATACCGTACACCGTCAGGCGCATTATTCAGCCGCTGCGTAACCGGCGGTTTGCAAATCCGGTGTGGTGTCAATAATGGCGCGATAGCGCGTCGCCGTTTTAATGCCCAATTCAGCGCGCACATCTTCCAGCGGCAAGCTCAGCAAACGCTCCCATTCCGCGGTGGGCAGACCCTTGGCCAAACGCCCCAGACGAAAGCCCTCCAAAATCGCTTTGCCAATGCCCAGACCCGGCGCCTCTTTGCGCGATACCAAATAGCCAAACAGGATAATCAGCAAAATGCCCGGATTGCCAAGCTGACGCCATGTCACCGCCAGCAGGCACAACTCGCCCAACGGGTCGCGGCCATAGCCGGTGGACACATGCCATAAATCATGCGCGTCGCGTTGGCGCTCATGATATTTAATTTGCGCCGCGCTCAATTCGCGCATTTCTTG
>VMHT01134509.1_pt1 | contig 11543 bp, 5 predicted proteins | sample 4693611 | NCBI WGS metagenome assembly VMHT01 (sample SAMN12280063, study PRJNA550983) | marine metagenome | isolation source: seawater sampled from same location over 5 years 0.02-0.2 micron viral filtrate | place: USA: collected off the coast of southern California halfway between the port... ... | reverse complement strand
TAGCCCAACTTAGCTAAGTCTTGCTCAAAGTCTTTTTTAGTGTAGCTTTTTTTATTACCTTTTTGCTCTTGGTATACTTTTGCTAATGGAGTTACTACACTCTTCTCAGCAATCTCGGTAATTCTAAATGAGGGTTTAGCTTTTAGCTGTTTTTGGAGCTTGTCTCTATCAACTTTTCTGCTGAAGAAATCTGGTAAGAACTTATTGAACGCCTTTGGGAGACTTTTGTTGGTCTTACTTTGGTAGTTTTGGACAATTTCAGTAAATCTTTCACGAGCTTTCTCTCGGCTGGATTCATCTGTGATAAATCTAAATTGTCCATTTTCTTCTGAATAGTTTTCATAATTATACTTTTCCGCTATTGCGTGTATGAAGTTAACATCAATATCTCCAAAGTTCCACAATAAAATATCTTGCTTATTTCCTCTGGATCGTATCGTTTTATTTTGTACACCTAAAAATGTTAATGCACCTTTTAAAGTTTTAAGATCTGTTTTAGGTATTGTTATTTTTAATAAAGAATCTTTTCCATCTGGATCACCAATAAATGTTGTAACATCAATTTGATCAAACATCAATCCAGTTAATGCTCCACGATATTCTAAAACTTCTGGATCTTGTTTACCAAAAAATCTGGTAACCATTGATGGCTCGTCACCGTATTCTTCTGTAAAACCTACAGAGCTTCTGGTAGCTGTACCTAATCCTAACTCTTCATCTAACTGTGATACGAATTGCCTGGCTTTAAATTGTCTTTCCCCCTCACTGCGATCAACAGCTTCTTCTGGTGTTATAGTCTCAGTTTCTCGGCTAAAAAATTGATAATCTGGGTTAGGTGTGCCTGTAAAAACATCTTGTCCTATATCAGCCATTTCCATTAATTGTTTTGTAACATTGCTTTCATCGGCTGTCATCATAAAATTTGTTTGCGTAACCAGCATTCCCCAGTTCTTTTTTCTCATATCTGTATCGGGAAGATCCGCTATTAAATCATCAATTGGTATTGGCTCTTTTAATTCTACTAATGTATCAAATATTTGTTCTGCTGGATATACATCGTGTTTTTCAAACCGATCTTTACCAGTACGAATTTCTTTTAATGTACCTACATAAATAATTTTACGTCTTAATTGTGGTGAATCTGGCTCTGCGTTATCTTTTGCAATTTCAGTAAGATTAATTTTTTCTTTTTTATCTTTCTTTGCTTTGTTTTTATTTGCTTCTTGTATTTCTTTATTTACAATACCAGATATAACTTGAACATTGTTATTATTTTCTTTTAACAGTTTATTTAATCTGCGTTTACCAATCACCTTAGTAAGTTTTTCTTTTACTCTGTTTTGAAATGATGGATTAGCAACCTGGCTACCTTTAATATCATCGTATGCAATAACAGCAACCGTGTTAAAACCTTCTTTGCCGTTTTTAACTAATTTCGTTGCCCCCGCTTTAGATAATTGAAATCCTTGAAAGTTTTCAGTATATCGTAAGCCAAATGGATTTAACTTACCATCAAGATCCCTGGCTACCATATCGGCACCAATAACAAACACACCAACAGGATCAACTTTACCTACTTCACTAATACGGTATGAAACACCACCATCTGGAGTTGCCTTACGACCTTCTATTTTTGCTACTTGCTGAACTTTTTTAGCTTGATCAGCTTTTTTACCAACCGTTTTAAAATCAGTAGCTTGTTCTAATTTTTGTATTAAAGATTCGGGTACCTTGCCTTCACGAATTGCTTTACGTAATCTGAAGGAGTCTCTAAGGATAAGTTTAGCTTGTGCAACAAAGCGGTCAAATACATCTCGGAGTCTGGCACCAATGGACTGATGGACTTTTCCTTGTACCGCAAAGCGTACTGCCGTTGAACTGAACCATTCTTGATCACTTTCTCCTTTGTCTGTTTCTCCTGTTGCTTCGTAAAAATTTTTTCTTTCTTCTTTAATTTCATCTGTAAACTCCTCTCCTCTGTTTTCTACTTCTGCATTATAAAACACTTCAGACATTTCTTCATTAACCGCAACAAATTCATCAGCCATACGGTCTGATGTTCCCGCTGTAGATATACGTATTACACCATCCGATGTACGCCCTACAACCATTAAATCCTCTGGGTTTGCATCTTCACTAATACCGTGATCTGTTAAAATTTTCTTTACTTGTTCATCACTTAGCTCTTCATCTTGGATTTCATCAGCCATTGTACGATCTAAAAATTCACGTTCTATTGTAACGCCAGACTCTGACTCTGCCTTATTAATTAGCTTTCCTACAAAATCAGTACCTTCTTTTTGTTGATCTTTAATATTTAATTCTGATGCAAGTCTGCGTACATCTTGATCTGTCTCAATATTATTAACACGGCTTTGTATTTCTTCAGCTTCTTGTTGCTGTGCTTCTAATTGTTTACGTTGACCGCGTACCTGGATCGCTGTAGGAGCAGATAACGCACCACCAGATCCCGCACCAACAATATAACTATCTACAGCACCTTCAAAAAGCTCACGATCTGGATCTTCTCCAGTTAATTGTGCATTTAAATTTTGCATTACTGTAGTAGCAAATTCTTCCCATCCTTCTTGATTCATTGCTTTTGGTACAATATATCTACTTGATTTATCCTGGAATGTTTTCTTTATTGTTTCTTTTAATACTTTATCACCTTCTTTACGCCCTAAAGTTCTTGCAAGATCGCTACGCACTTTTTTAAGTGTACGCCCAATACCAGCAGATCCCATTTGTTCAAATACGCCTTCTGATAAACCATCAACTAAAGCATTTAAAATGCGAGTATCATCAGCCATTTCTGGCATTTCTTCTAACAAGGTTGCATTTTTTGAACCACCAGTTACCGCAGTAACAATTGGTACCATTACTTTAGGAGCTAAACCATAATATCCACCAGCCATAATGGAAGCAGTTACAGGAATAGATTCAACAATACTTGAAACAGTAAGCCCTAACGCATCTACAATATTACCTTCTTTTATATAATCAGTAATTCCTTGATCATATCTGGTGTTTTCTTCACGGTAATGATCTGCCTGTTCCTTGTAATATGTTGCCACTGGATTGTTAATTAAATACTCTTCCATTTCCCTGGTGCCATCATCCATAAATTCTAAACCAGGTATTTTAGCTAATCCTTTTTGTGGTAAAGATGCTAAACTATAAATGAATCCAGGAGCCGTAGCTAAACCGTGCCCTAACCGTGCTGATCCAGATGCAAGTGATTCGTATAATGTTTCTGAGAATGGTTGCTTTTTTTCTTGTTGATTTTTAACAGGACTATACTCTTGCATAGGTCTGCTAATATTGCCACCACGCACTCCACGATCAAAGTATCCAGGGTTATACGCTTTATCTAAAACAGAACGCTGAACTTCTTCTGGCTCATTCTCAACTTGTTTTTCTATTTTACTTAAACCACTTAATACCGCCTCTGGTTCTTCAGAAGTTATTATTGATTCTTGGCGTTTACGTTCAAGTTCTAAGTCTCGATCTGCTTGTTCTAATAGGTCATCTATTAGATTTCGTGAAAGTTCTTGCGGTGTGAATGGATCAGCCATTATTCACCATAGCCATATTTTTGTGTGATATAATTCTTTATCGCTTCTCTTATTAAATAATCTGCACGTTTTGGATCAATGCTACTGCCACTAAATGTTTTTCTTAATTCTTGTATTTTATCTTCAACATCTCGTACTCGATCTTGTTGAGAAAATGATCTTCCAGCTTTTGTCGCTTCTTGAGATGTATTTAAATCTCTTTTAATCATATCCATTCGTTTATTTGCAATTCTTGTTGGTGTACCACGTTCACCTATTTGTGTTGCTTTATAATCCTCTGAAGCCATATAAGATTCCCTTGCATCTTTATTTCCCCTAACAGTTTCACGGTTTATTTTTTGTATTTCTGGATCTGGAAAATCTCCAGGGTATAACGCATCTCCACCCGAAGTCGATATTTTACTTCTGGTTTCTTTTAATTGTTTTAATAAACGAGATTCTGCTTCAGCTCCAGTTTCCGATTCTTTTTTTTGAGCTTCTTTAAATTGCTTTTTTTCACTTTCTAATAATGCTTTACGTTTTTCTTTAAGCAAATCTTTTGCATACTTTGCTTCTTTACGTTTTGGCAGACTTTCTGAAAATTCTTTTTGCAATTGTTTAGCATCTAACTTTGCCATGATAACCTCTATTTAAATAGTTGTGGATATAATTTTTGTAAAAGTTTTAATCTTTCTGCGTGATCTTCATTTGTTTCAGCTTTTCCTAAATACTCTAAGGCAGATTTAGTACTTCCATCTATTGATTTTGCATCAGCTTCTAACTGTTCAATTGATTTCATTCTACCACCTGGTGAGTTGGGATCTAACCCGCCTGTAGTTCTTGTTTCTCCTGTAGGCGTTACATAATTTCTTGTATTACCAAGTCCATATTTAGCAACAGCATCAACATAGCTTTTTGTTTTTGATGCTTCACTTTCTTTTTGCCCTAATTCTAATTTATCTGCACGTTGTTGAGCTTGATCACTTAATCCAGCTACAGTATTTAAACCAGCAGTAAGCATTCCTATACCAGCCTGTCTACGCTCCGCTCTATCTTGATCTAATCCTCTGGCGTATTGCATTTTAGCATCTGATTTTGCTCTTTCTTCATTTTGAAACATTTCTCTACCAGTATCTGCTACGGTTCTTCTTACATCTGCTTCAGCTTCTCTAAGACCACGTTGTGCGGAAACACTACCTTGCATACCCCTATTAATTAAACCGCCCATATACCGCTTATTTGCCACTGCGGATTGCCTACTGGCTGTTCTGGATACGTTTCCAATAATGCCTGTTTCTTGTCCTTTAGATAATGCACCATCTCGTTTAACTTGTTTAAGCTGTCTGCCATACGCAGAACTGCCGAATTTTGGTCGCATAAGACGAGATCCAGACTGTATTGCCTGAGATCCACCTTTTAATAATAATGCTAATGTTGCGGGATCCATGAGTTACTCCATTTCAATTTGTAATCTTTCTAAGGTTAATGCGTTTGTGCTACTGGCTGTAGCTACTTCCACTTCAAATTTCTTTGCATAACGTTTGATTGGAAATCTATTGATACCGCCATTTGCGGTAATTGTTTTTGTAAAGGATGCAGATGTGGCACCATCTAAATAAATATTATACGTAATATCATCACTGCCTGTAAACTGCACCGTTCCGTATCTAAGCAATCTTTTACGGTGTAAATCAAGGGGAAAACGCTTACTTTTCCATTTACCTACACTTGCTGTCGCTGTATCAAATTTGATGATTTTATTGCTGGTTTTATCGTAGTCTAATGGTATGCCTGTTTCATCGTAGGCTAAGATATCTAATACGCCTGTACCTACATCTATTTTACGCCAGGTTTCTCTTACATAATTATACGCCCAGACTTTTTGATTTGAGCCTTCCATCCACTTATAAATAATCTCTTGTCTACTGGGATCATAAATACCTTTAATCGCTGTTTTATCTGTAGCCAGTAAGAATTGATCATCTATTTTATCAGATATTTTATCCATTACAGATGGCGTTGCTGTTGAACTTGCGACCATGTTACTGGCTATTCTGTAAATACCATCGTGATAAACAAAGTATATACTATCATGTACTTCAACTACTCCTTGAGGTGCAACATTTCCAATGTTGTTTTTTGATTCTACAACCGACCAACCATTTGGGTTTGCTGAGTCTGATACACTTAAAATAAATATAGCTTGTGGTTTAAATATAACCAGTCTACTAAATAGTACAGCAAGGCCAGTAATATCCCCACCTTCTCTGTCATCAAATGTAATTACGTTTCCTACTGGTACTGTATCAAATTGATTTAGCTCACTATACGCAATCCAATCTCTGTGTTCTTCTGCTTTATCTTCGGGGTTTAGTACCACATTACCTAAAAATAATCTTCCTTTAAGTTCTCTTGCGTATTGACCATTTACTCTATTACTATAAATAGTTTGCGTTGGTGTTTCCCCTAAATCTTCTAAACGAAAATCTCTGCACGTAATTGTTATTTTATTGGTTTCTTTTGTAAAGCCCACACCAGGAGTTGTAGATCCCTGGGCTGTTGCGACACTAAATCCTTCTAATAGTTGTGCTTGTCGATCTTTTGTCTCTAAATCAGAAGCACCAAACGATTCTGTTGTTTTTATCCAGCAACCACCAATATCATTATCAAATGCACTATTACCTTCAATTTCTACTGATTTTTCCCCAAAGAAAACAATACTTCCCGATAAACTGTTAGCCGTAATGTTACTACTGAAGTCTGCATAATTGTTTGGAGCAATAAAGCCTATATTGTTACCGCCATATGCTCCGCTGGATCCTTCATATCTTGTTGAATACGTAGTATAATCTCTTCTTTTTAATTTCCAAGCAGAGCCGTTAAAGTTTCCACTACTATCTAAATAATTGTTACCAAAATTTGCATTTGCATCTAATTTTAACCTGGTATAATCATGCGTTCTTTCTCTGGAAATAGAAGTACCATTAGCGTGAGCAACTTTGGATAAAGCTGGTCTACTTGCAATAGCAATCATGTGTTCGCCACTGGCTACACTTCGTAGCTTTATATTACCAGTCGTACCGCCAGATGTAGCATTTGGAGTCCCAACAAATGAAGTTGTTCCTACACTAACAATTGTAATTGTTGTGGTTGTATGAGTTCCTATTTTTATTGTATCTCCTGTTTTAATAACATTTGCGATATTTGTTGTAACTTGAAATGTTTTATTCACGCCACTATCCCAGGCGTGACTTGTAGTAAGAGTAAAGCCTGTATCAACAAGAGCATTATCAGCAAGAGGAGTAGTTGCTACGGCTGTTGAGGCTAATGTCATTACTTCATCTTCTACAATAAGCAAAGAACCGTTGTTAACATTATTTGATGTTGCAACCATATACAATTGGCTGTCGTTCATTACTCGAATTGTGCCAATCGTCATGTAAAATAAAAAATCATTAAATGGATCAAAGTACCCAGAAGCATTACTTCCTGGATCAACTCCATCAAATCCCCCATCTGATTCTATTGCATATTTATTTGTACCTATAAAAGTTTCATTATACGTAAGAGATTGTATTTCGCTTCTATCTGTAGGCGATGATGCTTTTATATAGATAACACTATCGCCAGAATATTGCAATTGTATATCTTTAATAGTCGTAACGCTACTAAGATCGTTACTACTATCTACAAAGGTCATATGCCCTATTAATTGAAAGTTACTGTAGACACCCGCATTCCCAATTGCTCTATAGAAATTGATGCCTGTAATGCGTTTATTTAAATTATTTATATCTGCAATTTCTACTTCAAGCTCTAATATATGTTTTTGGATATCGTTTTCATCTAAGACCAATTCATCGCTCTTATCAAATAAACTTTCTTGTACGCCATCGTACACAGCCGTGCAGTTATATTTTACGGTATCTCCACTTCGTAAAAGTGTATCCGCTTTATATTTGCGTTTTAACGATACTTTAAAAGGATTATTTAAGGTGTTTACATATCCGTACCAGTTTGGCGAAATTGTCACCGAACTATTAAACATACTTCTATCTATATAGCCAAGCCATAGCCCTTTAGACTCAGTGTTTGACACTTTGCCAATTGCTCCAGGAATAAAACGAACTGTATCACCACTGGGTACGATTGGGTTTTTATCGGTTTGATGATAGATTACAGGCGTTGAACTTGCATTGGTTGCAGATATTTCTGGAAAATTGTATTTAGAATTAAGATCAGTCCAACCGTAATTCAGAGATCCTGTACCCGCCCATGTATTTGATGCCCAACCAATATCTGTAATTCTATTTAAGGCAGATTTAGGGTTGTCTGATGTGTCTGTATATTCAATACCATATGCTTGAATGTATCCTTTTGCGTGTTCAAAGAACTGATTCCCACTACCAGTACCAGTTACCACATCATCTATACAAGTTGGGTTCCATCCTTTATAAGTATTTGGTGTATTATTATTTAATCCTAATACTGTTTTACTTGTATCTACTCGATAAACAACACCATGCACCATTGGATTGCTCGAATCATTGTATACACCACTATCATTTGTACAGACCATTAAATACTTTGTACCACTGGGATGTCTATAAGCGTTTTTTATTGCCGTAATTACAGTGGAGGTTGTAAAGGTACTATGAACAGATGCCCAACTTAAAATTACTGTAGCATCGTTATGGGTACTATAATGTAAAAATTTATCGCCACCACGCTGATAGTATTTAACAATAGATTCATTTTTATTACTGTTTTCACCAAAATCCATTTTGGTCATAAGTAATAGCTCTTCAGCAATTGCACCAGTATTTGCCCAACTGGCTGAACCATTATTTAAATCTATGTAATGAAATTTATGATTAGAGCTACTTGATTCTCCTAAAACTAAATATTCTTTGCTTCCACTTACTGTATTAACAATAGAAGTAAGACCTCGCCAAGTATACCCAGAAGTTTGAGATGGGATTCCATTAATTCCATCTACTGTACTTGAACCCATTTTATATAAATATGGACTATTATCTGGAATCATTAAATATAAATCACCAGTGTTAGCCGTATAAAAATAAGCACTATTATATGTATCATTTGGATCACCCCAATCAGAATCTGCGGGATCGTGACCATCAAACCCAGTTTCTACAATTGTACCATTACTTTGTACAGTGTATTTAACTACGGCATTATACCTACTACCACTGCCATTGTAAGCACTATAATACACCCATATAGCATTACTATGATTTGTCATTGCGTTTACTTTAAACGTAGAATAATTTTTAAGCTGATTATATAACGTAGTATTTAATTGTGCAGTAGTACCACCAATAGATGTTCTTATTCTTCCCTTACTTCCAGACTCATAACTATGCATACATAATACTTTACCATTTAAAGAAAGTAATGCAATATTCTTAAAACTTGCCGTTGCGTTACCATTGTCTAAAAAAGAGGCATTTGCATCAACAGTTAGATGCGTTGCGTGTTTGCCCCCATAAGATACATTACGACAACCACTGTCTTGAGCCGTAGCAAAAAAACTACCGCCCCAGGCTGTAGCACTATCTGTATTAATAAAATGCTGATTACCAGTTTTATAATCTATTTTATCATAATTATCTGTGTTTGCAATTGCCCCAGCAGAAGGTTCAGTGGCATTATCTTTTACATCTGTAATTAAGATATAATCATCTTCAACTAAACCACTATCACCATTTGTTGTAAATATTGCTATTTCATCTTCAATCTGTAAATGATCTGTGACTGCGGGTACATCTGGATCATACCAGAATAATTTAACTTGCTTTGTACTACTATCGATTAAAACTAAGATATATCTATGTTTTGTTGCTCCCAGCTTATCTGATATAAACGTAAATACGTTATAGACTACAAAAGAGCGTGATAATTCTGAATTAACCTCACCTAATAAAAACGTAGGCACATTAGCGGGTTGACCAGCTCCAAAAGTTTTCTCCAGCTTCCCATCACGAATACGGAGATTCTCCATGTTTTGAGCAATATGTTCTGGTAGATCTTCTATATCTACATTAGTGATTACCCCACCGAAATCTGATATGTCAATAAATTCTGCCATTAAAGCGATGTATTCGGATAAATAGGATCAACTAAACTATTTGAAGAGCTATAATCAAATGGTAAACCCTCACCAACTACCTGGGTAGCTGGATTCTGGTTATATTTACCAAGTATACCGTATGCTCGTTGTTCTGCATCCTGTTTCCGTGCTTGGTTATTTGACAGTCTCCAAAGCTCTGCTTCAGCCAGTTCTACTAATGCATCGTGAAAGATAGCGTTTAAATCGCTTATATTATCTGTAGCATCTGATAGTGCAGTTGGCTCTTTAATAAAGTAACAATCCACGTTTGCAGTTGTGTTATAAATATAAATTCTGTTTTTAAAGATAAAATACACTGGTTCTGTAGAACTGAAGCCTACATATCCTGTAGTAAAATCTTTGGCCATATCAAACGATATCTTCCGTACAAATTGATTATTAACTACTCTAATGCCAATAACGCCTAATGCACCACCAAAGGGGGTAGAGTCAAGCGTAGCACTATTGGGTATAAAATACCTTTTAAAATGCGTGTCTACTTCCGTATCTGTTGATAGGGATATGTTTACCTTAAGTGTCTGTAAATCGCTTAATAAATGCGGATTAAGAAGCTGTATGAGCTTATCCTGGGCAATATTTAAGTAACGAAGTTTTAACGTATCATTATAAAGATCCCCAGAGGTATCTTCCAGGCGATCTCCTAATACTGTTAGCATGGTTGCTGTTGTCATGGTTTCTCCAGGGTTACCAGCCCCCACCGAATGATGAGGGCTGATGTGTTAGTTTACTATTAAGCGTAATCCAATGGTGAATATAGATTCTTCACTACGCAATGAGCTTTACGATTTGTAATAGCAAGGTTACCATAAGTATGAACCTTCTGCACAAATGTGTTACTCTTTGTATCTTCAATCATATCAGATGCAGTGAATTTTGCACCAGAATTAAAGAACATATAGAGGTAGTTAGAATTTAAAAAATAAATTCTACCATCATTATTGGTTGCACTATTAGCTGGTGAAGCTACTGCTTGTTGAGCTGTTACCATATCCTGGTCTGCAACAATATCAATTCCACGATAGCTTAGTCCAACAAAGCCCATTTTAGCCATACGATCTGACTCAAAACTGCCACGTTTTTGATCAGCAAGTTCAGACTCAATAAGATCGTATATGTACTGAGGGCATACAATAATGTCTGGGCTTTCACCAGTTTGAGCTTTAGAGTTAGCAATACCACGAGCAAGTACACGCAAGATATACGTATCTCTACCAGCATCTTGCATATCATCTTCGTCTAAAAAGGTATGTGCTGGAGAACCATTAGTACCAGTAGAATCTACAAAATTAGAAGCGTCTAATACTGGAGTTTTCCACCAGGCATTAGAACCAGGTGCAATACCGCCAACAGTAGAAGAATCATCTGCTAAAACAGCTATTGGATTAAACGCATCAGTAGCTAAAGCAGTAGCAAACATATTTTCAGCTACTGTTTTTTCAAGTGACTTCTGTAAGTTTGCAACTTTAGCACCAACAATATTTTTAATCGCTTGTGGGCTGTTCATAAGAAGAGTTTCTTCTTTGGTTAATAAAAAGTGACCAGTTAGCATTGTTGGATTAAACGATGCAGTCTTTGCAATTTCAGCAATTGCTGGTGTGTATGCACTACCAAGAGCGTGTTTATCTCCGAACACACTTGAACCGCCATCAGCGTACTCAACTGGCACTACGATTTCACGACCATTAAAGGTCTTTGCTTTACCCTTCAGTATTGCAAGTAATGGATGAGACTTCTTAAAGATGTTATCATACAAAACTGGCATATAATACTGCTGAATAAGGGCACTTAACGATGCGGATCCTGTTCCGCTTACTACGATATTAGACATTTAT
>VMHT01041160.1_pt1 | contig 11545 bp, 9 predicted proteins | sample 4693611 | NCBI WGS metagenome assembly VMHT01 (sample SAMN12280063, study PRJNA550983) | marine metagenome | isolation source: seawater sampled from same location over 5 years 0.02-0.2 micron viral filtrate | place: USA: collected off the coast of southern California halfway between the port... ... | reverse complement strand
CGGTTGGAGTGATAGCACCAGTAGTCGCTTGAATACCAGAGATAATACCCAACCTACCTGAAACAGCTTCTGAAATAGGTACTCCATTCAGGACATCTTTCTTAAATTGTTGAAGCTGTTCTGCCTTAAACAGAATTGTAGAGTAATGATCTTTGTTACCAACACGACCTCTAGCAACCATAGGGTGTTCTGTAATTGCATTACCAATAGCAGTTACACCGTCTTTATAGGTTTGATCGTTCATCAGCAGATTTTGCTGTTCAATCAGTGGTGCATATTTTTTCTTAAGTGCAAAGCTAACACCTTTTTGATCAAGATCCTGCAAGGTAAGAGTACCTTTGTTTAACTTATCGTCAAACACTTCTGTATAGGCAGCTGCATACCGTACGCTATCTAGTTCTTTAGCCATCTGCTTAGTGCCTTCAGACTCAAAATTAGGGATACCAGAATCCCTATCTTGTGCTAGTGATTCTTCGTAATCCGCTTGACTAATACTACCGTCAGCAGCGCGTTGATTATACAACTCAATACCATTTGATTGAGCTTGACGCTCTGCGGCTGCTGCTGCATCTCTAGTCAACTGCTTCTCTGCTCTAATTCTTGAGTTATACGCTTGCATAGACTTAGCGCCATCAGACAGCATACCGCGAGATTTTAAGTAGGTAGTGTCAGTACCGTTAGCATCTTTAAACACAAAAGTATCTAAAGCTTCCATGTCTTTAGTGTCCAGACCAGTAGGTCCAAAATCAAGAGATTTATTTGTACGCCATTCGGCATACATCTCAAAGTTTTCTTTATTGGCAATACCTTTTTCTGTCAAATACTTATACACGCTTGCAGATTTACCTGTATTCCAGGCGTGATCCAGTTGCCTCATGAAATTCTGCTTGACTGTAGATTCTTGCTCTGCACGTTGCTGTTTTTCAAACTGACTATCAAAACCTGTCTGAATACGATGCATGGTTGGTGCAACATACGTAGCCATTAAGTTTGCATTCAGACCACGACCATCTGCACCTGTAATGTTTGCAAAATACTCGCTTTCAAAAGCTTTAATGTTTATCCTTTGCTCTTCAATAGTAGGCATCCTACCATCGTTTTCAGCAGCATACCTATCTTTAAAGTCGAGCATTTCTTGCTGCGCTGCAATCCCATAACCATGGGCAGTATTCTGAGCGACAGCAATGTTATTGATAAAACCTTTAGTTGCACGTCTTTCGTACAATGCAAATAGGGAGTCTTTATTACCACCCTCTGCAAACTTTTGACGGATAAACTCTGTTTGAAAAAACTCAGACCTAGTAAGGTTATCTCCCAGAGCTTGAATACCTATAAGTGTTTTATAATCAGCACCGGCAGCATAGGCTAGTTTAGCATTTTCCTGCTGGTTTCGCTTGAGATCTACCTCTTGGTATTGACCATACAACTCAAAAGCAGATTTAGAGAAAGCACTAAGTTGCTTGAATGTTTCTGCACTTTGTGCCGCTGCAACCTTATCGTTTTGAGTTTGGATTTCGTTGTCACGACGCAGAGCATCTAGGAATGCTTTGCGGTTTTCAGTCTCAAGTCTGAAGTTCTGTTCACGTTGATTCTCTTCTACACCTTGTGCAAGCTTTTGTGCCTGCAGGTATAGATTGTTTTGTCTTTCTAGAGACGACTGAGCCCGCTCTTTACCACGAATGGTGCGGGCTGTTTCTTCTTTAATTTTACCGGTTTGATCAGGGGCTTGGATCTGGTAATCCCTAAAGCTCCCCTGCTGTGCAAAGCTCTTAAATTTAGACATAGGTTAGTTTAGTAGTTTCGATTACCAGGCCATCCTGCTTGAATAGCTCGTGATTGTGAGCCCCCCGAGCCTGGGGGCGAATTAAAACCCAATCCCGTTCCAATAGACAAACCAGATTGTGCACCTTCGATAGCACCGCTAAGACCAGCCAAGAATGGGTTAGTTGTCATAGCAACGTTCTTCATCGGCTTAGGCGGTTTGCCAGGTTTATACACATCTTGATACTCAGGACGTGGGAGTGCAATTGGTTTAGGCATAGGAGGCTGGATCTCAGGCTTAAGTTCAACCATCTCAGCAGCCCTTATAGCAGCTTGCAGTGATTGTGCCCTGATTTTGTTACGTGCTGCCATATCACTCATCCGAGCACTGTCTCTACTAAACTCAAACCCAACCTGATCCATGACCAGTTGTTGGTTCATCTTAAATAGTTCTTGATCAGATGCTTCAGTGTCAAACATAAGTTTGTCAACAATAGCAGCTTGACGTGCACCACTTTCTGCCAAGATACCTTGGACATTTCTAGCAGCACTACGACCAGCAACGCCACGAGCCTGTGTAGCACCAGTAGCTTTTAAAGCTGCAACCCTTTGTTGCTGTGCTGATCCAATGGCTGCTACTTTAGCTGCTCGTTTCTTTAGACCAACTCCAGCCGCTGCTGCTCCGTAGTTTAACAGTGTTTGGTTTTCATCTAATGACAGGTCAATTAGTTGCTCATGATACAGTCTGTCTTGATCGACAATAGCAGCTTGTTCTGCAAGTTGATTAAAACTTTGCTGCTGCAATGCACGAGAAACTGACTGATCATATGCGCGGTTAGCTTGGGCAAATTCGTAAGCACGAATGCCCATGTCATAGTTATAACGCTGAACCGACTGGTATTCTTGAAATTGAAGGTTAGCTTCGTTGTTTTGTTTTGTAATTTCAAGACCTTCTACAGCAAACTCATATTGCCGTAGAGCCTCGCCACCAATCTCATCATCATCTACGTCTCCATACTGGAACTCATAGACTTTCTTGTTGTACTTATTTTGACGTTTGGCGGCTGACTTAGCTTGAGAGTTTTTATTCTTTGCACCTAAGAAACTACTAATTCCGCCAACTGCTGCACCAATACCCATTGCAATACCAAGTGCCATAATTAAGCCCTCCTATAGAAACGTGGTGTGTATTTACCTTCCCACATCATAGCATTAACCGCAACCGGGAACGGTGAGTTATTAAACATTTTTAATCTAAAGTTTTCTGTACGTTGATGGATGGGGATAGTAAACACGTTTTCATTATCAAGCGGTACATCATTAGCTAGATACGTGTTAGCCTCAATTGTCGGTTGAACACTGAACCACTCTTTAATAAAGAACTTAATCTTTGCATTGTTAGCAGGTGCTGTGGTAAAGACAATTGTTGTGTCGTTAGTGAAACTGAAGCCAGTCTCATTAACGCCGTTAACAGTCACCAAAACATCAGACCTATCTACATAATCCAAGTCACGTTTGCTAAACGTATAGGTAGTGGTAGAACCATCACCAGTAAACTCAACCTCATAAGGTCGTCTACCAGTTTGCTGCAGCTTAAAGCTCATCATACCAGACAAACCAACAGCAAACTTCATACGTGCAATGGTAAGGTTAGCAGTAAAATCTGTTATTTTAGGGTCAGGTCTGTAGTAAGTTCTAGGTAGCTCAACATCAAAGTTGTATTTAAAACCTACAATAACATCAGATGCAACACCACTCAAGTCTTTATTAGCTACACTAAAGTAAGGACCAGTGCCGTCACTACCGCGTTCTGGTGTAATAGTAAATCCTGATTCAACAAATGAACCAGAGCTTGTATCACCTTTGATGACAATAATAGGTGTCAAAGAAGATACATCGTTGTAAGGTAGGTAGCACTTTGAGACTTTGGTAGATGAGTCATACACAACACTAGAAGCAGTTGCATACAGGTCTACACTAGGGTTAACCTTTTGACCTTGGTTGTTAACAATAATCGCTTGCTCAGGGCTTTGACTGAGTGCAGCTTTAGACAGTACAAACTGATTACCTTGTTTGGTAACAGTATACATATCATCTGAATGAGTTGCGATGAACTGCACGGTACCAGGCATTAACCAGCTAGTCCAAGCCTCCATCAGGTTCTCTTTACCGTCACTATAATAACGGAAGATAAACACCTCATTTAAGGACTGACCAGCCATTGCAATCATTGAGTTCTGTGGACTAGAAATCATCTGATCAACGTCAGGTGAAATCCATTCCTTCACAACCCTAGACAAGTCTAGCACCTGGGGGTTATCTTGCTGACCCCTAGTGACCATACTAAACACACGAGAATAACCTGGTGTCTTAGTAATAAAGTTAAGGTTAGTTCCTACATCAACAGGTTCAATGTTCCGATCCATCTCATAGTTAGAGAGTGCGCGGACAGTAGCCAGAGAAGGTGTAAGCACACCAGCGTCAGCAAACATCAAAAACTGTTGGTTTTCAGAGAACAGCACCACACCCTGAGCCGTAGGCAATGCAGCGTGTAGAGCAGTAGGTTTGATAGAAGAGCAGCTAATATCAACAGGATCAGAATCAATAGTAGTCTGAGCTGACTTGAAGTAGAAGTTATAGAAGTCACCAGACTGACTCATGATTACGTTGTCCTTAGACAAGAAACCAAGCCTGTTGTTATGGAAGAATCCAGCAGTAATCTTCTCGTCAATAAAGCTAGGATGTGAGTTAGTCTCGTCATCACCTACAAGACGATTCTCATACGTAATTTTTTGGAAAATAAACGTATTAACTGCAGTGTTGACAAGTTCGTGAGGTAGGGTAGCGTTGTTAAGACCAGGTGATACAGCAGGGTCTCTAGTCTCCTCCCAATAACCTTCACCAGACACACCATCATGTGCTACAAACTTAGCCCAGTATGTATCAGCACTAGAGTTAGTGTTAATAATTTTAACTGTACGATTCTGTACTGATTTAACAGGCAACTCTCCAACACTAGCTACTTCATCCTCAACAACGGTCAAACCTTTGTTATCAAGACCACCCTCGGCATGAACGTCCATATGAATGGTACTGACAATCTCCAAAGAGTTAGCAAGTTTAGTAACTGTTAGTTGAGCGTGATCACCTGACATGCCATTAATATCAGATTCTAATTGAGTTAGAATTGTATTAACGTCAGCAGAACTAGGGGTTGTATAACTAGCAGTTTGAGTTGACCCGTTAATTGTAATCTCAACTGAATAGGTAGTCGAAGAGGTTACATATTGAACCTCAATACTTGCCACACGGTGTGCATTAAACGTAGGGGTTGCTTGTTCAGTTACAGTAACACTACTATTAATAACAATAGAAGTATCTTGTACGGTGATGATCTTGTAGTTTGTCTTAGCACCACTCAGGTATGCCTGAGCACCAGTACCATACGTAACAGTACAAGCGTTACCACTAACTGCGTTCCAAATACTAATTGCATTACCTTTGATGACACCTACGTATTCTTCGTCGTCATCACGTTTAATATAGAACCACTTACCATCATCATAAGTGGTACCTGTACCCAGGTTAACGATATGTTTAAAACCTGGTCGTTTAGTTAGACCATATGTTGCGTCAGGAAATCCGTTGTAGCACTCACGGACTTGCCCTGGCAACATTTTGTCATCTGATTGTCTTGATACGCCACCAAGGTAGCTATTGATCCGTTGAGTAACTGCAACCATTTATCGATAAAGTGCGTTGTACGGTTTGTAACTTGTATATCTATTAGTGTTACCCGAATGACCAAAGTATGTATAGTCACCCTGATTACACTCATACTCCATTGCCGATGCTCTAGTAAAGGCTTCTTTTTGTTGCAGAATTTGGTATTGATTACCGTCTCCGACAATACGACTAGAAACAGTAGTAGCGGCACGGGCTGTAATGAAGTCAGCAATAGGCACAGGGAGATCAACCCAGTCAAACAACCAGGTGATATCACACTCTACCTTCTCAGTAAACGTATAGGTATGATTAGCTTTATCGTAAAGCTTACCATTACGTCTGATTACATCTTTATCCATGTTAGCAGCATTGGTGGTTAGATCAATCTGCAAAATATTATTAGGGATAAGGATTTCGTTATTAGTGTCAGGAGCCATATCATAATGAAACTCCTTATTAAATGACCACCCCTCAGCCTGTACTTCCCTAGAGACTTCAAGTAAAGTCTGATAGGCAATCGCAACGTCCGGGTTGGTTTGATCTAGGGTAGTAACAGGCGCTTGACCACATGACTGCAAAATTTGATTTACTGCAGGAAGCTCCTGTGTTGCATTAGTGGTAGGAAATGACATTGATTCTCATTCTCAATAAGGAATTAAAAAAAAGGAGCCCCCGAAGAGGCTCCCAAAATAAATATCAGAATGCGGAAGGTGCAGAAGCACCCACATACAGCTCAACGGATGCAGCCGGATTCAGATAATCACAGCCACAGGCGAGACGCCCGAGCATCACGTCACCTTGGTAAATGACGGACACATCTCCACTGGTCACTTGGACCTGAGGACCGATCGCTTCGACCATACCAGCGGCTTCTTTCTGGAAGATAAGACCACAGGACTTGCTACCGACTTCAGCAGCAGTACCGTAATCATTGTTGATACCAGTAGAAGCACCGGAGGCATCTTCCAGGGACTCACCCACGAAAGAACCGGTGTTACCAGGAGAGGTTTGACCGGTGGTGCCGCCGTAAGCGGTACCGTATTTGCCCAGGAACGGAATGTTCATGGACTTGTAGATCTGGATACCAGCGATCTCGATGATACCCTGACCGGACTGCAGAGCAGACCCTTGGGCGTCACGATTCACCAGACCGTTAGATCCAACAGCTTGGATCAGTTCGTAGTACTGACGGGGGTTCAGGACCGCGACACGACCGTCGGAAGACACACCCTTCTCATCCAGAGCGGCAGCAGCATCATAGAATGCAGCAACCAGGTTAGAGGAGTTGAAAGCGTCAGAATCGTTAGTGGTAGAACCCACACGAATCTGAGTACCACCGGGCTCAACATAGCCGGTAGCAGACACAGGAGAAGCCTGACGTGCGCCACGTGCAACAGCACGGAATGCAAGACGGTCATACTTTTCTGCCAGAGCATAGCCGATCTTACGGCTGATCTCAGAACGCAGGTCGTAATGAGCCAGAACTTCGTCCAATTCATACACGAATGCGGAGCTGATCAGAAGGTCATCAATAGTGATGGTCTTCTCAGCCACCGGAGGTGCATTGTTGGTGTCACCCAGGATGCTATTTCCAGGCGTATGGAATTCAGATTTTGTGCGACCAGTGTAAATGAACTGCAAAGATTTGCCGTTCTTAATGGTACGCTTCATGATCAGATCCCGAGCAATTGTATTATGCTGGAATCCTTTAAACATCTCACCTGAAAATAGCTTCAGGTAAAGAGCGCGAGTATCACCCGCGAGGTTAGATTGACCCAGCTGAGTAAGCTGTGCTGGGTTCACAGAAGATTGAAAAGCCATTGTAGTAGTTAATAATTAATATAAAACACTACCAATCGATTGATAAAAAAATTTTGTGGTAAAAATTTAAGGTCTCTACCAAACCGGTTCGGCAAAGGGTGTCCGCGTACGGGCCAATGCCAAATACTGAAGGGGAGCATTGCACTCCCCAGTCCGCTTTTACGGAATCAGTCGATCTCTTTATACACTACACCACGGTAGCGGAGGGCATCAGTATGATAGCGCTCTGCACGCTTTTTCTGTGATGCAAGGAAACGAATGAGATTGATAGACATAATTAAGTACCTAGTAAACCTACGCCCCGTTCCATGCGTAGTTAATATGCGACCCGAAGGTTGAACGTACTAGATAATCAGCCGATTGCCGGAGCAGTCAGCGCCACTGGAGTAGTCTCGGCTGCTGCCAAGTCCAGTGGGAAGTTGTGGGCGTTGCGTTCATGCATGACTTCCATACCAAGACCAGCTCGGTTAAGGATGTCTGCCCACGTATTGATTACATGACCGTTGTGTACAATTGATTGGTTAAAGTTGAAACCGTTCAAGTTAAATGCCATGGTAGATACACCAAGAGCAGTAAACCAGATGCCGACAACAGGCCAGGCAGCCAGGAAGAAGTGAAGGCTACGGCTGTTGTTGAAGGAGGCGTATTGGAAGATCAGACGACCGAAGTAACCGTGGGCAGCCACGATGTTGTAGGTCTCTTCCTCTTGGCCAAACTTGTAGCCGTAGTTCTGACTCACCTCTTCAGTAGTCTCACGGATAAGGCTGGAGGTAACCAGAGAGCCATGCATAGCAGAGAACAGAGCGCCACCGAAGACGCCAGCAACTCCCAGCATATGGAATGGATGCATAAGGATATTATGTTCCGCCTGAAAGACCAACATATAGTTGAAAGTACCGGAGATACCGAGGGGCATTCCGTCAGAGAAAGATCCTTGTCCAAAGGGATAGACAAGAAACACGGCAGTAGCAGCAGCTACAGGTGCGGAGTAAGCAACAAAGATCCAGGGTCGCATACCTAGCCGGTAGCTAAGTTCCCATTCTCGTCCCATGTAAGCGAAGACACCGATAAGGAAATGGAAGACGACCAACTGATACGGTCCGCCGTTGTAAAGCCATTCATCAAGTGAACCGGCTTCCCAGATGGGATAGAGATGTAGCCCAATTGCGTTTGAACTGGGTACGACTGCGCCGGAAATGATGTTGTTGCCCCACATGAGGGAGCCTGATACTGGTTCTCGGATTCCATCAATGTCTACGGGGGGTGCGCCAACGAAGGCAATGATAAAGCAAATTGTAGCAGCCAGCAGGCAGGGAATCATAAGGATACCAAACCAGCCGACGTAAAGTCGATTGTTAGTAGAGGTCACCCAGGAGCAAAACTCGTCCCAGGTAGACCTTTGTTGTTGTTGAAGTACAGCGGTCATTAAAAGTGCAGGGTTGTGGTTTTCAAGGGTAAGTATTTGAGCACTTTTATAAAGCCCTCCCAAGGCTCACGTCCAGTGGAGGGCTGTATTAAATATCAGAAATTGTACTTAGCGCCGACCTTAGTGCCGTAGCTGTTGTCGTCGTCACCAGTGATGAACGAAACTTCTCCGTACACAGACAGAGCTTCGTTGATGCTGTAAGAACCACCTGCCTTACCAGACAGTTGGACATCACCATCTTCACCATCAGGTGCCAGCAAAGCAGGACCACCTTGGACATACCAGTTAGCACCTTCGTAACCAACGTGGACGTCAGTTGCAGAGCCACCATAATCAGATCCAACAAAACCAGAGTTGGCTTCGATGTTTGCGTAGGGACCAGCAATAGCGCCTTGGGCACAGCCGAGGAGGAAACCGGCAGCAATAATAGATTTCATAATTAGTAAGTTACTTTTTTTTAGCAGTTTTAGCGGAGCGTTTAAAGTTAGCAGCCGTGGGTGCTCCTTTAGACCCAGGCTTTCTCATTGTTTCACCAGATCCTTTTTTGATTCGCATCCTTTTAGCATGGATGTTTGCATAAAGACCACGTTTAGCCATAGTTAACACTTCCATTTACGTAGTGCCAACGCTTTACGGGTTGGCTTGCCATTCTTTTTCATCGGTCCTTTGACACCAGACATCCTAGCACAGAAGGACTTCTTTCGTTTGCCACCACCAGGCTGCGGGGCTTTCAGGTTAGAGCCTGTTTCTCTGTTATATTTAGCACGACCAGCGGCAGTCAAGCCGCCGGTACGTGATTTGTGTTTGCCAATCTTCAGACTGACAGAAGGCTTACTTTTTGTAGCCACCTTTCTTGCCTCCCTTAGAACCGCAAGAGCCTTTACCTTTGTGTGCCATTACTTTTTCTTAGGGGGACGACCTTTCTTTGTACCGTATGTACCTTTACCTTGTGGCATTACCAGACTCCGGGGATAATTTGACCAGTGATTGCATACGCACCGAGCGCAGCAATGACACCTAGCATAGCAAAGCGTCCATTCATGCGTTCAGCCTTTTCGTTGTGAGTTTCAGTTACGTCCATAATAGTCATAGGTGGTTCAATTGCGTAGAGGTTTAGACGACCGCGTTCTTCAGTTACAGTAGTCATCAGAATGATACATTAGAGCGTTCAAGTTTACGCATCACGTCCTGGCGATAAGCCGGGTCGTTATCGTAGCGTGGATCAGACATGGCTTGTACAACCTCTGCCTGACTGCGGAAGGTACCACCTGCACCAGGTGATTTACCTTGGACAAGATCACCTTCCACACCGTCAGCATCACGGTAACGATAGGACAATGCCTGTACAGCCCAATAAGCTGCAGCAGGATCACCCTTTTCCATGATGGAATCGTATGCTTCGATCTCATCGCTAGTCAGGTTTTGACCTGCCCAGCCGAGCATCTCATTGTACTCTTTCTCACCACCAACGGCAGACTTCAAACTGTTTGCATACTCTTCAGTCATTTGTGATTGACTGCTGTTTGCCTCCACTTGACCTCGGTAGTTCAGATACATCTGAGCTAGCTCATTAGGGTCTGCTTTTGCAATTTGTTGTAGAGTTTCGTCATCGTATTTCTCAGACTGAGCCTGCTCCCAAAGCTGATCCAGCAGTGATTCATTAGAAGAGTTCTCTTCAGGTTCTTCTGCTGTCTCTTCTGTAGGCTGTTCACCAAGTTTCTTTTGGAGTTCAAGGTAAGCAGTTTCAAGCTCTTCAGCGTTTTTATATTTACCAGCAAGACGCTGATCCTGCTCTTGTTCCATCTCCTCACCTACTTTAAGAGAGTCTTGCTCTTCAGCATTAAGCTCTCCAGCGGGTGATTCATCTGGAATCATAGACATTACTTCTGCCATGTTTATTGTGGTGGTTGTTCTTGTTGTTGCGCTTGTTGCATTGCTTGCATCTCAGCTTGTGTTGCCTTCTGTTCGACTGCAGCCATCTGAGGTACTTGCTGTTGCTCCATCATTGCTTGCTGTTGAGCCATAGCCTGTTGCTGTTCGGCTTGCAATTCTTGCATACTCTTCACAAGGTTGAGTACATCAATACCTTGAGAAGCAGCAAAGCGTTTGATCACCTCATCTGTGTTGATGAACTGAGCGATAGCTTCGGGACCAAGGGTCTGAGCCAGAACAGTGAGGAACTGTGTCAGGCTATCACGGTCTTGACCACGACCAAGGGCATTAATACCTGCAACAATCGTCGGCTTCACAATGTTCTTGGGAAGACGTGGGATGTCACCAGACTTCTGAGCCATATCCAGCTTACGGTTGAGGTAAGGGACAAGGAACTCGACAGTCAGCAGGGAGAACAAACCACCCAACTGCTGCTCCAACTCCATCTGTGTCATACGAACCTCTTCCGCAGTGGTGCGTTCGCTCTGCCTCACGTTGAGGATAAGGAAAGCTTCACTGAGACGGCGTTCGAGAACAGAAGTCATTTGATAAGCGGTACCAAAGTCAGCGGTTTTGCCAACCTGGATGACAGCTACGTCATCAGGCCTCCCTTGAATGATAGCACCGTTACCGGCATTAGCAAGGGTGGCAGGCTTGGTGGTAGAGCTGGGGTTCACCACAAATACTACCTTAGCAGCCGCTGCGCTGCCTTCAACCAAGGCTTGTGTCAGTGCTTCAAGTGACTTTAGGTCACCGATGAACTGACCTACTCTACCACGTCCATAGTTCTCACCGTCAACAGTGTTGAACCGTAACGGAATCCATGGGTTAGTGGCTTCTGGTGATTTACCTTCAGAACCTTTCAGCTTGTAATCATGT
>VMHT01133201.1_pt1 | contig 11546 bp, 3 predicted proteins | sample 4693611 | NCBI WGS metagenome assembly VMHT01 (sample SAMN12280063, study PRJNA550983) | marine metagenome | isolation source: seawater sampled from same location over 5 years 0.02-0.2 micron viral filtrate | place: USA: collected off the coast of southern California halfway between the port... ... | reverse complement strand
TCGCGCTGTCGCTGGTGCAGCACCGGCACCGCCAAAGGGTAATTCGGCCCACGCCGCAAATATGTAACTTGAACCGGATGCGTTCATGCCGCCATTGTCTTCGTTCAGTTGGAAGCCGTTTGATAAAAATGAAATTTCATTATCGCCTGGCGAATTATCAACCTCGGCGGCGCTATCGTTTGGCTTGAGCAGTTTTGACATCACGTTAGTTGGTGATCTTTGATTGTCGTAAATTTGCCATTCCTGCGCGCTATTGGTGCGCTTCAGTATGACCATCGCGGGAGTAAATCCGGTGTAAACAAAAACGCCGCCAGTCCCCGTTGATCCATTGCCGGTGTAACTTCCGAAAGACGAATGCCCGTCAACGCCATGAAAGAAGTACCCAATAATATCGTCGGTCGCAGAAAAGTTGTCATGCTGAAATCCGAACAACGAAGCAGTGACCGGGCTTTCGCCGCTGCTAATGTCGCCGTAGCTTCCGCTGCCATCATCGCTGTCGCTCGCGTCAACCCAGTAAGCTGTTATCTCGGCAGAGGTAGTCATAATTAATCTTTTTGCGGTATCGCCAAGGTCTTTGTGCCAGCAATCCCAGTTGGTCCCACTGTCTCGCGACTTAGTCATAAAAAATTCTGGGGTTGTCGATAGGCCGTGCTTAATCGCGTAGTTGGCCGATGTTCGATGAGTCCACGACGCTATCGAAAATCCTGCCGTGGTATTCCGCCGACCGCTGCTTGCGAGAATATTTCCCGATGCACTTTCGCTCCACGCGCTGTCAGCTTTCCATTGCCAAGCCACATAATTTTCGGACGACGTATTAACCTTGACATCGGCACCAAGCGCAAAACCGTCTGAATTAAATGCCGTCACCGTGTCTGCGTCAGTGCTTTCGGCACCCGTTGAATTGGTTGCCAGAATTTTTGTTGCACCGCGCACGCTATCCGTCAAAACGTGGCTGTCCGTTGCGGAGCGGTTTTTGATCCATACGAAATCGGGTTGCAGGTCAGAATTGCCGCCGTTGGTGATCGACTGCGTTGATCCATTTCCGGCATATAGCGTTGCCTGAAAATACTTTGACCCATCTGTGATCGATGTGGGAAGGTTGGCGGTGGATAGTGCCTTAAATCCTGTAGGCGGTGTGTATTCGAAAGAAGCCTCTGCAAAATTAAATTGCATATTTGTAACTGTGCCGCCGTCCTGTATCCATAACTTATACGGGACATCTGTAAGCCCAGTAATCTGACTGCCAGATGCGCTGTTATTGACGTACAAATCCAATGTCAAATTATCTGCATCAAACGCCAATGCAATGACATCGCCGTCATTTACGGCAGTGCCTGACGAAGTATTGGAGTTGTTTTTCTGAAGTTGTCCACCACGTTCTTGACCTGCGCTAATAGCAGCATGGGTGGCGAAGTTTGCTGAATACGGTACTGACGCATCGCATATACCAAAGAAATGTGCGCCAGAAGTTCCAGTATTGATGTCGATACAGTCAATCTCGACATACCATTTGCCAGTTTTTGGGAAGGCAGGGGCATGGGTATTCGTGCTACTGCCACCTTTGTTTTGAAGATTACCATTTGCTAATGTCCCCCCACTATCTAAGGGATTTAGTGTCCAATGGTTTAGAGTCGGCGTATCCGGCATCTGGTCTGTGGTGGCTAGGGCATTTGACGTCCAATCATTTGAGCCAACCTGATCTGCTCCAAGGTCAGAACTGTCCGCACCGTTGACGTGAAAGCCCGTCGTTCCATATGACAGATTGCTCGGCTTTTTGGGTATCCACACGCCATCGCTGTTCAGCTCCCCAAAGGTGTCTGGACCGAGACTGCTGGCGTCAACGTGGTGGATCTCGGCAAGGTAGCCGTCAAAATACTGTGACGCACCGACGAGTTTTCCGATGTTGTGTTCGCCGGTGTTGTTGAACGCAGTGTCTAGGTTCAACGTCGGGTTCGTATCCGTTCCAAAAGAAGTGATTTCTGAGCCGTTTATGTAAAGGCGCAGCCTGTCTCCGGCGGTCGAATTAGTTGTGTCAACACGCAGTACGAGATGAAACCACGCACTGGGATCACGGAAAACCTGACTTGTAACTATGCGATAATTGCCTGTCCCGTCAGTGTTGAAGCCTAGCGTGTTGGCGCTGAGAAACATAAGCCAGTCATCACCACCGGCTGAGAATATCGGCGCGTTCGCGCTGGTAATATTTGCTCGTTTAACCCAACAGCTAAAGGTAAATGTCCGACGATTGCCTGCGCTGCCGGGTGTGCGGCTCAGGTATGCACTGTCGTCGTCGTTGAAACGGATCGCTTGGTCAATAGTGAAACCCACGCCACCGCCGAAGTGAGCAACCGGAAAAGTAAACATTGCTGTTTCCTAGCTAAAGTTCAGTTGCGCTACGCCAAGCATCGAAGACCCGTCCGATACAAAGGTCAGAATGTCCACCGCGTTTGCACCCGTGCTAAGCGTTGGCTCAGTGCCGCCTGGGAACTTGTAGGCCGATGCGCTGGTGTTCAGCGTGCGTGACCCTGTGCCGTCCTGCTTCACGATCAAGATGTAGGTTGCACCCGCGACCTGATTGCTAGGCGCATCCAACGTGCGATTGCCTGCCAGCGTGACGGTCGCGACCTGATTTGCGGACAAGTCCCACGAAATGTTTGCGCCATCGGAAAGCGTGGTCATGTTGAAGTTTTGCGTTTTCGTGTACTCACGCGCCGTCGCAGTCAGCACGTCGCTGGCGAACAGTTCAGTAGTCGTGATTTTCTTATGCGCGGTTGCCGATGCGTCGTAGATCGCGAACTCGTCTGCCGCGACCGGGCTGGCGCTTAAACCTGACTGTCCGTTAATGCTGACAGTAATTGTCCCGGTAGACGTGATGGCACCACCACTTGCCAGACCAGCCGTGGCAATGTTTGTGACCGTGCCGCCGCTGCCGGGAACAATGTTTGCAAACGTGATTGCGGTAGTGTCCAGCGTGCCGCCCGTGTTCGATGTGCAATGGAATAGCAGGTCAGCGTTCGCGCTGCCTTCTTCTACGTGGATCAGCGCACCGCAATGCTCGTCGTAACTGTCATATAGATCATCACGCGCTGGGCTGGCACCGACGACATAAATTCCATTTTGATGTGCAGTACTTTGGTTTTTTACGAGCACCTTATTTCCCGCTGACAGCGATATACCATCTAGCGTATCTCCAGCGTTCAGTGCTGTGGCGATGGTGATGTTGCCAGTCGTAGCAACCCGCACCGTGCTGCGCTTGGCAAGACCAGCCAACAGCCCATCGACGTACTGCTTCGTGGCAATATGTAAGGCCGATGTCGGATCGCCAGCCATCGTAGACGTGGCAACCATGCTGCTGTAGGTGCCGCCCGTTATGGTCTTGCCGGTAAACGTAACAGCAGACGGGATGCTGACAGTCGGGTTGCCGGACACGCCGTCGCCGTTTGCCAGGGTAATCTCGTTACTTGTCCCGGTGATCGTGCGCGGCTCCGCAGCACCGCTGCCAGCGTGCGCGATAAGGCCGTTGCTTTCCGTTGCAAGCAGGTTGGTGAACACTTGGGCGGGTGTCTGAAACTCGTAGGCTGTTTCGCCGGAATTGACGCGGATCATTTTGCCGCCAGCAGATGACAGGCTGGTTGGCAGTATGATTGTGTCTACGACTGCCAGCGTGTTGCCATCAGAGCTAAAACCCAAAGCCTTTGATGCGCGAGCGGATGCGGCGTCGGTAAATTCGGGCGTGGTTATAGCATTCGTCTTTGAGACCTTAAAGGATCGCTGCACTTCTTCGTCCAGCTCCTGGACAATGTGTGTCAGCCGATCAAGAGCCTCTTCGTGGCTGTTCGCCGGGAAACTATCGTTTTCCAGGTAATCCGTGTTTTGCGTCAGCCCAGTGTCACGCAACAGCACAACCGTCTCGCCTGACGCTGGCGCAGTAACGAACGTAACAGTGCCACCGCTTGCAGCGCCCACACCGGTGACCGCATAGTTGGTCGAACCAGTGCCTGCGCTTCTGAGCGTCTCTACGCCTGTGCTAGCGCGTATAAAGACCTTCAGCTCGGAGCTTGCAAAGATCTTAAAGTTGTACGCGAAAGCAGTGGTGCTTCCGTTGCCGGAGTAAGAGTTTTTGAGTGTGGTTGAGCTGACTGTCATCTGATCACCTGACTGCTATTAGGCGTTGCTAGTAAATCCTCGTAGGCCATTCGGACGTCGTCGTACTTCTCCATCCCGATAACCACGTTGAACCCTTCGTTGAAAAATTCTTTTTCCAATTTAATGATTTCGTTGCGCTGCTTTTCTGGATCGTTTGCCAGCGCGTTGTAGCGTGGCGACCGCACCAACCAGTCGAGCGCGTCTCGGAACTTGCGCGCCTCGCCGCCCTTGACCACCAGCACCTCGTTCTTTGAGGCGTCCATCCAGTCTGACTGGAATGCTTGGTCGAATTGCATTCCGTTCTTTCCGGTCACCCGGTCGCGGAGCGGTGCGCCAAGACGAATATGCTCGGACATCGCCAGTGTCAGCTGCTCGCCCTGTTTGATGCGGAACGGGCTGATCAGGTTGTAGGTCGCCAGGACCGGATTAACGTCGAACCGGGCATTGTAATCTTGCTCGCGGCCCATCACGTCAAAGTACTTTGCCATTGCGTCCTGATCACCAAACACGGAATAAGGTCGCAGCTGCTGGCGATATTCTTGGAGATATTTTCCGAAATCAGACGGCTCGTCGAAACCAATTGGTCCTTTCAAAGTGCCGATCATTTCCGTTCGCTGCGTGCCGTCCGGGTGCAGCTCCATCTGCGCTACATCTTCAGCCGTGTAGTATTGATAATCTGCGCTTGGGCGTCGTTTTGTCGGATCTGCAAACCGCTCGATGTTTCTCACGGCGCTGCTATACGGCAGCAGATTGCCCAGCGGTGAATTGAACAGGAACGAGTAGTCGTCATACATCGTGCTTTTTACAATGCTCGCAATGGTCTGCAGCATCGGCATGTCACCTATATATTGAGCAACAGACCCGATCGCAGCTGACGCATAGTTGGTAGCAGCCTCTTGATCATTGGTACGCCGCATCATCTCGGCCGTGTTGGCAGCAGTGCCCAGGATCATTGAGACCGGTTCCAGCCCGGCGTAGCTCACGTAGGTGACAGGCCCGTTGTATGCGCCCGTCATTGGATTGTAGAGCGGCAATGCATCACCGTTGGCGTCGGTAGGCCAGCCGTTTCCCTTCATAACAAACGAATAGGGTTGCCACTTCGGCGGCAGCTTGCGGCGTTGGTTCGCGTCTTGTGGCATAGCGCCAGTGAAGTGCCCTTCCATCGCCAAGTTGTGCATCGTGTACATCACGCCGGTGCTGAGACTAACGCGCGCCATGATACGGTTGCGTGCCGCCGGGTTTTTGAATGCTATCTCACCGTCGTCGCGGCGAAACAAATTCGCTAACCCGATCGGGGTCCGTTCCAGATACCGCAAAATGGTGTTTGTCGGGGCGGTGGTAAACGGCGTTAGCATCCTGCCAATAATCGGTATGCTCTGCTGCAGAAACCGCGTCACTTTGCGAATGTCTACCTCTGCACCTGGCAACGCGGCCTTCGACAAATCAGACGTCATCGTGTCAAGCTGACCGCTGTCTATTATCGCCTCCTGAGACGCGCGCGGATCAAGAAACGTCAACCCGGCCTGGTCCAGCGCAGCCTCGTAGCTTTCACCGCGCTCGCGCGCCCTGGCTGCATTATGATAAGCCTGTGACGCTAACTCCCCCCGTTGTGACATCACCTTCCAAAAACTGTCTGCGCCCATCAACGCGCGACCAGGTGCCGTAATCACTTTACCTAACACGTCGGTAGAAGCGGCGAGGTGATGGTTGTTCATGCCACGCTGCAGGATTTGCACCCTGCTGTTTGCAAACGCCTCGGAGCTAATTGCGTTGTGCTGCGCCAGCTCGACCTTGTTCATCAGGTCAGGCGACTCGCCGCGCTTCATTGCCTCGCCTGCAACGATCAGCGCTTCCTTCAGAGAATGCACCTGTCCAAACATTCGTGCGAGGGATTGCCCGATGTACACTTCCTGGTCTGCTACCTCGCCGCCAAATGCGCGTCGTACGCCGCGATCGACCGTCCCGGTCAGCCCGGCAAACAGTTCTTCAACATTCCGCAACACCATAAACATAGGGGTCGCAAAGAAGTTTTTGATGTGCGTCGGAAACCAGCTCAGCAGACCGTTGACGTAGACCTCGTTGATCACGTCCATCGTCAGTGCCCCGGCACCCTTTTGCACAAACCTATTCATTGCAGCGTTTGGATTTTTACCCGCTGCTGCTGCCACCGCTCGCGAGTTCAACAAACTTTCGGCCAAATTAACTGCGCCCTGGGCAGACCCGCTTTCTCCCAGCAACGTGTCCGCAAACTCTGCACGCAGCTCTGGCGTGCGCGCGGATACGGGAATGTTAAAAGCGTTAAACGCTCGCGCAATTTCTGTCTGAGCTGCTGCTGCCTGCTGCTGTATTCCAGCGTGCAATGACATCTGACGACGAAACGAGACTAGGAACTCTGGATCACGGTTACCGCGCCTAATCTCTGTCGCCATCGACACCAGCCGATCTCCGGACTTTTGCAACAAAATACGAGCAGCAGTCATTTGCGCTGCGTTCAGCACACGGCCCGGTCCACCGGCTAACAGATCGCGGGTCAGGCTCAGCTCGTCCTGCAAAAGTTTAGCTGCTTCTGCTTCTGTTTCTTTTTGCGTAACGACACCACGTTTCGCCTGGTCCGTTTCGCCAACAAAACGCTCAGAGAAAAAGTTGATTGTCGCTTTAACGTCTTCGGACGAGTTCATGCGGTCAAAGTTGAAATCGATGCCCTGACCAGCGTCGGTAACATCGTCAGTCATGCGAATGAAATCACCGCCATCAATCTCTGTCGCGGCACCAGTCGCACCAGGCTCCGTTGAGCCAGCGCGCAGCGACATATCCGGCTCTGCGTAGTTCAGCTGTCTTTTTGCATCGAGCTTAACCGTAGCGTCACCAGGCTGCGCTGCGTCCAATGCCTCGCGTGCGCCCTCAACAACAGGATCTGGCGGCGTCGGATTGATCAGCTCATCAACGCGGCCACCGGCTTCCTCAAATTGTTGCTGGCCTTCGGGGCTAAGCATCTGCGGCGCTGCCTGCTGTTGCTGCTGCGCATAGGCGTCCATTTCCGCGCCGCGGGCTTGGGTCGCGCCTTCAGTGATCGGCACGTCTACTTTGTTCTTACCAATCATCTCAAGGATGGCAGGAAGAATCGCTTTGAAATTACCAGCAACCTGCACGCCAGGTTCCTGCGATGTGTCCGCTGGACCTAATACGCCGCCTGTTTGGCTCGCTTCCATCGCCTGTTCGTCAGGTGTCGCCATGCCAATTTCCCATAAAAAAAGGCGCTCAAAAGAGCGCCTCTGTGCGTTTATGCCTGGTAGATCAGGCGGTGCTAGTTTGCGGCTTTTTGACCGCGCCGGTTACGTACAAGTCTTCGGCGGATTGTCCGCTACTTGCCGCCGCTATCTGGCGGCGCAGTTGTTTCACCACGAAGCTGTCCTCGCCGCGTTTGGCTATCTGCCGTTTCAGAACTTCCTCTAAGGTACTCATCGTATGTCACTCCTTCTGACATCCAGTCAGTATCGGTCGCGCGTCGGAAAACCTTGGTATCATAATGCACAAGGTCAGCAGCTGCAATATCGGCACGCACAGCCATTTCTTCAACAACTTCTTCAAATAAATCTTCTTGCGCCGCAACTTTTGCTGCGTGCGCCGCTTTTGTGTAGCCGTCATCAAAAGCAGGCACGTACTGAAACCGGATACCAACCAGCCCTGCAACAGCCTCTTCGGTTTGCGCTGCTTGTACGTCTACGCGGTCGCCCTGCCTAGCGTCAGTGATAAATGTGAAGCCATCGACGCCCTTTTCTCGCAGAAGCGCCGTTATCTGCTGCGCCACGTCCACACCCTCACGGCGGCGGAAGTATATCTCGACACCAGGCACACTTGTCTCTGTTGGCGCACGCAGCACCTTAGATACGAACACGGCATCTTGGTCGTATTTGACGCCAGCCTCGACAACGGCGCGCGTTAATGCTGACGGGTTATGATTGGACCGCGTAACAATTTCAGCATTAAGCGCACGCTCCGCTTCGCCAGCAAACTCGCCGTAAGTGTTGTTGGCTTGAAACGCTACCACAGTGTTATCGTTTTGAAGCGGAGCTGTAATTTCTGACGCTAGCTCTGCCTGGTCAATGTTTGTGGGACGTTGTCCCGGCCGCTCGCGCGCAACCCCAACTACGGTGCGATCCAGAGGCGCTGCCATTTCTTGGACCTGCCCAGCAGCTGCTTGCGCCTGTTCGTCAAACGCCTGGCGCGCGTCATCAACGCGAATTTGATATTCCGCGTCGGTTTCTTTTTTGCGTTGCTTCGGCGGTGTAAATGTCGCGGAAGCTGCGCGACGTGCCGCCGTCATTGCTTCTGGATCGGCGGCACCAGCAAGGCTGCTCTCAAAGTCGAGCGAGCCGCCTTCGCCTGCCTTGGATGTCCAGCCGTTTTTTGTCCACTTTTCTTTTTCTAGGAACCACACCATCGCCTGCAGATCGTCTGGACCGAGATCGCCCAGGCTTGGGTCGTATTCTTTCACCACGTTTGATTTGTTAATGATGTTTGCCGCGTCTGCAAAGACATCCTGACCAAACGCAAACTCGCTGCCAATTTTAGGGTTTTCAAGTGTGGAGCCGGTGAGATGTTTACCCGCGACATTCTTTTCCGCTGGTGGTGGCAGGCGTGTCATACCTGACGCGGCACGCAGATAACGCGCTGCCCACACGTCAATCGTAGCATCCGTGCCAAACCCAATGAGATTGCCGGTGAAGTTTACGGTCTTAGGCGCGGACCCTACTTTAATTTGTCTAAACATATCGAGCAGCGCGCTCGTAGCAGCTGGGCTGTTTGTATTAAACAAGGCACCTGCAGCCGATCGGATCAGTGGAAACTCACCCGCTTTATCCATCTGCATCAGCAGCTTTGGGTTAACAGTTTCGCCAGCATCAACACGCGCCTGGTAGGCTGCAATCTCTCGATCATATTGTCCACGCGAAAACCTACGCAGTATCTCAACAGCGTTGCGATAGTTCTGCTCGACGCCTGTTTGTGCAGACGTCGCACCCAACAGGTCTGCGAACACGTCTGACATGCCACCGAACTCCGCACGGAGCCGAGAGCGCATGTCGCGATACCAGCGAGCCTGGCGCACGATTTCCTGCGCTGCTTCGTCACCGCCGCGCGCACGCTCTACAACGGCATTTACGTCGTTGACCATTTTGTTGGACAGGTTGCTTCGATGCTGCTCGACCGACACTTTTTGTGCTGGCTTATGGAAGGCATAGGCAGGTTGTCTGAACCGAATGTCTTTTAGCTTGCCAGCTTTATTTTTTATGATGCCGGTCGCTTCCATCGGCTCCCACCCCTCAGACGGTGGGAACTGTAACTTGATGCGCGCAGCTTCCTGCTTTGCCTCAGCGGCCAGCTTTTTATCGCCACCAGCTGCATCAAGCAGCGCGGCGTTTTCCTTGCGCGTAAACGCCCGTAGGATCGCCGTCAGTGGCCCTGCTTCCGCCTCGTCACTAGCGACCGCCGTCGCTGCTGTTCCGGCCACCAGCGTCTTCCAAGGCACCTTACGGGCGTATTTCGCCACAAGCGTGATTAGGCCATCTGTAAGGCCACCAGCTACAAAACCATCCAATGTATTTTTTGCCCGTCGCACTGCCCCGGAGTCGGTTTCGTATTTAGTAACGACAGCGAATATGTTGCGCGCGATGCTGGGACGTTCTTTTAGATCAATCTGCCCCAGGTCTTCTGCAAGACCACCAAACCCAGTCTGCTCATCTGTACCGCCTTGGATAAAATCGGTTATGCCACCCCACGCCATGCCACGCCATATCGGATTTTGCAGGCCGATAAACCGCACCAGCTGAACCGGCCCCGTGACAGCACCAGACGCAAAGCGGGTCAACTCCTGCACCAGCTCCTGTACTAGTTCGTTTTGCGGTTTTTCCTCGATGTAGCCTCGAAAGGTTTCATCAGCGTCAGACATGCCAGGGATGTTTTCGACCATCCAATTTCCGACACTTTCCAAACCAGCTTTAATAGATGCGCTGCCACCGACCGGGTCTTGTATATTAGCGTTTGCATCAACGCCCATTGCCTCTGCAAACATTTGCTGCGGCAGTGTTAAATAGTTGATTGCTTTCGTTGCGGCGTCAACCGGCGCTCCCAAAACGTCAGCGCCAATATCCCTAACATCTTGCAGCATCTTTACGACGCCTCGCCCGCTGCCACGAAGAATGTCTTCACCGATCGACCCCGTCTGTTCTGGCGTAGGCTCTGGCGTAGGCTCTGGCCGTTTGATGCTGCCGGTAATGTAGGTATCGTCTTGGAGCGGCACCGCAACATTGCCGACCATGCCAAACTGTTTGCCCTGGTCCGTAACCGTCTCATCGAAGTCGCTGACGTTGAACGTCATCTGCGCCAGGCTCTCGGCCTCGGCGTAATCGTCAATAATTTGATCAAATGGGTCCATGCTACTGCCCACCTCTCGCCATCAGAATGGCTCCTTGAAGCTGATACAACTGCGTGCGAAATAATTTCTGGTTCGAACCAGGGTTGGCAGCTAACTGCTGACGTATCTGCTCAAGCACTTGATCTAAGTTGGTCCGTTTTGGCTGTTCAACACCGAACGGAACGCCGGATCGTGTGACTTTCAGATTTCCATACGTCGCTTCAATGTTTTCAAACGCAATATCCATTTTGCGTGCTTTATATGCAGGCTCGTATTCCGCGATGAGCCGTTCCGTTTCTTGCTCTATTTCTTTGGGGCCAGCGCTTCGGTTTTGGCGCTGCCATTTACCCAAGTCATTCATCACCGCGCTATAAGCGCTTGATGACAAACGTCTCAAGTGCGGATCATCAATGATGTTAACTTCGAAGAACTGGAACCTTGTACGCGCAGTTGATTTTGCTGCGCTCAGCGCATCTCCCCGATCGCGATCTGCTTCTGCAGACAGCTCTTTAAACTGCCCTGCATCGAGCGATACCGCGTTTTCATTTAGCTCAGTAAGAGATAACGCATCGCGAGCAGCCAACGTCTTCAACCGCGTATACACGTTCGGATCGCCTTGCCCATCTTCAGAAATTAAACGATCTGGCGCATCGCCGAGACCCAGCATCAGCTCCGCGTTTTTGCGCTCCTGTCGGCTCTTGTACAGATTCAATCGGACCATTTTTTCGTGCGCGAATTCTGCTCGCGCAACGCTCTCCGGGTCTTTCCGGTCAACGCTGAAAATTATCTGCCTGGTTTGCTCTGTGTCTGCTTTGATTTTGTCGGCTTTCCGCTTTTCGTCGCGCGCCGCTCGCCGATCGATGCGATCCGCATTCTGCAGCAGCTTTTCTTTGATCTTTGCCTTGTCCTTATCGGACACAGCGGTGTCGAGTTCAGCCAACACCGCATCAGTGTTGCGGCCAGCCATCCAGTCTTCGACCACGTCATG
>VMHT01129212.1_pt1 | contig 11546 bp, 17 predicted proteins | sample 4693611 | NCBI WGS metagenome assembly VMHT01 (sample SAMN12280063, study PRJNA550983) | marine metagenome | isolation source: seawater sampled from same location over 5 years 0.02-0.2 micron viral filtrate | place: USA: collected off the coast of southern California halfway between the port... ... | reverse complement strand
GACGTTAGCCACAGCCAGTGAGTGGACAATAATTGTGGCGTGGACAAATGGTGACTACACCAATGACACATGGTTGATCTCAAGCAACTCAAACGATTATCACTGGGGAATTAAGGCTGGCGGGGCGGATGTTATTTTTAAAGCAAACGGATCTAAAGGCTCTGCAGGCGAAAGAGATTACCCAACAAACTCAACTGCCAACAGTACTACTTCTTACACATTTGGATCAGATGTAGAGATGCTCGCCATAGTGATGGACGGTGACCAGTCTCCAAAGACGTGTGATATTTACAATATAGACGGAGATAAAATTGCTGACGCCGTGGCGGTAAACGCTGCTGGCATTAGTACAAGCTTCCCTATTGATCACATTATTGGGAAAAGTGACGGAACGCTTGGATTGAACGGAGAACTTCTCGATATTAAGATCTACAACACAGTACTTACCGCCTCCTTGATTAAAGGGCACGGAAACGGTTACAAGGGGTGTAAGAACGATTAATTAATCTTAATGAAAAATAATGAACGACAGTCATTTTTTGTGACTGGTTTGCCTCGCACACGCGGGGCTTGGTTGGCTCACTACCTCAATACTATGTCTTGCTGTGAGCACGAGCCTGGACTTAGAATAATGGAGGGTACAATGGCTGGTGATCTATGGCCTGGGGTCCTCGGACCTATAGGTGCTGTAGACTCAAGCTTTCCTCTGTGGGCTAAGCAGGCGTATAACGCCTATGGTGATCGCCCTATAGTGATCATCAACAGAGACCCTCTAGAAGTCATAGAGTCGCTAAAGAAGGAGTTTCCTAGCGGTATAGGCGAGGCCTTTCCGTTTCAATACGGAGATATAATCTCTCAGGCACTCATTGACCTCGAAGGGGTAAGAACCTTGTACACAAACGTCCTAGAGGTAGACTATGAAGACATAGACTCAAGAATAGAAGAAATCGTAAGTCACGTTCTAGGCAATATGCGCTTTAGATTCAACCAGGAGAAATACGATTACATGAACAGGTTTAAGATTGCCGTTCATCCCCAGAAGTACCAGCGCCTTCTAGACAGCGGTAATATGTCTGGACAAGCAGCCTTGCTCTTTGGGTAAGACCGTATCTAACCCTGTAGTTGTACTTGGTCTCCTCCCTGAATAGGTGATCCTCGTATGTATCTGAGGGGGTAAGCCTGTCGAAGTGTTTGTACACGTAGCCGTTGTTTACCAGCTCGTATACAATGCGCTCCCCTAGCTTTTTCTTATTGTACCCATAGTCCCTGGCGGCGTAGTCCAGAGTCCAGAACTCAAGGTCGTATGCCCACAGCATGAAGTTTAGTTCCTTTTCGAAAATATCGGAGCTCTTGCAGAAGTCTACCGTGGTGGACCTTAGGTGCTTTAGGTAGTTCTTTTTTACGTACCTTTGATTGAGTCGGGAGAAGTCCCTGAAAAGTTTCTTCCGTGATACTGAACTTTTAGGCATTAAATTATGGATATGGATCACCACGAAGATATGGAGGAAGAAGGCTTTTGGTTCGAAGTCCAAGAGATTTCCTTGGCCATACAAGACCTAGTGAAAAAATACGGAATGGAGGACAGGGTTCTTTCTGCAGTCGTTGTGGGTCTTCTTGAGCCAGTTACGGAGGATGAAAGCAACATGAAGGCCTTCTTCAATTACAATATACAAACAGATGGCGAGTTAGATGCCATAATAGACTTTATGAAAAACTCTTACGTCTCACCCGACGACGACTTAGATCTAGACGATCTTATCGGAGGGCTGGGAATATCATTAAATTAAAATGGACGGACTTATTAGAAAGATCATCATCGGGCGAGACCCGAAGGATGCCATGGCCTATTTTGTAGGGATGCGTGCGGGAAAGGGGAAGGTTAGCGCAATAATAATGGATGAGGAGCACCTTTTTAGGTACAATAAGAAGAGATATCTTGTATATTTGCAGGAGGAAGACGAGTCTCAAGTTTTGTGGAAAGCTGTCGACGACATGCCCTGCATACTTGAGTTCGATCTAAACTTCTAATGAAATGAAAACATTTGATCTTTTCGTTGTTGAATTAAAAAAGAAAATCAATGACACCATCAAGACGGAAGGCGGCCTTGAGATATATATCGATAACCGCTTCAACGAGTTTAAGCATAGGGTCAATTCTGGCCCTTTGGTTGCTGTTCCTTTTAAGCATGATGTAGGAGCTAAGCCTGGAGACACGCTTTACTTTCATCATCTAGTCGTTTTAAACGAAGGTCAGGTTTTAACTGGTCATGACGATCACTACCTTGTTAGGTATTGCCCCCCAGACATATCTGTCATAAATAATCAGGGAATTGCATACAAGTCAAAAGATACTGGCGAGGTACACCCTATTGGAGGGTGGATCGTTCTGTCCCCGCACGAGGAAGAAAAGGAGGCGGAGTCGGAGGTTATCGAGGTCGTCAAACTCAAAGAGGATGTCGTGACAAAAGGCGTAGTTGCCTTTGAGTCAGATAAGACAAAAGAGCTAGGACTGAACCCAGGAGACGTAGTTGGATTTAAAAAGAACATGGACTACAGGTTTAAGATCGACGATGTCGAATACTACCGAGTAGACTATACTGATATTTACTATGTCGAAGAAGAAGTTCAAAACGATTGATGCTGCCAAGCGCCTTATGGCGTCAATGGAGTCTGCTATAGACAATATGATTGATGAAATCAAAAAGCCAGTAGACCCAGACATTAACGGCAGCGCTAGAAAAGCAGAGCTTCAGTCAATAAAGCAGACTGCAACGGACTGTAAAGAACTGATCGTTGAGCGTCAGCGATTAGAGCAAATGATTAAAGATTTAAGTACCAATGGATCAATCGAAGAAGCAAAAGACTACAGCGGAGGTTTCGCTGAAAGATTCTCTAAGTGATTGGAAACAAGTGGTTTGGCAATACAATAAGACAGATTACAGATTTTGGGAAGACTCTTGGAACGAAACTGACAAAGACTAACCGCGAGTATCCCCTCAAGCTTATACCTTGTAGAAAGGGTAACTGGTTACATGTGGGTTCAAGTCCCACTTCGCGGACAAATTAAATATCATGGCTAAAAATCAAACATCAACTTACGTTGAAAAAAAGAGGGTGAAGCGCAAAGGCGTTCACTCCAAGACCAAGCAATCTACAAGCAAGTCTTCTAAGATGTACACCAAACTAAATAGGGGTCAAGGAAGATAATTGTATATTTGCTTTATGACGAAGCGCGACTACAAAAAGGAATACAGGAAGTACGGAAAGGCTCGTGCAGCCAAAAAGTATCGCGCGGCCCTCAATAAGTACAACAGAAAGAAAAAGACCTATGGCAATGGCGACGGCAAAGACGCCTCTCATGTCGGATCAAAGATCAAGGGCTTTCTAAAGGCTAAAATCAATAGGGCCAACAACAGGCCCAAAAAGAGAAACAGTAAAGGGTAATGCACTCGTAGCTCAACTGGATAGAGCATCGCCCTTCTAAGGCGAGGGTTCGGGGTTCGAGTCCCTGCGGGTGTACTAAATTAAATTCAAAACAATGGCTACTTACATTTGCGACTGCGAAAAAAAGCACGAAGAGGAGAAGTCTGGGGTTACGATTAAGTTTGTTGACGGAAAGGCTCAGCATCAAATTCAGTGTCCGTGCGGGAAGTACATGGACCTTAAAAACCCCAAGACAGGCGCTCCAAGCTTTAGAAGCAACAGGTGGGGTCAAGTTTACTGATCAAACACCTTGAGCCCCCTTATAAACATAGAGGAATATGACGACCCTGTTATCTCAATTTGTCCCAACGGTTCGCAGGGTGAAATTGTTTCAATCGGTGGGATACTCATTGCACTTCCCGCTCAGCCTCCCAAAAAACAAATTGCAGGATATGGAAAGGCAGACCACCTGCAGCTGTGGGAAAGGCTACCTATGCCGCAAGAGCTGTCTAGGATTAAGTCTATGGATGAGTGGGGGGAGACACCCAGAGAGTTTAGACAGAAGTTTCGTCCGTATATCGAAGAGGAGTTTCGCCGTAGGCGTGAAGGCTTTTGGTTTTACAATGCAGGTGTCCCTACATATATTACGGGCAGGCACTATATGATGCTACAGTGGACTCGTATGGACATCGGAAGCCCCGACTACCTTGAGTTCCAGAAAGACATATTTATCCACTTCGCGGCTTGTGAGGCAGACCCTAGGTGCATAGGGCAGCTTTACACAAAATGTCGTAGATCTGGATACACCAACATTTGCTCAGCCGTTCTTTTAGACGAAGCAACACAGGTAAAGGACAAGCTTCTTGGTATACAGTCAAAGACGGGTAAGGACGCACAGGAAAACATCTTTATGAAGAAGGTGGTTCAGATGTTTCGTCACTACCCTTTTTTCTTTAAGCCTATTCAGGACGGTACCACTAACCCTAGAATGGAGCTGGCATTTAGAGAGCCAAGCAAAAGAATTACAAAGAACAACAAAACCTCACAGACAGGAGAAGCTCTTAACACCGTAGTAAATTGGAAGAACACCACAAACAACGCTTATGACGGTGAAAAGCTACACATACTGTATTTAGACGAAGCAGGAAAATGGGAAAAACCTACAGACATAAGAGACGCCTGGAGGATTCAGAGGACTTGTTTGATCGTAGGGCGAAAAATAGTCGGAAAGGCGATGGTGGGAAGCACCGTAAATCCGATGGGAAAGGGAGGAAAAGAATACAAGGACCTGTGGAGCGATTCGGACCCCACGGAGAGGAACAAGAATGGTAGGACCAGGTCTGGGCTATACCGACTCTTTATATCGGCTGATATGGCTCTTGAGGGCTTTTTTGACAAGCACGGCAGAGCCGTTCACGAGGACCCAGAATCTCCTGTTGAAGGAATAGATGGTGTCGATATAGAACTTGGAGCCCGTACTTATCTCAAAAACGAGAGAGAGGCACTCAAACACGACGCCTCCGAGATGAATGAGATAATTAGGCAGTTCCCTTTTACGACTGACGAGGCGTTTAGAGATAGTATTGAGGGGAGCATATTTAATGTCGGAAAGATATACGAGCAGGTTCAATACAACGATGAGCTGTTTCCCAATCCAGTTGTAACTGGAAACTTCTCCTGGAAAAACGGAGAGAAAGACACTGAGGTGGTTTTTGGTCCAGACCCTAATGGAAGATTTAAAATAGCCTGGATGCCACCCAATGAAGTTAGAAATCAATCTAAATTCCACAGAGGCAAACGTATTGCGCCAAATGCAGAGCTGGGGGTAGGCGGGGTTGACTCTTATGACCTTGACGCCACCGTCGACGGACGGGGGTCTAAGGGTGCGTTACACATGTACAACAAGTTTCACATGGAGCATCCATCTAACATGTTCGTGCTTGAGTATGCGTCCCGTCCGCCTTTGGCTAAAATATTCTACGAAGACGTCCTTATGGCCGCCGTGTTCTACGGCTACCCTATCCTTATAGAAAACAACAAGTACGGCATCGCAAGATACTTTGAATCAAGAGGTTACGATGGATATCTTATGGATAGACCTAGGCACTTGATGAGCTCTAGCTCTAAGGTAAACGTAAAGACAAAGGGTATTCCGTCAAACTCTCAGGACGTTATCCAGGCTCACGCTCACGCGATAGAGGCTTACGTGCATGATCACGTTGGAGCCAACTACAATACTGGTGAAATAGGAAAGATGTATTTTAACAGAACCCTTGAGGATTGGGTGGGCTACAAGATAGATAACAGAACTAAGTTTGACTTGACTATTAGCTCTGGACTTTGTCTTCTTGCTGCTCAGAAAGCCAAAAAGAAGAAAATAACATCCAACCTCAACGAGTCAAAATTCTTTCGAAGATATAACGTATAATAGGCCACCGCCACATTTACTATATTTGCAAAAATGCACCCCATAAAAGATGTACGGACAATCAACTAAGGCGGGAAAGTCGTTTCCAAACCCTCTTGCTTCTCAAGAAGAAAAGCTTACGGAGGAGTACGGTATGGCTTACGCTAGAGCTATTGAGGCTCAGTGGAATGGGTCCACTCCAGATGACTCTTCTTTTAACAGAAGAAACAGAGAGTTTGAGACGAATAGAAAGTACGCCAGGGGAACACAAGATGTAGACATATACAAAAGGCTGCTCAATAATCTTGATCCAAACAACAACGACGGAACTCTTCTTAACCTTGACTTTAGCCCAGTTCCCGTTCTTCCTAAGTTTGCTAAAATTGTTTCTAATAAAATCTTATCTAGAAACCCCTACCCAAACCTCCAGGCTATAGACCCTCTTTCTTCCTCTTATAAGGACAGGGAGAAGCAGAAGGTTAAGCAGTTGATGAGAATGAGGGATCAGCTTAAATCCCTTCAGGAGGGTGCTGGAGTTAGGCCTTTCGGAGATGCGGAACAAATCCCAGGAAGTCAAGAGGAGGCAGAAATATTCTTTGACACTAACGTTAAGATTGATGCCGAGGTAGCTGCTCAGCTTGCATCTCAAACCACCCTTTCTTGGAACAAGTTTAACGAAACAACCTACAGAAGAGCTGTTCAGGATCTTGTTTCGTGCGGCATGGCGGTCATTAAAAGAGTAAACGATCCCAGCTACGGCATAACCTTAAACTACGTAGACCCCAAGGATTTCGTTCATAGCTACACTGAGGACCCCAACTTCATGGACATTAGCTATGGAGGTTCTGTAAGAAGGGTTACTATACAGGAGCTAAAAAGACTCGCTGGAGACAAACTTACCGAAGAGCAGTATAAAAAAATTGCTGATAAGGCTAAATCTAGATACGGCAACAACAGCTCGGATCTCAATAGAACTCATTACGACAATCAGTCGCGTCGCACTGTTTTTGGTTACGACGAGTACATTGTTGAGGTTTTGGATTTTGAGTTTTTGTCTACAGATACTATGTTTTTCGAGGAGAAGGAAAATCAATACGGCAACGTAGGGTTTTTCAATAGAGGTTTTAGCTATAAGGAAAAGACTGGCGGTGTGTTTAAGAGAACGCCCCACACCCTTGAGGTAACTAACGTTTATGGCGGATTTTACGTCATGGGGTGCGAGTACATATTTGATTACGGCATGAAGAGCAACATGCCTAGGAATATGCACGACCTCTCTAGAACCAACTTGTCCTACTCTGTAGTTGCAACGAACTTGGACAACATGCTTCCGAAGTCAATGATAGGAAGCACGAAGGGTTTTGCGGATATGCTTCAGCTCACCCACCTTAAGATCCAGCAGGCTATTGCAAAGGCAAAACCAGATGGATTGATCATTGATATTGAAGGGCTGGAAAACGTTCAGCTAGGCAAGGGTGGGGAGCTTCAGCCACTTGAGCTGCATGACATCTACGAACAGACTGGTGTCTTTTACTACAGAAGTAAAAACGCAGAAGGAGGATTTCAAAACCCACCGATTAGAGAGATTGGGAATAGCATCAGAAACATTAATGAGCTTGTAAATCTTTACAATCATTACCTCAGAATGATTAGGGATGTCACTGGCATTAATGAGGCCATGGATGCGTCCACACCCAAGGGAGACGCTTTGGTTGGAGTTAGAGAGCAGGCTATTGCTGCAGGCAACAACGCCATATACGATATCACAAACTCTGCTATGGTTCTTTTCCAAAAGGTTTGCGAAGACCTTGTTAAGTGCCTACAGGTCCTACCCAAAGATTCTGTTATCTTTCAATCCTACTCTAATGCCATAGGTGACGAAAACATGAAGGTCATCAATTCGTTTGAGGACCTATCTATGTTCAACTTTGGCGTGATAGTGAAAAAAGAAATGGACGATAGGGAAAGGCAGTTTCTTGAGCAGTCTATTCAGATGTCTCTTCAGCAGCAAGCTATAAGCCTAGAAGACGCCATGGCGGTTCGTGAGATTAGGGATGTAGAGCAAGCTGAAAGACTTCTTGCTATTAGAAGAAAGAAAAAGGCCGCAGAGTCAGCTCAGATGGCTCAAGCTAATTCTCAGCAGCAAGCTCAGATGGCTCAGCAGGCCGCTCAGTCTGCGGCTCAGTCTAAACAGCAGGAGATTCAAATGCAGGCTCAGATTGATATGCAGAAAATTCAGGCTAAGGCTCAGGCCGACATTCAGGTTGCCCAGGCACTGCATCAGTTTAAGAGAGAGATTGAGATTATTAAAGCTCAGGCCACCCTTGGGTTTAAAACAGAGGATCAGGAGTTTAAGCAGAAACTTGAGGTTTTGAAAGAGGACAGAAAGGACGAAAGGGTGGATAAGCAAGCTGTTGCGCAGTCTAAGCTTATGAGCCAAAGAAAAGATCAAAGGGGAGAACTTCAAAAGTCTCTTTCAAACGAAATGGTACAAAACATGATTCAGAATGTCGACTGAACTTATTCTAGATACAGCGGAGGAGCTTAACGTAACCGTAAGGAGAGGCGATAGCCTTTCGTTTGACATCACCGTCAAGGACTCTTCGGGAGACGCAGTGGATCTCACCAGTTATAATTTTGACATGGACATTAGGTCTAAATCAAGAATTCCTACAAAGTCTGGTCGAAGCGATGTTGTTTTGTCAAATCTCCCTGGAGGGTCAAACACGCTTCTTCTTTCATTATCAGGTGCTGCAGACGGAACCCTTACTATTTCTGCGACCAGAGAGGCAATGAGCGGAATAAGCGCGGGAAATTACAACTATGATATATCGGCAAGTCACATCACCAATTCCACTTCGGAGACTTGGTTTTTTGGTAAATTCACAGTAAATCAAGACTTTACTCTTCGCTGATGTCCACTTCTTTTACGGTAAAAGGAAGACAAAATGTTTCTGTTTCACTTAAGGATCAGGCCAACAAAACTATTTCCTCATCTATAGGGGGAGTAGACGCAACCCTTGAGGTTGTAACGCCTCAGGTTTTCGATACTCCCACCGTCGGTGACGCGGTTGAGCTTAGCGATCTGCTTGAAGGAATTGATATTAGGTATGTGGCTTCAACCGCTGGTTATAGCCACGGGGCCTCAGTAGGGTCGTGGGCTAACTCTGGAAGTCTTTCTGGGTTTGACCTTTTTAACTCTGCCGTAGAGTCTTCTCGTCCAACATTTAACATAGGAGATTCCAACAACCCCTTTTCTACTGGGGCTATGAAGTTCGTCGTCAATTCGTCAGAAGGTTCTGTAAGCCAGCATTTAAACTGGGGGGATCCGCTTAATTATGCGTCATTTACGGCAAACTCTGAGTTTACCATGTACATGGTTGCCTCTAAGTTTGTTCAAGGGGTAGTGAAAACTCCTCTCTCTCCTCTTTGGGTTAACGGAACGATTACGGGTCAGCCCGAAACGATGGCGTTTCCTGTTTTTCGTGTTAACTCAACATTAATAGGAATTCAGACTAGCTTTGTGGGGGATAGGATGTCTTTTATAGATGATGACCATGTTCACTTAGGTAGTGGTGAATCCACAATGGGTGCAGCGGTCGGAGACCCAGTAATTATGGTCGTAACACTTGACTCAAGTAATAATTTTTCGGGGTTTGACTTTAACGCAAAAAATGTTTTTAACGAAGCTAAGTCTATAGGCACTGTTGGTTCCGCAGACCCATCTAAAAATATTCTTGCAAACTCTTTTGGAGGCCCGTCTCAAAAGCCATCACCTCGCATTGCCTTCAATAGGATTGGCACCATTACAGATGGTGACACCTTTTACATAGCTGAGTTTGGATACTTTGCAAAAAAGCTAGAAGGACAGAAGGCAGCTGCCCTTGGAAGGCTCTTAAAAGAGAAATATCAAATTTTGTAACTTTGCTTCATGCACTGTATGAAGAATAATAATGCGTCTAGCACCCCTCGAACCGCAAAGAAGGGTGTAAAGCTTAAAATGGGTAAGCATAAGTCGCGATCTGGAGGGCTTACTAAGGCTGGTAGAGAGAAGTATAATAGAGAAACGGGCTCTAACCTCAAGGCTCCACAGCCAGGTGGTGGTGCACGTAAGAGATCTTTCTGTGCTCGAATGAGCGGTGTAAAGGGTCCTATGAAAAAGCCCAATGGCAAACCTACTCGCAAGGCTCTTGCGTTAAGAAAGTGGAAGTGCTAATGAGGCCTACGAAAAAAAGCAGAGGAGGTAAGCTCAGTATATCGAGCAAGTCTATATCCGTTGATCCCCCAAAGGGATACCACTGGATGGAAGAGGGCGGTAGGTACTACCTTATGAAGGGAGACTACAAGCCTCACCCTGGAGCAGTTTCAAAGGCCAAGTTTAAAACCGCTACACACGCCAAGTCATGAAGTGTATGAAGAAAGGTGGCAAGACTAAGAAGCGTAAAGCTCTTGACGCTTGTGCGAGAAAGGTGAAGGCCAGGTACAGTGTATGGCCGTCCGCTTATGCGTCTGGCGCTGTAGCTAAGTGCAGGAAAGTCGGTGTTGGAAACTGGGGGAACAAAAGCAAAAAGAAGTAATGGCTGTTAGAAAAACAGCAAAAGGCCTTGCCCTAAAGCGCTGGTTTAAAGAGGATTGGAGGACTCCTCGTGGCAAAAAGGGGTATAGCGGAAAAGACAGAACATTTAGACCTACGAAGAAGGTTTCCTCTAAAACCCCATCTACGTGGAGTGAGCTAAGTCCAGGCGAAAAAGCTAGGGCTGCTAAGGAAAAGAAGACGAAAGGAAGGGTTTCTCGTTACAAGGTGAAGGTCAAAAAGAAGAAAGCCAAATAATAGTATATTTGCAAAAACAACCAAACAAAAATGGCAACTACAACTGCAACTATAACGCTCTCTAGCTCAGACTTGACTGGCGATGCGTTGTCTCTTTCAACTTCAGCCACTCTTACTAAGGCTGACTCTGTAACTGGTCTCGACCAGACTACAGGCGTTTCTCGTAAGATCTTTACCGCAACATCACTCGTTAATATTTTCGAGGGTAGCGAATACACAGCTGCAAAGGCTCACAAGATTTACCTGAGAAACCCAAGCACTGTGGCCACAGAGTACTTTACTGTTTCTATCGGTGACAGCGGAGGCACCCCTGAGGAAATCGGAAGGCTTTACGCTGGAGACTGGATGTTCATGCCTTGGAGTGCTCACGATGCGGCTAACGACATCTGCATTACTCCTAGCGTTGCAACGGCCATGACCCTTGAGTACTTGCTCATTTTCGAAGCCTAATGGGTAGCGTAAGGGCAAATATCAGAGTTTCCTCCTCAGACGTTTTGGCTACTGCTGTTGACATTAGCTCTGCAATCACCTTGAATGCAGACAGTGGCAACATCAATCGCGTAAAAATCGTAGCTACTTCTGCTGGAGGCACGGCTCAGATAATCCATAAAGCAAACGAAAAGCTCAACAGAGCTTACATCTATGTGCGCAACCTCGGTACAGAAACCGAAAAGTACGCATACGTGTATGCCGAAACCACCAACGATGACCCAGTATTGGCCAAGCTTGGAGGCGGTGAGTTTTGTTTTATGCCAGTAGACCCTTCTGTTCAACTTCAAGTTTACGGAACTGACGTGGATCAGATTGTTGAGTACGCAGTGTTTGGTCTGGATAGCTCAGCAGTTAGATACGCATAATTCATAAGACATGGCAAAACTTACAAAT
>VMHT01142347.1_pt1 | contig 11547 bp, 21 predicted proteins | sample 4693611 | NCBI WGS metagenome assembly VMHT01 (sample SAMN12280063, study PRJNA550983) | marine metagenome | isolation source: seawater sampled from same location over 5 years 0.02-0.2 micron viral filtrate | place: USA: collected off the coast of southern California halfway between the port... ... | reverse complement strand
TATTGGGAGGACTCTATCCAAATGTTAAGACAGAGTTGGTAAGTAACGTGGCAGAGCTTGCATTCATAACAAGAACAGAGTCTAGTACAGAGGAAGGAAGGCTAAGTACCCATATAAGTACAAGAGCAACAGTGGAAATAGCAAGTCTACTATACGACGGATTCACCCTAACAGAGGCAGCAGAGGTAGCAGTACTACCTAAGTTTGACGCAGCAGGTGGAGTCGAGTCAGAGAGAACCTTTGTAAAGCAGCTACTGCAAAAGTATACAGATGACGGTAGTTCAGACGAGTTATTCACAGACGTGGAGAATGATTAATTGAGACTGGTAACCTCAGACGCTTGGAGTAGTGGCCTTAGCCGGCCACACTCTGGCGGAAATCGGAAAACATTTTTCTTTGGGGGATGTGCACAACTCTATTTTACCACTAAGCTAATTTTTTTACCCATAGTAAATATATACAATAACATATTCTAATATGAAGAGCTCTACTAAACCAAAGAAGTGTGCAAACTGCGGGCAGAACCTAAACGGCGAGTCGCTATTCTACCCGGATCTATGCTTATCATGCATAGTAGATAAGGAGACAAATGAAACCATTACAGACAATAATAGACAGGCTAGAGGAGGCCATGCTAAATGAACCGCTTGACTACAAACCGAAAGCTTTACAATACAGAGGACCTGTGGGCCCGAAGGAATCCGAACACAGTGAGGGCACCGGAAAAGGGCGAAGCTCTGACTCAGGCTCTAATGCGCAGAATAATGAGATGGGCGGAGATGGCCAAATCGGATAAAACTGGACAGAGTTACATTCATACAGACGAGTTTAAGGCTGATCTGCATGATGCTGTAGTAATGAATAACTATCAGCACAATAAGACTGGGTTATCTAAGGCTGAGAAGAGACATGCTAATGCACTGTGGACCAAATACTCTATATTCGGTAGACTGTGTGGGGCGTCAGTAGAAGAGTTAATTAAACTGGCTAACTCGGGTCAGAAGATCACTGCTATTAAGAATTATAGACGTATGCATGATGTGTCCCTCAGAAAGGCTAAGGATTATATTGATTCCTTGGTTAATCCCATATTGGAAAATAAATAAGCTTTTGAGCTTTATAATTAATATATATAATAAACAGAAAGAGGTTTCTAAATGAATAAGGTTATAACGAGTCCAGCCACCAATATACCTGCGCATGAAAAGAGTCATGTTCGGGGTTGGTCTCTCGGTTGGGCTGAATTACTTAACGCTGATATGGTCAATAGATGTGATGACCAAATAATGCAATATGATAAGGTTTATTTGGACCACGGTGTGAACTGGTCTGGTGCTTTGAACTTATTTGCCGGGGCCGGTGATGAAGTGTTTGAGAGGTTTAATCGGTTGATGGCCGTTGGTCATGAAAGAATAGTATCTCTTGATTGGGAGATGCCCGATTACGGTGAGAAGTTGGCCGCACGTTTAAATGCCAATAGTACCAGTAAACAGATTACTGCGGAATGGTGTGAGGCCTTGTCCAAGATGTGTAAGCAAGTGTCATGGATAAATCAACTTGACGTACCGTCCGTGGATTGGTTGGCGTGGGGTGATTCGCATACTCCTGCATTTGCACGTATGGGTTCTGCTATTGTAAAGAAGGATGGTCGTACTATGTTTGGTGTAATAGAGAATAATAGGCTTGATGATATCGAAGTACCCGATAATATTAAGGGTATCACGCTAAGCCTTGGTTCTATCGATGTTCGACATCATCTTATGAGGGATGAAAGCATTGCGGTCTCTGATTTGATGAAAAGATATCTCGGTGCGGTCCGTTCGTTTCGCGACCGTGTGGGTGTGACCGTCGAGTTGTGTGCGCCCGTGCCCATCGAGCATGAAGAGAGAAAGATACCTAAAACGGGTTATTATAAGAAGACTCCTTTCTTTGGGCCAAGAGGACAAAGAATACAGTTAGACCTTATTATGATGAAGATGATGAAAGATTCAGAGTTTGATTGTATCAGTCCACCATCAGAACGATATACTATGGATGGAGAAGAGTACGCTAAAACATATATGGAGTTAGGAGGATCGGTTCATATGGCACCTACACATTATCGTAGATACAATGAATCGGAGTGGTCAGTACTGTGAGCCACAATAAACATATCACAGATGGTATCAACAAAGACCTGAGCGAGTACACAAGAGAATGGTACTTGGAACAAACCGAAGGATGGGAAGATCCGTATGGCATACCTGAAGTAGTACAACATGAAAGGTTTAATGTCGTTAGAGACGATAAGATAGTAGGTAGTAAATGCAGATTCGGTGATTATATGATGAGTCAGGTCAAAGAAGATACCATTGTTTATGTGCAGCCAAGAAAGGGACTAGCAGGAGTTTCCATTCTAGAGGCTGCGAAGAGGTACGGCAAAAAGGTTGTATTATTTATGCCCTCTAGTAAGAAGGTCTCGGATCATCAAGCTGTATGTATTGAGAGAGGCGCCGTACCAAAGTTTAGGCGAATAGCAGCCATGCCTAATTTGAATAAAATGGCTAGAGAGTATGCCGAGCAAACGGGTGGTTTTTTCGTACCATTAGGTTTATACCACCCACTTGTAGTTGCCGGAGTAGTAAGAGTAGCGGACACTATAGCGAAATATTATAGAGAACCCGAAGAGGTATGGTGTGCCATATCAACTGGAGTCCTGTCACGAGGATTACAAATCGGGTGGCCTAACGCTAAGTTCTATTCAGTCGCCGTATCAAGAAACCTCAAACAGGGCGAGTTAGGTAGATCAGATGTAATTTCTGATCCGCTACCTTTCTTACGAAATGAAAAGAAGGAGTGGTGGCCACCGTTTCCAACTGTGTATAATTATGATGCTAAAGTCTGGAAGTATATGATGCATAAGGGTACAAAGTCTATAGGAGGAAATACTGGAGCATGGATGTGGAATGTTGGACAGGAGCCACCACTAAAAGATGAAACTATTTATGAACGCATTGACAGTCAAAGAGAATGGGGAGAAATAAGAGATGAAGAATCTAATTAAGAATGTATTGGACAAATACAATTCACATAGGAAACCAATCAGTAATAGTGAGCTAGCAGAGTTAATACTTGCACATGTAAAGGTTGGCATTGATGGTAAAAAAGGTTGGTACTTGGACTTAAACAGTCATGATGGCCAACACATTAGGGCACAAGAGATTATATCTGAATATGAAGGTATGAGGACATAATGAACGTATTAGCATATTCAACTAGAGATGTGTTAGATAAAGGATTTGTAGAGTTAGTAGACACATTAGGTAGTGACCTAACAGTTGTTAACTCTGCACGTGTATCATTCGGTAAACGTAAGGAAGAGTTTGACAATAATGATAGGAGATTGGTTAAGTACTTGGCTAAGTATAAACACTTCTCGCCATTCAGACATATACAGGCTCAGTTCCATATAAAGGCACCAGAATTTGTAATGCGACAATGGTATAAACACGTTGTTGGTATTGAAACATCTTCTAACAGTTCTATTAAAGACCATGCATGGAATGAGATCTCAGGTAGATATGTTCCAGTAGAGGACTATTATAATCCAACAGTTTTTAGGGCCCAATCAGATGATAACAAACAAGCATCTGAAGGAGAGGCCGAAAATCAATCTGCATGTAAACATCATTGGGATATGGCAATGTTTCACGCTAAAAACCACTATGAAGAATTACTAAAACAAGGTGTAGCCAAAGAGCAAGCACGTTCTATACTTCCGTTAAATCAATATACAGAAGTGTATTGGACTGCTAGCTTTCAAGCAGTTATGAACTTTATAGAATTAAGGTATGAGAAGACTGCTCAGTGGGAAATACAACAGTATGCAATAGCTTTACTTGACACTATGAGTTTAGCATTTCCAGAAACAACTAAAGCATGGAAAGCTACGTGGAAGTAGGCAACACTCCAGTAATACAGTTATCAGATAAGTTGTATGGTAAGTTAGAATCAGTAAATCCAGGTGGTTCAATAAAGGATAGACCTGTGAAGTACATATTAGACAGAATGGAACTAAAGAAAGGAGACACAGTAATAGAAGCCACTAGCGGTAATACTGGTATATCGTTAGCTATGATGTGTGCAGAACGAGGGTTAAAATGTGTTATAGTTATGCCGTCTAATATGTCAGAAGAACGTAAGACATTGTTGAAGATGTTTGGAGCAGAGCTAATAGAGGTGGAGCCTGGAAATTTCGAACGAGCGATAGAAATAAAAGACGATATGGTATTAGAGGGAAAAGGCAAGTCTCTTCATCAGTTTACCAATACGTTAAACATTAAATGCCATAGAGAAGAATTGTTTAATGAACTACGTATTAGTTCTTATATGATAGGAGATATCTCGGCCTTTATAGCTGGGACTGGAACAGGTGGTACGTTAATGGGTGTACAGCAAGGTTTCGAAGACTATGGATGGGATGGTAAGATAGTTGCAGTTGAACCAGCTGAAAATGCTGTCATGAGTGGAGGAGAGCCAGGTTTGCATGGAATAGAGGGTATAGGAGATGGCTCAAAGTATTTAGTAGATCTTAATAAGGTAGATGAGATTGTAACAATTACCACAGAGGAAGCTAAGGAACGTAGTCGTAGATTGGCTAAGGAGATGGGCTTATTTGTAGGAATATCGGCAGGAGCCAACGTACTTGCATCCGAACGGTGGATAAAAAATAATAAACCAAATGGTATAGTGTTCACCATATTATGTGATAGGGGTGAAAGATACTGTAGTGTGTTATAGGAGATATAATGAGCATAGAGCCAACAAGATATTATGATAACTTCTTAAAGTATTTTAAGTTAGCTAAGAAGCAACAAGAAGATTGCAACTTAGGTTTTATTCCACATCAGAAGTGGGATGGAGGAGATGACTTAATGTGTAAGGTAGAGTTATACGATGTGGTAGAACGTAAGTATGCAGGGTTCAGTCAACTTATGAATGATGTATTTTACGGGTATAACGAAGATCATCCTTACTGGCCTAAGATGCAGAAAGGAATGATGTCTCCACAACGTAATGTTGTATCGCGAGCATGGCAAGATAAACAAGCCATATTTGGATTACCAGAGTGGCTGTATGTTTTTATGGTTCATAGATTAACTGGTTCTGCAATAAACTATGCACAAAAACCTTCTGGTTACCATAATACAATTATACCACATTTCTATTTAGATCATACAATAGAAGAGATGGCTGCAAGAATAACTAACGGTAAACATGAGCCTTTCTATACATCAATTGGTTATCAGTTTCCTGCGTTTCCTAAACCACCTGAAGGATCAGAGTATAAACGAAATGGTGATTACTTTATGGTTGAGCATGTACCTAAAATGGTTAGAGAGCTAGCTGAGTGGTTGGAACAAGGTGGTAAAAGAGAGATACGGGAAATAGGAGATTGGCTATTTGACTGGAATGTGAAACATGGGTTTAGAAAGTTTAAGTTTCAATATGCGGCATTTATATCTGATCTAGCCGATTGGTTTCCACAGTACGTCATTAGAGAGTCAATGTTCTACTATGGCACTAACGCAGTAGAGTGCATTAAGTATATGGCAAAGCCCACCACTAGGATGAATAAAGAAAAGTTTATGGATGAAGTTATGGAAATGGTTTATAGAGATACAGGTTCTGTACCATATAATGCTGAAGATGTCATGTGTGATAGTATTAGATGGATAGAAAACTACATAAGACCTGGAGAAATGTATGACCATTTAGATTTTAATCAGGTATGGGGTAGCTCAGATATAATAGATCACCCAACTGGTAGGCAAAAAATGATGCTGAATCTTGGATTAGTAGAGGATTTCAATACGTTTAAATCCTTTCCTTCTGACACTAAAGTATTAGACATGAATAATATGACTGTTCAACAGTATAAAGAGAACGTTCGACAGTATTTAAATTAAACGGAGATTGGGAATGGACATTGTAGATTTCATAAACATTCCATGGGTCATTGCGCTAGTTTTCTTTTACGTTGGGTTTTATACATGTAAATCCACATTCGACAGATTAGAGAAAAGATATAAAGATGAAATAGCCGAATTGAAGGCTGACGTTGCTGACTGTAATGAGGAGATACATTCTCTTAATATAAAATATGGATTAGAAGATATTGATTGGGAAGCTAACATGTGGATGGACGATTTTCCCGAAAAACCAGAAGCCTAATGGATGATAACACTGTATATAACAAACCTGGAAATACCGTTATGGTTAGAAATAACGGAGACGAGATCCTTGTAATATGTGATAAGGAAAGACAAATGGATTCTGTTGTTAAGAAACTAACAACTAATACATGTAAGCTTGTAGGTTATGAAGAGTGGGATGAGGGTGAAGATAAGAAATGGCTATTACGGTTTTATGTCATAGATGAAGGATATATAATTGAACCGGAATTAAACTGATGACGATAGCAGCTATAGCAGGACATTTAGCATTTGGATTAATAGCGTTTTCATTTCTTGTCAAAGACATTTTATGGTTACGTGTTGTATCGATATTAGCCAGTTTATTCTCAGTATTTTACAACTATACTATACCTGTAGATCCTATGTGGTTGGCAATTAATTGGAACATTGTGTTTATAGCTGTTAACCTTTATCACGTAGCAGTTATCATATACGAAAAACGACCAATTAAAATGGCACCAAAAGATAAGGAACTATATGAAACCTTGTTTAATGAAATGACACCTGTTGAATTCCTAAAGATAACTAAGATTGCTAGCTGGCAAACGTTTCTTTCTGGTGAAAAGATTATACGTTATGGTTCACCCGTTACCGATTTAATTTTAATTTATAATGGAACAGTAGATGTTGATGTAAGCAACAAGATAGTAGCTGAATTAAAAGATGGTCAATTTATAGGTGAGATGTCATTCCTTACTGGTAAACCAGCTACAGCTACGTGTATAGTTAAACATGATACTGAGTGTTTAGTTTGGAAACAACCTGAATTTAAGGAATTATTGAAGAGAAACCCCTCATTATACTTCACAATACAATCATTATTAAGTGCACAGGTATCAAACAACTTAGTTAAAGAATCTAAGAAATGAGTTGCAACCCACCATATATGGAAAATGGTGAGACGTCATTAGATTTTTGGCTGACCACAATAAGTGCAGATCAAGCAAAGATTGACGAATACCTTTCCAATTCTGGGTTATTGAAAGACAAGCGTGTATTACATGTTGGTTGTGGACAATCATCAGTGGCATCTAGATTTCATGGTGAATTTACACATGCTGACGGTATTGCTATATGGAAAAATGAAGTCAAATTGGGTAACGATCTAAACTTAGATAATTATAATTGTTATGAAGTAGACAAATATATGCTTGATCAACTATCTGTGTTAGGAACATATGATGTCATAATAGATAATAATATTAAATCGTATATGTGTTGTCAAGAACATTATGAAGATTGGTTTGATTGGATGTTAGATAACAGTAGTATCATAATAACTCATGATTTAGGAATGAGATCAAGAAGTATACTATCAGATGCAGATATAGATAAAGCAGGTGGGTTTATAGAGAAGCTTAGTAATGGAGTTGTATTAATTACCTAAAACTATTTTCACTTTTTTGAAAATAAACATGTACAAGTACCGGTATTTACGTGTAGATTCTAGTATAATTAATAAGAGGTTACTAATGAGTTTGAATATACAAGAAACAATTTTTAAAGCTAACGATAAAATCGGTGTCGATGAAGTCGGACCTGGTGTTAGAGAAGTTACAATTGCACAATTACTATTTGAAGGTAATATGCTTACGCATCTAGAATTAGACGAAGCACTTAACGAGAGCCATGAAATTACAATAGATTGGATGCCAGACGGTGATGATATTGAAATTGCCCAAATATGGAACAGTACAACAGGTGAAATTTACAGAGAGTATAATGATTTACCAGAGAATAGAGGTTGGACAGATGGTGATGAATTAGTTGTGTCTTCGCTATTAATGTGGGGAGAGTTAGCATAATGGATAAAGAAAAATTATTAGAATTGCTAAATGAGATTGATGACATATTAACAGACGCGTACAACACAGGTCAAGATTCTGAAGAGAATAGCGATTCACTGTATTACATAGATGATGCACAAAGTAAATTAGAAGAATTAACAATTAAACTAAATGAGGAAAAATAAATGGTAATGTTTTTAATGTTGTTTATAATGTTTATTACAATCGGAATTATGGTTGATAATACAGAAAATAATTAAAAATAAACATGTACATTAACCGGTATTTACGTTTAGATTCTAGTATAACAAATAAGAGGTTACTAATGAAAACAAATAAAAATCAAATAGTAGATGGAATTGAATTATCTGAAGGTGTAGAGTTTATTCCAGAATTCCATTCAACAGAAGTAGATTTGGACAGAGATGTTCCAAGTGAAGCCGCATTCTTTAAATTTAACAATATGGTAGATACTGAAGAAGAGGATATGATTACAGGACATTTTGATGTTGACGTAGATGAGGATGGTCCATTCATAACATCTAGTTTTGATGACTATTGTGACGCACATCCAGATTTTAACGCTGCACTTAACGGTCATTGGGAGCATGTATAATGAGCAAGAATCCTGCACTACAAGCATTACTAGATATGCAAGATGATGGAACAACAGTTGATGTTACAGTTGGTGAGAAGATAGATGAAACAAAAGACGTTGCTATTGATAATGACTATATAGGTTATCTTCTCAACGAAAGAGAAAATCCTTCAGATGGAATATCATACACAGCTGAGTTCGATGATTTGGAATTAGATGATTATCTATTAGACTAATGTTAGAATCCATATTAGCCAAGTTAAATCCCAATCAACAGTCTTGGATTAAACGAGAATTAAGTAAAGATCCGTATCGTCGTGAAGATATGGTGTCGACATTATTGGGTGTTAAGAATACTGGGTTTGGTCATAAGTGGGATGGCGAAGGCGTGTTTAATTCGTCATGTGGTAAAGCATTTGATTATCTAGAATATAAAACAAGTCAAGCTAAAAAGTATAATGGTCTATTAAAATTTCATGATTATCCAGAATCAAAATCACTTGATTGGGTAGAGGATAACGTATTATTGCTATATGCAATATTTGTAAACGGTGAAATAGAATGTGTGCTAGGCATTGCACCAGTAATTGACGACGTTGTGCAACCATGGGTATATGCATTATCAAATCAAGTAGGAATGGGTATAAAAAGTCCAACAATTAGTAGGTCACAATGGGAAGATTCTGTTGTGTGTTTAGAATATTTTAGTGGAAAGTTTAGTGATCCTAAACTGTATACTAAACAATTAAGAGAGTTAATAATGAGAGTATATAATGGGTGATTTTCCCTCAGCAGCTTTACATAAATCAGATGTTAGTGATTTGTTAGATCATGATGCAGCTCCTCATCATTTCCTAAAAGAGGTGCATGATTTGGCAACAGCTGTTTCTAATGGTAAGAGTAGAACTTACGATGATGCAATATTAAAATGTATGCGAGGTCTTGCAGCTGAATATGCATTCACTAGACAATTCCCACAATTCTGTAGATCAGGTCTAGGCTTTTATGATTATGATGTGTCATTTTTGAACGACAAACCTGGTACTAGAATAGAAATAAAATGTCCACTAACCGATAAAGATTGGTGGGTGCCAGTCAATTATGGTCAATTTTATAGTGCAGTTGATAGGGGAAAAGTAGATTATATTTGCAATACATATTTAAATGAGGAGACTGGGATTTTACATATTAAGGCTGTTGCAAACGCTAAGTCGTTCGAACGCTATATGTCACTAGGTCCATATAACCATTATTATAATCATTTTAGGGCAGTTAATGATAATGAATGTTGGACAGGACCAGATGCTAAGATTAAGATTAATGAAATAATAAAGGAACATTCATGGAAAAGTTTTTAAATGCATGTAAGCTTGTACAAGGTTTTATATTGGGAGAGAGCAATGAAAAGCCAAAAACTAAACGTAGATATAGGCGAAGAAATAAAAAGACTAAGTAAACTTATTGTAATTTTATGTCTGTTTATGCAAAATACTGGATGCACTAGTGCACCCAATGGTGCATTAAATAAAACACAGATACATAAAGAACCTGATGGGTTTAAAATATGGGATCGGTATCTAGAAACCAACCACATATATAGTCAACCTGTCATAATCAATCATCAAGAAGGATTAAGTTTGTATTGCAAAAAACATAAGAAGTGGGAAACTATTAAGGCTTTTTGGAATCCTACTGAAGATAATTATTATTATGTAGTAAGCGACCACAGGAGGTGGAAATGAATATAGGCTACGCGTGTATTAACATGAAGTTATCTTACCCACCAAAGGGTATACAGCGTATTACAACTGGCAGATCAATGATAAGACGAACCTATTTAGAGAAAGGCCATAACTATGCCAGTGAAATCACATTAAAAAATGCCATGGATCTAGATAAGATTATAGATTGGAATATCCTAAATGGTTATAAGTTTTTTCGTATGACGTCTACACTTGCACCATGGAAATCAGAATATAATTGGACAGATCTTCCTGATCTAGAACAAATCAAAGTGTACTTACGTTCTGCTGGTATTAAGGCCACAACTCATGGCCTTAGATTAACTACACATCCTGGTCCATTTAATGTTTTAACTTCTCCTCATGATCATGTAGTACAAAACTGTATTAAAGATTTGGAATACCATGGAGATATGATGAACTTTATGGGTCTAAGTAAAACACCATATAATAAAATTAATATACATTTAGGTGGTGCATACGGAGATAAAAAATCTGCAATGGATAGGTTCTGTCAAAATTTTAAATTATTGTCACAGTCAGTTAGATCTCGATTAACAGTCGAGAACGACGATAAAGAATCAATGTATTCAACTAAGGAGTTATATAATGGAATATACAATCGTATTGGCGTGCCCATCGTGTTCGACTATCATCACCACAGGTTTTGTAATGGCGGGCTTAGTGAACGTGAAGCACTTGAGCTTGCTATGTCTACGTGGCCTAAAGGCATTACACCAGCGGTTCACTACTCGGAGTCAAGAAGTTTAGAGAAAGAAGACAGTAAGATAAGACCACAGGCACATTCAGATTATGTTTACGATTATATCAATACGTATGGAAATGACGTTGACATAATGATAGAGGCAAAAAAGAAGGAGCTTGCTGTTGAAAAATATCTTAAGCTACATGGTTAGCACAATTAAGAGTATGATATTTCTTTGGATGTATAAGCGGCATCTAAAGACGAGAATAGAAAAGAATAATTTTGGAAGGAGAGAAGAATGGTATTAGATAGTTTATTAACAGGTGTAATATTATTTACATCATTTGCAGCACGAACACCTAATGTGCAACCTAATCCCGATGACTATGAAGTAAGTATTGGTTTTAGTAACGATTACTATTATGTGAATCGTCAATGGGAAAGAGAATTAGGCGAACATTATATAGATGATTTATTC
>VMHT01024054.1_pt1 | contig 11548 bp, 4 predicted proteins | sample 4693611 | NCBI WGS metagenome assembly VMHT01 (sample SAMN12280063, study PRJNA550983) | marine metagenome | isolation source: seawater sampled from same location over 5 years 0.02-0.2 micron viral filtrate | place: USA: collected off the coast of southern California halfway between the port... ... | reverse complement strand
TATTTCTAAACGTGCAGCTAATGAATTTGATACGGCTAATAACCCAAACGTACTTCTTAAAAATAAAAATGATGCAAACCTGTCAGGTTTAAATGTTGACGCTAAAAATGCTGAAATTGAGTACAACGCCGAAATCAATCCGTTAAAGGTAGAATACGAAAGGCTACGAAACTTAGGGCTCGAAGGTACACAAAGAGCTACTGACCTTGCTAATAAAATTCGAGAAATGGATATTGCACTACGCGAAAAAACCGACGCTATAGACGTTAAGCAGAAACAGCTTAACCTAGATACGGGTACACTGGCCAAGGAGTTTAATGAAAAAACATTCGACGCTAATGTGGCAAAAGTTATATCAGATTCAGCGTTTGCGACGCAGACGTTAGAGCCAAGGGTTGCGCAAGTTTTTGCTAATGCGGATCTGTCCGGATTAAACGCTGAATACGCCAAGGCGTCGTTTGATACAAACCTAGACGCACTTAAAGTAAGTTTAGGTATCAGTAAAGAAAACCTAAACCAGATGATAAAAGAAAACCCTGTCAGGCTCCAAGGGTTAATTGACTCAAACATCTTAAACGCCCTTAACATAGATGAGAAAACGCTTAACAACCAACAGAAGTCTCAAATAGATGGCATTAACCAGTCTTACTATGACGCATTAATAAAAGGCGACTTTAGTGGCGTTGAGCAAAACCTTATGCCGTTTGCGGCGCAAGTATATAATGATAACAACGTTGCAGATGATGGAAACAAAGCCGTACAAGGTGAAGACGGTACGTTTTACATAGTTGGTCCTGATGGCGGGCGGATCGGTGCGGCTTCTGATATTCTCCAAAGTCTCCCGATGGATCAAAAAAGAGACATGATCCGACAAGCACAAGCGTACGCTGTGGCGGCGATTACTGGAGATAACACTCAGATAACGCAGTTGTTTAAAACTGAAGCGTGGCTCGACTACTACCAAGCTCAAACAGCGGCACTCGAAAAAGGTAAGTCGCTCACGAAAGCGCAATGGGCGATACAAAGGTTCCAAAGTAACCCGCAAGATAAACTTGCTATAGCTATTTTAGCCGGAGATAACGCGGAAGCTGTTATGGAACAAATGAATGATCCTGCTTATCAGTTAAAAGGTATCGGGGATGGCAGTGGCGGGGCAAACAGGCCGGGGTCACTAAATGGCGATGGAAGTTCTAACGGCGAAACTGACCAAAGTTCCACACTTGGAGCTGACTTACTTACCGCAATAGGGGGCGGTGATTTTGACTCTCTACTCGCCAAAATAAACAAGCCTAGTCCTAAAGGGGGTAAGTCTGGTGGCCTTGCAGCGGCGGCTAACAGAAACGACAAACTTAAATCTTTGACGCAAAACGTAGGTGCTTTGGATCAGGCAATTGCGACTGTAGAAGCCCAAGTCGAGGCTGCTGTCGCAGAAGAACCAAAATTTGGTAAAGGGCTTACCGCCCAAACGAACAGACAGCGCAAACTTACCACACTATTACGCCAGTTAATGGAACAAAAAGCTAAACTAAACCAGAACTAAGGACTGTTTGATGCCCGGTAAAATTCAAGACCTGCGTAAGTTATACCCTGAGTTTGACGAGTATGGGTACACAGACAAAGACGTTTTAGAGTGGGTAGGTACAGAACTTAACCGCGATCCTCTCGAACTGGCTGAGTATTATGGTTTACGTGACCCAAACCAAGGAGACTTTAGCCGTGGTTTATCTGCCGGTGTGGACTCTTTGCAGGGGCTTGCTTACGGAGCGGTTGGTCTTGCGGGCGACGCTATAGGCTCTGATACTATTCGAGACTTTGGCATAGATGGTTATAGGCGAAATATGGACGACGTCGCTCTCAACGCCAGGGAGACTGATGCGTACGAAGGCATAAACAGTGTTGGTGACGCTGTAGACTTTGCGCAATACTACTCAGGGTATGCTATTCCCCAAGCCGTTACTGCTTTTGCGAGTGGCGGTATCGGTGGTTTAGTAGGCAAACAAGTTGTTAAAAAAGGTGTTCAGTCCAAGATAAAAGATGGGCTTGAAGACCAAGCACAAGACCTTGTGTCAAAAGCGACGAAACGAGGAAGTACCGCAGGAATTACCACTCAAGCGTTTGGAACCTCATTAGGTGGAACCTACGGTCAAGCTGTTGAACAGGCTATGGAGAACGGTGAATCTATAGACGACATCGATCTAGGTAAAGTAGCAGGTTATGGTAGTCTCGCGGGTGGTGTTGAAGCGGCGGCAGACATAGCTACATTAGGTTTAGCCAAACTTGGTCCTGCTTCTAATTTAATGGATTTTGCCCGTAAAACTAGAAAACGCGCCGCTGTCACCGGTGGTACAGCCGGTGCGGCAATTGAAGGTGTAACTGAAGGTGTTCAAACTGGTTTAGAAGATTTAGGCGCGGGCTCCACTATGGAAGACGCACGCTTCTTCGACCCCACGTCTATGTTAGCAGGTGCTATCGGTGGCGGACAAATTGGTGTCGCCGGTGGAGCACTACGAGCCCCAACCCCCAGTGGTACTGAGTTAGATACCGACGCGGCCGTAAAAGCAGCCACCGAAAGTAGTAACGCGCAAACTCTTTCTGCCGAAGATAGTGAAGTCGTTAACGCCTATAAGGTTGACCAAGAAAATGCACAACGAGAAGCCGACGCTAACGCGGAGCAGGAGCGTGTGGCACGTCTTGATTTGCAGAGAGCCGCAGCAAAAGAATATTCCGAAGATGACTACGCAAAAGAACGAAGTGTAAAACTGGAACTTGATGCTACAAACCCAGAAACTGAAGCTGGCGCGGCCTTTAAGCAACGCATAGATGAACTGGGTTTAGTAGACGACAAGAAAATACAAGTTGCGCTAAAAGACTTTGTGGCAGAACAAAAACCAAGTGACCAAGAAATCGAACAAGGTCACAAAGCTGAACTTGATTTACGTATTAACGCTAACCAACAAGCGTTAGCTGAACAACAAGCAGTAGAAGCTAATCAGCCAGAGCCCGCATTCAACCAAGACACTGTCATACGCTCACGCAAGAAAGCTATTGAGAAAGCTGAAGCGTTACTGGGCAAAGACTTTGCTAGTAAACCAGAGTTTGATGCTGTGGCGTCGTCTATAAACGGTGACAAGTTTAAGGTTAAAACGTTCGAAGAAGCGTTAAGTGGGGCTCTTAATCCACAAGCTGTAGATGAAGGTGCTAACGCGTTAACTGATGAGGCGACGCAGACGGATACAGAAACAGCAGTAGCCAATACCGCAGAAGACATAGCTACACAGATAGTTAAGCCGTTACCTGACGAGGTAAAGCTGTCTAAGAACGAACAAAAAGTGTGGGACGTAATATCTAACTCGTTTAAAAACAACGAAGAGGACAGCATACTTAATGTAAACGGCAGTTGGAATACTGTAGCTTTAGCAGAAAAAGCAGGCCTTAATTCACGGCAAGCAGCTCAAACAGCAACCGTGCGCCTAAAACCCAAACTGGCAAAAGCTTACGGGTTTACTGAAACTGAAATAAAGCAGAAACTGGCTGATACGAAAAAGAAAAGCACAGAGCCTGCGCCAGACGTCAACGACGGAACTAACGTCTTAGACCTAAAAGAAATTGGCGCGCAGGGCGGTATGGAAACTAAAGCATCTGTAAACCAAGGCGCTCGAGAAGGGATGTCTGCGGAAGACGCTAAGTTTATGGAAGAGCGTTCTAACGAGCCTGATGGTTTTGAAAACAAAAGACAAGAGTTAGCGAACAAAGAACGTGGGCGAGCGCAGAAAAAAATGGTTCAACTCCACGGGACGAAAGCTATTGAGCTGTGGAGAGATGGCGTATCTACTGGGGGCGTGCAAGTAAACAAACTTGCCAAACGTGATCTTATGGATTGGATTTCTTCAGTTGAGGAGTTCCAAGAGGGTCAAATAACGCAAGAAGAACTAGCACAAGACCTACGTGACATTGAAAATAAATACGACCAAGATAATGATGGTCCCACTTTGGAGAACGCTAATGCAGCAACCACCGAAAAAACCACAAAGAAAATCGCCAACGACAGCGGACAGAGTGCCGGGGATACTACGAGCGCAGAAAGCGGGGATAACACTGGGCAAGTCGGAACTGAGAATACTAGCGAGAGCACAGAAAAAGACCCCCTCGAAGGCAGAGACCTAGAAGCAGAGGCTGAAGCGTTTGCTGTAAAAAATCTCGGTGAGAACTGGGACAAAGAGAATCCTGGGCTTGTACAAATACTAAAAGACAAGAACTATGTTGGGTTCCAGGCAAATGTGGAACGCATAGCCGGCAAAAAAGACGACGCTAAACTAGGTATCACTGCTACACCGCCGAAGACGGCAAGCAGAGCGAAGTTCGAAAGCATTATTAAAAAGTTGACTGGCGCAAGTAGTAACATGCGTATTCGTGTGTTTGATACCGAAGCAGATGCTTATAAAGCTATCGAAAACGGCGATGTACCCAAGATGGATATAGATAGACTTAAACGGTCTGGCGCATATGGTTGGGTATCGGGTGATGAAAACGGTCGACCAGTAGCGCAATTTATAGCAAATCGTGTAACCGCAGGGCGAGAAATGTCAGCGTTTATGCACGAGGTGGGCGCTCACATCGGCATCGACTCGGTATTAGACAAGGTCAGCCGCAGAGATATTAGAAACCAAATAGAAGCTTGGTCTGAAAGTAACGATGGGTCATTAGAAAACACAGTGGCTCGAGAAGCAGTTGGGCGTCTGGCAAATGCACAAATAAAAGACAAGAGCTACACTGACCAAGAAGTTACTTCTGAACTGGTGGCGTACTTCCTCGAAGAAGCTACGATCGCCGGCGTTGAACCTACTACTAATAGTACGATTGGTAAGTTTGTTAAACAACTCAAAGAACTATTTGCTGCGGCTTTAGACAAACTTGGATTTGATACTAAAGAACTAACTACGCAAGACCTAGTCGATTTAGCCTACGGTGCAGCTTACCTCGAGTTGATGCACAGCGAAACAAAAGCTAACAAGCAAAACCCAATGGTGTCTGCGTCGTATAACGCTACGGCAAAACTTGGTATTGATCGCGACTGGGTTGGTGACAAACTTGGTGGTCAAAATGCTGTAAAAGTGCTTGATAACACCGTCGAGATTGGCAAACGTGCGGCCGTTAGCTTAAAGTTCGTGCATAATATTGTACGTGACGCTAGAGAAACTATGCCGGCAGTCGGCCGATGGTATGACGGTATGGTAAAAGCAGAAGCTGTACGCAACGAAATCCGGCAAAGTTTTGCTGATGTAGAAAAGCGTGCTCGAACTCTAAAAGCTGGTAGACTGGCAGTTGTAAATAAGTTCCTTGGGGAATCAACGTTTGATCAAGCGTGGGGTTACGACCCTGTGGATTACCATCCAGAGTTATTCGAAAATAGAAAAGTCGAAGTTAATACAGTAAAGAGTTTGCAGTTTAAACAACTATCAGACGACGAGAAAACATTAGTCACTGACATATTTGCGCACGGTGAAAAGATGCGACAGCGAAAGATCGCTTTTGCTAAAAAGCTAGGTGTTGCCGGTAAGTTCTTTACAGACGCATCTCTCGATGGACCATATGCACCACTAAAAAGGTTTGGTGAATACGTTGCTGAACTTAAATCATCTCGTCTGCGGGACGCGGAGTTGGCCGCCACGGCGGATGGTGCAACGAAAAGACAAAAAGAATTGTACGAAAAGCTCAAGTCTGACCCTAAACACTACGTTATAAGTTTCTTTGACACTGTAGGTTCCGCGAATGAGTTTATCGACCAAAACAAGAAGAACTATCGTTTCTCAGGGTCTAGCCGCAGAGCGCCAAACGTAGAAAAAGATCGTGTTTCCAACCCAGAGGTTTACGAAAAAGTCATGGCCGCTTTAGCGGCAAGTACAGACAGTTCTATGGATGCCAATGCTAAAACTGCTTTCCGAGATATGGTTAAAGGCATGTACTTCCAGTCTATGGATGAACGAAGTGCACGCACATCTGGTGCAAGACGTCTTAACCGTGCGGGTTATGAGCAGAATATGGTTCGTTCGTTTATTAGTCACGGTCACGCGGAAGCAGGACTTATCTCGCAGTTAGAAAACGGCACAGAAATAAATACTGCGTTGGCGCAAGCTGGAAAAGAAACTAGAGCCGCTGACGGCGGTGGAACAAGAGATGCGGACAACCAAAGAGTGTTTGAAACAATTTCTTCGCACTACCAAAAGGTTTTACAGCGCAATGATACACCAATTCAAGATCGTCTAACGACAGCAAACTCAGTTTACATGTTACTGACAAGTATAGGGTACCACGTTACAAACGCTACACAGCCGATGATGGTGACTGTTCCTCGAATTGCTGGCGACTTTGGAAACTACAACAGCACTTGGAGCTCTATGTTCCGGGGGTACAAGTATTCGATGGCGGCGGCTAAACTAGGCTTAAACATGGAGACCAGTATCGATCTGGAGAAAGTGCCGCAAGAGTATCGTGCTTTACTTAAATCGTTACAAGATCGACAGCTTATAGATCAAGGTATGGAAGAAGATGGTACGTTTAGTAGGTTTAACACTGGGTTTGAATCTCTTAACAGAGCTTCTGACGTTCTTGGTACAATCACAAGTAAGCTCTACAACGTAGCAAAGTTTGTGGAAGCGCAAAACCGTATTTCCACAGCAATAGCGGCTTTTGACATGGCTAGGGCTAACCCAACAAAACTTTCAACTATGAAAATGTCGCCGGAGCAGTATGCCACGGCGGTCGTTGAAGACACACAGGGTAACTTCTCTCAGCTAGACGCACCTTTACTGATTAAGTCGCTACCTAAAGTAGTTGTGCAGTACAGAAAATACCAACTTCTTATGGCGTGGCATTACTCTGGTGCCTTTAACCAAGCCTTTAAAGGAGAAACCCCAGAAATTAAAGCAGCAGGCCGACGCGTACTTGGGTACTCTATAGCGCACGCTTCTATGGGCGCCGGAGCCACAGGAGTTCCGTTGTTGTCGACTGCGTTCTGGTTGACAACATTCTTGGGTGATGAAGACGAGCCCCAGGATATGGAACGATGGATCAAAGACAACGTTGACGATGGCGCTTTAGGAACAGCGCTCTCACGGGGACTGTTCTCCACATTTGGAATAGATTTAAGCACTAAACTAAACCAGTCTAAGATTTTCCATCCGCTGCCTTACGCAGAACTAAAAGCAGGAGAAGCCGGTGCTACCGACATCCTGATGGGTTTTGCAGGACCTGCGGGAACGACGGGCGTAAACTTCTTCCGCGCCGCAGAATACTACAAACAGGGTGATGTACTTAAAGGCATAGAATACTCCGTACCAAAAGGTATTCGTTCAGTGGCAGAAACTTATCGCCTCGCCACAGAAGGTTATAGTACAAAAAGTGGTACTATCATCGTAGATCCACGAGAGATCGACGCTAAAAGTTTGCTACTAAACGCAATGGGGCTTCCTGCAACAGAAATTAATCGAATTAAATGGACACGCGGGCAACAGTATGAGCTAGAGCAATATTTCAACAAAGAGAGTGGAAAAATACGTAAGCAGTACATTGAGGCGACTAGAAAACGAGACCGCCAAGCGCAGTCCGACTTACGTATAGAGTTTAGAGAATTACAAAAGTCTAAAGATAGAGTTCGCCCCTTCTTTAATGATGCACCCGGTGCGCTAAAGCGGCAAAGTATTAGCACGTTACTACGAGCGCCAAAAGCCAGAGAAAAACGAGAAAGAAAAGAACAACAAAAGTTATTAAACTAACTCCCTAATATCCACGTTTACTTTTCTCCTGTGTGTGGATATGTTCAACCCCTGACTGGCTAGGTTTCGCACTGCAACGTCGGGGGTTTTTTTATTTAATCACGATGAAATCACGATTGTGCACCATAAGTCATTGATATTATTTAAGTACGCTTTCTGGCTTTGGGTACCACACTTAATCGTCTAAAGTAGATTATAATCATACAAACAACGACAAAACCCTTATTTACATGATAGTGATATAGTAGCCAGTATGGACGAATACGGCAGTATTTGACATCCAATCACGACCAAATTACGATCGGTCGTGATTTAAGCTTGGGAGATCGTGATTTGGCTAACATAAAGAAACTGAAAACTGGGCGGTGGCAGGCTCAAATATTCTTACTTGGCGTACGCAAAGCGGCTAGTTTTAATACAAAAACCGAAGCAAAAGACTGGGCGGCGGAGCAAGAATATAAGATAAAGACGGAAGCGAACCTAAATTTTGTAAAGAAATACCCTGTTTCAGAACTGTTTTTGCGGTATGAACGGGAGGTAAGTCGTACTAAACGAGGGTACAAGTGGGAGCAGGGGCAAATTAGTCGGTTGCTTAAAAAACCTTTGGCTAAGTTAGACATCAACGACGTAACTAAACAGCACATCCGCAACTGGAGAGACGATCGTTTAGCTACAGGGATAAAAACGTCTACCCTTAATCGCGAGTGGAACTTGCTGTCCCACATATTTTCAACGGCAAGAGACGAGTACGAACTAATTAAAGTAAGTCCGGTTGAAGGAGTAAAACGTCCACCAGACCCGCCCGCACGAGACAGACTAATATCTGAGGGAGAGATTGAGGAACTTTGCGTTGCGTCGGGTTTTGCTGGGGAGAACGTTCACACGGTTGCGCACAAAGTTATTCTGGCGTTTTTACTGGCTGTAGAAACAGCCATGAGGATGGGGGAGATATGCAATTTGACTTGGGATAACATCGACTTTGATGCGCAGACTGCGTTTTTGCCTACCACTAAAAACGGTACAAGCCGAACAGTTGCGTTATCAAAGAGGGCGATCGAGCTCCTGAACCTGGTGCCCAACACCAACGCACAAACCTGTTTTGGCATTACGAGTAAGCAATGTGGAGATAATTTTAGTAGAATTAGAAACAAAACAACCATCACAGACCTACATTTCCACGATACACGCCACGAAGCAATCACACGGTTGTCTAAGAAAATGCCAATTCTGGCTTTAGCGAGAAACGTCGGACATACAGATATTAAACAGTTAATGACATACTACAATGAATCTGCGAGTGAGATAGCCAAACTGCTAGACTAAATCAGCAGGGTCTATACGAATTTGGTTTCCTACGCGTTTACATTTTAATTTACCAGACTTTACTCTGCGCCGAACTGTTTCTTCTGCGCACCCCAACAACTCTGCGGCTTCATGCACGTTTAGCATCTTGGTAGGCGTCGCGTCGATGTGCTGCTGGAAAGCTGTCTTCAACGCAGCAAGTTCTGTCACCAGTGGTTCTATGACTGCTTGTAATTCTTTCTGTAATGCGTTCATTTTGCTTCCTCTTCCCATGCTTTGCCCTTGGCAACTTCGCGTTCAATCAAATCAAACAGGTGTAGTATTTCTTCTAGCTGTTGTTTGTTTCCAAAACGCACTCGCATTTTGGCTTCTTTGATCATTCCGTTGAGACGATGTCGGATCATTTTTCGTGCTTTTGGTATATTACTCATTTCGTGGGCTTTCTGTAACGACACCGTCTTCGGTTTCCACAAGCGCAAGCGCTTTACCGTCGAATAGTTTGTTGTATTTAATTTCGTAGCATCTAGCTTGGCCGCTCGGTACCGTACTGCCGGAGCCTAAATAAATCCGTGGGGTAAACGTCCCATCAGGTTGGGCTATCAAGTACCCTGACTTATCCATTTCTTCTTTCATCGCCGCCGGCGGAACCCCGTTATCTTTGCACCAATCCGACAAAGACTTAAATGTAACATAAACTTTCTTATCTTCGGTACATACGCGGCCGATCGCAGGGGCACGTAATATTTCCATAGGAGTTTCTTTGTGTTTAGTACGAGCGTCGCCAAAATGTTTGGTGATGATGAGTCGTCCCGGCAATGTACTGATAAACGTAGCGACATGTTCGGAAATATCTGTGTTGGATTCTTTACGGCTTTCTCTCATGCGTAGGACTTGACTTGTAGCCCAAGCCTTCATGCCTTTTAGGTCAAACGATATAAGTCCAAGTTTTTCTGCAATCTTTCCGGCCACGACAGCCGTTACTATAGTATCTCTGTAAAAGCGTTCCTTGTTATCGTCTTCGGAGGACGGGTTGAACTTGCTTCGCGCAGACACCATCTGGCGTCGTACCCAGTCCTGATTTTTAATGATGAACCGGATGTAAGGCCGGAAAGGTTCGCCGTAGACATTGTCCATATGGTTTTCGATGAACGACTGCGTGATGTCTGGAAATACACGGCTTCGATAATCAGCCGGCAAAGCTACCTCAAAGAACCGTAACTGTGTGGCTTCCACGCGGTATCCGGCCGGCAGCTTAGAGATACTTTCCAAGATGCTATCGTTCGACGTGATGAAGCTATTCTTAAACCACTGCCCACCGACTGTGCTGAATTTACCATTAGTACCAAGCCGTTCTTTGTCTCTACCGTTCGCAAGTGCGTAGCCTGTTCGTGTTAGTTCATCTGGACTACGTCCCGAAAACTCGTCGAGGAGCATAGGCACAGACCCCATGATAGCGATACGTTTAATCGCCGCGTTCAGTGTGGAGCCTTGTTCCCCAGTCTGTCTCTCCATGTACTCGGGGTTGCCGTAGAACCCGCACGCAATCTTGGCGGCGGTCGACTTACCTGTTCCACCATGCCCTGTAAATGCGAGTGGTAATCCGTGCCAGTTTGATGAACCCATTAACTCGACAAGGGCTGACCCCATTGAGTGACATAAGCCAAACTGAAACGGTTCCGCTCCGGGTCGGTTATACAATTTGTCTATGTTTGAAATCCACTCGTCGAGTGTGCCACCTGTACCAAAGTCGACTGCAATATCTCTCGGTATGTCACTATCACAGAGAACCTCATGTTCTCCATCTGCCGTTATGACTTTCGTACCCATGACAAACCCTGACCTGTCGGGCAACCAACCAAACTGATTATGCGTTTTAGTTTCTATACGCCATGCTTGTAGTGTTTCAATAAGTCCTTCTGCAAATTCGGCCATGTCATTCCTAGCATTTTTTGTTCTCATTAAAAATATTTCATTAGCGGCGAAGGTCTTCGCCATTAGATCGGTGGAGGCCAACTCCATTGTAGGCATGAAGAATTCACGCCACTTGCCGTTCTTTTCTTTTGCTCGCCAGTGCACAACCCATGTGCCCTCAGAATCTTGGATGCGATTGACCGGATATATGAATGAACGACAGAATGGCCTCCAATGAACAACTCCGTCGTCGTCTGTGATCGACCTGGAGAGCGCCGCGCCGTTCCATCGGTATCCATTGTTAGGCCAGTAAGGTATACTTTGCCCTTCAATAATCGTAGGGTTGTTTGCGTTTCCGCCCGTGGGGGCAACGGTTTCTTCTTCCGTGCTTTCGGCGTCGTTGCTGTAACCTAGTGATAGTGGGAACTTACACTTGTCTTTAAAAGGGCAAGCTTCTCGACAACCGATATGTTTATCCATCTCTACACATGATGTTGGACCAACAGTCCACTCGTCGATCTTCTCTTGCGTTTCTGCTTCGCTGTAATCCGCGTGACCTTCCG
>VMHT01075634.1_pt1 | contig 11549 bp, 20 predicted proteins | sample 4693611 | NCBI WGS metagenome assembly VMHT01 (sample SAMN12280063, study PRJNA550983) | marine metagenome | isolation source: seawater sampled from same location over 5 years 0.02-0.2 micron viral filtrate | place: USA: collected off the coast of southern California halfway between the port... ... | reverse complement strand
TTAAATTAAATCAAATCAAATGTCAGACAAAATTGTCAAGAATCTTAACTTTGGCGAGGATGCTAGAGTTAGTGTATTTAAAGGAATAGAAAAACTCACAAATGCCGTTAGCTCCACACTAGGTGCTAGCGGTAAATGTGTGATCTTAGAAGACGGTAGTGGAAACCCCGTTATCACAAAAGATGGAGTAACTGTTGCAGAAACAATTACTTTACTAGACCCAGTTGAAAATATGGGTGCTACACTATTAAAAGAAGCAGCTAAGAAAACAGTTAAAGAAGCTGGAGATGGAACAACCACAGCTACTGTATTAGCTCACGCAATATTAGAACAAGCGTATTCTATAGAAGATAAAAACTTAAGCTATAGAGATTTAAAAATGGGTGTAGACAGAGCTGTTGCAAAAGTAATAGCTTATTTAGAAAAGAACTCAATAAAGGTTACTGGAGATATGATAGATTCAGTAGCAACAATATCTACTAATAACGATCCAGAACTTGGAAAAATTATTGGTGATGCATTTAGAGCAGTCGGAGAAACCGGTGTTGTTATGATGGAGCCAACAGCTTCTTCAGAAACTAAAGTAGAAGTTGTAGAAGGTGTTCAATATGAAAAGGGATTGACTAACTCAAACTTCATTACTAATCGTGATTCAAAAACTGCTGAACTAGAAAACCCTTTAGTAATGTTGGTCGACTCTCCTGTAGAAAGCGTAAGACAGATCCAATCGATTCTCGAGTATGTAATAAAAAGCAATAAGGCTTTATTAATCATAGCTGACCTAGAGCAACCCGTTTTGGCTGCACTTGCGATGAACAAAACTAAAGGCAATATAAAGGTGAACGTGATTAATGCCCCAACATACGGTGTTAATAAAAAAGACACCTTAGATGACTTAGCTTTACTAACCGGAGCTAAAGTTATAAATGAAGACCTAGGTGATGATATGGATTTAATATCTCCTGATTTCTTAGGCACATGCGTAAAAAGTGTTACTAATGACACAGAAACAATAATCCAAGTCAATCAAAACAAAGAAGAGATTGATCAGGTAATTGTAAAACTAAAGAAGGAAATAAATAAAGAAAAAGCACCTGGACAAGTAATAAGACTAGAAAAGCGATTAGCTCGTCTATCCGCTAAAGTAGCAGTAGTTAAAGTAGGTGCTGATTCAGATATAGAACTTCAAGAAAAGTCAGATAGAGTAGAAGATGCTATTTGCGCAACTAAAGCCGCTATTAAAGAAGGTATAGTTTCTGGTGGCGGTATTGCATTATTAAATGCAGCTGATAACATTAAGCCGTTGTCAATTGGTGAAGAGATCCTCCTAGAGGCTGTTAAGGCGCCATTTAAGACAATATTAAGTAATGCGGGTATAGTTTTAACTACTCCAATATCCGGTAAAGGAAAAGGCTTAAATGTGGTTACAGGAAAAATGGTAAATATGATTAAGTCAGGTATTATTGATCCTTTGCTTGTTACTAAAAGCGCACTTAAAAATGCAACGTCAGTAGCGACAACAATATTATCAACCGATTGTGTAATTAATAACTTACGAATTAATGAAAGCAATAGGTAAAAACATAATCATAAAAAGAGTAAAAGAAGGAACCACCAAAACAAAAGGTGGTTTACTTCTTGCTGAAGCACACAAAGAAGACGTAAGATATTTAGAGGCTATAGTATTAAACATAGGAGATGAGGTTGTAGGAGTCAAAGTTGATGATACAATATTTTATGATAGACATGCTGGTCACTTAATAGAAATAGGTAAAGATTCTTATCACGTCATTAAATTGCAAGACGTGGTCGTTGTTTTATGAGAAAGCTAGAAGCAAGAAATATCAAGGATATGAACTTGCTAAAACATTATCGTATAATACGTAAATGGGCCTGCAAAAACAATGACTTGTCAGACGCTGATTTAGAGTTACTTATTTATTTTGACTGCATGAGACATTTCACCAAGCAGGATTTTAAAACAGGTACATACTCATATAGTTGGGATAATAGAAGATGGAACAGGCTTTTAAAACAAGGATGGATTATTGTTTGGAGAAACCGTAATCGCACAACTCAAAAATATAATATTTATGAGGTTTCATTTAAATGTAAACAGCTGATATCTAGGATGTATCGAATAATGCTAGGTGATGATGATATCCCTACAAGTGAAAGAAGAAATAAATTAATAGCTGGTAACTCATACACTGATAAAGTTTTGACTGAGGCTATATATAACGTTAATAAAGATAAAACAAGATAATTATGAAAAGCTCTCCATTAGATAAAGCGCTAGTAGGTGATCAAGTTCTACTACCACAACATTTAAAAGATGCTATTGAAGCATCTCCAGTCGATATGAGACAACCTATTAGCACTATGCAAAATCAAACTATTCAAGGTTTGAACACGCCTATGCCTGGAAGTTTCTCTCCACAGGCTCAAGCAAGCGCTATGCAAGTGTATGGTACAGAGTATGATAGAGCAATGTCAATGCCTAATAGAGGTTTGTCTGAAGAAGATATTATGAACAGCACGCCTATAGCTATGCGTAAAAGTTGTTCTTACAAAAAATAATAAATAAATAAATAAAAATGGCAAAAGAAGATTACAACTCTCAAGGAAACGTTGGACAAAACGTTATATGGGATGGACCACTTAGTCAAGAAGGTCGTAACCATGGAAAAGGAAGTAGTTCTGGTATTACTGGAATGAAGCTTAAGTTGGCTAAGGTTGATTACTCAGCTGGACCAATAACTGCAAAAGCTCAAAAGTAAAATGAATAAGTCACCTTTATATGCTAAAATATCTGATAGCTGTAAAGCAGCCGCAAAACGTAAGTTTAAAGTATGGCCTAGTGCTTATGCTTCTGGCTGGGGTGTACAGTGTACTAAAGCTGGTGGACCTAGTAACTTCGGTGGTAAAAAAAAGAAAAAGTGAAAAAGCGCGGTGGAGCATATCGCGGTACTTTAAAAGCTAGAATAAACAAACTATATGGTGGTGATGTTACTTGTAATAAAGTTGATAGATTAAAATCAAGAAACAAAGCTACTAAAAGAGATGTTCAGCTAGCTAATTGGTTTATTAACATGCATAAATGTAGATAATGTCTTTATTAAAAAACTTTGACTATAGTAAGTTCAAAAAAGATAAACTACCTAAATCAAATTCATTAGAGACATTTAAAGAGATAAAGCAAATAGATAAACTTCCTGAAAATAAAAAGTTTGTAAAAGATAACGATGACGTTACAAAGGTTTTTGTAGGTGTAGTAGGTAAAGAAAACAAAAAGTATATACAAGAGTTGTTAGATTCTTCTAGACCCATAATAGTAAGTTTAAAAAAATACTATAACAGACCAAGGCCAAAAGTTTTAGCAAAAAACTTTGACATTAAATTAAAAGATATAGAGTTAGACTCTATGAAAACACCATCATATCCTTCTGGACACTCAACTCAAGGTTACTTAGTTGCAGAAATGTTAAAAACAAAATATCCAGAAAAAGCTAAAGAACTTAATAAGAAAGCAAAAGATATATCTGATAGTAGAAATATAGCTAAAGCACATTACAAATCAGATTCAACAAAAGGTAAAGAGCTAGGTTTAGAAATGGCTAGCTTTATAAAACAACAACAAAATGGCTGAAAAAAGACCCGAGTGGAAAGACAGTAAATACGCCGATGCAAAAGGTAGATTTAAAAAACTTAGCTGCGGTGATTTGGCTACTTGGTTAATTAAGTCACGTAAGGGTAACAAAAAAGCAATTGTTGGTAGTTTAAACCAGCAAATTGTTTTTAATAGGCAAAAAAACCCTAGCTATGCAGCTAAGATGAAATGTGCTAGAAATAAAGCAATGAATAGATTAGGTGATGGCAAAAAGTAAAGTAAAAGGTGGAGGCACCAAAAAAGTATGTTTACCACTAGCTAAGGTTAGAGGCATGAGCAAAGCTCAAAAAGATAAAGTTGTAAGAGCAAAAGAATCTGCCGGTAGATCTGGTAAATATAAAAGATCAAGTTCTACTAATGTTAAAGGCGCTAGGAAAAAAGGTGCTACACTTAGAGACTGGTTTGAAAAAGAGAATTGGGTAAATGTTAAAACAGGTAAACCCTGTGGTGAATAAATAATATTATGTCAGTAAAATTAGTAAAGAAAAACATGGCTTGTAATAAGCCAAAGAAAACACCTTCACATCCTAAGAAGTCTCACGTTGTAAAAGCGTGTGCTAATGGTAAAGAAAAAATTATACGCTTTGGCGAACAAGGTGCTAGCACTGCTGGCAAGCCGAAGTCTGGAGAGTCTGCTAAAATGAAAGCTAAAAGAAAATCCTTTAAGGCCCGTCACAGAAAAAACATAGCTAAAGGCAAAATGTCTGCGGCTTACTGGGCTGATAAGGTTAAATGGTAAACAATAACAATAACAATAAACAAAATGAACAAAGCGCGTAAATACGATATGAAAATGGCTTATGACAAAAACTTAAAGCCTTCTGCTAGATTACATTATTTAGAAAACGAGCGTCATGATGCACCTGGCAAAATGATGAAGTCTCCAATGAAGCTAGAGTCAGCTGCTAAAGAGAAAAAAGACCTTATGATGGATATGCCAGTAGACGAAAGAGCTGCTGCTAAAATGATGAAGTCTCCTGCTAAAATGGCTGGTAAATCTCCAATGAAAATGGCTGGTGAGTCTCCAATGAAAATGGGTGGATCTTGGATGTCTAAGCACTCTGCTCTTAAAATGATGAAGTCTCCAGCTAAACTTTATAAGAAGAAGTAATATGGCTTTTAAAATGGATTCACCTATTTGCACTTGCAATACGCCTATATACGAGAGAAATCTTGAAAAAGGTGTAATGGGAGAAGCTAATAATAATGGAACTATTTTAATAAACAAAAACTTATCTCCACTAGATAAACAAAAAGTTATAGATCACGAGATGGTTCACATCGACCAAATGGAACGAGGAGATCTTGATTATGATAATAACTACGTTTATTGGAAAGGTAAAAAATATCCTAGGTCTACTATGGTAGAAGGATCTAAGACTTTGCCTTGGGAGAAAGAAGCATATAAAAAAACAAAATGAGTAAGTTATTACAGTTGTTAAGTGGTGGCGTAGTCAAGCAAGTTGGCGAAGTGCTAGATAACTTAACAACATCAAAAGAAGAAAAGCTAAATGCTCAAAAAGCTATTAAAGAAATACTTTTAAAAGCAGATAGTGAAGCTCAACAACAAGTTACCAAAAGATGGGAGTCTGATATGAAGTCTGATAGCTTTTTATCAAAAAACATAAGACCATTGATTATTGTGTATTTAACAGTTATCTTTACATTGTGTGCTTTCTTTGATGGTAACATAGGTGGTTTTACAATAGAACCGACTTATATACCTATCTTTCAATCACTACTAGTAACCGTGTACGGTGCGTACTTTGTTGGTAGAACGTGGGAAAAAGGTAAAAATATAGGTAATAATAAAAACAAATGAAAACAATTAAATTAAATAAAATGGAAGAAAATAGCAAAATAACCCCGGAAGAGCTTAAGCAAGTTACTGAGCTTAATAACAAAATGGTACAGATCCAAGGAGAGATTGGTGCTGGCGAGCTGCGTAAGGCAGACCTAGTAACAATGTTCGCTAAAGAGTCTGAGCAAATGGAAGTTATTAAAAAGGAACTTGAAGAAAAATACGGTAAGGTTAACATCGATTTAAAAGATGGATCTTACGAGCTAATTCCTGAGGAAGATAATGACTAATGTAATCAGAAAAATAAGTATAGGTTCTGATTATAAAAACGATGCAATGCACTACGCAGTTGGTCAACAGGTATATGGGGGACACGAAATCTCCCATATACTACATGACGAGAAAAGCGATTCATATAGTATACACATCAAAAAAAGAGATGAGGTAATACCTTGGAAGAAGTTTAACTGCAATATGGCTGTGTCAATAGAGTATGACTTAGAATACTAAATGAAAAGCTTGTTTGATTTTATTGTAGAGCCATTAAACACTCAATACAATAATGAAATAAAAGTGGGTGACAAAAGCCTTGTAACTAATGCTGATTTAGATAATTTTAGAGCAGTTAGTAATATGGCTAAAGTTATTTCAACACCACTTGCTTATAAAACACAAATATCTGAAGGTGATACTATAGTAATACACCACAATGTTTTTAGAACATTTAGAGATATAAGAGGTAAGCAAAAAACAAGTAGATCAAAGTTTACACAAAACCTATATTTTGTTGCAATGGACCAGATCTATATGTACAAAAACAAAAAAAATTGGAACACGTTTAACAATAGATGTTTTGTAAAACCACTTTTAAGTGACAATGATCTAACGTTAGATAAAGAACGCGAGCTTATTGGTATATTAAAATACGGTAATAGTTCCTTAGAAGCTCTTAAAATCACTCCAGGAGATATGATTGGTTACACGCCAGATGGTGAGTATGAATTTTTCATAGACGGAGAGCGATTATATTGTATGAAATCAAATGATATTGTAATTAAGTATGAGCAACAAGGAAACGAAATTGAGTATAATCCGAGCTGGGCAAAAAGCGGTTGAAGAATTAATAAAGGTAGCGCAAGAAAAGATTGTTGACTCAGGAGACGATATATCAGCTGACAGACTTAAAAACGCTGCCGCTACAAAAAAGTTAGCAATATTTGATGCTTTTGAAATTCTTACAAGAATACAAGAAGAAGAAGATATGTTAAACGATAAGCCTAAAGAAGTAGCAAAAGAAAAAACTTTTAAAGGCTTTGCTGAAGGAAGATCTAAGTAATGTATCAGCAAACTTTATATAAAATACTAGATAACTATATAAAACCTAAGGTTTTAAAAAGAACTAATAGGTATGCTAAGTGGGAGTACGGTTACAATGAAGAACATGACGTAGTTATAATAAGTAAAACAGGTAAGATCGGTGAAATATACGAGATACAAGGTTTGAAAATAGCTTTACCAAAAGAAGAAAAACCTCATGTTTTTGATGGTAATACCTGGGAATACTCAGAATATCCTAAAGAGTTAAGCAAAATAAAATCTGTATTTGACTGGGAAGAATATCCTAGCGAGTTTAAAGAAAAATGGTACGGTTACATAGATGATGAATTTAAAAAACGCGAAGAAGGCTTTTGGTTTATTAACAAAGATAAGCCTACATATATTACTGGCACTCACTATATGTACTTGCAATGGAGTAAGATTGACGTTGGCCACCCCAATTTTCGTGAATCGAACAGATTGTTCTACATATTCTGGGAAGCTTGTAGGGCCGATAGAAGAAGCTATGGCATGTGCTACCTTAAAAATAGACGGAGTGGATTCTCATTTATGGCATCAGGTGAAACAGTCAACGCTGCAACAATATCGACAGACTCAAGATTTGGTATATTATCAAAGTCAGGACCAGACGCTAAAAAGATGTTCACTGATAAAGTTGTTCCAATATCAGTTAACTACCCGTTCTTTTTTAAACCAATACAAGATGGAATGGATCGGCCAAAAACAGAACTGGCTTATAGAGTACCAGCGACAAAGTTCACAAGAAAAAAACTGGACAATAACGAAAAGCTTAAGGAAATATCCGGACTTGATACAACCATAGACTGGAAAAACACAGGTGATAACTCTTATGATGGTGAAAAGCTAAAGCTTTTAGTTCACGATGAATCAGGTAAATGGGAAAAGCCTACTAACATACTTAACAACTGGAGAATTACTAAAACGTGTTTAAGATTAGGTAGCAGAATAATAGGTAAGTGTATGATGGGTTCAACATCAAACTCTTTAGATAAAGGAGGTGAAAACTTCAAAAAGATATACTACAACTCAGATGTAGAAAAAAGAAACGCTAATGGTCAAACAAGCTCAGGCTTGTATTCTTTGTTTATACCAATGGAGTGGAACTATGAAGGTTTTATAGATAAATATGGTCATCCAGTATTTGACACACCAGAAGAGCCAGTTGATGATAACTTTGGTGATAAAATAACACAAGGTGTTATAGATCACTGGAATAATGAAGTAGAAGGATTAAAGCAAGATCAAGACGGGTTAAACGAATATTATAGGCAGTTTCCAAGAACAGAAGAACACGCTTTTAGAGATGAGGCAAAAGAGTCTTTGTTTAACCTAACTAAAATATACGAGCAAATAGATTACAATGTAGACTTAAACAATAAGTCACTTGTAACAGTTGGAAGCTTTCAGTGGGAAAACGCTACTCAAGACACAAGAGTAATTTTTGTGCCTAACAAAGATGGAAGGTTTAACATATCATGGGTGCCACCTATACATTTGCAAAATAGAGTAATTGTAAAAAACGGTAGCAAACATCCTGGTAATGAGCACATGGGAGCTTTTGGTTGTGACAGCTATGACATATCAGGAACTGTAGATGGTAGAGGTTCTAATGGTGCTTTACACGGTCTTACTAAGTTTAGTATGGAAGATGCACCACCTAATCAGTTTTTTTTAGAATACATAGCTAGACCACAAACTGCAGAAATATTCTTTGAAGACGTTTTAATGGCTTGTGTTTTTTACGGTATGCCTATATTAGCAGAGAATAACAAACCAAGACTTTTATATCATTTTAAAAGAAGAGGTTATAGAGGTTACTCAATGAATAGGCCAGATAAAGTTTGGAACAAACTATCAGCCACGGAAAGAGAAATAGGTGGTATACCAAATACCAGCGAAGATATTAAGCAAGCTCACGCAGCTGCTATAGAAACATATATAAATACACATGTTGGTATACTGGAAACTGGATACGGAGATATGTATTTTCAAAGAACCTTAAATGATTGGGCTAAGTTTAATGTTAATAACAGAACAAAGCATGACGCATCAATAAGTTCTGGATTAGCTTTAATGGCTTGTAATAAGAATAGATATATACCTGTTGCAAAAAAAGAACGCAAGTCTATAGATTTAGGGATTAAAAGATATAACAATAGTGGAAACATTTCAAAAATACTTAAATAAATGAGAATCGAAACTAACACAAATAGCTCTTTTCCTAGCCAAGTGGTTAGCAATGAAGAAAAAGCAAGCTTAGACTACGGTATACAAGTAGGTAGAGCTATTGAAGGAGAATGGTTTCAAGAAGGAAGATCAGGAAACAGGTACGCTCAAGCTTATAGCAATTTTCATCAATTAAGATTATATGCAAGAGGAGAGCAATCAATAGCTAAGTACAAAGATGAAATGTCTATAAATGGTGATTTATCTTATTTAAATTTAGACTGGAAGCCTGTTAATGTTATATCAAAGTTTGTTGACATCGTTGTAAATGGTATGTCAGATAAGGGTTATCAAATAAGCACGGTTGCACAAGACCCATATTCTACACAAGAAAAAAGCAAATACGCAGAAGCTGTAGCTAGAGATATAAATGCTAAACAAGTATTAAATGATTTTAAAAATAATCTTGGTGTAGATCTTTTTAACACGTCTAATCCTCAAGATTTACCAGCTAGTCAAGAAGAACTAGATCTTTACATGCAAATGAGTTTTAAACAGCAAGTAGAAATTGCAGAAGAAGAAGTTATAAATAATGTTTTATCATTAAATAAATATAATGAAACAAAGAAAAGATTAGCTTATGATTTAACTGTTTTAGGAATTGCCGCTTGCAAAACTCAATTTAATAAAACAGAAGGAATTACTATTGATTATGTAGATCCTTCTTATATGGTTTATTCTTATACAGAAAATCCTAATTTTGAAGATATATACTATGTAGGTGAGGTTAAGTCTATTACAATACCTGAATTAAAAAAGCAATATCCTGATATTCCAGAAGAAGAGTTGATTAAAATACAAAAAATGCCTGGTAACTCTCAATATATAACAGGTTGGGGTAATTATGACGAGAATACAGTACAAGTAATGTATTTTGAATACAAGACATATCATAACCAAGTATTTAAAATAAAGAAAACAGATCAAGGTCTTGAAAAAGCTTTAATAAAGCCTGACGGTTTTAATCCACCACCAAACGAAAATTTTGATGTTGTAACTAGAACAATTGAAGTATTATATACAGGAGCAAAGGTTTTAGGCAATAACTATATGTTAGAGTGGAAGCTTGCTGAAAATATGACTAGACCAACTGCTGATACAACAAGAGTTAAAATGAACTATTGTATTTCGGCACCAAGAATTTACAAAGGTCGTATTGAGTCATTAGTTGGTAAAATAACTGGATTTGCTGATATGATACAGCTAACTCATCTCAAGTTACAACAAGTAATGTCTAGGTTAGTTCCTGATGGTGTTTTCTTAGATATGGATGGTTTAGCAGAAGTTGATTTAGGTAACGGAACAAATTACAACCCAGCTGAAGCTTTAAATATGTATTTCCAAACAGGTTCTATAGTTGGTAGATCACTTACTCAAGAGGGTGGTATGAACCCAGGTAAAGTACCTGTTTCAGAATTAACATCTTCATCAGGTCAAGCTAAAATTCAAAGCTTAATAGGAACATATCAGTATTATTTACAAATGATACGTGATGTTACAGGACTTAACGAAGCTAGAGATGGTAGTATGCCAAATAAAGACGCTTTAGTTGGTTTACAAAAATTAGCAGCAAATACTTCAAACACTGCCACAAGACATTTATTAGACTCATTATTATATATAGGATTAAGAACTTGCGAGAATATTAGTTTAAAAGCTGCTGATTTAATAAATTATCCTCTTACTCAACAAGCTTTAATGAATTCTATAAGTACTTTTAATACAAACACTTTAAATGAATTAATAAACTTACAGATTCATGATTTTGGTATTTATTTAGAATTAGAGCCTGAAGAGGAAGAAAAAGCTCAATTAGAACAAAATGTACAAGTTGCTTTAAAAGCTGGATTGATAGAGTTGTCTGACGCTATAGATATTAGAGAAGTTAATAATATTAAGTTAGCAAATCAATATCTAAAATTAAGACAAACACAAAGACAAAAGCAAAAACAAGAAGCTGCTCAACAAAACATTCAAGCTCAAGCTCAAGCAAATGCTCAATCTTCAGAAGCCTCTGCAATGGCGGAAGTTCAAAAGCAACAAGCTCTCACTCAAGAAAAAGTAAACCTAGAGCAAGCAAAGTCTCAATTTGAAATACAAAGACTTCAAACAGAAGCTCAAATAAAAAGAGAGCTTATGGCTGAGGAGTTTAATTATCAAATGGAATTAGCAAAAGCCAGGGCAGGTGTTGAAGCAAATAGAGAAAAAGAAATAGAAGATCGTAAAGATCAAAGAACAAGAATACAGGGAACACAGCAATCAGAAATGATTGACCAAAGAAAAAATGATTTATTACCTATTAACTTCGAGTCAGAAGGTAATGATGAGTTAGGTGGGTTTAATTTAGATTCGTTAGGACCTGAATAAACCTTTTATTTATTTAATTATATTATATTATGTCAACAGAAGTAAAGCAAGAAGGCGACTTTAAAATAAAGTCTAAGCCAAAAAATTTAGGTAAAAATAAAGATGCTAAAGATGGTATTAAAAAAG
>VMHT01131294.1_pt1 | contig 11551 bp, 17 predicted proteins | sample 4693611 | NCBI WGS metagenome assembly VMHT01 (sample SAMN12280063, study PRJNA550983) | marine metagenome | isolation source: seawater sampled from same location over 5 years 0.02-0.2 micron viral filtrate | place: USA: collected off the coast of southern California halfway between the port... ... | reverse complement strand
TTTACATGATTATCTGTAATCTGGAATACTAATTGAGCGTTCTTTTTATCATCTCTTCGTATTCCGATAGGCATATCAATACATTTTTTATTCCAAGGAAGATCCAATTCTTGGATTACCAATTCCCAGTGCGCAATAAACAACGCACGCGCCTCTGAGTATCCACTCTTTTTTACTTCTTTACTGGCAACTTTTGGTGTGGTATTTTGTAAATTATATTCTATCTTGGCGGTTTTATCGGATTCTCCAACAAAATCCCAATGACCTAAACACTTATGACAATACGCATAATCCGTATTAATCTGCACTGTGCCTTGTATGCGATCCGCTTTATCATCGCACTTTGGGCAGTATGCTCGTGTTCCGTTATTGGTTATTTTAGAGAATACGTCACTAGGCAACATTATAGTTTGTTACGCAAAGAATACAGCGCACAACAATGCCTGAATACCTGCGCACCAATATCTAACTTTTCACGACTAATGACATGCTTATGAAACTTTCCATCCTCTTTACCAAACCTCATAATAACACCATAAGCAACCTTTGCTTTTGGCTGCGCAGCTTCAAACATCATCGTATATGCACCTAATTGCACCATCATTTCTGGATATGGACCACCTTTACTCGTCTTCCAGTCTACCAATACAAGATCATCATCGATTTTACCAATGCAATCAACTGTTCCACCTACACGCAACTCCTCGTTTACTAAGGCAAATTCACTTTTTAATGCTTTAAAATTAGCTTTATCGTACCAATTTCTAAATCCTACAAATGCTTTTAGTGCCTGCTCTTCTTGGTTAGGTGAATAATCACGTGTGTCAACATCAAATCCATCCAAATAACCTTGAATCATTAAATGACATAATGTACCAATATGTCCTGCCTCACGCATTACCTCATCCGCATCATCGCCCTGCGCTGTGATCCTTTTTGCCCACGCTATCAATGTATTCTTATTCCAGCCAAGCTGATTATTAATCACTGTAGTTACACTGGCAGCTCGCTTGCCATCTTTTAATACATAGTTTTGACCATGTAGCTTTGTTCTACTCATATTCTCTCCTTATGGTTCTTCTTAGTTCATCAAGAATTAAAAAGCCAACTGCAAGTGCAATCATCCAGAAGAGAACTCCTAACCCCAGCACTAACACATTAGCAATCCATTCTGCTATGTTGAACATTATCATTTTAGACTCCTATTTATTAAATACACCTGACATGGCTGTGTCAACCAACGCCAACTTAGGATTCATCCTTTTGTTCCACATTTCTGTCAGGTGTACATCTTTCACAAACTTTTCTTTTCTTCTTATATGATGGGAAATTGTGATAATATTCAATACGTTTTTGCCATTTTGTTTTTGTTACTTCCCAACACTTTTTACAATTAGTACAAAAATAAATATACTTATCTGCAAGTGTAGCATCTAAATTCTTTTTACTATGACTAACAACCTCATTTTCTATCGAACTTAGCTTTATAAAATAATCATCCATTGCAATCCGCCTTTACCTTTGCTGTTATATCACGCTCTCTGTCATTTACATACTTTGCTGCAAAGAACACACTACTATTATTGCGTTTTTTCATATGCGCTTTCATATCTTGTATAAATTCTTCGTAATTATTTCCCCAGATAATATCATCAGTCCACTTACCATTGTCATCATCATAATCAATACTACCTGCATATTTTATTTTTAATTCACTCATTATATAAATAACTCCTGTTGTGTAAATCTTTTATTTGCAATCTCGATATATTGTTGATTTAGTTCTATACCTAACCATTTTCTTTTTAATCTCTGGGCTACCCATCCTGTTGTACCGCTACCGAAAAAAGGATCAAGAACTATATCACCTTCCCTACTTCCTGCCTTGATACACAACTCAGGTAATTTGGATGGAAATACGGCAAAATGTGCTTCTTTATATGGTTTGGTGTTAATAGACCAGACAGATCGCTTATTTCTTGTTTCGAACTTCATAGACCTCTCTCTTGTTAATCCATTGTGTATGTTCTCTCTATCTTTAGAGTTATTTACATTCATAGGATTATTGCCGCCCCACCTTTCACCTACTGCCTTTTCTTTTATTGCATCATTATCATAGAAATACTTGTCCGACTTACTTAATAAAAATATATATTCATGTGATTTCGTACATCTGTCTGTAACTGATTCAGGCATAGGATTAGGTTTATGCCATATTATGTCCTGTCGTAAATACCATCCATCTTGTTGTAATGCAAATGCAACACGCCAAGGAATACCAATTAAATCTTTTGGTTTAATATCTTTACTTGGATTAGGTCTTTTTACGCCATAATCAATAGTACCACGAAGTGTTTGATTAGTTGTTGTTGTTCTGCCACCAGATGAATAACTATCTCCAAGGTTTAACCATAATGTTCCATTATCTTTTAATATTTTCTTGACTCCTCTAAACACCTTAACCATGTTTTCTACATATTCTTCAGGTGTTTCTTCTAATCCTAACTGTTCAGCAGTTCCATAGTCTCTTAGACCCCAATAAGGAGGACTAGTTACAACACATTGAACTGATTTCTCTTCAATGTCTTTTATCCTATCTAATACATTACCTTGATATATATGATTTGTTTTCATTGTCCTCTCTCTTTAGCTGAACTCAGGAAACTTTTCGTAAGAATAAAACCATTTCCTGCCCTTTGTTTGATTATTCTTTCCTGTTGTCAGTGCTAAACTAATACCATGCGTGTTTTCATATGGAACATATGCAATTATATTTTTAGGTTCATAGTATACAGCAATCACATCTACTCGATTTTTATCTTTGTATTTAGTGGTATCTACCTCTACTGCTGTTCCTCTTCGTAATTTAGTCACTGTTTTAATTTGTACACGCTTAATTGCATAACTAGAGGTTTCAATAATCATATCTACACCTGTAATGTCTACTTCAGGAATATAAACATTATATCCTTGAGCAAGTAAATCTTGTATAATTGCCAGTTCACCTATCTTGCCCTTTGTCATGCTATGCATAATGATCTAACTCTTCCATTGGACGTAACTGATCTGCTTGCAATGTAAACTTATTTCCGTAGCCAAGATCAATTATATTATCTTGAGTTAAGAAATCTATGGATGGTATCCATCCTTCTAAAACAAATGTAGGACTTTCGTCACGTACTAATATAAATACGTCACAATCTGTATGTTTCTTTTTTAATTTGGCTTGTAAATAACCACTTTTAAACTTTGTGGTTTTTACATCAACTCTCAAGTTATTATATATTAAATCATAACCACTAAAATGAGGACCTATCACCATGTCTGGATAGGTATTATATTTCTTGCAGACGGCTAATTCACCGCTAACACCTCGTAAATCTATTTCTAAACTACGTATTCCGCTCGAGATCATTCCATTTGCTTGGTTCTGATCCATTTTTGCTTTCGCTAGTGCTTTGGCTAGCCTTAATTCCATTTGGTTTAGTATTATTTGCATGTGTGCTTTCCTTATCCAGTGCAGCATATAAAACCATATAATTAACTACGTCTAGGCATCTTTGATATGTGGTTTCATCGCTGTGTGTTTTTCCTGTTTTTGCATCGTTGCATATTGCATCGACATGTTTTAAGACATATACCATTAGTGCCTGCTTTGCAGTAATTCCAAGCCGTTCCGCAACATGCTTAAAATTATAAAATTTATCTTCATTGCTAATCGTATACTCAATAGACTTGCTATCACTAATCTTTGATGCTTCCGCAAACATCTCGTCTCTAAACTTATCGTATTCTTCGTATATCATTCGCTCTCCCAGTTTACTAATTCTCTTAATGCATTTATTGTAGACTGCATACTTTTTACTTCTGCATCAATCACCACAATTGCTTTCTCTAATGATTTGTAATCTTTTTTATATTTTTCAATTACTTCCTGTTGATAGGAACTCCAGCAAAACTCTTGCGATTCTACTTCTTCTATATTGGTAAATAAACTCATACTGCCTCTCTTTTTTTTGTTTTATTATCTATAGTCCTCAATACTTCATCACATACTTTAATTGCTATATGCATACGTAAATCTGCATCTGCTAATGTTTTACTTAATACTTTCTCGATAGCATCAACAATCGTCTCTACTAGTGCTGCTTTTGGATTTGGTTTCATTGGATGTGGCATTCTCTCTCCTGATTAAAGTTAAGCGGAATCACGACTATCACGATCTTTAGACACGCCATTTTCTTGGTTATGGGTTTCTACGATTCCGCTTTTAAATAAGTTCTTCATCCATTCATGCTTCACAATCCATAACCAAGGCTTCCTATCTTGGCGTACCATCACTACATCTGCATTCTTGAATGATAAAAAATCTGCAATCTTTTTTCTGCGTTTTACCTGCACTAAAATTGTAAGGTCACCTTTAGTAGCCTTAACATCTATATCGCTCTTCTCACCAAAGCTACGCCCATCACTACCCCATGATCGTTCGGCTGTGAAGCCAAGATCGCGGAGCAACTCAACGACCTCGACTTCACCTTGGTAGCCTTTACGTGATGCTTTAGACGGCATTAAAAAGGCAACTCGTCTTCAGCTTCCGCAGTAGGTGTCGCATCAAATACCTTTTCAGGTTCGTATGTCTTCTTAAATGAAGTATATGACTCCTCTGCTTCTGAGTTTAATGGTGCTTTAGGACATGGTGTAACTGTATAAGTAGTATCCATTCCATCACCATTTTTAGTGACAATCACATCATAGTCTCTGAGGTTGCCCCACTCACTATTGCGATCTAACTCTGTAAGTTGCTTCTGGACAGTACTCTGTGTAATGTCGAGAACCTTGACTGAATTAGCACTATAAACTGGAATTTGCCAAAAATGTTTTGGCTTTTCTCCTGCTGGTGCATCACCTGCATTCTTGATCCGTACTGGCGTTTTATCATCTTGCCAATACTGATAGCCTAAAACTGGTTTATCCAATATACGGAATCTGTTTTCGCCTTTGACAAATTTCATGAAACTACTTTCGCCTGCACTTGGCACGCTATAAGTTGGTTCTAATAGTCCACTCATCTTTACTCCTTTATTGTATTGTAGTTATATCCTTTACGATCAATGAGAGCAATAACAGATTTATACGTTTCTTTATCTATCGTTGCCTTAACACCAATATCTGACTTCCAGACTTTTCGCGATTTAGGAATGTATGTTTGGGATTTACCCAATAGTTTACGCACCTCTTGCGCAAACTTAATTCTTTCTTCTTTATTTTTTATATGAATTGTTAAGAACATGGACAGTACCTAGTAGCGAAAAGAGAGAGAGAGAGTAGGTGTGGAAACGCCACGTCAAACAGCACTGTCCAAATGTGTAATAAATTTAATATGGCCATTCGATAAAATCCATCCTTAGACCTAATACACGAGCAATACGAACTTTATGCTCGTGACGAAACTTACGTTTGCCTCGCATCATTAGTGAAAGCATAGATTTATCTAGAGCGATTTCACGCGCTAATTGGTTTTGGCTAAAACCACACTCTCTCATATGTTGTTGTAAAGGCTTCATAAGTGTTGACAGATATTATAACCATTGTCAACACTATGCAAGTATTATTTATATACTAAAATTCTTCTTCAATTCTAGTGCCTATAGTGTACACGTCAGGTGCTACTTGTTGCATATCTAGGCTATTTTGTGCAAACCTAGCAAATAAATGTTCCGATTCTGCATTTGCACCAGTAGATGTATTATCTAAACTAAATATAAATGGTCTACTCGGACCATCTACCATATTCCACACATCAGAAATAACACTATCATTGCCATGCTGATATAAAGGATACTCATTTGGTAATAAGTCTGAATCCTGTAAATAACTATACGTTAAATCATATGCCTGCCTACCACCATACACATTCTGTCCATATGTTCCAAGAGCAAATGGACTTTTAGAGGTACTGGATGCAGTTCTTCCAAAACTGGTTGCAGTAGCATAACGCTGTCCACCTGCGGACTCCGCAACATTTACTTTATCATAAATAATGGATCGTGTTAAGTTAAGGTCAGGTGAAAAAGGCATATCAAAGTATTCACCAATCATAATACTGCCTACAATAAAATCTGTAGTACCATTCCATGAAGTATTGCCTTCAAACTGAATTGCCCAAAAACGCAAATCCTGCTCATCAAACTTAAGAACAGTTGTTCCATCTGATGCAGGTGTGACTGTCACTGTTTTATTAGAATCAGAAGCAGCTATAGTATCAGCATTTACAATTTCTGTAGCGTTAACGCTACTCCAATTTATATCAGCAGTCTCTGCATTACCACCATCTAAAGCTGTAATATCACTTGATTCATCACCTGCAAATATCTTAAAACGTCCACCTGAGCTATTTAAGTTATGATTTAAAATCGCAATATAATTTTGTTTATAACTTGCAGTTGTAAAACTAAAATTAGTCAATACATGCTTAGAAGTATTTGCAGAAGTATCAAATGTCACTTGGTTGAGTGGTCTAAGATCAAATAACTCACCTGCGCTACCTGTGTTTACAGGCAGTGTATTTGCTATATCCGATTTTACAATACCAACTGATGATCCTCTTGCTCTGTGATAACTAATTAAGTCTGGATAAAATCTTGGTGTTTTTATAGTTTGGTTAGCCACTAGCCTACCTCTCTTGCTGTTATGCTTACCTTACCTGGTGAGCGTTTTGTTTCTACAATCATAAAATATTTACTCGAACTAAAATCAGTGCCAAACATCTCAACTGGCATGTCTGTAAATGTTACTATATCACCAGTTTCTAGCTGGCATCCTTTTGCTGGATTTACTACATTACATTTAATAATTGTTTTTATTTCTCCAATTAAATTATCATAATAAGAATAAAAATCTGCATTACAATCGGAATTTGGTGAAGTTGGTGTTGTTCCTACATTAATATCTAAAAATTCAGTTTTTATACCTTCTTTTGCACCTAAATTATATTTAGCACGTGTTTCAGCATTAGTTGCGGTTACACTATTATAATAACGACCAGTTTCCGCAGGATGTAAATGATTATTTACAATCATTTTAGTAGTTAACTCATCTAATCCATTAGTGCTAATTTGTATATTACTAAGATCATCTTTAGTCATGTTTAAAACATTACCATTATTTTTTAAAGTATCATACTCGCTAGTTTGTACTACATATATATACTTTAGTAATCCACTAGAATCCATTTTATAACAAAAAGAAAATTCATAAGCAAGTTTATCTAATACATCTTTTAAAGAAACTGTTTCTAACGTCCAATATCTACCTTTCCAATTGTCAATAGCACGATCTGTATTTAATGCACTATAGTTAATTGGATCATAACTTCCTAAACCTGCAAACCTCATTAGTAAATCACGATGAATATCATGCCCATGTGAAATTGCACCATTATCCCAAGATGCAGTAAGTCCATCTGCACCAATATATAGATTTTTTAATCCAGAACTAGTAGAAATACTATTATTAGTTAAACCTTTACTCTCATCATAAGATTCTTGAATATCAAAATATAACACCAAATCTGTAATTTTAATTTCTAAGGTAATATCATTTGAGTCTACTGATGTAATTTGTGTTTGTAAACGTACAGTATTTAAATTATTATTTGCAATACTAATACCTATAGCACCATATGCAGAATCACTAACAGAAACCTGTCCAGCAAGACCATTTGGCTGGGTTATGGCTTTAGTAGTGTTGGCAGGATATGTACCATTGTATATATTGCCACTTGCACCTGAGTATCTTATCTTTATAAATATATCTGCATTAACTTGTGAAGATGGTGTAGCAATAACACCTTTTATATCTACATCAGAATCATTAATTTTTTTTAATTCACATGCATAATTATAAAAGACATCTTTTTGACTAATAGTAGAATTATTTCCAGTAAAATTATGTACAATACCATTTGTACCATTGTACTCATCAAATGTTAAATTTTCTACGTTGTTAAATGTACTTGTACCTTTAGAACTTATAGCTGTTGCATTTAATCTAAATCTTCTTTGCAACTCTCGACTCACTACACCAATATTTACATTAGTATCATAACCAGACTCTAAATCTTTTGTTTGTGCAATATAATTATCTGCTTTTATTGGTAAAAATGCATCTGCTGAACGATCATAATAATGTGGTCGCATATCTGAATGAGACTTTGTTGTAATGATTAAATGATCATCTGTGATACCTTTTCTTTTAAAAGGAGCAGGATATAATGCATTTGTATGTTCTCTAACTAAACTTTTATCACCATGCTCAATGTAATCTCCATATGCAACAGGTTGATATATATCATTTAAAGATTTTACTTGTGGAAATTCAATTTTATCCCAAGGTCTATGGGCATTTATTTGCAATGATAATTTTTGTTTCTCGTCTAATTGTATATCAACTAATCTACCTGTAAAAATACGTTGACAGTTACTAATTGAGTCTGATCGATTAAACTGCGCATAAACGCGAACTTCTTTATTTAAATAGTTATTAGTACCATTCAATATTTTTTTATATAAATCAATACCATCAAAAACTACATTAGCAACATTTAAAGAAACATTACTTGTTGTTGATGTACCATTTGTTATATTTATAGAATCACGTACACTCACATTTTTATTTAATACTGCACCAGGATAAAAATTATTATCTACTGTTGTATCACTAGTGGAAATCCCAAATGAATGAATATATTGATCAAAACCACCTATAGACCATTCTGCACCTGTAATTGTACCGCTATTAGAATTACTACTACTATCTGCAACTGTTGATCCAGTACCTTCATCTAACTTCCAATAACCAACTAAAGAAGATTCAGTGCTATCAATAGTTCTATTATAATAATGCGCAATTTGACTATCTGATCGTGCTACATTCCAAACTCTTGCGTGAGCTATTTCACCATCAAACTCATTATTTTCTTCAAAATTAGCACCAATAGAAACTACACCTGATGTACCACCAGTTGGATCGTTAGAGACATTAGTTGTGACAGTACTAATTTTAACGCCATCAACATAAAATCTCATCTCTTCATTACTATCATCTCGTAATACGGCTACATGATGCCAATTATTAGCAGTAATAGCACTAGTAGTAACAGTATTAGATACATTTGATCCAGTATCATATTGATATTTACATCTTAAACCATTGTTCCTTAAAGCGATTTGCCAATTTGTATTTTTAGCAGCAGTTGATCCATCTTGACTACGTTCTAATATTATTTGTGTACCACTACTACCACTGTAAACATCTGGCTTAATCCACGCTTCTAGTGTAAAACTAGTTAATAAACCTAAAACATTACCAAAAGATACATAGTCATCTGTACCATCAAACTCTAAACACTTATCGTTATCTGCACTAAATTGAAATAGCCAATTCTCATTGACGTTAGATTCTGATGGCGCATTACTTAATGCCATACTATGCTAATCCTTGATTGCTAACTTTCTGTATTTCTGGAATTAAATTATCTCGAACAAACTCATCATTACCAATCATATTCCCTGAGATATTGATAGTGACACCACCTGCGTTGCCAGTTCTATTCATATTGGCTAGGTTCTGTACTCCAATATTTTGTACTGCGGATCTCTTCATTATAAACTCACCTGCCTGTGCTAAAATAGGTACATCGTCTTCACCTTGAACTTGACCACCTTGCGCAAAACGTTGGATTCCGTTTTGCTTTACTAATCCGCCTGTATGTGCAGTTAACATCCCAATACCTTGAATCACTGCACCTGGTATTTGCCCACCAGGTACTAAACTAATAATTGCCCCAATAGTCCTTATCAGTTGCCCCTGAGTAACTTCTGCATCATTTTTAAGAGATGCCATGGCCTGTGCAGCCATTAAAATACCACTTGCAAACTGGTTAGATAAATCCACATTTTTTTTCATACTAGTTTCTAAAGTTTTACCAGATTCTTTTTGTAAATCATTTAATTCTTCTTGCGCTTTTTTAAATGTATCTTGCCTTATGTCTTCTTTTAATGCTTCAAATTCTCTTCTTGCTTTTAATTCAGCATCTAATAATTCTACTTTTGCTCTTTCTATTTTGTTTGCTTTTTCTTGAGCTTCTCTCTGTGCTTGGATTCTAGCAGTAATCTCTGCAATTTGCTGTATAGCAATTCTCATCTCATCATTCATTTTACCAGAGTTCTTAATTCTTTCTACCTCAACTGCATCTGCACCATTCATTGCTGCTTCTTGTGCTAATAGTGATGCAACTTGATTTCTATATCCTTCAGTTAACGAATCAAGAGTTTTTGTGTAATTAGCGTTACGTTCTGCCATTGTAGTGACCGCAGTATCTACTGTGCTTAGTGATGTTAAATAGGCTTCTAACTGCGCATTTTGATCATCTAAAGAATCTGTTGAATCATCTACACTTGTTTTCAAATGATCAAATGTACCAGCCATTTGAAAAAGTTTATCGATACCTAACACTGTTGCTGTTAGAAGTATTGCTTTAAATATTTTTCCATAAGCACCAAGTGCCGCATTCGCAAGTAATGCTTGTACTCTTAAAAGACCAAATGCAGTAGCTAAAGCACCAATACTTGTAGCAACTTCCGCAGTACGTTTTGCATCCATAGCTCTAAAAAATCTTTCTGCACCTTGTGCTACTTCTGTTAGTGGACCTATAACACTATCTCCAATCACAGCAGCAAAACGAGTCATTGCATCTTGCATATTACTTACTGCACCAGAAAAAGTCTTTGATAAACGATCTGCACTTCCACTAATACGACCATCTGGATCAGTCATTGCTCTGACTAATGCAACTCTAAATTCAGGTAAAGTGATTTTAGTAAGATCCGTTATTCCTTGAGAATCTTTAATTAACTGTAGTATGCCTCTCTCACGCAAGATGTCCGCAGCACCTGCACCTCCTGCAAAAGCACGACCAAGCGCACTGGCAGCTTCCGTTGCAGTAGTACCCATAAATGCTGCTAAGTCAGAAGTTGCTCTAAGCGTTAGTTTTGAGTTTAATCCAAATGCTTCTAATTGAGCACCTGCGTTTACAACATCTGCTAATTGAAATGGAGTAGTTGCTGCTACTTGATTAAATGTTTTAAATGCGGATTCGGCTTCTTGGACACCACCAGTTAAACCAACTAGTCTTGTTTTTACATCTTGAAAACCAGAGGATGCTTGAACAAATCTATTCATAACTGCTACAGCACCACCCAAAGCAAAACTATATACTAAGATTCTATTTCTTAAGCTACCAAGACCTGCCATTAAGCCTTGAGTTTCGCCACGCATTCTATTTGCAGCTTTATTATAATCTTTGGTATTCTTCTCTAAATCTCTTACACTTCTTGTCGCACGTGTAAATCCTTTTGTGCGTACTTCAATTATAAACTTTTTTTCAGCCATTTTTTTTCTTCATATCTTCAGATTGTAATGCATTAAATTCTTCATCTATAGCTGAAAAGATGACTAAGCGATGATAATCTGCATTATCTATCGTTGTAGC
>VMHT01202616.1_pt1 | contig 11552 bp, 7 predicted proteins | sample 4693611 | NCBI WGS metagenome assembly VMHT01 (sample SAMN12280063, study PRJNA550983) | marine metagenome | isolation source: seawater sampled from same location over 5 years 0.02-0.2 micron viral filtrate | place: USA: collected off the coast of southern California halfway between the port... ... | reverse complement strand
TGGCGTCCCTCGAGGCTGACGAGTCGTGAACGGTCGACGAAATACGTATTACACGTGGAAAAGAACTATTTCCACTCTCAAAACAAAAAAAGCGCGTATTGGGTAGGAGGTTCGAACTCCTGACCTTCCGCGTGTGAGGCGGACGTAATAACCAACTATACCAACCCAACATCACATATTCAAGCGTATCAAACGCCCATGATACACGCAAACCACGATAAACACCTCCCCCTCACCCGTCCGCGCGCGCGTTTTTTTTGTTACGGGCCGAGGTTCGACGTCGCGTCGATCGATCGATCGCGTCCGCGTCCGTCGCGTCACACGCCGACGCTCGTCGCGCTGCGCGCGCGATGCCCGCGCCCGCGCCGCGCGAGCTGTTCGCGCTGCCCAAGACGCTGTTCGACGCGAAGACGGGCGCGCTGACGCTCCCAGAGTTCGGCACGCCCGAGTTCGTCAACGCGGTCACCGTGCTCGGGATCGCGGTCGCCGCGCTCTTGGTCGTCCTCGATCTCGCGCTGCGCGCGACGCGCGAGGGGAGCGCGCGTCGTCGAGCGAAGGCGCGGACGGCGGCGTCGCCGAAGACGCTCGGGACGTCGCGCGTCGCGCTGAAGTTGGCGCGAAGAGAACAGATTTCGCCGGACACGGCGCGGCTGACGTTCGCGCTGCCGACGCCGTCGCACGTCTTGGGCTTGCCCGTGGGACAGCACGTCGGGTTGTCGTACGTGGACGCGAAGAGCGGCGAGCGGCACGAGCGACCGTACACGCCGGTGAGCACGGACGATCAAGAGGGTTCGGTGACGTTTGTGATTAAGGCGTACAAGCCGTGCGAAAAGTTTCCGCTCGGGGGGAAGGTGAGCCAACACCTCGATGGGTTGCGCGTCGGTGACTCGTGCGACTTCGACGGGCCGAAAGGGATGAAAACGTACGAAGGCGGTGGGGTCTTCGCGATCAGGCGGTTGCGTTCGCAGGGCGGCGGGTTTGAAAAACGCAAGTGCTCGCGCGTCGGCATGATCGCGGGCGGCAGCGGAATCACGCCCATGTTGCAAATCTCGCGCGCTATTTTAGATAACGGAGACAAGGTGAAGATGAATTTGTTGTTCGCGAACCAAACCGAGGCGGATATTTTGTGTCGCGAGGAGATTGAATCCGACGTCGCTAAATACGGCGCCGACAAGTTTAGCGCCGACTACACGCTCGACCGCCCGCCCAAAGCCGGCTGGTCGCACTTCTGCGGTTTCATCACCAAAGAAATGATCGAAAAGACGATGCCACCGCCGGGGAAGCGCACGCAAATTTTGATTTGCGGCCCACCGCCGATGTTGAAGTTCGCCGTGCTCCCGGCGCTCGAGGAGCTCGGCTACACGAAGGATATGATTTTGACTTGGTAGGCGTACTCTTGCTAATCACGTCGTTCGCTCGTATTAACACAACACAACTCTATTCATCTCTATTCATCGCTTGATCGGCGCGTCTAATCGCGCGATGAGCTGCTCGAGCCCGCTTTTGGTGACGATGAGCGTCCGGCGACGCAAAATGCTATACACGTTGGCGCCGATTTGCGGCAGCACCTCCACGTGCGGCAAATTTCGAGCGCTCATGCGCACGAGCTCGCTCGGCCCGAACTGGTCCTCGGCGTCCACGACGCTCTCCGCCATTTCCTCGAATTCGCCGTCGATGATGAGCGTCGAGTGAAACTCGCCGCCGGCGGCCAAGCCGAGGTCGCCCGTCAACCGCTCGAGCGTCGCCTTCATCGCGCGCGTTTTCGGCTCCATCCCAGCGAATGAATCGACAACGATGAGCTTCCCCTCCGCCGCCTTGGCGCTGAGCGCCACCTTGAGCCCCATTCGCCGCACTTTTTTCGGCAGCGCGTGCGCGTGCGACCGCACCACCGGTCCGTGCGCCGTCCCCCCGCCTCGCATCTGCGGCGCCTTCAGGTTCCCCACGCGCGCGCGCCCCGACCCTTTTTGCGGTCTCACCTTCCGCGTCGACCCCGCGACCTCCCCGCGCGACTTCGTCTTGTGCAAACCCTTCCTCGCCTTGGCGCGTTGCCACCGCACCACGCGGTGCGCGACGTCCACGCGCAACGGCTGATCAAATATCCGCCCCGGAAGCTCCACCGATCCTCGCGCTTCGCCGTCGAACGAGTACACCGGCACCACCGCGTCCTCCCCCCGCCCCTGTCCCTCCGCGATCGTCCAGCGCACGCGCATGACCCCCGCGTCGACCCTCGCGCGCGCGTCGTCGTCGTCGTCCCGCCCGTCCGCCGTCGCGTCCGCCTCGCGCGCCCTCGTCCCGCCCTCTCCGCCCCCGACCGTCGCCGCCCGCGTCGACGCATCGCTCGCGAGCGTCCTCCACCGCGCGCCTCGATCGAGCGTCCACCGCGCCGTCGTCCCGCGCGCCGCCTCCGCCGTCGTCGCGATCGCGCGCGCCGCCGTCGTCGTCGTCGTCGTCGCCGTCGTCGTCGCCGTCGCCGTCGCGAACCGCGCGCCGCGCGTCCACGCCGCGCGCGCGACCCGCCGCGCGATCGTCGCCATCGCGCGCGTCGCGTCGACGCCGCGCGCGTCGTCGTCTCGCGCGAGGGTCGCGCCGACGCGTCGCCGCGCGATCGCGACGGCGATCGATCGATCGCGCGCGCGGCGGTCGAACCTCGCGGCGTCGATCGCGCGTCGATCGCGAACCTCGCGTCGAGCGTCGCGTCGAGCGTCGCGCGATCGATCGATCGCGCGCGCGCGATCGCGCCGATTCGATCGCGCGCGCGCCGGCGCGCGCGCGACGACGGCGCGATCTCGCGACGCGCGAAATCGCGCGCGCGCGCGAAATCGCTCATGGGCGGCCTGCTCACGACGGCGGCGGTGGCGGAGACGATGACGCTGACGGGCGGCGCGGCGGGGGCGTCGGCGTCGGCGGGCGCGACGGCGTCGCTCGGCGCGGCGGGCACGGCGATCGGCGAAACGCTCGGGTCGCTCGGGTCGTACACGATCGCGGTGGGGACGTACACGATCACGGCGCCCGTGGCGCTGATCGCGGGGATCGGCGTGGCGATCGCGGCGATGGCGAGCTACGCGGTGACGAGGCGGTTACGGGCGAGCGGCGCGAGCGAGACGCAGAGCTTGCTGCGTGGGACGTCGTACGGCACCACGAGAGACGGCGATAACATGGTGTAGGAACGGCGCGAGCGATCGTCGCTTCGGGAGGTTTGCGACGAACGCGAGACGATGGACGAAAGAATGCTTGTAACACTAAAGTCAAACTTTATCTTCGAGTTCGATCGAACGGGGGACGCGCGTGATTTGCTAGTCGTGCGTGGTAAATTAAACAAACAAAACTACGCGTCGTGGTCCTTCGGCGATGGCGAGATCTCGACGCGCGCGGCGTCGCGACGCGCGGTTATATTTTGGGCTTTTTCGCCGCCGCTTCGTCTTCGTCGTCGTCCGACTCCTCTTCGTCGATGTCTTCGCTCTCGGGATCTTCGTCTTCGACGAAAGCGTCGTCGTCGTCGTCGTCGTCTTCGAGCGGCTTGTCGCCGTAGAGATCGGCTAAGCCCATCTCCTCTTCCTCTTCCTCTTCCTCTTCCTCGGACTCGTCTTCGTCTTCGTCGTCTTCATCGTCGTCTTCGTCTTCGTCTTCGTCGTCTTCGTCGTCTTCGTCTTCGTCGTCGTCTTCGTCGTCGTCTTCGATCTCATTCCCGAACTCGTCCCTTCCGTCCAACACGTTAAGCGTGGGCATCATGGTCATGACCTTTTCGTGATAGTCTTCGTTCTCCGTCAACGGATTCGCCTCCAACTCGAGCACCGACAGCGTCAACTCCTCCGCCACGGCTTTCAAATCGTCCACGTTCGCCAGCTTATTATTCGCCAGCGACAACGACGAGAGCGCCTTGCACCCCACCAAGGCTTCCAACCCATCCGCGATGCGATTATCGTTCAAACTCAAATCCTTCAAATTCGCCAGCGCCGGGAACCCCGCGAGCGTCGTCAACCCGCACGACGCGCACGACAGCGTCTTCAAGTTTTCACACTTGGCCAAAAGTTCCCCCTCGACCGTCGCCGACTTAAACTTTTCATCCAAGTACATCGTCACCACCTTTTCGGGCGTCGTGCCCATCTCGGCGCACCATTTTTCGATCGCCTATTCGAATCGTCGTCGCCGCGCCGTCGTCGCCGTCAGTCAAACAATCGCTCCAATCGTCTCATCGTCTTCGTTTCCTCTTCTCCGTCGCCGCGCGTCGCGTCCGCGCGCGTCGATCGTTCGCGCGTCCACGGTCGCGTCGTCGCGCGCGTCCGTCCTCGCGCCGCGCGTCTTCGCGCGTCCGTTCTCGCGCCGATCCGATCGTCGTCGGTTGGCGTCGAATCATCATCGCCTCGCGCGCGCGTCGCCCTCTCTCGTCGCGCGCGTCGCGTCGCCTCGCGCGCGCGTCTCGCGTCTCGCGTCGCGTCGCGTCGCGTCGCGCACCGCGTCCATCGCTCGCTCGCTCGTCGACGCGAGGCGCGTCGGTGCCGCGCGCGTCAGTGCGGGACGCGAGGCGACGCGATGCGTCGCGGCCGCCTCGCGCGCCGCCTCGCGTGCGTCGCCGTCGTCGCGGCGTGCGCGATGGTGATGCGCGAGGGCGCGCGCGGCGGCGCGCGCGACGGCGCGATCGCGGACGCCGCGACGACGGCGCGCGAGGCGAACGCGCGCGCGATGGCGATGGGCGACGGCGACGGCGACGGCGACGGCGACGCGATCGACGACGCGACGGCGCGGAGGGCGGGCGACGACGCGTCGGCGTCGATGTACGACGCGACGGCGCGCGCGCGGAGCGACGCGGCCGTGGAGGCGGCGGTGGACGCGAACGCGAACGCGAACGCGAACGCGAACGCGTCGGCGACGCGGAGAAATCGGTTCGCGTCGGCGACGACGACGACGACGACGACGGACGAGGGAGAAAAAGGACGGGTGGAATTGAACCGACGCGATGACGCGGCGTCGACGGGATCGAGGCCGAGGGATCGGGGGATGGATTTCGCGCTGTTGGAACCGCCGGCGACGACGTTCGCGGGGCTGGCGATCGACGACGACGAGCCGAAGTGGATGCGACAGGCGTGGAAGGACGTTTCCGCGGATGCGCTCGATGATGCGGCGAAAATGGAGCTTGGAAAGAAGATGGAACACGTGCCGGAGGAGTTGCGGCGGGTCGGCGCTAAGGCTGGGGGGGAGATGTTCGTGACGTTTGGCACGGCGAGCGTGCAGGATTTCGTCTTCAATTGGGCGGCGGCGGCGAAAAAGTTGAGTTTAGAGCCGATATTCGTCGGCGCTTTAGACGAAGAGATGCACACACTATGTGTTAAGGCTGGGATACCATCCATGCTGCTCACGGGGCGGTCAGTGTTGGATAATAGGGATCAAGAGTTCATCACGCAAAAGAGCAAGACGTTTAAAAAGATGGGCACGGTGAAGACGAAGTTTATTCAAGATTTGCTCGAGCTTGGGATAGCGCCGATTCTGAGCGACGCGGACGTGGTTTGGATGCGCGATCCGCGCGAGCTATTCAACAACGGCACTTACGCATACGCGGACGTGCTGATATCGAGCGATTGCATCGACACCGTGAACGATCGCGCCGACAACGCCAACTGTCGCAACGTCAACTTTAACACGGGCATCGTGCACATTCGGCCCACGGAGCCGGCGAAGGCGTTCGTGGAAAAGTGGAAGCAAAAAGTAGCGACGAGCGAGATCGCGTGGATGCGCGACCAGCCGGCGCTGAATTTGCTCGTGCGCGAAGGATCTCCCGCGCTCGCGCCCGCGGTGGCGGTTCCCGATGACAAGCGCGGATTACCGGGCTATCGCTCGATCGTCTTCGCAGCAAACAGCACGATTCGCATGGGCGTTTTGCCCATCGCGCAATTCTCCAACGGTCATACTTTCTTCGTGCAAGAGCACCACTTGTACCACCCCGAGGACGGTGAGCCGTACGCGGTGCACACGACGTACCAATACGGCGATTCTGCGCGGTACGCGTACGGCAAGCGTCAAAGACTGCGACAGCATGGTTTATGGTACGCAGACGATGACACAGATTATTGGAAGCCAAAGAAGTACTTGACCATCTCCACCAAAGGGTCGCAGATGAAGTTCAATGGTTCTCGGGCCATCGGCATGGAAAACGATGCGTATTTAACCGCCATCACGCGACACTTTGAAGAGGACAGATTGCGAAGAACGACGATTCGAAACGGCTTCGCCCTGGCGAAAGCGCTCGGACGAATCTTTGTGCTACCACCCGCGCGATGTTACTGCGATAAAATATGGAACACGCTCGCCGGATGTCGCGCGCTCGGCGCCGAGACGGCGCATTTGCCGTACGCGTGCCCGATGGATCACATCTACAACCTCGAAGGCTTGCATGACTTGGGCGTTGATTTTCGCGAAGCAGGGTTCCTCGAAGACATGCGACTTAAAGGGAACGTTCGAGAAGATGTCATTCACGTTAAAATTGGCGCGAAAGACGACAAAAACATGGCTGATGTCGTCATCGAGCGCGGTTTCTCAGCGAGTGACGCCGTCGAGGCGCTGGAATCGTATAACGATCACGGCGTCATCATGATCGACCAACTCGATGAAGGCTCATTTTGCGGTTTCGATGATAAACAAAAGGACGAGGCATTTGATACGGCGATCAACAACGCGCTCAACCACGACCAGTACTTCTGCTTCAACGAAGCGTACGACAAGCAAGGTCGACCTCGCAGCGGCGGGGGAAAGGATGGAAAAGAGTACGAGCCGCGAGTTGTGGAGCGGCACTGCGGCATCGCGGAGGGAGAGCAATCTCGTCTCGCCACTCGAGGCGTCGTGACAGAGGTATTGAAAGATCCAATAACATGCTCGTGTGAGTGGGCTTACAAATTACCCAAGGCGCTCGCCGACACGCGGTGCGCCGCACAATCAAGAGACGAAGACGACAGAACTAGGACAGGACTTGGTGATATTGAATAGAAAGAATCAGTTAGTTGCAGCTACTCTATGATAAACGTTGTCATCGCTCGCGGGAAACCTTTTAAACATAATTCAATGCGAGACGTACGCGCATTATTGTTGAGCGCTGAAGCCGCCCAAACACGCGTCTCTTCATCCATCGCCGCGACGCCAGGTTTCACCGCATCAGCTAGTCGGGCGGCCAGTATCACTGGGACACCGACGAGCGAGAACTCGGAATGCGACTTAGAGTTCACCTCACACGCGGCACCTATGTTCACGACGCCTGTGGACAACCCACACCGCGCGTGCGTCAGCGCACCGTCTAGCGTGTTCAAGAGATCTCGCGCGAATCGCAATCCTCTCGTCGTCGCGCCGCGCTTGGGGGTTCCGGGAACGCCGAACGCGCACAAGCACGAAGGCCCGTTGTCATCTACGATACTTTGCAAAACAACGCCCTGATATTGCGAAACCACGCGATGCACGACGCCGATGCATTCGACTACACAGTCGTCTCCTTTGGGATTGAATCGCACAAAGGCGACGGTACACACCTCGCTCAAGGAAGGTGTTTTATCGTCGAACCCGATCAAACCATCTGCAAATGCGTTGAAAACGTGCGACGGGATGAATTCCTTGACACGCGCGCGTGGCAGTGTCGTGAAAATCGATGTCGTTGCGCTCGCCGTGTCTCTGTTTCCACCCGATGCGAGGAGTGCGCAACTTAACGCATTGAAAACGACCTTCCCCGATTGCATTAATCCCTTCATCGCTCTTAAGTCATCAAACGCGTCACCGATTACCACCACACCGCGTGCATGATTGGGAAACTTGGTGGGAATGGCGACGACTGGGCCTGCAGAGATCATCGCTTTCAGCGTGATGGTGACAATTTCTTTCAAGGCACGCCCGTGAACATTCGTGAGAATGCCCTGCGCGCAGAGCCGAGCCCGTTTTGTGGCGCACCGCATCTCTTCATCGTCATCCATGTCGCCGCGTACGAACCACGCAGCAAGCATGGCGTCCCCTATGAATGCCAACACCTCGCCGTCGTACGCGCTCACGATGTCTGCGAGTATAGAAAAGTATTCAGCGAGCACGTCTCGTAAGCACGCTGCACATCGAGCGGAGGCCTCGAGGTTGCGCCGTTTACCGTATATAGACGGGCGAATGTGGTTGAAAGATGCGGCAGCCAATGCGTGCTCGCGAACCGCACCATTACTAACTTTTACAAAGTCATTCATATCCACAAAGAGCAAGGCGGCTCTCCCGCGGCGGCGTGAAATGGAGAGACATCCATCAGCTGCGTGCGACGAGAGCCATTTCGCCGCCTTCGGAACAAATGGTTCTAAAAGAGCCAAGTCCTGTGACGTGCGCATCGTATCGCGTCAATCATTCAGGGGACGCGAACACCAGCCGCTAAATTTAGACTACATCAGCCGTTGTCGACCGGTCGATGCAACGTTTCACCCAAGAGAGCGAAACTTGCTTTCTTCCATCATCCATATCTTCAAAGACAACGGAGTCATCGTACATGCGCACAATATGTGTCCCCATTCTGCCTTCAGGTGCGAGCTTTCCACCATAAATCCGAAGAATCTGTTCAACGTTTCGACGTTCGCCCGCCAGCACACTTGGAAACATACTACTCTGCTCATCGACACGCGCATCTTTGCCGAGAGAATCGTCAATCTCGAACACACAACCCCTAAACGTCAAAAGTTTCACATCAGCACACACCGATGGATACTCGCGATCGAGCTCCACCAATGCTGGAACTTCGGCAGTTTTCCAACGCTTAGTTTGATCGCCAACTTGATGCACGAGCGCGTGTACGTCGGCCAAATTGCAGTCCGAGAAATGATCATCTCCGTATCGATCCATGGCATCCGTACCATACCACGTCGTCGCTGAGAGATGTAAGCGATGTCGAGGTTTCGGCGGTACCACACGTCCTTCGTGAATGCACTCTTGGAGCCAGGCAATCGTGTACACATCGCCTTCCCGACTCGCCGTCCTGAACTTTGAGCCGTCGCGGTTCAACGCAACGCTGTGCGTCACATGCTTGTGCCACAACTCACTCGTAGTACCACCACGTGCGATGACAGCTTTGAACAGCTCCTGCTTTTGTTCTCGACTTTCACAGTTCGCGATGTGCACTTGCATGTTTTTGAAGATTTCAGATTCCTGCACGACGCCCGAAACGTCAACCGGCATGAGATGTGCAGGTAGTAGCGTCGCGGGTCCCGTCGTGCGCGAACGCTTTCGGGCATTCGTACCGCCTCGTGTATCGTCGATATTCACTTTCAATGTCGGTGCTTCCTCTTCAATCGTCTTTAAGAGATCGCAGAGTGTCAAGATGTCGGACCATTTTTTGTCATATCGAATACCGGTGACGCGGGGGAAACGCAGGCTGTAACCAGTTGCGAAAGTTGTCGTGCGAATCGCACGAATGTCACCTTTCACCGTCACAACCAATGATCGCTGAGGAGGCCAGATCCAAACGTCCGGCTTTTCGTTGTAAGCATCCGTGACGTTGTAGTTCATGTCTTGAGGCTTTTCTCTGTGCATGAAGTCGCCTAGCCGACTTCTCAAATCGTCGAGCTGCATGGCGCTGATACCAGTACCTACCTTGCAAAAGCTCATGATTTTGACTCCATCTGAAGCGGTGCTAATCGGATCGTTCGTTGCCTCCACAATGCCACAGAGGAACTGCGAAATTTTGCCCCCGCGCAACTCACCGGCGCCGTAATAGCCGCCGATGAGAACGACGTCCAAATCTTCACTCGATAAGTAGTCTGGTTTGATTTTCATCCAGTTATTGCTACGATCACCTGGTATCCATGGACCGTCGAGATCTTTGATCACCAATCCCTCCTCTCCGTTATCCATCGCTTCTAACAGCGCGCGCTCGATATCCTCCTTCGTTGAGCCTACACGTGAGAACGCGCAATCGGGCGTCGCGAGAAGAATTCTAGCACGAATATTCCCACACATGACTGATACTTCACGCACATGCTCTTTCAAAAGTTCATGCCGCTCTCTCAGCTTATGAGTCTTCACACTTCGATCGACGGCATACAATATATCAAACGGAATGTAGACCAATTCCAAGTCTCCATACGTGAGTTTCTTTACGTTCTCGGCGTACCACGCATACTTGGAGCTCATGAGATCCTCCTCACCGTCGCTATCACCACCATCACGGTTTTCGAGGTGTGCCTTGAGTGGAAACAATTCATCCTTGGCCTTGCGCATATTTGCAGCCTTGATGAGATTCTTCAACGCGCCGAACGGGTACGACTGATCGCGAAGCTTGTTCCAAACCATGAGTTCGCCGTCGAGAATGCATCGCTTTGGCAAATGACGAAAGAGAGCATTCATCACATCGTAGCCACGAGGGCCAAAATCGTTCATGTTTCTCGTCCAGTAGTTGATGATGTCGCCGTCTTTGTGAATTTGAATGCGCTCGCCGTCGAATTTGGTTTCGATGACAAACTGCGTACCTTTCAACGCGCGGTACACGGCATCGATGCTGTTTTGCCTTCTCGCCATCTGAGGATTAATTAAACCTACGCCCACATCGATGTCCTCGCGCTTCATCCGGAAGTCTCGCCGCGGTAAGTCTTCACAAACTCTTCGCAAATCGCTAGTCCAATCCCACAAGTCATTCGCTTCGGAGTGATAATGACGCAATATCGCCTTCTCTCCCATTGAAATTTTTGTTTCCTTTAATATGATTGCGCACGTCCATTTCACTTGCGTCGCATCCATCTTTGAAAACAGCGCCCGCAGCGTCGACGCGCGCTGATCCTTGTTATCGCACGCCGCCAATGCGTCCAACGCCTCGTTCACGTCTCCGATGGTCAACGTGCGCGCGTCTTCATCTTTCTCACGATCCGCGAGATGTCCACCCGCCAAAACGTCTCGAACAACTTGCGGAAAGTTACCGCCACCCTTTCGTTTCCAATCCTCCAACTTTTTCGCGTCCTCGCTCGCTCGAGACATGTCGAACGCCGACACCACCACCTTGGCCAACGCGTCGTGTTTCAAGAAATACGCCCCTCGTTCCTTGTCCAACGCCGGCAGTATCAACCGATACGCGTCGAACGCGTCGACGCGGGTTCCATCGCGCGCGCTCACGAGACATCGATCGTGCAGTGTATCGAGCACTCGATACCGCCGCGCGCTCGTCGCCTTGGACCGACCGCGTTCGTTCTGCAACGCCTCGAACGCGCCGCACAGCTTTCGAAACGGCACGTCGCGCGCGGTGGCGTATCTCAGCGACGCGCCCGACGTCGAAGGTTCGCTCGTCAACCGCGCGCCGTCCTCTTCCGCGTCGTCGTCGTCGTCGTCGCCGCCGTCGCGCGTTCCGAGACGGTGCCCGGAATCATTCGCAACGTCGTCCATCGCCGTCACGCGCGCGTTCGCGCCGCGCAGTCGTCGCGACGCCGACGCGCGTTTCGCCGCGCCTCCGTCGCGCGCGCGCGCGCGTCTTCGTCGTCTTCGTCGTCGTCTTCGTCGTCGTCGCGTTCTGACGGTGTCATCGACCGTTTGCAGCGCGACGGTAAACCGCGACGCACGGCGTCGCCCGCGAT
>VMHT01176475.1_pt1 | contig 11552 bp, 11 predicted proteins | sample 4693611 | NCBI WGS metagenome assembly VMHT01 (sample SAMN12280063, study PRJNA550983) | marine metagenome | isolation source: seawater sampled from same location over 5 years 0.02-0.2 micron viral filtrate | place: USA: collected off the coast of southern California halfway between the port... ... | reverse complement strand
GTTGATCATACCTTGCAACATTAACTGGGTTACCAAAGAACATCGGTTCTTGTAGTGCATCATTTTTTTCTTGGCTAAATGTAGAATATGCCATTATTTCCTCGCTTCCTTATATTTTACAAGAATCTCCGCAATCATCCGGATCTTCTTGTATGTAATCTACCGCTCCATATTTATCTGGAGTTGTTGAATAAGTATCTGATTGATCCTCATTGGTAGAAATCTCTTCCGTTACCTCCACAGTTTTTTGTTCGGCAGCTACTTCTTTTTCTGCCTGTGCATCAGTAGAGCCATCTCTTGTATTGTGGTAGTAAAGTGTTTTAATACCTAATTTGTAGGTTGTTAAAATATCTTGAATCATTTTTTGTAGCGGCAGCTTTCCATCTTCAAACTTGCTCGGATCATAATTTGTATTAGCTGAGATAGTTTGATCAACAAACTTCTGCATAATGGCAACTAATTCAAGATATCCTTTGTTGTCTGGAATATTCCACAGCAGTTCATATTTGTCTTTTAATTCTTCAAAATCTGGAACAACCTGTTTCATGATTCCATCTTTACTTTGCTTCACAGAAACATAACCTCTTGGAGGCTCGATACCATTTGTAGCATTACTGATTTGTGCAGAGGTCTCTGCAGGCATAAGAGCAGTGAGTGTACTGTTTCTTAAACCATGTTCTTTGATATCGCTTCTAAGCTGTTCCCAATCTAAGTGAAGCTCTTCATCACATATATCATCTACATCTTTTTTGTATGTGTCTATTGGTAAGAGTCCTTTTGCATAGTTTGTCTCGTGGAAGAGTTCACACGCACCTTGTTCTTTAGCTAACTCATTGGAGGCTTTTAGTAGGTAATACTGAATAGACTCAAAGAGCTTATGAGTTAGGTTATTTGCAGACCCATCAGAATATTTAACATCGTTCTTTGCTAAATAGTATGCATAGTTGATAACTCCAACTCCAAGGGTTCTTCTTCTTTTACCCGAATGAATTGCTGCTGGAACAGGATAATCCTGATAACTTAGTAAGCCATCTAGTGCTCTAACTATTAATTCAGCTGTATCTTCTAGCTCTTCTAAATCTTTAATTACTCCAAGGTTAAATGCAGATAGGGTACAGAGTGCTATTTCGCCATCTGGGTCATCAACATTACTGAGTGGTTTTGTAGGAAGAGCTATTTCAAGACATAGGTTACTTTGTCTAATTGGAGCAACAGACGGATCAAATGATCCGTGAGTATTACAGTGATCAACATTTTGTAGATAGATTCTTCCTGTGCTTGCTCTTTTATTCATAAACAATGAAAAAAGTTCAACAGCCTTAATTGATTTCTTTCTTATATCTGGATCTGACTCATACAGTTCATAGAGTTCTTGAAACTTATCCTGATCTTCAAAAAATGCATCATATAGTCCAGGGACATCAGAAGGACTAAAAAGAGTGATTTCTTCATTTTTTATGAGTCTTTCATACATTGTTTTATTAAATTGAACACCGTAGTCAATATGTCGTACTCTATTTTCCTCAACTCCACGGTTGTTCTTTAATACCAACAAGTCCTCTACTTCGTAATGCCAGAGTGGATAAAACAAGGTTGCAGCTCCTCCTCGAACTCCTCCTTGTGAGCAGCTTTTAACCGCTGATTGAAAGTGCTTGTAGAATGGTATACATCCTGTATGGAATGCCTCTCCGTTACGGATAGGGCTTCCTATTGCTCTAATTCTTCCTGCATTGATTCCTATTCCTGCCCTTTGGCTTACATAACGGACAATCGCTCCGGAAGTAGCATTAATTGAATCTAAAGAATCACTTGTCTCAATTAAGACACATGAACTAAATTGACGTGTTGGCGTTCTAACCCCAGACATTATTGGTGTTGGTAGAGAGAGCTTAAAAGTCGACGCAGCATTATAGAATCTCTCGACATAATCAAGTCTTGTTTCTTTTGGATATTTAGAAAAAAGGCAAGCACCCACAAGAAGAAAAATAAATTGAGGACTTTCATATACATCTCCATTAACTCTGTTTTGAACAAGATATTTCCCTTCAAGCTGTTTTACTGCAGCATAAGTAAATTTCATATCACGCCAGTGATCTATAAATCCGTCCATGATTGAAAACTCTTCCTCTGTGTAATCTGTTAACAACTCAGAATCGTATCTACCTTCCTCAACCATTTTTGTAACCTGTTCATAAACAGAAGGTGGTTTAAACTGCCCGTAAGCTTTCTTTCTTAAATGAAATATTAGGAGTCTTGCTGCAAGGTATTGATAATCAGGGGACTCCGTTGAAATAAGATCAGCAGCAGCTTTTATCATCGTTTCGTGAATTTCTTCAGTTGTAATGCCGTTATAAAACTGAATTTGTGAATTGAGCTCAACCTGGGAAGGGGATACATCTAAATTTTCTGATGCCCAAAAAATAACTCTATGAATTTTTTCTAAATCTATCGGTTCCTGTTTCCCATTTCTTTTAGTAATAAAAATTGTGTTTTTGGGATCGTCGAGATTAATTTCTTCTTGATGAGTTACTTCTTCTTTATTTAAACTTGTTTTTTCCACTTCGCTCCTTAACCCTGTTTCTTTTTCTACTTTTTCTCCATTTACAACTAAATGTTGTATGATGTTTAAAAACTATACTAAATGTAGTGTTATTAACTATATAATAAAGTGCTTTAAATTTCAAGCTTATGCAAGTAAAATTTTCGCGAGGATGATTCAAGTTCAACTAAGATATTTTCAATATATTCTATCTATAGCAATTTTTGCTGGAATAGTTATTTCAAGCACGCCACTAATCTCAGCATGCTTTGTTGGTCTTACACTTATCTGGCTTACTGAAATGCTTGTTGGTCAATTTGATATTAACACTGAAAAGTTTTATGTCATATTAGTGCTCTTACTTATTGCGTTCTCAACAGTGAGTATTAAAAGTCTTTCCCCAGAAACAGATTTATCGTATCTTTTTGTTGGATCATTGATTCTGGCAATACTGTATTTCATGCTCCAGCCTGATATCAACATTTATAAAGCTGGAAACTCTCTATTAGCTATGGTCATAGCCATGCTGGTTAATGGGTTTATTGTTAGCAGAGTTTTTCAAGAAAATATTATTTACGTATCTTTCATGATGCTTCTTTTATTATTCTTAAAAACCATCGCAACTTATTTCAATATTCAATTTGGTAACTTCCAGTTCTTTTTTAATTTCTTTTTAGTCTTTATTATTTTTTCAGGAATAAGTAGTTTCTATAATTTTGTAATGGTACATGTATTAATTGCCGCCGCTGCTACTGCAATTTTTACAACATTCTTAACCTTTATGTTTATAAAAGTAAGATATGAATACGAGTTGACATCTAGGCTATCCAATCAGATATATATATTCGATTATCTTTTTGCTTTTATTTGTTCACTCTATATTGTTGATTCACTAAATGTCATAAATGGTTTATTCTAGAATCTGTGAAAGAACAGGTTTTAAGATCGCCTTTTGTTGATAAAAAATTTTTAGACTTAGCCAATGAGGTTATTGACCCTATTGAAGTGAAGATTGAAAACTTTGCTATATTTGAATCCTCTATTATAAATATTGGCAGTAGAGAAATTGTAGACTACAGACCGAATATTTCTATAGATTCTAAATTGATTAAAAAACATAAAATAAAAAATATTAATCTTGACTCTCTGCACTTTTTCCAAGTTCAGGATTTGGTTAATCAGATAAAGTTTGAATCAGTAAGGGTCAAAAAATCTGATGTCTCCGTTAACCTTTCACTGCCAGATTCATATGAGGATTACTTAGAAAGCTTAACAAAAAAGAATAGACATGAATTGAAGAGAAAAAAAAGAAAATTTGCCGATGAAATTAGCTCACCGACATTAAAGGAATCTAAAGACAGAGATATTTTTGAAATTTTTATTTCTCAACATAGACAGTCAGCAGGTGAGAAAGGTAAGTTTATGACTGTAAAAGTTGAAAATTACTTTGACTCTCTTTTGAAATTAGATGGCTGGAAAATTTACTACTTAGAAACTGATATAGGTGTGCTTTCAACAGCTTTTTGCTACGAAAATGAACTTGGATGTTATCTTTATAATTCCAGTAGAAATAATGAATTTAACTCAATAAATCCAGGCATTGTTATCAATGATCTAATTATTCAAAAACTAATAACTGAAAAAATGTCTTTCTTTGATTTTTTAAAGGGTACAGAGAGATATAAATACAATTTAGGTGGTAGCTCAGTCCAGCTTTACGACTTGACGATGAATATATGAATATTTTACAAATAAGTTATCACACTGCCCCTTTTGGAAGCGTTGGACAATTTGATTCAGGGGGGTTGAATGTTTATGTTCAACAGATTTCAAAACATCTTTCACAAAATCATAATGTGACAGTTGTAACTGGAGAAAAAGCTGAAAGTTTTAAAAATCAAAATTTAGAATTTTGTTCACTAAATTTATTTGAACCCAATATTCCCACAGATGATAAAGAAATACATTTAGTTGAATTTAATAAAAGATTAGAAGAGGTTTTAGATCTGAAACAATTTGATATTATTCATGCTCACTACTGGATGTCAGGTTTAATTGCTAAAGATATTTCAAATAAATTTAATATACCTTATATTTTTACATCCCATAGCTTGGGAGTTTTCTTAGAGGGGTACAACAAAGAGCGTGCAGATTGTGAAAAAATAGTAATGTCTTCATCTCAATTTATAACTGCGTCTACTAGTTATGAGGAGACTTTGATTTCTGATAGCTATCAAATAGACAGCCAAAAGATAAAACAAATAAAACCTGGTGTTGATTCTGAACTATTTTCACCTGACCAAAGCACTGACCGGGAAAATATTTTTTTATCTATTGGGAGAATACAGCAACAGAAAGGCCAGCTAGAGACTTTAAAGTTTTTAAACTCCTTTAAAGAAATTGAAACTGACTTTAAATGTTATTTTGTAGGAGGCCCAAGTGGAAGTTCTGGAGAGGAGTATTTACTTGAACTTAAGGAAATTGTTAAAGATCTTTCTCTAGATTCCTATGTAGAATTTTTAGGAAATTTACCTCAAGTTGATATTACAAACCTACTCAATAGATCGAAATTATTAATTCATACCTCACAGTATGAAACTTTTGGTCTTGTTGCAATCGAAGCAAACTCAACGGGAGTACCTGTCTTAACAACAAATACTGGTTCGATGAAAGAGATTATTGTAAATAATAAAAATGGTTATCTAGCTAAAGATTTATTTGATAGCAATGTAAATACTTTTGTGAAGGAATTACTTCTCAATGATAAAAAATTCGATGAAATTAGTGAATATTGTTTAGAAATATCTAAAGAATATGATTGGTCGAATACAACTGAAGAGCTTGAAAAGCTTTATAAGATTTTGGCTTAATCTAGGTTTGTTAAAAATGTTTTTAGTTGATAAACATAATTATCAGGATCTGCATTCCAGGAAGTTACGTGACCAACATTTTCATATCGAATATACGTCAAATTATTAACCCTAGACTCTGCAATCAAATCTGACATTTCTACAGGAACCCACTCATCGTCGTCTCCATGAAACAACAAAACTGGAATGTCTGAATTGATTACTGCTTCAGTAAAGTCCATTTTTTGAAAATCAACACCATACCTAACCTCTGTAACAATTTTAAAATAACCAAATAACTGCTTAGGAACCCATGGGTATCTTGCAGCACCATTCACCTCAACACTTTTCCAGAAGTTAATAACAGGAGCTTCATAAATAATTCCTTTTACTTTATTTTCATCTCCTACATTCTCTAACCAAGAAGAAATAGGACCTCCACCACCACTTGTTCCAAAAAGAACTACATTATCAGTAAATTCCAAAGCTTTATTAATTGCCGCATCAATATCTTGCCACTCTGTTGTTCCGTATTGAAAAATTCCAGAAGGGTCTTTAGGAAGACCTTTATCATTTCGATAAGAGATAATCATAGACCTATATCCCATGTCAACAATTTCTCCAGCACGCATTTTTGCAAAAACTTCTCTAGAGTAATCACCACGAAAACCGTGAACAAATATTACAATTCCAACATCGCCATCATTAGTTAAGTAAGCAGGAAATTTACCCAGGTTAGATTCGTAGTAAATGGTTTCATAGTCAAGATTGGAAACTGATTTTGGAGTGTAAACACCTTCAGATGCTTGGCCAGACCAACCTGATGTTCCAAGAATTTTGTACTCATTATTTTCATCTCGCACAACGAGACTAGTTCCTCTAATCCTATCTCCTTCAACAATCGTACCGTTTAAACTTATGAGCTCTCTTTTAACAATCGTACCTTCAGTAGACATTATTTTTCCGATTACGGCATCACCATTTTGCCCAATTATTCCATATACTCCTTTTTCAAGTAGAGGGCCCCACAACTCTTCTTCAATATTTAAAGTAATTGAGTTGTTACTCACTTTCAAGACAATGACCCTATCTTCCGCAGTACCAATATTCTGTGAATCATTGAATTCAGGATTTAAAGCTCCTTCATATATAACTCCTGAAAAAAACCAACCTGAACCACCTAAAGCTATCAAAATTAATAAAATAAAAAAATATCCAATTTTTTTAATCATTTAAAGTCCCTTGGTAAAACTCTGTCAAAATTTGAGAATACTCTTCTGTATACACAAAAAGAGCTTCAGTATGTCCCATATCATCATATTTGTAAATCTCATATTTGATACCATTCTGATTCGCTATTTCAATTAAGTCATCTGAATGATGTGGAAGCACTCTTTCGCTTTTCATACCAGTAAATATAAGCATCGGTTGTTTATTGCCTTTCTCTAAAGCTTCTACTGGAATGTCTTTCAGCATGTTTATTCTTTTAAAAATTAATGCATAGTGGTAAGTTGGTTCCCATAAGAATGTTGGAAATCCTTGAAAGGTCATTTCCTCCCGTACCAATGTTTCAAAATCTACTGGTGGATCAATAACTGCAATTGAACCAAAGTCGTTTGTTTTTGCTGGAGTCATCAATGCAACCAAAGCGCCTACGGAGTTCCCATAAATGCCAATATTTGATGGGTTTATACCTTTTTCTTTTAGCCACTCAATAGAAGCAACAACATCATCCGTTTCATTTTGACCTGCAGTATAAAAACCATCTTCACATGTATTTTCACCATGGTCACGCATATCAATTGCTAAAATATTAAAATCACTTTTGTCCATCATTCCCATTGGTAGCAGGATATCGGGTGAGTTTTTACTGCTTGTTAGACCATGTAGAAGAATTACTGTAGGGTTAGACAAATTGTTTTCAACCCACCAAGATTTTATTTCAATCTCGCCATCATCAGCTAAAATTGTAACTTCTTCATAGTCGTTTACAAAATATTCTGAAGGATCCCAATTAGCTTTATCTCCAAGAGACCAGTTATCGGGTGTATTTTTAGCCTCTTCAATCCAGACTTCACAGGGAACTGATGCTGCAATACCGTATACGTAATAGCCAACACCAAAATAAACACCAACTAGAAAGATTATAAAGACAATTATTATTTTTTTAATAGGTCCCCCTTTTGTATTCAATTTTCAATATAACTAAATATTAAAGTTTTGCTAATTATCTATCGTCTTTAACATCATTTTCTATTCCCTTTATAATTGTATTTATGAAACAAATCATATCCTTTGCATCAGATTTTGGACTAGAAGATGGATCTGTAGGCGTTGTCAAAGGTGTTATGAACCGGGTAGATCCTGAATTGAAAATAAATGATATTTCTCACGGAATCCCACCTCAAAATATAAAATATGGAAGCCTTCTTCTTATGAGAGCAATTCAATATATTCCACAAGGAGTGTTATTAGCTGTTGTAGATCCAGGTGTAGGAACAGAAAGAAACCCAATAGCTATAACAACAGATTGGGGATTGATGATTGGTCCAGATAATGGATTGCTAAATTTAGCTTGTGCAACCGTTGGAGGAGCAAAGCAGGCATTTCTTTTAGAAAATGAAAACTGGGTTATTCCCCATGAGGGTGAGACCTTTCATGCCAGAGATATCTTTGCACCATTTGCCGCAGCATATGCTTCAGGACAATTAAAGCTAGAAGAGTTTGGTAAAGAGCTGGACCTAGAAGACTTGAAACAGTATTTAATTCCCCTTACTGATATTTCTGAAAAAGAAATAAAAGGAGAAGTTCTTTACATTGATCACTTTGGCAACTGTCAAACAAACATATCGCCAGAAGAGTTAAAAGATAAGAATTTTCAAATTGGAGATGTAGTAAATCTTTCAATTGGCAACCAGGAGCTTGAAGCAAAATGGTGTGCTACATATCAAAATGACAATGAGAGGAGTGTCGGCTTAGTGGTGGACTCTTGGGGCATGATTTCATTATTTATTAGTAATGGAAATGCAAGTGAAGTTCTAGATTGTAAAGACAGTTCTAAAGTTAGGGTTACAATTGATAATTTAAAGTTGAAAGTTAGACAAAGCAATGGATCCTGATATAAAAATTATTAATATTAATAAAATTATAAATACTAATGTCCAAGGCCTCGTCATATAATATTACATGTCAGAGTTAATTTTTGTCACATCAGATTCATGCGAGTTATGTAAAAAAGCCTATAACAAAATTAAAATTCTTACTTTATTTATGTCCATAAAAAAAGTAAATGTTGAAGAGGTACATCAAGAATATTTATTGAGGATTCCAGTTCTATTAAAAAATAATGAAGTTATTGATGAAGGAATATTTTCAAGATTAAAAATATTTAAAAAATTACTTTTTTAAATATCAATTGGTTTAGATTTATCTCTAGTTAGATGCTGATTTTCAAGATATTCAATTATTTTATCTGCAACATCTATTCCACTGGCTTTTTCAATTCCCTCCAAACCAGGTGATGAGTTTACTTCAAGAACCAATGGACCTCTATCAGACTGAATTAAGTCAACCCCGGCAACTGATAAGCCAAGAACTTTAGCTGCTTTAATGGCACTTTCCTTTTCTTGTTCTGTTAATTTATATGCTTCAACTCTCCCACCTAAATGAACATTAGATCTAAATTCACCAGGTTTTGCAATCCTCTTCATTGATGCAACAACTTCATCACCAACTACAATTGCACGTATGTCTTCTCCATTTGCTTCACTAATAAATTCCTGAATTAAAATGTTTGCGTCAATTTTCTTCATTGTTTCTATTGCACTTATTGCTGCACCCATTGTTTCTGTTAGAACAACACCTCTTCCCTGAGTTCCTTCTAAAAGTTTTATTACAAATGGTGGTTCGCCCACGGTGTTTAATACAGATTCTATATCTCTTGAAAGGTGTACATAGCCAGTGATAGGCATCTCTACTCCAATATTACCTATTAGTTGTAACGCTCTTAATTTATCTCTAGATCTACTAATTGAAGCCGAAGAGTTTGCAGACAAAGAACCCATAAGTTCAAATTGTCTTACAACCGCTGCTCCATAAAAAGTCCATGTTGCAGCAATTCTTGGAATAACAACATCATAATTTATCTCTCTTCCTTGGAAAAATATCCTGGGTTTTGCTTTTGCTATATTCATATAACATCTCAAATAACTAACTACTTCAGTATCGTGGCCTCGTTTTTTTGCAGACTCATTTAATCTGCTTGTTGAGTAAAGCTTTATATCTTGTGAAAGAATTCCAAGTTTCATTATTTGTCTCGGTTTGGTTTTGTGAGAAAGCTTACTGAGGGATTTACTACCCACCTTCTACCAAGAGCTTTTCTACCAATGAGCATTGTGTAGTCCATGGGACCCCTATCTGTGAGTGTGAGTTCAATTTTTTTTGAAATACCATCTACTAATAATGTGGTTTTTATATATGGTCTTCTCTCAACATCTCCATTAGAACTCTTTATTCTTTTAAAACCAGCTAGAGGAGCAGAAGTTTTTCTAACAGTATTATTTCTCTTCATAATCTTGAAATTAACATGTTTTACTCCACCCTTTGTTGAATATTTAATTTCTGATGCATCAATGGAAGCTAGGTTTGCACCCGTATCCATTTTTGCAATAACATCTTTTACTTTTAAATCAGGTAAAGCAGCGTGTTCTTTCCAACCAACAACTCTCTTTTGTCTCTTTTGTTGAGCCATCGTTATAAAATAACGTAAAACAAGACAGCGCTAATAACTATTAATCCTAAGTGAAAATAAATAACAGGAAGCATAAAAAAATTGTAATTAAGTTTTGAAAAGAAACAAACTAGTTTTCTTGCAGAAATTCTTTTTCACTTGATATTTTAAGTTCTTTAGTTCCATCTTTTTTGAAATATAGAACAAATGTTGCTGAAATAAAGGCAATATGATGAATGATCATTAGATTAAGTAAAGACCTTAAAACAACTGCTTCTCTCCACATAATAACAAAACCAATAGTTGTTAATATTCTTAAAATATTGGATAAAAGAATTGCTGGCTTATTTTTTGAAATTGCAAAGAACATATACAAAACATTTATTGCAAAACCTGGGAGCAGAACAAACTTGAACCATACTAAATCATTCGTTTGAAAATTTGCTCCAAAAATATCAGATACAATCTGTGGAAAAAAGAATCCAATCAGTGCTCCAGAGGCTACCCCTAGGCCATCAAAGAAAGCAAATATGTACAAAAATGAAAATTTTTTCATTTTTTAATTATGGACTAACTGCTTCGGTAGTGACTTCCTCTTCCTCAGTTTCGATAAGTCCACAATCAATTAATACTTCTTCAGTATTTCCACCACCAAAAACAACTCTTTCAAAAACTACAACAGCATATAGTTCATCTTCAGTAAGCTTTCCTTGGAATCCAGGCATACCTCCAATAGATACGGTATCTTCTGCCCCGTACGTTGGGCCTACTTCAGCTTGCCATCCTGCAGAACCTAGTTGTATCCATTTTGCATGATCTGCACATGTTGGAAAAGTTGTATAGAGTGCACCGCCTGTAAATGCAGGTCCAACACCTCCACCACCACCGCCACCATGACATCCAGCACACGCAGCAGCTCCTGCATACACTTCTTGTCCTACCGCAATGTAGTTAATAGTGTTTGTTGATGCAACCCCTCTACCTTCATAAGGAGAACCATCACAATTAACAGCCTGTTGGGATTTTCTATCAATATTTAACATGCCTCTTTCTCCGCACTCTTGAGTATTGGATGCGCTAATTAATCCAACCAATATAAATAGAGGAATGATTATAAAGCTAAAATTTAACCATCTAGGGAGAAGTGTATCTGCATTAGTTTTTATTCCCATTGTTTCATTAATAACTGAATAGGACTTTGTAATTTTTTGTGTTACAGCAGCAGCAATAGTTTCTTTAGGCGCTTCCTCTACAGGAGCTTCTTCTTTTGGTATTTCAGTAACAGGCGCTTCCTCTACGGGAGCTTCTTCTTTTGGTGCTTCCTCTAAAGGAGCTTCTTCTTTTGGTGCTGACGCTTCTACGCTTTCTCCACCAGCCCAAGAACTGAGTACTTCATCCACAGACTTACCTGATGCAGCAGCCCTTGCTTCAGCTG
>VMHT01134289.1_pt1 | contig 11553 bp, 13 predicted proteins | sample 4693611 | NCBI WGS metagenome assembly VMHT01 (sample SAMN12280063, study PRJNA550983) | marine metagenome | isolation source: seawater sampled from same location over 5 years 0.02-0.2 micron viral filtrate | place: USA: collected off the coast of southern California halfway between the port... ... | reverse complement strand
TTTTGCAAAATCTGCGTTGCGTGCTGTTAAAAACAACGTTGTTGGCCAAGGCATTAAGCATCAAGCGCAAGTGCGAATGATTCGAGGCGGTCGCCTTGATGAACGCTTAAATCCAATTGTTGAGCACGAATTTAAGAAATGGAGCAAAGCCAAGAACTGCCACGCAGGTGGCACCTTGTCTTGGGCTCAAATCCAGCAGCTGTGCATCGGCAGCATGGTCGAGTCGGGTGAGGTCTTTGTTCGCCTTGTCCGCCAGTCTTTTGGCGATAGCCGCATCCCGTTGGGCTTAGAGGTCATCGAGGCAGATTTGCTTGATGATGATTACACCGGCTTTGAGCCAAACGGCAATCGCGTCCGTATGGGCGTTGAGCTTGACGAGTGGTCAGCCCCAGTGGCTTATCACTTCTTGAATTATCACCCTGGTGATTATCAATTTAGTTACGCGCAGATTGCTAAGAAGCGTCGGACGCGGATTCCTGCCAACGAAATCATTCACTTGTATTCCGTTGACCGTCCTGGTCAAACCCGTGGGGTGACTGCGTTTGCCTCGGCAATCATGCGGTTAAACAACTTGCGTGGCTACGAGGAGGCAGAAATTATCGCTGCACGTTCAAGCGCAGCGATGATGGGCTTTGTTCGTACTCCTGATCAAGAGCTGTTTGAGGATGGCACTTATCAAGAGGAGTCTGTTCTGGACTTCTCCCCTGGCAGTATCCGTCGCCTTGCGCCAGGAGAAGAGATGCAATTCTTCTCGCCTCAGCGTCCAGACGATGCGTTTACGCCATTTGTGGCGCAGATGTTGCGTGCCGTGGCTGCTGGTGTTGGTTGCTCCTACACACAAGTGTCGAGCGATTTTTCGCAAAGTAACTACAGCTCGTCTCGTCTTGAGTTGATTGAGACGCGGGCTCATTACAAAACGCTGCAGCAATACGTTATCGACAAATTGTGCCAACCAATTTATGAGCGTTGGATTGAAATGGCCGTGATGTCAGGTGTTTTGCAGATGCCTGCCTTTGACATGGATCCTGATCGTTACTACGAAGCGAAATGGATTGCACCAGCGGCGCAGTTTGTAGACCCGCAAAAAGAAGCTGAAGCGTATAAGTCAATGGTCCGGTCAGGCATCATGACTTTGTCTCAAGTTGTCGCCTTACACGGTGGCGATTTTGAGGAGACCATGCGTCAAAGAGCCCATGAGCTTGCAACTATGGATGAGCTTGGGATTGTCTTGGATTCTGACCCTAGTGCTGTTAACAAGGCAGGCCAAGCACAAAACCCACCTGTCGAGCAGACAGAACACCCTGAAATTCATGAGGAGGATGACTAATGGCTAGCGTCAACGGCACTGACATCAACTTGTCTCCAACTGAGGGGATGAAGTCAGAAGCAAAAAAATATCGTCAGTGGAAAGAAGAAGGCGAGAAAGGTGGCACTGAAGTTGCTTCTCGTCGCGCCTCTCAGATTCTGTCTGGCGATGAAATTAGCCCTGACACTGTTATTGAGATGTCTGCTTGGCACGCTCGTCATGCGGTAGATGCTGAAGGCGAGGGTTTTAGTTCTGGGGAGGATGGTTATCCAAGCCCAGGCAGAGTTGCTTTTGCTGCATGGGGAGGCGCTGCAGGTCGTAGCTGGAGTAACTCAAAATCAGAATCAATAAAAAAAGCAAGAGAGCGTAGTTATGATCCCAATAGCACGGAAACTATTGAAAACATGACTGAACGCGCTGCGCCTGATGCGCTTAAAACTGGAGATTTTGTTTCTTGGAATAGCAGCGGCGGCACAGCTCGCGGGCGCATCAGTCGTGTTGAACGTAACGGGACAATTGATGTCCCTGATTCAAGTTTTACGATTACTGGAACCGCTGAAGACCCTGCAGCGTTAATTACTCTGTATCGCGACGGTGAGCCTACAGATAGAAAAGTCGGGCACAAATTCAGCACTCTTACCAAGATTGCTGCGATCCGCATGTTTGAAGATACGGCGTTAACGCGGGCGCACAGCACTGATTACGTTGAGAAAGAAGACCGCACAATTGAGTTCCCGTTTGCTTCTGAGGAGCCTGTTGAGCGTTACTTCGGCATGGAAGTGCTGGAAATGTCAGAGAAAGCGATGGACTTGTCTCGCTTAAATGACGGTGCCCCACTCCTTTATCAGCATGATGCTGATCGGATTGTTGGTGTTGTGCAGCGTGCATACATTAAAGACAAGCGCGGTTACGCGGAAGTCAAGCTTGCTAACAATGAGCTTGGCCGCGAAATGCAAGATTTAATCAAAGACGGAATTATCAGGAACGTCAGCTTTGGATACAAGATCAATGAGATGGAGGAAGATAAGTCAACTACCCCAATGACTTATCGGGCCACCTCTTTCCAGCCGTTTGAACTCAGTTTGGTGACCGTGCCAGCTGATCAATCGGTTGGCATCGGTCGCAGTTTTGACCCTGTTGAAACTGTGTCTACGGCCTCAGCCGTACCTACTACAACTCCTATTTCCATCATGGAAGAACAAACTCCAGACCTGGAGCTTCTTCGTGCTGAGGCCTCCGAGGCCAAAGCAAAAGAAGCTGCTGAAATGCTTGCCCTTGGTAAGCGCACTCACAACATTGATCTTGCCCAAGAATTCGTTATGAATTCTCGCGGCATTGACGAACTTCGCTCCGCTCTTATCGAACAAATGGGTTCTAACGCCAAGCCCGTTGACACCACCGCTGGTGAAATCGGCCTTTCACAAAAAGAAGCTCGCAGCTTTTCTTTCCTGCGTGCCATCAACTACTTAAGCAACCCTGGTGATCGCGCTGCACGCGATGCTGCTGGGTTTGAAATTGAGGCTTCTGAAGCCGCTGCAGCCAAGCTTGGCCGTCAATCTCGTGGCATCACTGTCCCGTCTGACGTAATGCGTCGTGACCTCAACGTTGGCACGGCTACTGCCGGTGGCAACCTTGTTGAGACTGAGTTGGATGCAGCCAACTTTATTGACCTTCTGCGTAACGCATCAGCACTGACTCAAGCTGGCGCAAGTGTGTTGACTGGCCTTTCTGGCAATGTCAACATCCCTCGTCAGTCAGGCAGTGCGACTGCTTACTGGGTTGCTGAGTCCGGTTCCCCAACCGAATCACAGCAAACCATCGATCAGGTTGCGCTTACGCCTAAGACCTGTGGTGCTTTCACCGACTTCAGCCGTCGTCTGCTGATCCAGTCCTCCATCGACGTGGAGAACATGGTGCGTGGCGACCTTGCCAAGGTGCTTGCTTTGGAAATTGACCGCGTTGGCCTTTATGGCTCCGGTTCTTCTAACCAGCCCTTGGGTCTTAAGGACACCACTGGTGTTTTGACCGAAGACTTTGCTGCTAACACCCCAACATTCGCTGAGGTGGTTGCGCTTGAGTCTGACATCGCTGGCGCAAACGCCTTGCTTGGCTCACCTGTTTATCTGATGAATGCCGCAATGCGCGGTGCTCTGAAGACTGCAGAAAAAGCCAGCAACACTGCTCAGTTCATCTACACAGGTGATGAAGTCAACGGCTATCGCGCCGTAGTTTCAAACCAAGTTGCAAGCAACGATCTGTGGTTCGGTAACTTCTCCGACCTGATCATGGCTTACTTCTCTGGCTTGGATCTGATGGTTGATCCTTACACCGGCAGCACCTCTGGCACTGTCCGTGTTGTGGCTCTGCAGGATGTTGACGTGGCAGCCCGCCATGGTCAATCCTTCAGCCGTGGTAACAACACCCTCTGATCATGAAGATCAAGATCCGTAAGCAAGTTGTGCTAGCGGGTCAGGTGGTTCGGATTGGGGAAGTCGTTGAGGCTTCCCTAGCCGACGCCAACATCCTGATCGGTAGTGATCTTGCGGAGGTTTACAACGAACCTCCTGAAGTCGAACAACCCGTCAAACCCAAACGCCGGAGGAAGGCAACTAATGACGATTCAAAATCTGGGGACTAAAACAGAAGTTCTCAACGTGCTGCCAAGCGATGTGGTGACAGCCACAGGCGTTGGTTCTGCTATTGACCTGCTCGACTACGAGGGCGACATCGCTGTTTCTCTTGATGCCGAGGCTGGTGGCGGCTCTGTTACCTATGCAGTCAAATTGACTGAGTGCGACACGTCCGGTGGTACTTACACCGACATTAGTGGCGGTGGATTTACCACTAGTGGTGCCAACGCTGCGGTAACGGAAAAAATCAGTATCAACACTGATTCGATCAAGCGTTTCATCAAAGCTAGTGTCACCGTTGCAGGTGGTACAGGTGCTGGCGCAGTTAGCGTTGTCGCCTTTGGCTCTAAGAAGTACGGCTAATTATGGCTCTTCAAGATACCTTCGCTTTTCTAAATACAGAGGAGTTTGGAACTACCTGCCAAATTAATGGGGGTTCCAATTTTGTTGGTATCTTTGATTCGCCTGTGGATGTGATCGCGGGTGGTGTGGCTTTAAGTCGAGAGTATTTGCTAATGGCAAAAACTTCAGACGTAAGCTCTGCTGCTCGCGGCACTTCTATTACTGTTGCATCTGAGGCTTACACCGTCAGGGAAAACCGCCCTATCGATGATGGCCTGTTCTCTGAGCTTTTGTTGAGTAAGGACTAATGGCCGACACAAGGCGTGAATTGATTCTTGCTCGAATTAAAACGAACCTTGATTCTGCTACTGGCGTAACGGTTTACCGAAGCAGAGTTGAACCGTTGGCGCGTGGCGAAGTGCCCGCAATCATTGTTGAGCCGGTGTCGGACCAACCGTCCGAACAGTTCAGTAATAAATTGCAATGGACCTTGCGTGTGAGGGTGACGGTGCTGGTTCGTTCTGGCGTTCCTGACGACGCCTCTGACACCTTTTCACAGCAGGTTCATAAGTTGATCATGGCTGACAGCACAGTCAACAGCTACGCTTTAGACATTGATCCTGATCGAGTTGACTTCAGCTTGTACGAAGCTGATGTGCCGTTGGGGGTTGTTAGTATGGATTATCTGGTCAAATATCGCTCAAGCCGCGTTGACCTGACATCAGCGTAAGGTTGGCTTGCGGAAGCAGTTAACTTAAACTGATGCAATAACATCGTTCTCTACTGAGACCTCACAGATGGTAAAGCTAGCCCGAGTGAGGTCGATCCTCGCTAAAACCGAGTCAACTTACGGAACAGACAGCACTCCAACAGGATCCTCAAACGGGATTGGTAAGATTTCATCTCTTGAAATCAACCCTGTCGAGTCTGACGTTCTCTCTCGGAATTTAATTCGTCCTTTTTTGGGCAACAGTGCTCAGTTGATCGCAAACACGCGCGTTACTGTTAGTTTCACAATTGAATATTCAGGATCTGGTGCTGCTGGGACAGCACCTAAATATGGTCCGTTGATTGAAGCTTGTGGGTTTGGCGAGACCATTGTTTCGTCAACTTCGGTTACTTACGCACCGATTTCAACGACGCCTGAGTCCGTCACGATGTACATCGACAACGATGGCATCCGGCACAAAGTCGTTGGGGCTCGTGGCACGTTTGCAATTAGCCTTAATGCAAACCAAATTCCGGTTATCAACTTCACGATGACTGGGCAATATGTTGCCCCAACTGATACTGCTTCTCCAAGTATCACAGTGTCGAACCAAGTTGATCCCGTAATTTTCAACGCTGCCAACACAAACGGGTTTACGCTTTTCTCTGCGACAAACCTTGCTCTTCAGTCAGCTGAAATTGACGTAGGCAACAATGTGGTTTATCGAGAGCTGGTAAATTCAAGCAAAGACGTGCGAATTACTGATCGCGCTGCTACTGCAAACTTTGTTGTTGAGTGCCCAACACTTGCGACCAAAGACTTCTTTGCGCTTGCTGTAGCTGGCACTGCTGGAAACCTAAGCATTGTGCATGGGACTACCGCAGGCAACATTATTACTTTGGCCTCCAATTCGACTGGTTTGTCACTAGGCAATCCAACATATTCCGAAAGCGATGGCATTGTTATGTTGAACCTTCCTACTACTATGGTGCCAAGCTCAGCTGGTAACAACGAGCTGACACTCGCTTACACCTAATCTGCATGGCTTTTGTTCTCAAGAAAGTTTCTTCTTACAAGTGGCCTGTTGCCGTCGACGTTCCTGTTGACGGCGGCAAGTTCAAGAAAGAAACTTTCACGGCAATCTTTAAAAAGATGAGCCGCTCAGCTTTTAATGATTTGGTTGAGCAAGGCGATGATGCTTTGATTGGCGAAATTGTTGAAGGCTGGGAAGGGATCAAAGACGAGGATGGGGATGAGGTCGTTTACAGCGAGGCAGCACAAGCTGAGTTGTTTGATGATCCTTATGTCTTGCGTGGTGTAATTACTGCTTACTCAGACAGCCTTACGGGGGCACAAGCAAAAAACTAGAGGCCGCCGCTAAGCATTGGTGCGAAGGCGGCGGTGTCTTCGATGAAAGCGTTGATGACTTGATGGCTAAGGGCATGGACCCTGGCGAGATCAATGCAATCCGTAAGGCACGTAAGGCTGCGGATTTTGAGGTGTGGGAAGAGAACTGGGATATTGTTGCAATGTTCTTAAGAATGCAAACGCAGTGGAATGTCAGTATGGGCGGGGTTTCTGGATTAAATTACTCGTCGCTGGACTACCTCTGTAGACTGTATGAAGTCAAGGATCCTGTCGCTCTTTTTGAAGGCGTACAGGTGATGGAACTAACCGCACTCGCCAGCCTGAACAAGAAGGACTCCTGATGGCCAAGGTTACAACCGACTTAACACTTGTCATAGAAATTGCTGGCGATGCTGGTCTTGATAAATTAACGCGCACTTTAAACGGGCTAGGGCGACAGGCTAAAAGTGCTGCGGCTCCGTTTGATCAAATATCAAAAGAACTAAAAGAAGTTCAAAGAACGTCGAAAAATAGTATTGCAAACCTTCGTGGTTACAGAAACGCTTGGCGTGATATTACGCAGCAAGTTGAAATTGGCAGTGCTGCATTTAAAGAGGCCACGGCTGAGGCGGCAAGGCTTGACAAACAACTGCAAAAGGCGGAAGGCAGGAAAGGCCCAGGCAAGGGAGGAAGGCTTGCTGGACTAGCAAAAGGAGTTGGCGCGATTGCGGCTGGTGGTGTATTTGGTGGGCCGGAAGGCATGTTAGGCGGGGCGATTGGTTTGCCATTTGGCCCTGGGGGTGCTGTTGTTGGCGCGGCAATTGGCGCTCAGGTTGGTCAAATTAGACAGGCGCTAGGAGCAACTGCTGAGTATTCAGCTAATCTTGGCAAGCTTCGTATCGCGCTGCAAGGTGTAACAACAAGTCAGCAACAATATTCAAGCAGTCTTGAGTTTATACAAAAAACAACAAAAGATTTTGCAATTCCGCAAGACATAATTACCCGTCAATTTACAAAATTACAGGCATCTGTCCTAGGTGCAGGCGGAAACCTTGAAGATACAAAAACTGCGTTTAATGGCATTGTTGCTGCAGTCAGGGCTACAGGTGGTTCACTGCAAGATGTTGACTCTGCACTGACTGCAACAGCGCAGGTCTTCTCTAAAGGCAAGGTGTCAGCCGAAGAGCTGAGACAACAAATCGGAGAAAGGCTTCCCGGTGCGTTTACTCTGTTTGCTGAATCAATAGGCAAGACGCCTCAAGAGCTAGATAAAGCTCTTGAAGATGGGCAAGTTAGTTTGCAAGATTTTCAAACTTTTGCACAATCAATTTTTGAGCGTTACGGAGAAACGGCTCAAATTATTGCTTCTAGCCCTAAATCTGCAGGCGATCAACTACAAGTAGAGCTTGGAAAATTACAAGAAAATCTTGGTACATTGTTGGAACCAATTGGCGCAGCATTCCAGACAACATTTGCCAGCATTGCTACGGCAATTAACGATGCTATTGTCGCCTTAAACAACTTTCTAGGCATTGGCACTCAAGGTGCTATTAACAAAGCTCAGAGAGAACTTGACGCCGCAACGAAAAATTTTGAACAGTTTTTAGGTATTGATAAGTCAACGCTTACTGCAGGCCGAGGAGGAACTAAGGTTCGGTTTGATAGAGCAAGAAACCGTGTTGCACTTGCTATAACAAGGCTTGAAGAGGCAAAGGCTGCAGGAAGGATAGATATTGAGCGGCCTGAAACGGCAGGTGGATTGCCTGGGGTTACCACTACTACTACTGAATTGAAAAAGGAAAAAGAGCGTATTGATGCATCGCAAACATTGCTTGGCTTGGCTGAAAAACTAAACGAGGCAAGAAGAAGCGGTAATGAGTTTGCAGTAGTAAGTACCAGACTTGCATTTGACAAGCAAAAAATTGAAGAAAGCACTTTGTTGCCCCGCGAAAAAAATATAAGACTCTTGGATTTAGATGCCAAAGCCAATGAAAAGATTCTCCGTTTACTTAGCGGCAAACCGGCAAAAGTTGATGAGTTAAACGTTGAGCTAACTGAAACTCAAAAGCTATTTGAATCTATTAAAGACACTGTTGCCACTGGATTGACTAATGCCATTGAAGGCTTGATCGATGGCACAAAGTCTTTAGGCGAGTCCCTGTCAGGCATTTTGAAGCAGATGGCAAGCATGTTCTTGCGGGCTGGCATTGGCAATTTTGCTGGCGCTGATGGCACCGGAGGGACCGGCTTGTTAGGCCTTTTTGCTGATGGCGGTGTTATGGCTAAAAACAAAATTGTTCCCTTTGCTTCTGGCGGAGTCGTAAACAAGCCAACCATTTTCCCGATGGCTAATGGCATGGGCCTGATGGGCGAGGCTGGCCCCGAAGCGATCATGCCGTTGCGTCGTGGTGCCAACGGTAAGCTCGGCGTTGAATCATCTGGTGGCGCAAGTAACGTAGTGGTCAACGTTGATGCTTCTGGCTCTTCTGTTGAGGGTGATTCAGAACAAGCAAGTCAACTTGGAAAAATGCTTGGCGCTGCTGTCCAAGCAGAGCTAGTCAAACAAAAACGCCCTGGCGGTTTACTCTCAAGCTGATGGCTACTTTCCCAAACATTTCTCCTGATTACGGCGCACAAAAAAATAGTGCTCCGGTTGTTCGCAAGGTGCAATTTGGAGACGGCTACGAGCAACGCACCAGCCTGGGGATTAATCAAAATCCAAAGCAATGGTCTTTGTCTTTTGTAAACATTACTGAGACAGACTCTGACACTATTGAGACATTTCTAGACGCTCGCGCTGCCGACAACGCATCATTTGATTGGCAGCCTCCTGGGTCGTCCGTTACTTACAAATGGATTTGTGAACGTTGGTCAAAGTCGATCCCATATGCAAATCGCGCCACAATTAACGCAACCTTTCGCGAAGTATTTGAACCTTAATGGCTTACACCGCTTGGGCCGCTAGTACCGCTTTTGCTGTTGGTGACGTTCGACGCGCCACCACATCACAGAACAGCGGTTTAGTTTTCGAGTGTTCGACTGCTGGAACGTCAGGCAGCTCGGAACCTAGCTGGCCTACAGACATTGGCAGCACGCTGACCGACAACACCGTTGTCTGGACAGCAATCAGTTCAATTTATGCTGACCTTTCGGCGTTAGCGCCAAGCGCAATTATTGAGTTGTTTGAGCTGCACTACGACAACACGTTGCACGGCAGTAATGACATTTTGCGTTGGCACGCAGGGTCTAACGCCGATGTAACTGGCAACATTGCTTGGGCCAGCAACGATTACGTTCGCCTTCCAGTTAAGGCTGAGGGTTTTGAGTACACAAACACCGGCACATTGCCACGGCCAACCTTGTCGGTTGCCAACTTAGATGGCGCGATCACTGCACTTTTGTTGGGCGTAAACCTGACAACTCCAGGCAATGACCTGACAGGTGCAAAGGTCAAGCGGATCAGGACGTTGAAGAAGTTTCTTGACGGTGAGTCGGCCGCTGACCCTTACGCAACCTTCCCTGTTGAGGAGTGGTTTATTGACCGCAAGGCCACCGAATCACGAGATGTCGTGAGCTTCGAGCTTGCAAGCAAATTTGATTTGTCCAACAAGGAACTGCCTAACCGCCAGGTCGTAGCAAACATCTGCCAATGGCAGTACCGCAGCTCGGAGTGCAGCTACACAGGCAGCAACTACTTTGACGTAAACGACAACAGCGTTGGATCGTTGGCGCAGGATGCGTGCGGCAAGCGGCTTAGTAGTTGTAAGAAACGCTTTGGCGAAAACGGCGAACTACCGTTTGGGTCGTTCCCTGGAGCAGGACTGCTTACATGATGTTGCCGCCTTCAATTATGAGCCTGATCATGGCTCATGCAAAAGAAGAAAGCCCCAAAGAGTGCTGTGGTTTGGTAGCTGTAATCAAGGGCAAGCGTCGTTACTTTCCTTGTAAAAACTTGGCAGACACGCCGGACGAACATTTTGTCCTTGACCCGGTTGACTATGCAGCGGTAGAGGACAAAGGCGAAATCGTTGCAGTGATCCACAGTCATCCAACTACGAACCACAATCCATCACCAGCTGATCGCGTTGCTTGCGAGCAAAGCGGGCTGCCTTGGCACATCGTCAACCCAAACACTGAGAACTGGGGCTATTGCGAGCCCGAAGGCTTTGAGTTGCCTTATGTGGGGCGTGAGTTCTCACATGGTGTGGTGGACTGCTACAGCCTGTGCCGTGACTGGTACAAGCGTGAGTTTGGGCTTGAGCTGCGTAATTATCCACGTCGTGACAAGTGGTGGGAGCATGGCGAAAACCTCTATCTAGAAAACTTTGAGAAGGAAGGCTTTCGGCAAATACCGCTTGCGGAGGTGGAGCGTGGAGATGCGTTGTTGATGCAGTTGGTGTCTCCAGTGCCAAACCATGCAGCAATTTATTTGGGTGAGCAACAGGTTTTGCATCATGTGCAAGGGCGGTTGTCGAGCAGAGACGTTTACGGCGGGTATTATCTAAAGAACACAGCCTGCGCCTTGAGGCATGAAAGTCGTTAAGGTCTACGGCGCATTACGCGAACTGCCTGGAAAGACACGATCTGCGCTTGTAGCGGATCAGCCCGCCCACGCCATGCGTGCGTTGCTGGTTAATTTTCCGCAGCTTGAGCAGTGGTTAATTGATAGCGAAAAACGTGGCGTTGCTTACCGAGTAACAGTCGGCAAACAAAAGATTCATGGACAAGACGTTTCAGGAATGCTGCTCCCTTGGAGCGAGCAAGACGTTTTTAGTATCGCTCCTGTGATGACTGGTGCTGGGCGTGGAGTTGGTTCGTTTTTGCTTGGTGCGGTGTTAGTTGGTGTGGCAGTTTTCAACCCTTTTGTTGGCTTCTCGTTTGCAAAGGGTGGTTTTGCTGTGATGGGCAGTGCTGCAGTAGCCGCTGGCGGCGCAGGATTAGTAGCGACTGCCGGAACAATCGGCATTGGTTTGATGCTGACTGGCGTCGCTCAGATGCTTTCGCCCGTACCAAAAATGCCAGGCACGGCTGAAGCGCCAACACTTTTGGAATCAAACAGTTTCAGCGGCATCGCAAACACCTCCCGTCAGGGTGTTCCCGTTCCAATAGCCTATGGAAGGGTGTTTGTTGGATCGGCAGTTGTCTCTGCTGGCCTTGACGTTGATCAGGTTTAACCATGACTAAATCAAAATACATTGCAGGCGGTGGCGGCGGTGGCT